>Ga0075431_100006520_pt1 | contig 11589 bp, 13 predicted proteins | sample RhiMetdeltSRZDD5_FD_75297 | JGI IMG/M metagenome (GOLD analysis project Ga0075431, IMG submission 75297) | Populus rhizosphere microbial communities from Tennessee, USA - Rhizosphere MetaG P. deltoides SRZDD5 | ecosystem: Host-associated > Plants > Roots > Rhizosphere > Soil | place: USA... | reverse complement strand
GCGGGCACCGCCTCCAGCACCTCGTCCAGCCGCTTCAGGTTCCAGTGCACCTTGCGGTAGTGCCGGCGGATCAGGAAGCAGAGCCCGACCAGCCCGCCGGTGAGCATCATCGTCACCCAGCCGCCGTGCCCGAACTTCTCGTAGACGGTCATCGCCAGGATGAAGAGGCAGAGCGCGAGCGCCGCCGAGTGGATCGAGAACTGCTTCCTCCACGTCGCGTTGCGCTTCCGCCGCCGCCTCAGCCAGAAGCGACACATCCCCAGCTGCGACAGCGAGAACGTCACGAAGACGTTGATGGAGTACATCACCACCAGGTGGGTGACCTCGCCGCGCGTGTACAGCAGCGAGAGCAGGGAGGCCCCGCCCATCAGCAGCACGCCGTAGTGCATGGTCAGCCGGTCGGAGAGCTGGCTGAACCGGTGCGGGAGATACGAGTCCGTCGCCATGTTGGCCATCACCCGCGGCCCGTCGATGAAGCCGGCCTGCGCGGCGACGAACAGCAGGAGCGCCTCGGAGAGCAGGGTGATCAGCACGAAGCCGGTCCCCACGCTCACGCCCCCCACCTTGAACCCGCCGGCGAACGCGTTCACGAGCACCGCGTTCATGGTCTTGCCCTCGACCGGCCTGGCGTGGACCAGCAGGTACGCGAGGATCAGCCCTCCGGCGGTGAGCGCCAGGGAGAAGCCCATCAGCGCCATGGTCTTCTTCCCGGTCTGGACCTTGGGCTCCCGCATGATGCCCAGCCCGTTGGAGACCGCCTCGATGCCGGTGTACGTGCCCGCGCCCATGGAGTAGGCGCGCATGAACAGCGCCGCCATCCCGGCGAACCCCATGGTGGCCAGCCCCCGGGAGAAGCCGCCCTGGACCTGCGCGGCGACCACCGGGACCTCGTGGGCCCGCCCCAGGATCACGCCCAGGATGAGGATGGCGTGGGTGAGCAGGAAGGTGAGGAACACCGGGGTGAGGATGGTGACGGACTCCTTCACGCCCCGGAGGTTGAGGACGATCATCACCCCGATGGCCAGCATCTCCACCATCAGCTTGGCGGGCATCAGCCCGAGGACCGGCTCGGTGCTCCAGATCGGCGGGAAGAAGCTGAAGATGGCGTCCCCGCCGGCGGCGATGGAGATCGAGATGGTGAGGATGTAGTCGATGACCAGCGCGGAGCCGGAGACCACGCCCGCCCCGTGGCCGATCAGCCTCGACGCCACCACGTACCCGCCGCCTCCCAGCGGGAACTGCTCGATGATCCGGCTGTACGAGTAGGCGATGACCAGGACGGTGATCGAGGTGGCCACCGCGAGCGCCACCGCGAGGTAGGTGTGCTCGCCCAGCGCCTTGAACGCCTCCTCGGGGCCGTAGGCGGAGGAGGACAGCCCGTCGGCCCCCAGGCCGACCCAGGCCAGGAACGCGATCAGCGAGACCGAGTGGAAGATCCCCGGCTCGATCTCCCGCTTCTCGCCGAGCAGGAGGCGCTTGAGGCGCGCGGCGAGGTGCATTCCTCCGTTTCCATAGCCGCCCGCACCTCAACGGCGCGTAAGAACGGGGCCGGAGGACATCAAGGAAACATCAAGAACGGCCTTGAGGGATTCCTGATGCTTCCCGCGATTGCTTTCATCCGATCTTGATGAGCCAGGCCTTACTGGTGCCGTGTGGGCCCCGACTACATCGCCTTCGAGGCGTCGCCGGAGCGCGACCCGGACGGCTCCAGGCTGCGGGACGTGCTGAACGCCCACTACACGCTCGAGCGCGTGCGCTTCCACCGGGCGGTCCTGTTCCACTGGACGGCGGTCCTCAGCCTGCCGGTGTGGCTGGTGGCGCTCCGGCCGGGCTGGCTCTCGCCGGAGGCGCGCCGGCTGCTGCTGGTCTCGTGGGCGCTGAGCGCGCTGCTCGCCGCCGCGTCGGCCATCCGCGAGCGGTGGTGGCGGGCGCGGCTGGACTCGAAGGCGGCCGACATCGGCGCCGAGCTGCCGCCCGTCCCCTGACCGGAATCGCCTTCAAGAGAAGTGCTGTATGACGGACGGCATGGGTCCCGAACGCCCGGAGTGGGCGGCGTGGAGCCGCTATCCGGCGACGGTGGCGCTGGTGGCGGCCGCCACCGCGGCGGGCGTCTTCCTGCGCGGGCACCTGGCGCCCCCGGACCTGGTGATGCTGTACCTGCTGGGCATCGTGGTGGTGGCCACCCGGTTCGGCCGCGGCCCGTCGCTGCTGGCCAGCGCGCTCTCGGTGCTCGCCTTCGACTACTTCTTCGTCCCGCCGTTCCACACCTTCGCGGTGGCGGACGAGCGCTACCTGCTCACGTTCGCCACCATGTTCGGCGCCGGCCTGCTGATCAGCGCGCTGGCGTCGCGCGTCCGGCGCCACCAGCGCGAGGCCGGCGAGCGGGAGCAGCGCGCGGCCGCCGCCGAGCTGCGGGCGAGGACGGAGGAGATGCGCAGCTCGCTGCTGAGCGCCGTCTCCCACGACCTGCGGACGCCGCTGGGGGCGATCACCGGGGCGGCCACCACCTTGCGCGAGGGCGACGGCGAGCTCGACCCCGCGCAGCGCGCGGACCTGGTCGAGACCATCTGCGAGGAGGCCGAGCGCCTGGAGCGGTTCGTGGTCAACCTCCTGGAGATGACCAGGCTGGAGGCGGGCGCGCTGGAGGTGAAGCGCGAGTGGGTCCCGCTGGAGGAGCTGGTGGGCTCCGCGCTCACCAGGCTGGAGGAGCGGCTGGAAGGGCGGCCCGTCCACGCGCCGCTGCCGGCGGACCTCCCGCTGATCTCGGTGGACCCGGTGCTGATGGGGCAGGTCTTCTACAACCTGCTGGAGAACGCGGCCAAGCACACGCCGCCCTCCAGCCCGGTGGAGATCTCGGCGCGCGTGGCGGGCGGCAGCCTGGTGGTGGAGCTCTCCGACCACGGCCCCGGCCTGCCCGCCGGCGCGGAGGCGCTGGTGTTCGACAAGTTCTACCGGGCGGCGCCCGGCGGCACCCGCGGCGCCGGGCTGGGCCTGGCCATCTGCCGGGGCATCGTGCAGGCGCACGGCGGGACCATCTCGGCGGAGACGCGGCCGCAAGGGGGCGCCACCTTCCGGATCACGCTTCCGCTGACCGGGGAGGCTCCCTCCGTCCCGGCGGAGCCGGAGCCGGCATGAGCGCTCCCGGCCCGCTGGTGCTGGTCATCGAGGACGAGCCGCAGATGCGCCGGTTCCTCCGCGCCTCGCTCACCTCCCACGGGTTCCAGGTGGTGGAGGCGTCCGGGGCGAAGGAGGGGACCGCCCTGGCCACCAGCCACAACCCGGAGATCGTCCTGCTGGACCTGGGCCTGCCGGACGCCGACGGGATGGCGCTGACGCGGGAGCTCCGCGGGTGGGCGCGGATGCCGATCATCGTCATCTCGGCGCGCGGGCGGGAGGCGGACAAGGTGGAGGCGCTCGACGCGGGGGCGGACGACTACCTGACCAAGCCCTTCGGCGTGAACGAGCTGCTGGCGCGGATCCGGGTCGCGCTCCGGCATGCGCAGCAGGCGCGCGGCGCCACGGAGACGGTGATGGAGATCGGCCCGCTGCGCCTGGACCTCGGGCGGCGGGAGGTGACGCTGGACGGCCGGGAGCTGCACCTGACGCCCATCGAGTACCGGCTGCTGACGCTGCTGGCCTCGCACGCCGGCAAGGTGCTGACCCACCGTCAGATCCTCAACGAAGTCTGGGGCCCCGGCCACACCGAGCAGACGCACTACCTCCGCGTCTACATGGCGCAGCTGCGGAGGAAGATCGAGCAGGACCCGGCCCGGCCGAGACTTCTCGCGACCGAGCCCGGCGTGGGATATCGATTCCGGGACCGGATCGATCCTGAACGCCGGTGAGGGGCCTGCGCCATGGCCGCGAAGCCGAAGACCGTCGATGAGTACCTCGCCGCGGTGAGCGACGAGGGCCAGCGCGCCGCGCTGGAGAAGCTGCGGCGGACCATCCGGGCCGCCGCGCCGGAGGCCGAGGAGTGCATCAGCTACTCGCTCGCCGCCTTCCGCCAGGACGGCCCGCTGGTGGCCTTCGGGGCGGCCAGGAGCCACTGCGCCTTCTTCCCGATGAACGGGTCGATGGTGGAGAAGCTCAAGGACGAGCTGAAGGGCTACGAGACCAGCAAGGGCACCATCCGGTTCCAGCCGGGAAAGCCGTTGCCGGCGGCGCTGGTGCGCAGGATGGTCAAGGCGCGGCTGGCGGAGAACGCAGCGAAGGCGGCGAACCCGAAGAGCGCGGCGCGGCGAGGAAAGAGAGCGAGATAACCATGGCGAAGTCGGTGCGGCCGTTCCTCATGTTCGAGGGCAAGGCCGGGGAGGCGATGACGTTCTACGTCTCGCTCATCCCCGGGAGCGAGATCCTGGAGGTCGTCCGCTACGGCCCGGGCGAGCCCGGGCCCGAGGGTTCGATCAAGCTGGCCGTCTTCCGCGTCGCCGACCAGTCCGTGATGTGCTCGGACAGCTTCGTGAAGCACGACTTCACGTTCACCCCGGCCTCCTCGCTCTTCGTCGAGTGCGCGTCGGAGGAGGAGCTCCGGCGGCTCACCGCCGCCCTCTCGGAGGGCGGGAAGACGCTGATGCCCCTGGGAAACTACGGGTTCAGCCGCCAGTTCGCCTGGGTGAACGACCGCTTCGGCGTCTCCTGGCAGCTCAACTGGAGCTGACCGCCCGCCGGGCGCACGCGGCGGCCCGCTCCAGCAGCAGCTTCCGCTCGCGCTCGTTCCGGGTGAGCGACGCCGCGCGCTCCAGCTCCGCCCGCGCCTCCTCCAGCCGCCCCAGCTTGACGAGGAAGTCCCCGCGCACGCTGGGCAGCAGGTGGTAGCCCTGGAGCGACGGCTCCTGGGCCAGCTTCTCCACCAGCGCCAGCCCCGCCGCCGGGCCGTGCGCCATCCCGACGGCCACCGCGCGGTTCAGCTCCACCACCGGCGAGGGCGACCGCAGGGCGAGCTCCGCGTACAGCGAGGCGATCTGCGCCCAGTCCGTCTCCGCCGCCACCCTCGCCCGCGCGTGACAGGCGGCGATGGCGGCCTGCAGCGCGTACGGGCCCCGCTCGCCGCCGAGGGCCCGGGCGCGCTCGAGCGCCGCCAGGCCGCGGCCGATCAGGATGCGGTCCCAGAGCGCCCGGTTCTGGTCCAGCAGGAGGATCGGCTCGCCGGAGGGGCTGGTCCGCGCCCGCAGGCGCGACGCCTGGATCTCCATCAGCGACACCAGCCCGTGCACCTCCGGCTCCTCCGGCGCCAGCTCCGCCAGGATCCGGCCCAGCCGGAGCGCGTCCTGGCACAGCTCCGGCCGCGTCCAGTCGTCCCCGGCGGTGGCGGAGTACCCCTCGTTGAAGACGAGGTAGACGACCTCCAGCACCGACGAGAGCCGCGCCTGGAGCTCCGCGCCGCGCGGGACCTCGAACGGCACCTTCTCCTCCGCCAGTGTCCGCTTCGCCCGGACGATCCGCTGCGCGATGGTGGGCTCGGGCACCAGGAACGCGCGGGCGATCTCCCCCGTGGTGAGGCCGCCCAGCAGCCGCAGCGTGAGCGCCACCCGCGCCTCGGTGGAGAGGATGGGGTGGCAGGAGATGAGGATCAGGCGCAGCAGGTCGTCGCCCACGTCCTCGTCGATGGCCTTCTCCAGGTCCGGGACCTCCGCCTCCCGGCGCGCCTCCAGCTGGCCCACCTCCTCCAGCTTGCGCCCGGCGAGCGCGCCGCGGCGCAGGGTGTCGATGCCCCGGTGCCTGGCGGTGGTCATCAGCCAGGCGCCGGGATTGTCCGGGACGCCGGATGAGGGCCACTGCTCCAGCGCGGCGACCAGCGCGTCCTGCGCCAGCTCCTCCGCCACGCCCACGTCGCGCACCACGCGCGTCAGCCCGGCGATCAGCCTGGGCGACTCGATCCGCCAGACCGCTTCAATCGCGCGACGCGGATCGGTGGCCATTGCGGCCACCGATCAACGGCAACTTCCACCCCTCGCGCAAGGGCGTCGTGGCCGGCTAGTTGCGCCGCTGCTGCTGCTTCTCGATGGTCCTGCGCAGCTCGTCCTCCTTCGCCCGCAGCGCGCCGGTGGGGTCGACCGCGGCGAAGTCCTCGGTGCCGTGGATCTGCCGGATCTCCACCTCGCCCTCCTGGAAGGGCGCGCGCTTGAGCCACTCGATGGCCTCCTCGCGCGTCTTCACCTCCCAGAGCCAGAAGCCGGCGATCAGCTCCTTGGTCTCGGAGAACGGCCCGTCGATCACCGTCCGCTTCGACGGCCCCTCGAACCGCACCCGCGCCCCCTTCGAGCTGGGGTGGAGCCCCTCGCCCGCCAGCATCACGCCCGCCTTCACCAGTTGCTCGTTGTACTTGTTCATCGCCTCGAACACAGACGCGTCCGGCAGCTTGCCCGCCTCGGAATCCTGGTTCGCCTTCACGATCACCATGAACTTCATTGCCGTCTCCTTGGTTTGAAGCCGGGTCCGTTCCCGCCCTCTATCTGCTCGTCGAAAATCCACCCTCAAATTCGACACGCTCGCGCGCTTTTGTCGGGGACCGTCAACTGCTCGAAACGACTGCACAAGCGCTCCGGCGGGGACGATATGCAATCAGGGGGTTGCATTTGACGCCGGGCGGCCATAATGTGCAACCAGGAGGTTGCCCATGGCACCGTCGTCCACAGACCGCATCGAGAAGCAGATCGTCCTCCGCGCCCCGCGGGCCCGCGTCTGGCGCGCCATCGCCAGCGGGGAGGAGCTTGGCGCCTGGTTCGGCGTCAAGGGGCTGAAGGGCTGGTTCGAGCCCGGCCAGCGCGTCAGGGGGCAGATCGCGAACGAGGGCTACGAGCACCTGACGCTGGAGCTCACGGTGGAGAAGGTGGAGCAGGAGCGCCTGCTCAGCTGGCGCTGGCACCCGCACGCGGTGGAGCCGGCGGTGGACTACTCCCAGGAGCCCACCACGCTGGTGGAATTCCGCCTGGACGAGGTGGAAGGGGGGACCCGGCTCACGCTGGTCGAGTCCGGCTTCGACCAGATCCCGGCCCATCGCCGGGACAAGGCGTTCCGGATGAACGGCGAGGGCTGGGCCGAGCAGCTCCGCCGCGTCGAGCGCCATGTCGCGACGTGACCGCGCCGCGGCCGCGGCCAGCCTCCAGGGCGCGGCGCCGGTCTTCGCCGCGCTGGGGGACGGGACGCGGCTGGGGCTGGTGGCGCGGCTGTGCGCCGGGGGGCCGGCCTCCATCTCGCGGCTGACCGCCGGGTCCGAGGTCACGCGCCAGGCGATCACCAAGCACCTGGAGGTGCTGGCGGAGGCCGGCCTGGTGCGCGGCGTCCGCCGCGGCCGCGAGCGGATCTGGGAGCTGGAGGCGGCGAAGCTGGACGAGGCGCGCCGGTGGCTGGACGCCATCTCCGCCGGCTGGGACGAGGCGCTGGAGCGGCTGAGGAAGCTGGTCGAGGAGTGAGGGCCTCCAGCGTCAGCTTGCGCGCGCCGCCACCTCGTTGATGTCGGCGGTCTCCAGGACGCGCTTGGGGGCGCCCTGCTGCGCCACGGAGATCATCGCCCGGCTCAGCTTCTCGGTGGTGGTGACCAGGCCCGGGGCGAGCTTGCCCATCGCCGGGATCATCCACCCCAGCGTCGCGTAGAAGATCCGGTACGACGCCGTGCGCGAGGTGATCCCGTGCATCGGCTGGATGAGCCCGGGCCGGAGCATGTAGGACGCCTTGAAGGGCAGCGCGAGGAGCGCGTTCTCCGTCTTCCCCTTCACCCGCGCCCACATGCTGCGGCCGCGCTCGGTGCTGTCGGTGCCGGCGCCGGAGACGTAGATGAAGGTCATCCCCGGGCTCGCCTTCACCAGGGCGTTGGCCGCCGCCAGGGTCAGGTCGTAGGTGACGCGGTGGTAGTCGGCCTCCTTCATCCCGGCGGAGGAGACGCCCAGGCAGAAGAAGCACGCGTCGTACCCCGCGAGCTGGTCCTCCGCCCCCGAGGAGTCCGCCAGGTTGTCCCGCACCAGCTCCTTCAGCTTCGCGTGCTGCTGGCCGGTCGCCCGGCGGGCCACGCTGAGCACCGCGTCCACCCGCGCGTCCAGCAGGCACTCGCGCAGGACGCCCTGGCCCACCATCCCGGTCGCCCCGTAGAGGATGACCTTCATCGCCACGCACCTCCCTTCCGTCAGGGGAAGGAGCGGTCGCCCCTTGCTGACGGTGCCCGTCTTCTGCCATACGGACCGCGGCCGTTCGACTCCATGCCATCCATTTTCGGTCGTGAAGAAGGTACCCGCTGGCCGCGGGGACAGAAATTCAAGCTCACCGCGCCCGGCCAGGACGCGGAGGCCCGGTACCAGGAGGTGCTCCTGGGCGCGCGCGAGGCGGGCGGGCGCACCGCGTTCGACGAGGCGACCAGGACCTTCGCCACCCCGCTGGGCCTCCAGCCGGGCGACGGCGCGTACCTCGCCGAGCTGAAGACGCAGCCCAGGACCATCGTCGACCTCATCGAGCAGCTCCAGGACGGTGGCGCCACCAAGGCGGAGGTGAAGGCCGCCCTGGACCGGCTCATCGCCGCCAAGCTCGTCGAGCCGCTCAGCGGGTAGGCGGGAGGAGCGCGGCGCGCTCAGGGGTAGGGAAAGCCCTCGGTGGGGGTGGTGGGCTCCAGGGTGTGGAACCTGGTGAGGTCGAGGACGACGGCCCCGTCCTGCTCGCTGAGCACGTCCGCCAGGCGCTGGCCCCAGACCACGTCGAAGTGCTCCCAGGTGTAGCGGCCGTGGATGGCCTGGAGGGAGATGTCGTCGGTCCCGGTGAGCGAGCAGGTGACCTCCGCGTCGGTGCTCTTCAGGGCCTCCGGGGTGAGGCCGTGGAAGGGGCTGGAGGCGTCGATCTTGTGGAGCAGCATCCAGGACTGCATCAGGGTGGGGGCGCGGTCGCGCACCAGCTTGCACTCCTCGGTGCGGTAGATGGTGACGCCCTCGGCGGTGCGGAAGGTGCGGGTGAGCGAGAGCCGGAGGTCCACGTCGTAGATGCGGTTGCTGCGCGCGTTGCCGACGCGGATCTGCACGGTGGGGACGCCGTCCATGGGCGCGATGGCCACCTTCTGCGAGAACACCACCCGGCCGCGGATGCGGGAGAAGCGGACGAACACCATCCCGGTCGCCAGCGCGGTCACCAGCAGGCCCACCACCGACTCGGCGGTGACCAGGACGTTGGCCAGCCGGGTGGTCGGGTACATCGCCCCGTAGCCGATGGTCCCCATGGTCTGCACGCTGAAGAAGAAGCCGTCGGCGAAGGAGCCGGGCTGGGCGTTCTGGATGCCGCCCAGCTCCGCGTAGAGCGCGCCGAAGACGGCGTTGAGGGCCAGGTAGACCAGCAGGATCAACCCCAGCGCGGCCCACCACGGGAGGCGGAGGTACCAGTGGTAGAGGTCGTGCCAGTCGGACGGCGTGCCGCCCACCACCCTGAACTCGTAGGAGAGCCGGTTGTCGCTGCTGCCGCTGAGCCTGCGCTGTGGCTGCTGCCGCGCCATGGCGGCAGACTACGTTCTCCGCCGCCGCCCAGGGGAGGGAACGATGAGCGCCCGCGGGGGCGCCGGCCGGTCTAGAGGTTCACGCCGCGCATCGCCTGCTCCGAGTAGCGCAGTCCGGCGGTCGCGCCGCGCGGCGCGGCGGCGTCGATGCGGGCCAGCTCCTCGCGGGTGAGGGTGATCTCCGCCGCGGCGGCGTTGTCCTCCAGGTGGCGCCGGTTCGCGGTGCCGGGGATGGGGACGATGTCCGTGCCCTGCGCCAGCACCCACGCCAGCGCCAGCTGCGACGGCTTCACCTTCTTCTCGGCGGCGATCTCGTTCACCCGGTCCACCAGCTCCAGGTTCTTCTGGAAGTTCTCGCCCTGGAAGCGCGGGCTGTGCCGCCGGAAGTCGTCCTCGGGGATGTCCTCCGGCTTGCGCCAGCGGCCGGTGAGGAAGCCGCGCCCGAGCGGGCTGTAGGCCACGAAGCCGATCCCCAGCTCCCGCACCGTGGGAAAGAGCTCCTCCTCCGGGTCGCGCGACCACAGCGAGTACTCGGTCTGCAGCGCGGCGATGGGGTGGACCTTGGAGGCGCGGCGGATGGTGGCCGGCGCGGCCTCGGAGAGCCCAAGGTGGCGCACCTTCCCGGCGCGCACCAGCTCCGCCATCGCCCCCACCGTCTCCTCGATGGGCGTCTGCGGGTCGACGCGGTGCTGGTAGTAGAGGTCGATGTGGTCCACGCCCAGCCGCTGGAGCGAGGCGTCGCAGCACTGCTTCACGTAGTCCGGCTTCCCGCTGACCCCGAGGAACTTCCCCTCCTTTGTCCGCACGCTGCCGAACTTGGTGGCCAGCACCACCTGGTCCCGCTTGCCCTTCAGCGCGCGGCCCAGCAGCTCCTCGTTGGTGAAGGGGCCGTACATGTCCGCGGTGTCGAGGAAGGTGACGCCCAGCTCGATGGCGCGGTGGAGGGTGGCGATGGACTCCGCCTCCTGGGCCCCCGAGTAGAAGTCGCTCATCCCCATGCACCCCAGGCCGATGGCGGACACCTCCAGGCCGGACCGACCGAGCGCGCGTCGCTGCATGGCTGTCTCCTCCGTCGAAAAAGGGGCCGGAGCATAGCCCGCCCGTCCTCCGGCAAGCGGGGGGCGCCACGACTTCCTGGTCGTGGGGCTCGCGTGCGGGCTTCAACCGTGCGTGAATGTGGACTGTGAAACGTTTCGCGGTCCTCGCCGCCCTGGTCGCTGCGTGCGCGTGCGCTCCCACGCGACCTCCGGTGGAGGACGGCTGCGCGGGCGGGCTGTACCCGGAGGATCTGCCGGTCCTGACCTTCTGCGAGTGGCCGGGCGACACGCCCCTCCCTCGCCCCGCGCTCCCGCCGGTGGTGGCGGCGAAGGAGGGGGCGTACGAGCCGGGGACGCTGGTGATGCCCGCCCACCCGGACGTCTTCGACCACGGCCCGCGGGCCGGGATGCGGGTCGCCCTCACCTTCGACGCGTGCTCCACCTCGGAGCCGCAGCTCGACGAGCGGATCGTCCAGGCCCTGGTCCAGCACCAGGTGCCGGCCACCCTCTTCCTGGGCGGGAAGTGGGCCAGGAGCCAGGCGGAGCGGGTGAAGGCGCTGGCGAAGAACCCGCTCTTCGAGCTGGGCAACCACAGCTACACGCACCCGCACCTCACCTGGAAGACGGACGACCGGATCCGGGAGGAGCTGTCGCTGGCGCAGGACGAGATCGCGGACGTCTCCGGGGTGACGCCGGTGCTCTTCCGCCCGCCGTTCGGCGAGTACGACGACCGGGTGGTGCGCATCGCGCGGGAGCTGGGGATGAGGACGGTGGAGTACGACCTGCCGTCCGGCGACCCGGGCGCGCCCGCGGACAAGCTGGTGGCGTGGGTGCTGGAGAAGACGCAGCCGGGCTCGATCGTGGTGATGCACCTCAATCACGTGCGCTTCCACACCGCGGAGGCGCTGCCGGAGATCGTCGCCGGCCTGCGCGCGCGGGGCTTCAGGCTGGTCAAGGTGAGCGACCTGATGGGCGCCGGCGCGCCGGGGGCGGTGGCGTCCGCGTCACCTTCGGCGCGGCTTCCAGAAGAGCAGCTCGGCGATCTCCGGAAGGACAAAGCCGTCCAGCCGGCCCACCTGGTGGTAC
>Ga0075431_100006519_pt1 | contig 11590 bp, 8 predicted proteins | sample RhiMetdeltSRZDD5_FD_75297 | JGI IMG/M metagenome (GOLD analysis project Ga0075431, IMG submission 75297) | Populus rhizosphere microbial communities from Tennessee, USA - Rhizosphere MetaG P. deltoides SRZDD5 | ecosystem: Host-associated > Plants > Roots > Rhizosphere > Soil | place: USA... | reverse complement strand
CAAAAGTTTGGTTTCACTCCGGCCTCTGTTGTCGCGGCAGCGCGGCAACAGGTCCAACAACAAAGGCCTCGTAGTCCACAACCCGAGCAAACGCATTCCCGTCTTTCCATTACCCCAGACCGTTATGAAGCCGTGCTCTTCGATATGGATGGGGTTATTACCGACACGGCAAGCATTCACGCGTCGTGCTGGAAGTCCATGTTTGATGAATTCCTGCAGAAACGGGCGGCGCGAACCGGCCAACCGTTCCGCCCGTTTGATGAGGTCACAGACTACAAACTTCATGTGGACGGGAAACCGCGCTACCACGGTGTCCGCGACTTCCTCAAATCGCGCGGGATCGTCTTGCCTGAAGGAACGCCGAAGGATCCTCCAACCGCTGAAACCATCTGCGGTCTGGGAAACAGAAAGAACGAGCTTGTCAATGAGCGGTTAGCGACCTCTGGCGCCGAAGCCTATCCCGGTACGGTCGCATACATTATGTATCTGCGACGCATGGGCATTAAGACCGCTGTCGTCACGTCAAGTCAGAATTGCGAGGAAGTCCTGCGCGCCGCAAAGGTCGAAGATCTATTCGATGCGCGTGTCGACGGCAATGTGCTCGCCGCACAGCGGCTCGCCGGCAAGCCGGCACCGGATTCGTTTCTAAAGGCCGCTGAGATGCTGCATGTGAATCCGCAAAACGCTGTCGTTGTCGAGGATGCGATCTCCGGCGTCCAGGCGGGCGCGAAAGGTGGATTTGGGCTGGTCATCGGTGTTGCCAGAAAAGGAAACGCCGAAGAGTTGAAGGCGCAAGGCGCTCACATCGCCGTCAATGATCTGGCTGAACTCCTCTCCGGTAGTTTGCCGCTGCCGCTGGAACCAGCCGCTTAATAAAAGGGGTATATCGAATGCTTCATCATGAACGTTTGAAGCCGCCGCCTCAGGACTACCCGCCTGATGAATGGAATATTGTGGAGAAGAACCTCCGACCTGAGTTCATGGCACAGATGGAGACCGTCCTCGCCCTCGGAAACGGTTACCTCGGCATGCGCGGAGTTCACGAAGAAGGAACCCCGTGCGTGCAGAACGGGACGTTCATCAACGGATTCTATGAATCGTGGCCGATCGTGTACGGCGAGGAGGCATTCGGATTCGCGCGTACTGGACAGACCATGCTCAATGTCACGGACAGCAAGATCATCAGACTATTCGTGGATGACGAACCGTTCGATCTTGCCACCGCGAGTATTCGTCGCTACATCCGGAAACTGAACATGAAGTCCGGCACCCTCGATCGGGACCTCGTTTGGGAGACCGCATCAGGAAAGTTGGTGCAAATCCACTCTCGCCGTCTAGTCTCCTTCGAACAACGACATGTCGCGGCGCTTTCTTACGAACTGACTGTACTGAATGCTGAAGCGCGTGTGTTGATTTCATCGGAACTGCTCTATCTCCGGCCTGAGGAGCAGAAAGGAGCACATGATCCGCGGCAGGCGAAGTTTGCCGGGAAGTACCTGCGACCGCTCAAGGTCAGCGCGACAGATCGACGGATCGTGCTCAGCCACGCAACGGAGCGAAGCGGAATGATCCTGGCTTGCGCTATCGACCATGACCTTCAAACTCAATCCCGGTTCGACTACAAGTCAGATCACGATCCAAATTCCGGCCGGGTTGTTTTCACGATTGATGCGCAGCCGCGCCAACCCCTTCACCTGACGAAGTACATGGCCTACCACACTTCAAGTAGCGGTGACCCTGATGAGGTCGGCCGCCGCGCCGATTGGACGCTGAACCGAGTTGTAAGTGCAGGTTTCAACTCGCTCTTGGCCGAACAGGAACAATACCTGGATCAATTCTGGCGCCGTAGCGATGTCCAGGTGAGCAACATCAAAGCGAAAAGAGCGAGGCTGTCGACCGTCGAAATGCAACAGGCGATCCGTCTGAACCTCTTTCACATCCTGCAGGCTTCGGGCAGAGCGGAAAACGTTGGTGTCGCCGCAAAAGGTTTAACCGGCCAGGCGTACGAAGGACATTACTTCTGGGATACCGAAATCTACTTATTCCCCTTCCTTGTGTATACGTCGCCGCACATCGCCAAGAATCTGTTGCGCTTCCGTTACGGCATGCTCGATAAGGCCCGTGCTCGAGCGAGTGAATTGAGCCATCGCGGCGCGCTCTTTCCATGGCGCACCATTTGTGGCGAGGAAGCGTCCGCGTACTACGAAGCCGGAACCGCGCAGTACCACATCAATGCCGACATCATGTTCGCGCTGCGTAAGTACGTGAACGCGACTGGGGACGACGAATTCTTGTTCGAATGTGGCGCGGAAATGCTCGTGGAAACTGCTCGTCTCTGGTACGACCTCGGTTTTTTCTCAGACAGAAAGGCTGGCAAATTCTGCATCAATGGCGTGACGGGCCCGGACGAATACAAGACGGTCGTCAACAACAACACATATACGAACTTGATGGCCCGAGAGAATCTGCGATATGCCGTAGAAACCGTCGAGCGCGTTCGATCGCAACAACCGCAACATTTTGAAACTCTTGTCCGAAGGACGGGCCTCGAGGAATCGGAGATCGAAGAGTGGAGAAAAGCCGCGGATAACATGTACGTTCCATTCGACGCGGCGACAGGAATCTATCCGCAGGACGACAGCTTCCTCGATCGCGAACCGTGGGATTTCAAAAACACACCCAAGGACAAATACCCCCTGCTGCTCTTTTATCACCCCCTGAACATCTACCGTCATCAGGTCATCAAGCAGGCTGACGTGCTGCTGGCGATGTTTCTGCTCGGCCACGAGTTTTCGCTCGACGCAAAAAAACGGAACTATGAGTTCTACGATCCACTGACTACGGGCGACTCTTCACTGTCATCCTGCGTCGAGGCGATTGCCGCTCTCGAGGTCGGTGACTTCGACAAGGCCGTGGACTATTCGCGGGCCGCATTGCTCATGGATCTCGCGGACGTCGGCGGCAACGTTAAAGATGGCTGTCATATCGCTTCCATGGGCGGCACATGGATGGTTTTCGCCTATGGTTTCGCCGGCCTGCGTGACTACAACGGAACATTGTCTTTCCATCCGCAGCGGCCGCCAGAGGCAGAAGCCACACTACGATTTCCATTAACCTATCACGGTCAGATTCTGGATGTAGAAATCACTCATGTCTCGACAACTTATTCCTTACGAAATGGTGAGAAGCTTGTCATCCGCCATGAGGCCGAGGAGATCGAGTTGACCCGCGCGAATCCGTCGGTCACGCGATCGACTTTGAAGCCGTTGAAGATCGCAGGTTAATCACAGGAAGTGACCCGATGAGCATGCGTGATCCGGCTGGACTGAGACCTGGTGCTGTGAGCCTCACCGACGAGGAATCTGTTAAGCAAATACTGTTAAGTTCCATCGTCGGTTTGTGGGAAGTCGTCAACGACTTGGCGCGTCTCCAGCCAAGCCGCCGTGAGCGCTATCGTGTGACGATCTTCGGTTCAGCTCGTGCCGGTCCGGGGACCTTCGCTTACGCGGAAACGAAGAAGGCAGCAGCGGCGCTTGCGCAGATGGGTTGCGACATCATTACCGGAGGCGGCCCAGGATTGATGCAGGCCGCAAACGAAGGGGCGGCCGCCCGACCGGAACTCGCTCACTCCATCGGCATCCGCGTTGATCTGCCGTTCGAACAGGAGGTTAACGCTTTCGTTACCCAAGCGTTTGAGCATCGCACCTTCTTTACGCGCCTGCACCAATTCGTGCTCGCCTCCGATGCCTTCATTGTTGCTCCCGGCGGTATCGGCACAATCCTGGAGACGATGATGGTCTGGCAGTTGCTGCAGGTCAAACATCTTCAAGGAACGCCGCTGATATTGGTCGGCAAAATGTGGCCGGGGCTTGTTGAATGGGCAAGGAGTGCTTTGCTGACCGTTGATCCGCCTCTGGCCAACCCGGAGGACATCGAGATTCCCCACTGCGTGTCAGACGCTGCTGAAGCTATCGCTTTGATCCGCGATCATCGGGATGGACGATAGACCGCCGGGGCGGTTCAGTATTTCTCGGGCAAGAAGCGTCTGCCTTTAAGCGCGGCCTGGTCGTTGTAGGCGCCTTTCTTGGAGCGATCAGGAAGTTTGACTTTTTCGCGCTTCGGCCTGCCGTAAGGAATAACGCCCAGCAGATGCGCTATGAGGTTGAGCCTCGCCCGCTTCTTGTCGTCGGAGCGGACGATGTACCATGGCGCGGTCTTCGTATCCGTCGCTTCCAGCATCATGTCGCGAGCACGAGAGTAGTCGTACCAACGAGTACGAGACGGCAGATCCATAGGGCTCAGCTTCCACTGCCGCACAGGATCATCGATGCGGGCTTGAAATCGCTTCGCCTGTTCCTCATTGCTGACCTCGAGCCAATATTTGATCAGCACGATTCCGTTGGCGACGACGAATTCCTCGAACATCGGGCATCGTTCGAGGAAGTTACGGTGTTGTTTCTTCGTACAAAACCCCATGACATATTCGACACCGGCACGGTTGTACCAGCTGCGATCGAAAATTACGATCTCGCCTGCTGCCGGGAAGTGCGGCAAGTACCGTTGCATATAGATTTGAGAGCTCTCACGATCGGAGGGCGCCGGAAGTGCAACGACCCGGAACACACGTGGACTGACCCGTTCGGTGATCGCTTTGATCGTACCGCCTTTGCCGGCGCCGTCACGACCCTCAAACACAACGATGACACGCAGTCCTTTGCGCTTGACCCAGTCCTGAAGGGCGCATAACTCCGCCTGAAGCCCGCGCAACTCCTTCTCGTATTCCTTACGCTTCAGTTTCGAGTCGTTGTTGCGTTCGGATTTCTTTCCCACGGTTATATCTTTCGGAAGCGCCATGCGCTGATCGCGAACAGCAGGATTGCGAAACCCGCCAGCGCGAGAAGGTTCGGCCATAACGCACTCCACGGCGCATCTTTCAATGTGACACCGCGGACGATCGTGACCATATAGCGCAAAGGATTGAGATACGAGAGCTTCTGGAAAATCTCAGGCATGTTGTCGAGCGGCGACGTCGCGCCCGACAACAACGTGATCGGAGGGTTGACGAAGAACGTCAACAACTGCGCCTGCTGCTGCGATTTCGAAATGGTTGCCACCATCACGCCGATGCCGATGCCCGCCAGCGCTGCAAATGCGCCCGCCAACGTAAACAACCACAACGATCCGCGCAACGGGACACCGAACACGAGCATGCCGACGCCGAGAGCGACGAAAAGTACGAGCATCATCAGCACGAAGACGGGTGACGTCTTGGCAAGCAGCATTTCGCCGGTCTGAGCCGGTGTCATCATTAATTGCTCGATCGTTCCAGTCTCCTTTTCTTTCACCGCAAGCGCCGACGCGACGAGCGAGGCGTTGATGAACATGATGATGCTCATCACGCCAGTAACGTAGTGCCAGGAAGTAATGAGACCCGGATTATAGAGATAAGCGGGCTGTACCTCTGGCGCGCCCGGTGGGGGTTCAGGGTGACCGGAGCGCACAATTTTGGGCCCCAGGCGCGACTTCTCAGCAGGAACGCCGCCACCTCCACCACCGCTGCTGTTGTACTCCTCTAAAGCCATTCGCAGGTATCCCTGGGCGATCTGGGCGGTATTGGCATCAACCGCATCGATCACAACCTGCACATTCGCCGGTTGACCTCGGCGCAGTGTCTTCGCGAAGTCGGCGGGAATGACCATGAACAGGTCCAGGTCTAGAGCTTTGAGCGCATCTTCGGCGTCCTCGGTTCGCAGATACATACGCTTCACATTGAAATTTACATTCTGCGACAGCGACTCAATAAAACCGCGGCTTTCGGTCGTACCACTTTCATCGACCACGCCCATGCGAAGGTCGCGAACCTTCGGGTTTAACGCAAAGCCGAAAATGATCAGGACGATTGTCGGAGGAAGCATCAACTGGATCAGCAACACGCGATTGCGTCGAAGTTGCTGCACTTCCTTGGTGGTTAGCGCGAGATAACGTCGTATGAAGGCACGCATTTTATCACCTACGCTTTGAACTGCATCTTTCGCATTTGAATGACATTCACGGCAAAGAAGACAAAGGCCAGGATGAGAAGCGCGATAGTTGGGCGAAGCGAAGTTCCCCAACCCGCGTCCCTGAGTACGGAATTGCGGACGATCTGGATGTAATGCGTTGCCGGCAGAAAGTCCGATATCCAGCGGATCTGCGAAGGTATGTTTGCCACCGCGAACAGATATCCAGAAAGCAACAGCGAAAGCAGAAAAGAACCCATCTGAACGCCTTGAATCGCCGCACTCTGGTTACGTGTCGCATTGCCCATCATCATTCCAAAAAACACTCCCGCCAGGAGATACAGGACGGTGGCAACCAGCATGATTGTCGGATCAGACGGAAAGCGAAATTCAAATGCAAGCAAGCCGAGAGAGAAGCAAATGACGAGATCAACCAGGCCGATCAGCACATAGAGAATGGCTTTGCCGAGAATCCACTGGACCGCAGTCAGACTGGAGGCGTAGGCCTGGATGATCGTCCCCACTTCATATTCCTTCGCGGTCGTCAACGCACCTAGCAACGCGGGAAATATGATGAGCATCAAGCCCAGTGCTCCGGTACCGAAATAGAGCCGATTGGACAGGCCAGGATTGAACCAAAGGCGCTGCTGCATAGTGACCAGCTTGGGTGGAAACTCGCCGATCCCGCTTCTTTGTGCGAAGACTGTATTGAGGGTTTGCGCGTAGTTACCTAGGGCGGTAGCCGCATTGGAGTCCGTTGCGTCGATCATCAACTGGACGACCGGCTCCGCCCCCCGCCGTGCATCCCTCTCGAAATTTGGCGGAATAATCAAAGCCGCACGACCCCGCCAGCTGCTCAGCGCTTTCTCGGGTGACTCGCCGGGAGGGTGTGGAGCGAAGCGGAACGTCAGAGCGGCGCCATACGTCTCCACGTATGTGCGGCTGAGCGCAGAGTTGTCATAGTCGTAGAGCAGGAGCGGCACATTGCGAAGCCGGAGCGTCTGCGTGCCTCCGGCCAAAGACATCAGCACGATCGGCATTAATACCGCGAGGAGGATCAGGAGCTTGTCGCGCCGGAACAGCATGAATTCCTTCCACGCTTGCGCCAGAATTTTCTTCACAGTGGAATCTCCGATCTACGTGATTCAATAAGCGCGATAAATACATCCTCCAGCGAGAACGGAATTGGTTTCTCCGAGGTAATCTTCACTTCGGCTTCTTGCAGCAGCGTGGCTGCCTCACGTCTCTGTTCCTCACTTTCCGAGACAAGATGCAGGCGATCCCCAAAAAGTGAAACTCTCGATGCCCCAAACTTCTTCTTCAAGACAGCCAGGGCGCGATTTGGCTGATCTACTTCGTATTCGTACAGGGAACCTTTCATGTTGGCTTTAACTTCGCTCGGTGAGCCCTGCGAGATGATTTCGCCGGCGACCATGAATCCCAGCCGATTGCACTGTTCGGCCTCTTCCAAATAATGTGTGACAACGACAATGCCGGCACCGCGATCGGCACATGCATTGATCATTCGCCACATCGCGCGACGTGCGAGCGGATCGACGCCTGACGTTGGCTCGTCCAGAAAAATGGCCTCGGGCTCGTGCATAATTGCGGCGCCGAAAGCGACGCGCTGCTTCCAGCCGCCGGGAAGCGATTTCGTCAGCATTCCCGCCTCGCCTTTGAGCTCGGCGGTTTCCAGCACCCACTGCTTGCGCTCTTCGCGGACCGATTCATCGACGCCGTAGAGCCTGGCGTAAAAATCAAGGTTCTCGCCGATGCTCAGATCGTCATAGAGGGCAAACTTCTGAGACATGTATCCAATCCTGGAACGCACTTCCGCAGAGCGCAGGCCCTTCGATTTGCCTAACAGCGTGACGCTTCCGGATGTTGGATCGATAAGCCCACAGATGATCTTGATCGACGTCGTTTTACCGGCGCCGTTGGCACCCAACAGTCCGTAGATGTCACCATTACGGACTTCGAGTTGAAAATTCTTGACCGCCTGAAACGAACCAAAGCGCTTGTTCAGGTCTTTGGCGCCGATGACGATATCCTTTCGATTTAGCGGCGGAGATGGCTTGGGAAACGGCGGTACTTTTTGAGCGCCGCGCATTTTCCGCAACTGACCGACAAAAGCGTTCTCGAGGGTCGGCTGGGAGCGGACGATCTGGGTGATCCGCAGCCCGTTTTCCGCGGCAAGCCGCTGCAAGTCCGCCTCAGCTGCGTCAGGATGCGCAGCCATCACATCCAGCCGATCTCCGAATCGTTGCACGTCTTCGGCTTCGGACGATTTGGCGAGTACGTCCTCGGCGCCCGCCAACGGGTCAACTTTGACCTCCAGACGCGTGACTCCCATCTTCGAACGAAAACGAGCCGGCGTATCGATGTCGTAGATCTTTCCTCGCTCCATCAAAGCCACGCGGTGGCAGCGTTCCGCTTCGTCCAGGTACGGTGTTGCGACGATGATCGACATTCCCTCGGTTGCAAGGGATGTCAATGCGTCCCAGAAATCACGGCGAGTGACGGGATCAACACCGGTCGTTGGCTCATCCAACAGAAGCAGCGCCGGGTCGGCGATGAGCGCGCAGGTCAGCGCAAGTTTCTGCTTCATGCCACCGCTCAGCCGTCCGGCGAGTCGATCTGTGAAACGATCGAGATCAAATAGTTTGAAGTACCGGCCGCGGCGTGACGAGAAATCCTGATCCGGAACTTCGCGCAATCCGCCAGCATATTTAAGATTCTCGTCAACGCTCAGGTCCTGATACAGGCTGAACGGCTGTGTCAGATAACCTACGTGCGGCCTCGCTTCTCGCGGAGTACTCCCCAGCACACGAACAGCTCCGCCGCCCTCAGCGAGCACGCCACCGATAATGCGGAAGGCGGTAGTCTTGCCTGCTCCGTCGGCGCCGATTAGCCCGAAGATTTCTCCCTTGCGGACCTCGAAGCTGACTTCGTCGAGAGCTTTCAGGTCGCCGTAACTCTTGGAAAGCGAGTTGGCTTCAACGACGTTTTCTTGAATCATCAGGACTCCCGACCAGAATTGATCCGTCGGCCGGCATACCCGGTTTGGCGAAACCGTAGCCGCCTTTCAGACCGAGCTTGACGCCCATGACCTGCTTCACGCGATCGTCTTTGAAGTAGGTGTTTTCCGGCGTGAACATCACTTGCGGGTCGATGCGGATCACTTCGGCAGGAATCGCCTGTTTTGGATTGGAGTCCAAGAATACTTCGGCCGATTGGCCGACCTTGACGACGCCAACGTTTGCTTCCGGGATGAATCCACGCAAGTAGAGACTATTCAAATCGACCATTGTCAGGACCGTTTGGCCGATGGCGACAACCCGGCCGGGTTCGGCCGAGCGCGTCAAGATCGTTCCGGAGATGGGAGCGAGAATCTTGAGGTCACTCAGATCGGCTTCAATGCGGCGCAACTCCGCTTGCGATGCAACGATGTCGGCCTGCGCGGCCGCGACTTGAGCTTTGACCTCGTCGGTTTCACGGACAAGAGTCAAACGTTCGGATTGTTTAATGCGCGGGTTTTCCAGCTGCGATTCCGCTGATAGGAGCGAAGCCTCTGCGGCCGCGACCTGTTTACGCGCTGCGTCCGCGGCTGCCTGCGCTACGCTCAGCTTGGTGCGATAGAGCTCGGCCACTTGTGTCGAAACTGCGCCGGCCTGCGCGAGAGGTGCGTACCGCTCGGCATCGACGCGGCTCTGTTCCAGTTCGGCTTGCCTTCTCGCAAGTTCCGCTTTGCTGGCCGCAACATTGGCTTCCGCCTCCTTCACGCGGGCGGGGGCGTCTTTCTGCGCCTGCGCCTCGGAAAAGCCGGCGGAACGGACCCGCTGCGCATATGTATCAAGTTGCCGCTTCAGCTGGTCCAGCTTGCGTTGATCACTGAGTATTTTCGCTTTTTGCTGATCGCGTCTGGCTTCATCTTGATCACTCGAAAGCACTGCCAGTAACTGGCCGGCCTCAACGGAGTCACCTTCGCGGACCTTCATCTCCACGATCCGTCCTGGCCGCTTCGCCGAAATATCCACAGTGTCCCCGTCAATGCGGCCGCTTACGAACAGCTTGCCGTCGGCGTCAGCACTGGTAGTGCTTCGACGTTGACATCCGCTCAGGCTTAACGCCGCAAAGGTCACGAGTATCCATATTCGTTTCATAGCTCCTCCTCATGCCTCACCTGCGATACGTGCTTTCTGCCGCGCCAGTCGCGCGCGCCAGGTTTGCACGTGCGAGTCCCAGCGTGTACTGGGCGCGGATGCGTGCATCAGCGGCACGGGAAAGGCGGTCCTGCGCGTTGACAACTTCGGTGTTGTCGGCAACTCCTTGCAGGAATCGCATGCGCGTCAATTCGACTTCCCTTTGCGACAGCATCACATTCTGCGCGCTGGTCTGCAGCTGCTGGACAGCCCATTCAACGCCCGATATCGCCGTTCGAACATCGGTCTCGATCTGCGCCTTACTCTTTTCCATAATGGCCGTCGCCTCGCGCAGCTGACCTTCCGCTTCTCGTACTTCGCCGCGTATACGGCCGCCTGTGAATATCGGAATACTGAGTACGCCTCGCACGTCGTAGACGTTCACGTTGTGTACGGGGGTTGATCCGCTTGGACCATCGCTTGCCGTCACGCGAAACGTCGGTAGCCGTGTCGCTTCGAGGGATTTGACCTGCAGCTGAGCTGCGTTTACAGCGACTATGGCCGCTCGATAGTCAGCGCGACCCGCGAAGGCCGCTTGAACTGTGGCGTCCGGATCCACCCTATCACCCGATCCGTACGCGGCGGGATCGGCAACGTCGAATGCGGATGTGATGCTTGCCTGAAGGAGATTCGCCAGAGTCAGCTTCGCTTCGACGTAACTCTGCTCTGCTTCCAGCCGCTGCTGTTCGAGCGAGTTCTGCGTTTGTTGTGCTCGATTAGCATCCAGCTCCGATGAAGCACCCTGTCTGAACCGCTCGGATGTCAACCGAGTGAGTTCCGTCGCCAGTTGCGTTTGCTCCATCAAGGTATCGCGAGAAGCTTTAGCCCGCAGTGCCTGCAGGTAAGCGCCAACGACATTCAGCGTCACGATTTCGCGGGTGTCTTCGACAAGCAGACGCGCCGAAGTCCGCCGCGAGTCGTAACTTTTCCAGGAACGTATTCCTGCGATATTCAATAGATCCTGGCTGACGATAGCTCGAACATCCATCGAACCGAACGGTCCTAGCCTGCTGGGAAACCCCTGCAGATCGATTCCGAATCCTTGCAGGTTCTGGGTCAGATACGCCTGGCGGGCAGCGACGTAGAGCTGTGGCAACAAAACCGAGCGGGCTTGCTGATACTGCCCCGACGCCTGCTCGAGGTTGGCCTGCGCTTCCTTCAGAGTGGCGCTGTTTGTCAGAGCGATGTCCAAAGCCTGACGAAGAGTCAGTACTGCCGGTAGAGTGGGCGGGGTCTGCGCCTGCGCGAGGTTTGCCGTCACGATCAGAATCACTAGTACTCGCAGAATCATCGTAGAGATCTCCATTGCGATAACAACTGGCTTCGCCTTCGAAAACACTTCGAGCGAGGTGAAGATCGGCCTCTTGTAATTAGAAGTGATCGGCCAAC
>Ga0075431_100006514_pt1 | contig 11593 bp, 9 predicted proteins | sample RhiMetdeltSRZDD5_FD_75297 | JGI IMG/M metagenome (GOLD analysis project Ga0075431, IMG submission 75297) | Populus rhizosphere microbial communities from Tennessee, USA - Rhizosphere MetaG P. deltoides SRZDD5 | ecosystem: Host-associated > Plants > Roots > Rhizosphere > Soil | place: USA... | reverse complement strand
CGCCGTCTCCAAGGAGGAAAGGCTAACTCCGATGAGCCTATAGGCCGTTCCATCGACTTCGGGCCTGAGAAGCTCCCTGGCCGTTGCAAAGATGCGTTCCGCAAGCTGTGTGGGATCAGCGATCGTCTGGCTCCGCGTGCGCAGCTTGAAACGGCTCGTCTTGAGCTTGAGGACAATAGTTGCTCCTGCGAGTCCTGCCCGTTTGGCACGCCGCGATACTTTTTCGACCATCTGCCAGAGGATGCGATGCAGTTCCTCGCCATCGGTGATGTCTTCCGAAAATGTCGTCTCGGCGCCAATGCTTTTTGCCGCATCGGTTATCGATACGTCGCGATGATCTTCGCCACGGGAGAGATGATAGAGCCTGACACCCATGGCGCCGAAGCGACGGATAAGCTCGTCTCGATCAATCGATTGCAGCTGGCTGATCCGGGTGATGCCATATTTTGCGAGCTCCGCCTGCATCACCTTGCCTACGCCCCAGATCAGCGATACCGGCTTGTCGCTCAAAAATGCAATCGCCTCCTTGCTCCCGATGATCGAGAACCCACGCGGCTTGTCGATGTCGGAAGCGACTTTCGCCAGATATTTGTTGTAGGAGAGACCTATGGATACGGTTATGCCGATATCCGTCTCGATCCGCCTGGCCAGCCTCGCCAGGGAAAGTGCTGGCGGCGCACCGTGAAGGCGCTCCGTGCCGGCAAGGTCGAGGAAGGCTTCATCGATGGACAAGGGCTCGACGAGCGGCGTCGTCTCGAGCATGAGCTTGCGGATCTGACGGCCCACCTCTGCATAGTGGTCCATGCGAGGGCTGACCACCACGGCTTCCGGACAGAGCTTCAGCGCCTGAAACATGGGCATGGCTGATTTGACGCCCGCAATCCGCGAGATGTAGCAGGCGGTGGCCACGACGCCGCGCTTGCCGCCGCCGACGATCACCGGCCTGTCCCTGAGTTCCGGATTGTCGTGCTTTTCGACGGCTGCGTAGAAGGCATCGCAATCGATATGCGCAATTGTCAAAGCGTCGATCTCGGGATGCCGCAGGAGCCGGGGCCCGTGGCAATTGGCGCAGCGGAGATCGTGACCTGCCACCGGTGCGAAACAATCCCGGCAGAATCCCAAGGTTCGGGTCGTGGCGCTCTGCATGGGCCCTCGTCACATCGAGGGACCATAGCATAGGACACCGGGCACGCTGAAATCGTCAGGTGCTCAAATGCCGAGACCGACCGCGGTTCTCATGAAGCAACCAGGCCGCACAGAGGAGAATTGCGGCCACCGCTGTGATCTCGAGCGCGAGGCTGATGTGTGTGCCAATGAATTCCTCAAGATGCCGGGCGACCGAAGACACCACCCCGCCAATGGAAGAAACAACGGCGGCGATAATCGTGTGGTGCGAGGCAAGCGTCCTGGAGATGGGCTCGACCGGCCCGTGGATATGTGGCGTTTGGACGGGGGCCTGCTCAGCGGGCGGGTATGTCACATTCGCGGCGGCATCACCCGGCTTGCAGAAAAGAGCCGCTTCCGCCGCGCGCCGCGCTATGAGACCGGGAACGACCTTGCCGCCGACTTTGATCCACATGGCCATGCAGGCCGGCACGACCTGGAACTCGCCGGCATTCACGGCCCGGAGAACGGACGATCTGCGAAATTCCGAGAGACCGACGTTATAGGCAAAGGATACGAGCGCAGAGAACTGGTTGTCATTGAGTGGAACACGAAGGCATGCTTCCACGCCCTTGCTGAAACTCCCGACATCGGCTTCCAGGATGGCGAGCGCTTCCTGCTTCGAAATCGTCATGCCCGACTTGACGGAAGGCGGACCAGCAGAAGAGGTGTGGCCGTAGCCGATGGTCCATATGCCGGCACAATCCAGATAGGCTTCGGTGCGGCACCCTTCGAAGCTTTCGATGAGCGCCATGCCGCTCGCATTGACTTCCATGTGATTCCCCCGAATCACACCCATAGTTGCACTTCAGTAAAATTCCCGTCAAGCGAGTGGTGCAGAAGTTTGGTGCGTTCCTTAGGCTTGCTTGGTCAAGGGAGGGGAAGATGTATAAGCTCTACAATGTCAAGGGCTGGGGCTCCATGGCGCCGCACTTCGTTCTCGAGGAGCTTGGCGTTCCTTATCAGAACGTGTGGATGACGCCTGAGCAGGTGCATTCCGAATCATTCCGAGAGCTCAGCCCGCTCGGTTTCATTCCGGCCCTCGGCCTCCCCGACGGCCGGACCATCATCGAATCCATGGCCATCGTCGCTTACCTGACGGAAGCGCATCACGACCGCAAGCTTGCTCCCGAGCTTGGCACCACCGACAGGGCCGTCTATCTGTCCCTTCTCGCCTTCACTGCCTTCAACATCTACGGCAACATGAACGTGGCGGTGTTCTCTTCGGACTACACGTGCGACGCCGCGGCCAATGAGCAAATCCGTGCTCATGCCGAGCAATCCTATCACCACGCCTTCGATATTCTCGACCGGCGACTTAAGGAAGAGGGACCGTTCCTGCTCGGGGAATTGTTCTCTGCCGCCGATCTCTATCTCTTCACCATGACCATCTGGGCGAAGCCCAGTGAAAGGGCCTTGCTCGAGCGCTGCACATCGATTGGCAGGTTGGCAGAGCATGTTCGCAGCCGCCCCAAGCTCGAAGCGGCACTCAAATCGCATGGCGTGATGGAAGTCTCAGGATGAGAAAGGCACCAGCGGCATACCACTATTGCGGCTCTTTCCTTCCTCCGATGAGAACATGGAGGGCTCGTGCCGGGTGCGAAGGATCGACGTCTTCCCGGTCGCAGAATTCGATGAGAAGTGGCTCGTCGGCGAGTAGATATTCGAGCAAAGCCGCATGAAAATGAGCCTTGGGGGCCAGGGCGGCAAGCGCCTCCGGCGCAATGCCGGTGAGGTTTAGAAATCGTTGCAGCCGGCTTCCGTCTTCGGCGAGAAAGGCCAGAACTCTCAGGGAAATGGTGGCTGCCCGGTCCATATTCATCGATGTTTTTGGCATTTGCTTTGCCAGTGATTTACCACAAAGTGACGGCCAAACGAGCGCCATTGGCGGGTTAAAGGCTTGGTTACTTAATGGAGCGAGTATGCCCCAGGACAACTGTAACTTCCGATTTGCTCGCAACAACACGCGCAACCGCAACAGATGGATGGATCGTCTTGCTGAACGGTGTGGCAACCATGACTAGTCGATCGCCCGCGCCACAGGCCCGGCCTGGCGAGAAATCGATTCTCATCGTCGAAGACAACGAGTTGAACATGAAGCTGTTCAGCGACTTGCTCGAGGCGCATGGCTACCGTGTCATTCAGACGCGCGACGGCCTGTCGGCCCTCGACCTCGCACGCCGTCACAAGCCTGATCTCGTGCTCATGGACATTCAGCTGCCCGAAGTCTCCGGCATCGAAGTCACCAAGTGGATGAAGGAGGCCGACGATCTGAAGCATATTCCAGTGATCGCCGTCACCGCTTTCGCCATGAAGGGGGATGAGGAGAAGATCAAGGAAGGCGGCTGCGAAGCATATATTTCCAAGCCCATTTCCGTATTGAGTTTTCTACAGACAATTGACGGATTTTTGAAGCAAGCATCATGACTGCGAGAGTTCTTGTCGTTGACGATATCCTAGCCAACGTGCGCCTGCTCGAGGCCAAGCTTACCGCCGAGTATTTCGAGGTTCACACGACCCAGAACGGCATCGAGGCGCTGGAGCTGGTGCAACGGGTCAAGCCTGATATCGTGCTGCTCGACGTGATGATGCCGGGCATGGACGGCATCGAGGTGTGCAGACGGATCAAGAGCAATTCGCAGACGCAACACATACCGGTGATCATGATCACCGCGATGGATCAGCCGGACGACCGGGTTCGAGGACTAGAGGCGGGAGCAGACGATTTTCTCACCAAACCGGTGAGCGACGTGGCATTGTTCTGCCGGGTGAAGAGCCTGGTGCGGCTCAAGATGCTCACCGACGAACTGCGCTCGCGCCTCGATGCAAGCGAATCCATGGGGCTGGTGAAAGCCATCGAACAGGATGTGCTGACCGAGCGGCCGGGAAAGATCCTTTTGATCGACAACCGCAACAATCTGATCAACCGGATCAGGGGCACGATCGGCCAGCGGCACGAAATCAAGACGCTCGACGATCCGCAGCTTGCGCTCTTCGAGGCCACCGAGAACGGCTATGAACTGATCATCATCAGCCTGGATTTCGAAAGCTTCGATGGGCTCAGATTGTGCTCGCAGCTGCGCTCGCTTGAACGGACGCGGCAGGTGCCGATCCTCATCATCGTCGATCCCGACGACAACGAGCGGCTGATGCGGGCGCTCGACATGGGTGTGAACGATTATCTGCTCCGTCCCGTCGACAAGCAGGAGCTCATGGCCCGCGTCAACACGCAGGTGCGGCGCTGGCGCTATACAGAGCAGTTGCGCTCCAACGTCACCCAGTCGATCGAAATGGCGGCGACCGACGCTCTGACGGGCCTCTACAACCGGCGCTTCATGGAGCGGCAGCTCTCGGCCTTCACCGCGAATGCCGCGAGCAGGGACAAGCCCCTTTCCGTGCTGGTTATCGACGTCGACTACTTCAAATCCATCAACGACAACCACGGGCATGACGTGGGCGACCGCGTGCTGCAGGAGCTCGCCTCGCGCATCAAAGAGGGTCTGCGCCATCTGGACCTAGCCTGCAGAACGGGCGGGGAAGAGTTTGTCGCTGTCCTTCCCGACACCGACAATTCCGTGGCGCTGCGCGTGGCAGAGCGGCTGCGCAAGAATGTGTCCATGAAGCCGTTCAATGCCGGGGCGAAATCAGGGGCCCTGCCCATCACGGTTTCCATCGGAGTCGCCGCCTTCGACGGTATCAACGACAGCATGGAAGCCCTGTTGAAAAGGGGCGATGAGGCGCTCTACAGAGCGAAGCGGGAAGGCCGCAACCGGGTGACGCTCGCCGCCGCGTGAGCGGGCCCTATTAACTGCTCCAAATGGGGCAGGGGTTTACTTTAAGCCTTTACTGTTCCTAAATAAAATTGGCCCGCCGCCTTGCGAAAGGGTTGGCCTTTGCGAACCAATCCGATAAATTAGCTCAAAGTGAATTTGCCCAAAGGCAGGGCACGGGGCTAGGAAGCGGTTTCACAGGCGGCGGCACAAGTCCAATCGAAATCCGACGCAGGCGCTTTTCAGCTTCACCAAGACTCGCTATGAGTCCTATCCCTTTGCCCCGGGGCTCTCAGGTCCGCCGCATCTCCTGAGTCCACGGGGTTGGCCGGTCCGGTGCAGTTCGAGTGGCCTCCTCGACAATAGCGCCGGGCCGGCCGCCTTTAGAAACACACGTCCTCTGCCTGCATCCAACAAAAAAAGGCACCGCTTGTGGCGGTGCCTCGAGATCATTTGCCCGGTCCGGGCTTACTTGATTTTTGATTCCTTGAATTCGACGTGCTTGCGGGCGACGGGATCATATTTCTTCATCACCAGCTTCTCCGTCTGCGTGCGCGAGTTCTTTTTCGTCACGTAGTAATAGCCGGTGCCCGCGCTGCTGACGAGCTTAACCTTCAGTGATATTGCCTTGGCCATGGAGTTCTCCCGGCGCGCGGGCAAAAGCCTCGCCGCGAATGCCGGGCAGGGTATGGCGCAACCGCAAGTCTCCTGTCAAGTCCGAGGCCTCAATGTTTGGCGATCCGCCGCTTCTGCTGCCTCCCCTTGCCTGGTCGACGCGAGATGCCCAATCCCGCCGGCCTTCCCGACCGTCCGGGCGAAACCATCTCGAAGCGCATTCCTCCAGACACGGGCGAGACCTCCTTCAGCATCACTTCCACCCGATCGCCGAGGGTATAGGTCTCGCCGGTTCTCGCTCCCACCAGGGCATGGGCTTTTTCATTATAGAGGAAGCGATCAGCGCCGAGCGTCGAAGCCGGAATGAAGCCATCGGCCCCCGTTTCCCTCAGCGTCACGAAGATCCCTGCGCTCACCAGACCATTGATCCGAGCATCGAATTGGGACCCGATCCGATCGGACAGATGAGCGGCGACAAGACGATCTATGGTCGCCCGTTCAGCCGCCATGGCGCGGCGCTCCGTAGCGGAGATGAGATCTGCCGTATCGACAAGGGTGGCTTTGTCCTCCTCGCTCAATCCGTCTTCCCCGAAACCATGAGAGGTGATCAGGGCCCGGTGGACGATCAGGTCGGCATAACGGCGGATCGGGGAGGTGAAATGGGCATAGCGCCGAAGGTTGAGCCCGAAATGCCCACGGTTTCCGGCTGAGTAGACGGCCTGAGCCTGGCTGCGCAGAACAACCTGGTTCACCAGCGTTTCGTAATCCTTGCCTTTCACCCGCTCCAGAATGGAGTTGAAGAGCTTCGGCTTCAGCACCTGGCCGAGTGGCAGCGAAAGGCCGAGCGTCTTCAGGAATTCGGACAGGGCCACGAGCTTCTCGTGCGAGGGGGGTTCATGCACGCGATAGATCAGGGGAATCTTCCGCTCTTCCAGGGTTTCCGCCGCCGCCACATTGGCCTGGATCATGAACTCCTCGATGAGCTTGTGGGCATCGAGGCGCTCGGGAACGAAGACCCGTTCGATGAGGCCGTGCGCATCGAGCACGATCTTGCGCTCTGGCAGATCGAGCTCTAGCGGCCCGCGCCTGACCCTTGCCTCGTTCGCGGCACTGAACGCTTGCCACAGCGGCCTGAGGATCGGTTTGAGCAGGGGTTCCGTCTTGGCATTGGGTGAGCCGTCGATGGCCGCTTGCGCTTCCTCATAGGACAGCTTGGCGTGGGAGCGCATGATACCCCTGACGAAGCGGTGGCTGAGTTTGCTTCCCCGCCTGTCGAAAGTCATGAGGCAGGCAAGACATGCCCGATCTTCGCCCTCCCGGAGAGAGCAGAGATCGTTCGAGATCCGCTCCGGCAGCATAGGCACAACGCGATCGGGGAAGTAGACCGAATTGCCCCTGATCCTCGCCTCGCGGTCGAGCGCGCTGCCCGGCCGGACATATTGGGCTACGTCGGCGATCGCCACGATAACCTTGAAGCCGCCGGGGTTGGCGGGGTCCAAGTCCGGATCTGCATGGACGGCGTCGTCGTGATCGCGCGCATCTGGCGGGTCGATGGTAATGAGCGGCACATGCCTTAAATCGACGCGGCCGGCAGCCGAGAAGTTCTTTAGGGTCCTGGCCTCGGCAGTGGCCTTGTCGGGAAAGTGCGTGGGAATGCCGTGCTCGTGGACGGCGATCAGCGAGATGTTGCGCTGGTCCTTCAAGTCGCCGAGACGCCGGCGAACCCGCGCTTTTTGAACTCCGCGCCCGCGATCCCTTCCGATTTCGATTTCGACGAGCTCGCCTGGCAGGGCGCCATGTTCACCGCCGGCTTCGACGATGAATTCATGCCGGGCCTTCTTGTCTACCGGCACGATGCGCGCGCCATGACCCTTGATGACCCGATAGACGCCGAGGACGCGGTTTTCTTCGCCCGCAAGCTTGCGGACAATCCGACCCTCGTAGGGATAGGTTCGCTGACCCGTAGGTCTGATCTTCGCCAGGACTCGGTCGCCGCGGCCCGGCGGGGTTCCGGCGGTGCGAGCCGAGCCTATCAAGACCCGTGGCGGCGTACCGGATGCCACTTCATCCCACTCGACGGGCTGGCCAATCAACTCGCCGTCACGGTCGATTGCGACGATCTCAAGGACGGTAACCTCGGGCAGCGTATTTCCGTCCTTGACGCGACGCCCGCGCCGACTGATTTTGCCGTTCTCCGCCATGGCGCGCAGGAGCTGCTTCAGCTCGGCTTTCTGCTCGCCTTTCAGGCCGAAGGCACGAACGATCTCGCGCTTGCCGACGCTCACCTTGCTTTGATTGAGAAAATCCAGAATCTCGGCTTCGCTCGGGATTTTTCCCCCACGAGAGCTCTTGGTCTTCTTCCCCACGGGATCCTACGCGTCCTCGGGGATGGTTTCTTCCGCCGGGGCCTTTTTCCGCCGCACGGGCTTCTTGCTCTTGCTTTTGCCCTTCGACGCTTTCGCCGCAATGAGCTCCAGGGCCTCTTCAAGGGTTACATCTTCGGGCGTCTTGTCCTGCGGGAGCGTTGCATTGACCTTCTCCCATTTGACATAGGGTCCGTACCGGCCCGACATGACCTGGACCTTGCCGCCTTCGGGGTGTTCGCCCAGCACTTTGAGCGCGGAAGATGCCCTCCCGGGACGGCTCTTCTTCTTGGCAAGAAGGTCGACGGCGCGATTGATGCCGACGGAGAACACCTCCTCGGCACTTTCAAGTGTGGCATACTTGCCATCGTGCATGATGAAGGGGCCGAAGCGGCCGAAATTGGCGAGAATCGACTTGCCGGTTTCGGGGTGGAGCCCGACCTCGCGAGGCAGGCTCAGGAGCTTGAGCGCCATGTCGAGATCGACCGTCCCCGGATCCCATGTTTTCGGGATCGACGCGCGGCGCGGCTTTTCCTCGCCGTCGGCGTCGCCAAGCTGGACATAGGGACCAAAACGTCCATCGCGGCGCGTGACGGCGATGCCGGTCTCGGGGTCATGGCCGAGAAGAATGCCCTCGGCCGGAACCGCTTCCCGTTCCGTTCCCTCGCCCGTCGATATCTGGCGCGTGTATCGGCAGTCCGGATAGTTCGAGCAGCCGATGAAGGAGCCGAACTTGCCGATCTTGAGCGACAATTGACCGTTGCTGCAGGAAGGGCACTGACGCGGATCTCCTCCCTCGGCGCGCGGTGGAAAGATATGGGGTGCCAGGATTTCATTGAGCGCGTCGAGAACATTGGTGACGCGCAGCTCCTTCGTGGCCTCAATGGCGGAGATGAAATCCCGCCAGAAATCGCGCAGAACTTCCTTCCAATCGATCTCGCCCGCTGAAATCTTGTCGAGCGATTCCTCGAGATCGGCGGTGAAGCCATACTCCACATAGCGGGAAAAGAAGGCTTCGAGAAAGGCAGTGACGATCCGGCCCTTGTCCTCCGGGTGAAGCTTCTTTTTCTCGAGACGCACATAGCCGCGCTCGCGCAGCACTGACAGAATCGCCGTGTAAGTGGAAGGCCGGCCGATGCCCAGTTCCTCCATCTTCTTGATCAGCGAGGCCTCGGAATATCGAGGCGGAGGTTCGGTGAAATGCTGCTCCGCCTTGATCTCCTTCGTCCCCAGAGCGTCGCCTCTGGCGAGCTGAGGCAGTCGTTTGGAATCCTCGTCCTCCTCATCATCCAGCCCCTCATGATAAATCTTGAGGAATCCGTCAAAACGAACAACGGAGCCCGTCGCACGCATGGAATAGCGCTTGCCGTCACGTCCCTGCGCCGCGATGTCCGCTGTCGTGCGCTCGAATTCGGCACTCTCCATCTGACTTGCTATGGTGCGTTTCCAGATGAGCTCGTAAAGCGCGGCCTGCCGGGTATCCAAGTATTTCGTTACCGACTTGGGATGGCGCATGAGGTCGGTCGGCCGGATCGCCTCATGGGCCTCCTGCGAATTGAGCGTCTTTGAGGAATAGGCCCTGGGCACACTCGGCAGGTAAGGCTCTCCGAAATGCTTCAGAATGGCATTGCGCGCTTCGGCGATCGCTTCGCCCGCCATCTGCACGCCGTCGGTGCGCATATAGGTAATGAGGCCGACCGTATCGCCCTGGATGTCGACGCCTTCATAGAGGCGCTGGGCAAGCTGCATGGTTTCCTTCGAGGAGAAGCCGAGCTTGCGGGAGGCTTCCTGCTGCAGAGTGGCCGTGCGGAAGGGCGCGTAGGGGTGGCGTTTCACCGGCTTGCTCTCCACCGCCTCGACGGTGAAACGGCTGCCGGTTAGAGCTTTCTCGATGGCCCGCGCCTGCTCTTCGTTCTGGATGTCGAGCTTGCCGAGGCGTTTACCCTCGACCGCATTCAGGGTGGCAGTAAAGCTATCACCGCTGCTCGTCGTGAAAACACCCTCGACTGTCCAGTATTCCTGGGCCTTGAAAGATTCGATCTCGAGCTCGCGATCGCAGATCAATCGCAAGGCCACCGACTGCACCCGTCCTGCCGAACGAGCTCCCGGCAGCTTTCGCCACAGAACCGGAGACAGGTTGAAACCCACGAGATAATCGAGCGCCCTCCGCGCCAGATAGGCATCAACCAGGGCGGCATCGACCTGGCGAGGCTTGCGCATGGCGTCGAGAACGGATTGACGCGTGATGGCGTTGAACACCACCCGCTCAACAGCTTTGTCCTTGAGTGCGCCCTTCTTGCGCAGGATCTCGAGCACGTGCCAGGAGATGGCCTCTCCCTCGCGATCGGGGTCCGTGGCCAGAATGAGCTTCGAGGACTCCTTCAGTGCAGAGGCGATCTCGTTCACGCGTTTCGCCGACTTGCCGTCGACATCCCAAGACATGGCGAAATCTTCCTCGGGCCGGACCGATCCATCCTTGGCGGGGAGATCGCGGACATGGCCATAGGAGGCGAGAACCTTGAAGTCCTTGCCCAGGTATTTGTTGATTGTCTTGGCTTTTGCCGGGGATTCGACGACGACGACGTTCATTTACAATCTTTGCGAGTGGCCGGGTGCGAATCCGGCTGTATGCGCTGGCCTCATATAGTCATTGTCTCGCAGTCGCAATAGCGGTTGCCGCGAGGCCGCGCCGCAGCTTTGCGCTATTATGACCAAAAACATCAACTAGAGGTAGATATACACCTGTACTGGTTGCTTTCTTACTTGCTTTTACAATCGACAGATGTAAATTCCGTCACCTGATTGCACTGCAGATCGGGCAGGGCAGCAAACACGGGGGCAAAGCATCGATGGTCGCATCTGCGCGGAGGCGGCACGCGAGAACGTCAGCGGCCGGCAAACATTTGGGGTCTCAATCTGAAGTTGAGGGCTGTGAGGCAACAGGATCCGGGCTGAATTTCACGCCCCACGACGCCAGCAGCTACGTTCTCAGCATGATCGCGGAGCTTCGGTCCATCGCGGTCGCGGCCGAGTTCCGCTTCCTGGCCTATCTCCTCGAAATGGCCTTCCAGGAAGCCTACAGGCTCGATGCGGACATCGGGCGTGAAGGCAAGAGTAAGGCGCAAGAAACCAGCTCGGCCATCTGACATCCTTCAGCCGTTTCGGTTCGAAGTCTTGACGGAGAGACGTTTGACCTCGCCTCGACATCTATGCACTATTCGAGACCACAATTACGTGCAACCAAAGTGAGGAAACAGGTACCATGGGCAAATCCCGCAACCCGCGGCCTTCTAAAGAGCACTCATCCGGCAAGCGTTCACGTCGCGATTTCCTAAAGACCGGCACTGCTGCAGTGGTCGGCACCGCTGCGCTTTCTATGCCGCAGATCGCACGAGCGCAGGAAACCATCAGCTGGAAATTCCAGAGCACCTGGCCGGCCAAGGACATCTTCCATGAATATGCGCAAGACTATGTGAACCGCGTCAACGAAATGGCTACCGGGCGGCTGAAGCTCGAACTGCTTCCCGCCAATGCGGTCGCCAAGGCCTTCGAGATGCAGGATGCGGTGCTCGCAGGAACGCTCGACGGCGGCCATGGGGTATGTGCCTACTGGTATGGGAAGAACAAAGCCTTCTCGCTCTTCGGCACGCCGCCGGCCTGGGGCTGGCGGGCCAATCACAT
>Ga0075431_100006511_pt1 | contig 11594 bp, 7 predicted proteins | sample RhiMetdeltSRZDD5_FD_75297 | JGI IMG/M metagenome (GOLD analysis project Ga0075431, IMG submission 75297) | Populus rhizosphere microbial communities from Tennessee, USA - Rhizosphere MetaG P. deltoides SRZDD5 | ecosystem: Host-associated > Plants > Roots > Rhizosphere > Soil | place: USA... | reverse complement strand
GATGTCGCCGGCACGTGGACGGGGTTCGCCGGGACCGGCACGTCCCACGCTGCCGTCACGCTGACGCTCGACCAGAAAGGAACTGACGTGACGGGCGACATCTCCTTCGGCGGATTAGGCAAATGTCTGGCCCTGTCACGGGAACCGTTACGGGCTCAAGCGTAAAGCTAGCGGTCGCGACCATGACCTTCGAGGAGTGGCAAGTCAATCAGGACACGGTGAGACGCCGGCCGCGGTCGAAGGTGCCCGGCTGGCGGCGGAGGATCAGCGTGGCGCCGTCGCGCGGGCCGAAGAAATGAACGACACCGCCGCCGCCTCTGGCATCCCTGGCTCCGCGTCAACCGCGTCCCGCGCGTGAGGCTCCACACACGCTGGAGCGCGGAGGCGTGGCTCGTTGTCCGTGTCGAGTTCAGGCGAGCGGTCGCGGTACGGAGCGAGATTCGGCGTGCGGGGTAGTTCATCCATGAGAAACGAGCTTCTCCCAGAGTGGGCGATGCAGTACTACGTAGCCGGCCGAGGGGCCGCTCGCGTGTTCCTCACACCGATCTACGGGAACCTCCTGCATCATGCGGTCGAGATGTTCTTGAAGTGCGCGCTCATCGACGTGCTCAGCGCGGAGGAGATGAGAAGCCGAGAGTACGGGCACAACCTGGTGAACTTGTGGCGGTGCTTCAAGGAACAGGAGGCCGGCCCGGCGTTCAATGGCGATCCGGCGGTCGATCGGTTCGACGCGACGATCCGATGCCTGCACGAGTTCGAGGAACTCCGCTACCCGGACAACATCAGGCATGGCGCAATCATGATGGCGCTCGCCTGGCTCCCCGACGAGGCGGTGACGACGTCCGGGCCGTCGAAGCCGAAGCAGTTCGAGATCATCATCGCGGATGTCGACCGCCTCGTCATGGAGATCCTGAAGCGAGCGAATCTGAACCCGAGGTACTTCTCGAACCCCTTGAGCGCCGGGGCACGCGAGGCCTTGCAGCGCCTGAACCCTCACGCTTCGGACTGGTTGGCCCCGGAACACAAGCCGGCGTAGGACGCTTCTAGCAATCACGACCTCGCGCGGTCATCAGAACCCGCGCGCCGTCAACCTCGCGGCGACGAGCAGAGAAGTTGGCGCGGACCGATTCTGTTCCCGTAGACCTGGCTACGTTCACGTCCGTGGCCGTGGCGATCCTGCTCGAACCACACCCATGCCGGAGTCGCTCGTCCCCGAGCGCCAAAGTTTGACGGATCGGCACTGTTCCGGTAATGGCGCGCACATCTTTCGCACCTTTTACCGGAAGTACATCGTCGGTGATGATCGACGACGTGAAGAGATCGCTGAGCACAAGGATCGAGGACGCTTGATGCTCTGGCTCTACTCCTGGGCCGTCGCGCTCCGCCCGAGCCCTCGAACCATTTGGCTCTCCCTCGTCCCGCTGCTCGTCGTCGGCGCGGGCGCTGCGGTCAACATCGCCGGCGGGACGCCGATTGTGGCGACGTTGGTCGCATTCATTCTACAAAGCATCGTCCTGCACGCGGCGGCTCGGGCGTTGTGGCGCCGGCGTGTACGCTCCGACGTTGAGCAGATCGTCGCCCGCGAGATCCACTGGGTACGTCGCCACTCGGGCGGCTTCACCGGCACGATCACCATCGACGTGCGGCCGAGCGGGCAGATCGAGGTCGAGCGGCGGGCACGACAGCAAGAACTCGGGCACGGCAGCGGCAACGTCCCTGTTCAGCGAGCGGACAGTCCGAGCGTCGTGGCTGCGTCGCCGCCCAGAACGGGCGAGGCATTGACACGTGTGATGCTGGCGGCCGCCATCCTGGGCGTCACGGGTTGCGGCGCCGCCGCGCTGTACCAGAACCCAACAACCGGCCAGACCCAACTCTGCCAACAGGACACCAACGCCCTCATGTTGTGGGGCTTCGATACGGGGTATACCGCCTGCAAGGACGCCCTCGAACGGGCCGGGTGGAAAAGACTGTGACCGACCACCGTCGACCCACGCGGGCCGAAGGCGAAGTAAACAAATGGACGGACCGGACGCCGGCCACGCCCCTTGCGGGCCAGGAGAGGGCCCGGTGCGGGCCTGCTTGATACGCGGGCGTCCAGCTCGCGGGAGTTCTAGCATGCGCTGCCGACGAAGGCCGCGACGATTCAGTGGAAGTTCGACCGGCTGACGCCACTCGCCGGCATTCTGCATCCCGAGCGCCGCCGCCGCTTTATCATCCAAAAAAGTCTCGCCTCGGGCAACCTCGCCCGGCCGCTCGCCACCATCGAGGGCGCTCTCGCATGAATCGGACACCAAGAGTTACGCCGCACGGCAGGTGGGCCGCTACACCAAAATCCACGAACAGCTAAACCGCCGCCCAAAGCACAGAGGGCCAGCAGCGCGTCGCCGGCGGCAGCACGGATCAGCCGTCGGGGCGGAACGTCGATCGAGGATCACCGCTCCTCGGTCGAACAGAACATCGGCTTGCTGCCGCCGGCACCAGTAAAGACGGAGACTGTCGCCCGCGCGGTTGCGCGCGTCGCCAGGGCGCTCGGGCAGGCCGAGCAGCAACTCGTCGACACCCTCCGTCGCCGACTGCAAGTACACGCCGCCCGAGCGCGCGCGCGTTGAAGAGTGGACCCGCGAGGTGATCACACTCGCTGCGAGCGCGGTTGGCGGGGCCGCATGGAACGGGACTATCCGCGCCGACAACGCCTTCTTCCAACCGTTGGCCGCGCGCTGCTCGAGGGCCTTGAGTAACGCTGTCAGCTCTGGATCGAGCTTGTCGTGCTCTGCCAGACGCCCGCGAGCCGAGCGGCCCGGTCGACGACCAGCTGTAGACTTCGGCGTTCTGCCGGTCGTAGACGGCGGGCGACCGTCGCCTGAGTTGCACTCAACTGAGCGTCAAGTGTTTGGAGGCCTTCTCTGATCGTTGCGCTGAGCAGATCGGCGATCATCCCCTACCCTGCCACGAACATCAGGTCACGCAGGGCGGCCATGCTTTGCCTCCAGTGCCACGGCAGCCCCACGCTCGTTTTCCTCGAGCCAGCCCTCGACGATCCGCAGCTGCTCGTTGGTTAGCCCTCTTAGCCAGTCGGTCGCCTTGTCTGGCCGCGAGTCCGGCCGGCCCGAAGCAAACTCGACGAGTCGGTAGAGCCCATCGGCCGACTTCATCGCGTGCGCCATGGCCCGCGCGATGCGCTCGTAGTCTTCGGGCTTGTAGGTCGCGTTCTTCAGCGCCTCCGACTGCTTGTCGATGGCCTCGACAACCTTCGAGACGACCTGGGCCACGCGATCGGGATCGAGGCCGTCGGTTGCTGCGACCATCGCGGCCCTGACGACGCGATCGGCATATGCCTCGTCACTCGACGTCACGGTGCACCTCCTGGGCTGGACTTGGACTCATGGTTCGCGGCTCCTCGATGCGCGGCCCCCGGGACACGAACGGTCGACCCTGGAGCAGTGCCAGTTTTTGGCGCTCGGACGGCACCCGGCGCGTCCTGATACGGAGTAGGCGTGAGATCGCGCGAATGGCGCCGCTGTCGTGCACGTAGTCGGCGGGCAGAAGCAGACGAAACTCCCGGTCGCCGACCTGATGGCGCCGCACGCCGGGCATCCCGGTGAGCTTCGCGAGCATCCGGATGGTCTGGCTGTAGATCGCGAGGTGGTCGTCGGTGTGCCACTCGAGCTCGCCGTAGCGACCCGGGGCAATCGGGAAGCCCTCAGGACCCTTCGCTGCGCCTTAAGCGGCTGACGAGTCCGCTTCCAACCGGGTCGGCGACATACACCATGACAATGGGAACGCATGTCGTCGCGCCCTTGGCTGCCAGGGCGGCGGGGGTGCCCCGGACGAGCGGGACATCGGCTTTGCGGTCGACCAATTCGGCCGCAAACGCGGGAAGGCGGTCGTGCTTGCCGTCGTCGAAGAGATAGTCGATCACGAAGTTCTGGCTTTCGATCCACCCGAAGACTCGCAACGACTGAGACAACGGCACACGATCGGAAGCAGTGCCCGTACATACTCAAATCAAAGTAGAGCGTCAGTAACCTTGCCGCGCCACGCTGAAGATCTTCGCGACGAACGGCCGTTCTCTCTTCCTACTTCCGCACAGTCGATCCACGGAACATCGTCTATGCAAAGCTGAATAACGACGCGACCATCAAAGCGGATGTGGGTTTTTCTCTGTATTGACGCTAACAATCGCGGCGTCAACTCACGTCCGAATTGTGGCGCTGCACCGTGAGAGCATTCACTACCGTATCGCGCTCGCACGACGCGTGACGTCGCCTTCATAGAAGTGCCACTCAAGTCAGAGACTTACTGACGCTCGAACCGCGTGCCGATGTTGGTCTCAAGATTGCTCGCAGACGACACGTTGAGCGCCCGAGTGTGGCGAAGCGCCGTCCGGAAATGAGCTTTCGATTGCGATTCGGCGCGAGGACGGCGGTCAGCACTATCGGTGCGGAATTTATTGACCGAGGGCACACCTATGCTTCACGCGAGTCGGCAGCGCGGATTGTACTGTGCGATGGTTGCGTTCCTTTGTGTAGTGCTCTTGGGGTTTCCGCTCCCGGCGAGCGCGCAGAGCGGCGTGGTGTCACTGATCGTGAAGCTGGTGGACGGGCTGCCCCCGGAGTTACAGGCCGACGTCATTGCGCGCAATGGTGGCGTCGAGCGATCCGTCATTCCGGCTCTTCGTCTGCACGTCATCGATGTGCCAGCGACTGAGCGCGAGGCGATCAAGGCGAATTATCAAGCCGATCCTCGCGTCTTGAGCGTCGAGGAGAACCGCACGCGCGTGTGGGAAGCGACTCCGGTCGATCCGCTCTATCCCTATCAATGGGCGCTGCCGAGGATAGGTTGGGACCAAGTTTTTGGAAGTGTGACACCAAAAGGTACGTCGAAGGTCGCGCTTCTCGACACCGGTGTCGATGCCTTCCATCCGGATCTGGCGGGAAAGGTCGCGCCCGGCACCTCTCTCCTCGACGGGTCGAACGGGATGACCGATCCATCTGGGCACGGGACATGGCTTGCCGGAATCATCGCCGCGCAAACCGACAACGTGCCCGTCGACGGCATCGCGGGTGTCGCCTATACGGGCGTGACGGTCATGCCCGTCACGGTGCTCAACGCCAACGGCGAGGGGCAGGATAGCGACATCATCGCGGGCGTCATCTGGGCGGTGGACCAGGGCGCCGACGTTATCCTGATGGCCTTCAGCAACCCCGGGTTCAGCCCAAGCCTACAGGAGGCAGTCGACTACGCCTGGTCGAAGGGCGTCGTACTCGTCGCCGCTGTGGGTAACGCCGCGATGACTGGTACTACTTTTCCCGCCGGTGACCGCGGCGTCATGGGCGTGGCCGCGACCGACGCGAGCGATGCCCTCGCGTACTTCAGCAACGACGGCCAAGCCGTCTTCATCGCAGCGCCCGGCGTCGACATCGCGACTACTGACATCGGCGACGCGTACGTAACGGTCAACGGCACCTCGGCGTCGGCCGCGATCGTCGCCGGCGCCGCAGCGCTGATGAAGGCTGTCGATCCGACGTTGACGAACGGTGTCATCGTTGGGCGTCTCGCTCGTAATGCAGATGCCGCGGGCACGCAATCGCAGACGGGTAACGGGCGGATCAACCTGCCCCGCGCGCTGGCGGACACCAGCACCGAGTTCATTCAGCCGGCGGGCGCCGCGCCAGTAGGGGACGGTGGGCCGTTCGTCGGGCCGTATCAGGCCGCGGCGTGTTCGGTGAGCGGCGTGTCGGTCGTGTCACAGTCGCCGTCGGCTGCGACGGCACTGCCGGGGCAGACCATCAGCTACACGAACATTACGCTCACGAAGAGCAATGGCAATTGCACTGGTAACTGGACGATCAACTGGATTGGTGGCAGTGCGCCGAGCGGCACCGGCACTAGCTTTTCGCCATCGACCTTCACTGGTTCCGGAACAACCAAGACGACCACGTTGACGATCACCACGTCTACCTCGACGCCCGTCGGCATCCGTAGCTTCACCGTAACAGCGGGCGGCTCTGACACTGACGGCTCTGTCACGAGTGGCAACTTCACGTTCCAGCTGAACAAGGCGAACACGACCACCGTTGTGGCGAGAACGGCGGGACCGAACCCCTCGACCTCTGGACAGTCGCTCACGTTTACCGCAACGGTGACCGTGACGGCACCGGGAACCGGCACGCCGACCGGCAGCGTAACGTTCAAGGACGGAGTCAACCCGCTCGTGTGCACGGGCGTCGGGGACGGAACGCTTAACGGAAGCGCCCAGGCCACGTGCACCATCTCGACGCTAACCGTGAGCGGCAGTCCGCACTCGATCACAGGTACGTACAACGGCGACGGCAACTTCAACGCGAGCCCTCAGTCAGCCGGGGTGTCGCAGACCGTGAACAAGGCAAACCAGACGATCATCTTCGACGCGTTGGTGGGCAAAACGTACGGCGATCCGGCCTTCACAGTGAGTGCTACGGGCGGCGCGTCGGGGAATCCGGTGACCTTCAGCGCGAGCCCCTCGTCCGTCTGCGCGTCGAGCGGCACCAATGGCAGCGTCATCGCGATTGCCGGCACTGGTACGTGCACGGTCACCGCTTCACAGGCCGGAGACGCCAACTACAACGCGGCGACCGACGTGCCGCGGACCTTCGCCGTGAGCCCGGCGCCGCTCACGGTAACGGCGGACAACAAGAGCCGCGAGTACGGCGACGCCAACGCACCGTTGACGGCGACGTTCACCGGGTTCAAGAACGGCGAAACACTGGCAACGAGCGGAGTGACCGGCAGCCCGGCGCTCGCGACGACGGCCACGGCGGGCAGTCCAGTGAGTGGGAGCCCGTACACGATCACGGCGGCGATCGGCACGTTGGCCTCCGGTAATTACACGTTTGCGTTCGTCAACGGGCAGCTGACGGTCACCAAGGCGACCCTGACGGTCGCGGCCGACAACAAGAGCCGGGCTTACGGCGCCGCGAACCCGTCGTTCACCGCGAGCTACTCCGGGTTCAAGAACGGCGAGACGCTGGCGACGAGCGGAGTGATGGGAACCCCGAGCCTGACGACGGCCGCAACGCCGACCAGCTCGGTCAGCGGCAGCCCGTACACGATCACGGCGGGACTCGGGACGCTCGGGGCCGGCAACTACGGATTTGCATTCGTCAATGGCCAGCTCACCATCACCGGCGCGACCCTGACGGTGACCGCCGACAGCAAGAGCCGCGAGTACGGCGAGGCCAACCCGCCGTTCACCGCGACGATCACCGGCTTCCAGAATGGGGAAACGCTGGCGACGAGCGGCGTGACCGGTAGTCCGAGCCTGACGACGACCGCGACAGCGACCAGCCCGGTGAGCGGCAGCCCGTATCCGATCACCGCGGCGCTCGGCACTCTGGCCGCCGGCAATTATCAGTTCACGTTCTTCAACGGCCAGCTCACGCTCACTACAGCGACGCTTTCGGTGACCGCCGACAACGCGACTCGCCCATACGGCGCCGCGAACCCGACGTTCACAGCAAGCTATTCGGGCTTCAAGAACGGTGAAACGCTTGCGACGAGTGGGGTGGCGGGCAGCCCGAGTCTCTCGACGACCGCGACGGCCAGCAGTCCGGTCGCCGGGAGCCCCTACACGATCACGGCGGCGCTCGGCAGTCTGGCCGCGACGAACTATCAGTTCAGCTTCGTCAACGGGCAACTCACGATCACGAAGGCCGATCCCGTCGTCATGACGATCGGCAACACGTGCACGTACAACGGCGGCCCGTGCGAGGGTAGCGGGTCGGCGAAGGGCGTATTCGAAGAGGTGCTGATGCCGGTGACGGTGGCGTACGCTACGACCCCGGCGCCCGGCAATCTTCTGACGTCGCCCCCGATCGCGGCGGGGACGTACTCGGTGGCGGCGCGGTACGCGGGGGACGCGAATTACAACGCCGGGCAAAGTGCGCCAGCGACGATCAAGATCAACAAGGCCGCGGCCGCGGTGACGCCCGACCCGAAGACGAAGATGTACGGCGGCGCGGACCCGACGCTGACCGGGACCCTGGTTGGTTTCGTCGCGACGGATGGGATCACGGCGGCGTATAGCCGCACCGCCGGCGAGAACGTGGCGGACAGTCCGTACACGATCAGCGCGACGCTGAGCCCCGCGGCTGCACTGGTGAATTACGACGTCACGTACAACACGGCGAGCTTCACGATCACGAAAGCCGATCCCGTCGTTACAGCGACCGGCAACACCTGCCCATACAACGGCGGCCTGTGCGCGGGTAGCGGGTCGGCGACGGGCGTGTTCGGCGAAACCCTCATGCCGGTGACGGTGGCCTACGCGACGACCCCGGCGCCCGGCAACCTCCTGACGTCGCCACCAATCGCGGCGGGGACATATTCGGTGTCCGCGCGGTACGCGGGGGACGCCAACTACAACGGCAAGCAGAGTGCGCCGGCGACGATCACGATCAACAAAGCCGCGGCCTCGGTGACACCCAATGCGGCGAGCAAGACCTACGGGGCGGCGGACCCGACACTAACAGGGACGCTCAGTGGGTTTGTGCCCGCGGACGGCGTGACGGCGACCTATACCCGCGCCGCTGGCGAAACGGTCGCCGGAAGCCCCTACGTCATCAGCGCGGTTCTCAGCCCGGCGGGCGTCCTGGGCAACTACGACATCACCTACAACTCCGCCAGCTTCTCCATCAGCCCGAAGACTGCGTCCGTCACGCCCGCCACTGCAAGCAAGACGTACGGTGATCCCGATCCAGCTCTGACCGGGACGTTGAGCGGGTTCTTGGCCTCAGACGCAGTGTCTGCGACTTACAGCCGGACGGCGGGCGAGACTGTGGCGGGTAACCCGTACACCATCAGCGCGGCGCTGAGTCCTGTCAGCGCGCTCGGCAACTACGCCGTGACCTACAACACCGCGAGCTTCACGATCAACAAGAAGGCTGCCTACGTGACGCCGACCGCAACAGGCAAGACGTATGGCGACGCCGATCCGACGCTGATGGGGACGCTCAGCGGGTTCCTCGCAGCGGACGGGGTGACGGCGGCCTACAGCCGGACAGCTGGCGAGACAGTTGCCGGGAGTCCCTACACCGTCACTGCGACCCTCAGCCCGGTCACGGCGCTCGGCAACTACACCGTCATCTACAAGACGGCCAACTTCACCATCGCCAAGGCCACCCTGACCGTGACCGCTGATAACAAAACGAAGATCCTGAATGCTACGAATCCGCCACTCACGGCGACGACTACAGGTTTCAAGAACGGTGACACGCTCGCCACAAGCGGGGTAACGGGGAGCCCACTGCTCAGCACAACTGCCACGACGACGAGCGCTGTCGGCTCCTATCCCATCAGTGCGTCGTCGGGGACGCTCAGTGCGCCGAATTACGCGTTTGCCTTCACCGACGGCACTTTGTCGATCATGTATGCGCCCGTAGGCTCTGTCTGTTACGGTGACGCCGGGCATCAGATCCTCCAGCCGATCAACGCGGACGGCAGCAGCGTGTTCAAGCAGAAGAGCACGGTGCCCGCAAAGTTCCGCGTCTGCGACGCGAACGGCAACTCGATCGGAATGCCTGGCGTCGTCACCAGTTTTGTCCGCTACTACTCCTCGACGGGAGCCGCGTCGGAGGTGGACGAGTTGGTCGATTCGACCACGCCCGACACGGCATTCCGCTGGTCTTCCAGCGACCAGCAATGGATCTTCAACATCAGCACCAAGAGCCTGAGCGCCAACATGACGTACTACTACCGCATCACCATCAGCGATGGTTCGATCATCGAATTTCGGTACGGGCTTAGATAGTCAAGCGCGTAGCGGCCAGCCTTCCACGCCGCGACATCGCGAGCGACGACGATACGAAGAGTACGATCGCCGAACCGGCAAGACACGGTACCGGCGCGAGTACGTTCCGAAGAGCGAGCTGGCGCGCGTGCGCGCGTGGGTGAGACGCTTCAGGATAAACCGTGGTCAAGGACGTGCCGTCCTGGTGTGTCTGCGTCGCTACGTCGCAGCAAGTGAATACCGCGCGCACCGCCGCGCGCGGATCCTGTCTCAGCGCTTCTAGCGGTCATCGCCGCGCACCACAGAGCTCGACAGCCTGCGTCTCTCAGATCGGGCTGTCTCACGTCCTCGGCTATTTTGTTGGGGCCGCAAAAACCTTCCGGCCGAAATAGCGAGCGCGGACGGAGAGTCGCGCTCACCGTCTTATGGAGATCAAACTTTCTGTTCTCAGCATAAAACGTCGTTGGATTGATTCATCCTATTGCCGTCGCGACCGTCCGCCATGAGCGACAGTACGGGCATCTACGCGATCTCGGGATTGCCCATCGCCACATCCCGCCGGGGTGCCCGGAGAGTAACGGTAAAGTCGAACGGAGTCATCGAACCGACGAAGAAGAATTCTACCGTCGCACGACCTTCCGATCGGTTGCCGAGCTGACCGTGAAGCTGCGGCACTGGGAGCACGAGTACAACCACCGCCGACCGCACTTGGCTCTCGCGGGAAAGACGCCGGCCGAACGTCTCTGTGAACTTCGCATTCGCCGGGAACCTGTTCAGGTAATGGCTTGACTAACACAATCCGACCGCACGCCAGCTCTATAGCAGTACCTCAGTCGTTAGGTCCTGGCGGGGTGAAGAGGGTCCCTAATTCTTGATGCACTTCTGGATTCGGCATTCGATATGCTCGGCCATCCTCAACAACAACCGCAATCCGGAGCTTCGTAGCCAATGCAACGCGCCTTTCGTCCCGAGCGACTCTTCGACCCCAATGACTTTCTGTAGTACCCCTATGAATTCAGCTCTAAAGGCGCCGGCGCGCGCGGCTCTACGCGTCTCAGCTCTCCTAGCGCGCATCGCCGCCTCGCGGCACTAGGAAGAAGAGCCACCACGGATCTGAAACGCCATTAGCAGGAGAAGTCCTACGGTTGCAATGGCACACATGGAGCTAAAGATCTTACACACAGCCTCGAGGGGTTCCAGATTGAACTCCTGGACTCCCAGCGCTTTGCATGCTTCGGTGTGAACCTGAGCTATACGCTTAGCCTGGACGATGCTACGGAAAAACAAAAACGCGAATCCCGCGTTCACTACAGCGGGGAAACCAAGGGCGAGACTACTGACCGGACTGGCCGTGTTAGACACAGCGTAAGATGCGATACCACCCGTGACCGCCATCAGGAAAACAGAGGTCTTAACCGCTACATCCAAATAGAACGTGTAGAGTTGGATGTCCTTGTCTATTTTCCAGCGCAAAACTGTTTCGTCTACTGGCATACCCCTTGCCCCCTACTGATGAGGTCGACACCCGCGAATTCCGCTTCGACGTCTAACGCTCGCGGTGAGCAGCCGCGGCGAGCGGACGTGAGCTGGTGGTTTGCTCTACTGCGTTGAGCGGACGTGAGCCGGCGGGGATCTTCCCTCGATTTTGTAGACACATGTCTCGCTCACCTTGTCTGCGCTTCATAGGCAAAACTGGGTTGGGGCCACCAAGCGCGGCCGAGCATGGGCGAGATCGCGGATCCGCAGCCGTAGCGCGGACTGATCGCGCGCCTGGCTACGCCGATACCACGCCGCCCGGCTGAACTGCGCGAGGCGACAAGCCCGCACG
>Ga0075431_100006510_pt1 | contig 11594 bp, 10 predicted proteins | sample RhiMetdeltSRZDD5_FD_75297 | JGI IMG/M metagenome (GOLD analysis project Ga0075431, IMG submission 75297) | Populus rhizosphere microbial communities from Tennessee, USA - Rhizosphere MetaG P. deltoides SRZDD5 | ecosystem: Host-associated > Plants > Roots > Rhizosphere > Soil | place: USA... | reverse complement strand
CGGCTGGCCGGCCAGAAGGTCGCCTGCGGCGCCACGGGCCCGAGGGGCAACGATGCGCCCCGCAGCTCGCGGCCGTCGACCTCGCCGCTCGTCTTCATGGCGTGGCTCCGGCGAGCGGGCCTGAAGCGAATGGACGCATACGCGCACCACCCCTACTACGGTCACCGCACGGAGAAGCCGGCGACGGTCTCGCGCTCGAAGAAGGCTGTGACGATGGGGAACATCGGCGTGCTGATCAAGCAGATCAACCGCCTCTGGGGTCGGAAGACGCGGCTGTGGGTCACCGAGTACGGCTACCAGACGAATCCGCCTGACCGTCTCTTCGGCGTCTCGTACCGCAACCAGGCGCTCTACATGAAGCAGGCGGTCGCGATGGCGAGGAAGACGCGGCGGATCGACATGTTCGTGTGGTTCCTGATCCGGGACGAGGGACGTCTCAGCGGCTGGCAGTCCGGCGTCATGACGCGGCGCGGCGCGCGCAAGCCGTCGTACCGCACGTTCCAGACCTTCGCCAGGTAAAGGCGCAGAGAAGGCCACGGGGCGGCGAGCGTAGAATTCGTCGCTCCGTGGCAACCAAAGAAGCGCCGAGGGACGCCGCGCCGCCCTCCGTCGGCGACATCCGCTCGGCGCGCCCGCTCGTTCTCGGCAGTCCGTTGGCGGCGTTTGTCCGCCGAGCGTTCAGCATCCTCTCGCTGATCGCGCTCGACCTGTGTGGGCTGATCCTGGGGCTGTACGGGGCGTTCGTTCTCCGCGCCGTCTACTACGGCGACGATGTCCTCTGGGGGGCGCTGTGGCGGGCGGAGTCCGAGTGGCTGCCCTTCCTCGGCCTCGTGCTGGTGCTCGTCTTCTGGCGCGCCGGGCTCTACGCCGAGCGCGAGCGTCGTGGCGGCGGCGGCAGGATCGTCGGGTCGCTGATCCTCGTCGGCGTGGTCGGCGTCGTCTACGGCGTTGGGACGAACCGTGAGTTCGGGACGTATGGCCTTGCACCCACTGCGGTCGTGCTCACCGGGCTCTTCATCGGGCTGCTCCGGGCGAGCTACGAGGTCATTACCGGCGACATCATGCGCATGGCGGGCGTGCGGCGCCGGGCGGTCCTCGTTGGAGACTCCGAGCGGGTCGACCACCTCCGCAGGGCCCTCGGCGAGGGCCGGAGCGGCATCCGCTACGAGTTCGTCAGCGCCGTCGAGCCCGAAGACCTGCCGGGGACTCTGGCCGAGCACACACTCGACGAGCTGATCGTGGCGGAGGCCGACTTCGACGACCGCCAGCTCCTCGAGATGGTCGAGCTCGCCCACCGGCGCGGCGTCCGCGTCCGGCTGGCGCCGACGACGACCGAGCTCCTCACACAGCGGGCGGACTACATCGCAGGGCAGGGCGTCCCGCTCTTCGAGCTGCGGCCGCCCGCCTTCGTAGGCACCGACTGGATCGTCAAGCGCGGGTTCGACCTCGTCGTCAGCACCCTCATCGTCGTGATCGGGATCCCGATCTGGATCGCGATCGCCGCCGCGATCAAGCTCACGTCCAAAGGCCCCGTTCTCTACCGCGACAGGCGCGTCGGCCTGAACGAGCAGGAGTTCGAGATGCTCAAGTTCCGGACGATGCGGCACGATGCGGCCGCGCTCCAGGCGGAGCTCGAGGCGGAGAACGAAGCCAGGGGCGCGCTCTTCAAGATGCGCGACGACCCGCGGGTGACCAAGGTCGGATCCTTCCTGCGCCGCTTCTCGCTGGACGAGGTCCCCCAGGTGCTGAACGTGCTGCGCGGAGAGATGAGCCTCGTGGGCCCGCGGCCGCTCCCGCTACGCGACTACCGGCTGCTCGAGGACTGGCACCGCAAGCGCTATCTCGTCCTTCCGGGCATGACCGGGCTCTGGCAGATCGCCGGCCGCTCCGACCTCGAGTTCGACGACCTCGTCCGGCTCGACTTCTATTACCTGGAGAACTGGTCGATCTGGCTGGACATCTCGATCCTCCTGCGGACGATCCCGGCGGTCGCGGCCGGCAAGGGCGCGTATTAGGTCATCTGCGTGGCTTCGAGAGCCCTCATCTAGGGTCTGCGCGATGGCGCGGCGCGCGCTGATCACTGGCATCGGCGGGCAGGACGGTTCCTACCTCGCTGAGCTGCTGCTCGGCCAGGGCTATGAGGTCTTCGGGACGGTCCTGGGGAATCCGGAGGAATACGAGAGCCTCGCGCCGCTCCGAGACCGGCTTCGGTTCGCGGAGGTCGAGCTCCCGAATGCGGAGGACGTCCGCCGAGCGCTGCGCGACATCGAGCCGGACGAGGTCTACCACCTCGCCTCGGCCTCCTTCGTTCCGGCCTCCTGGGACGACCCGGTCGGGACGTCGACCGCCGCGGTTGGCGCAGTGTCGGCCGTACTGGACGGCGTTCGCCGGGAGCGGCCCGAAGCGCGCTTCGTCAACGCCGCGTCGGCCGAGATCTTCGGCGCGCCGAGCGAGGTTCCGCAGCGCGAGTCGACCCCCCTTGCTCCGCTGACGCCGTACGGCGCCGGCAAGGCCTTCGGACACTCCCTGACCGGCGCATTCCGGCGCCGATACGGCATCCATGCTTCCTCGGCGATCCTCTTCAACCACGAGTCTCCTCGCCGCCCCGAGCAGTTCCTGACGCGCAAGGTGACCCGCGGCGCGGCCGCGATCAGCCTCGGGCTCGAGGATGAGCTGCGGCTGGGTGACCTGTCCACTCGCCGGGACTGGGGCTTCGCCGGCGATTACGTCCGCGCTCTCTGGCTGATGGCTTCGCAGGAGGAGCCGAGCGACTTTGTGATCGCGACCGGCGAGTCTCACAGCGTCGAGGAGTTCGTGGCGGCGGCGTTCGAGGAGGTCGGGCTCGACTGGCGGCAACACGTCCGCTTCGACGAGTCGTTTGCACGCGGCGCGGCAGACTCGCCGGAGCTCGTGGGTGACCCGGCGAAGGCGCGCGACCGGCTGGGCTGGCAGGCGGAGACGGGCTTCGACGAGCTCGTCCGGATGATGGTGGTGGCGGATCTCGAGCTGCTGAAGGATCAGGCGGCGAGCCCGCGGTAGACCTGGTCGTGCGACCCACGGCGGTCGGGAAGAGCGTTAACAAAATGATTCCGACCCTCAGATAGGGTGGCGCGCGGTGGCGGATCGGCGAGCCTTGATCACGGGAATCACGGGGCAGGACGGCTCCTATCTGGCCGAGCTCCTGCTCGAGAAGGGCTACGAGGTGTTCGGAATGACGCGACGCGCGTCGACGGAGAACGTCGAGCGTATCGGCCACCTCACGGACCGGATCAGCCTGATTCAGGGCGACCTGCTCGACCCGCATTCACTGGTCTCGGCCCTGAGGACCGCGGAGCCGACCGAGGTCTACAACCTCGCAGCGCAGAGCTTCGTGCCGACCTCGTGGAACCAGCCGGTGCTCACGGCCGAGTTCACAGCTGTCGGCGTCACGCGGCTGCTGGAGGCGGTCCGGACAGTCGACCCGAACATCCGCTTCTACCAGGCGTCCTCGTCGGAGATGTACGGGAAGGTGCGCGAGGTTCCGCAGAACGAGCAGACGCCGTTCCACCCGCGCTCGCCGTACGGAGTCGCCAAGGCGTACGGGCACTACATCACCGTCAACTACCGCGAGTCGTACGGGCTCTTCGCCGTCTCGGGGATCCTCTTCAACCACGAGTCTCCCCGCCGCGGCCTCGAGTTCGTTACGCGGAAGATCAGCGACGGCGTCGCCCGGATCAAGCTCGGCCTGGCGGACGAGCTGCGGCTCGGGAACCTCGACGCCGAGCGGGACTGGGGCTACGCGGGCGACTACGTCGAGGCGATGTGGATGATGCTCCAGCGAGACGAGCCCGAGGACTACGTCGTGGCGACGGGCGAGACGCATTCCGTGCGCGAGTTCGCCGAGATCGCGTTCGGCCATGTCGGCCTCGACTGGGAGCAGTCGGTCAAGACCGACCCGGAGTTCCTGCGCCCCGCGGAGGTCGACCAGCTAGTGGGAGACCCGGCAAAGGCGAGGAGCGACCTGGGCTGGGCGCCGCGCCACTCGTTCCGGGAGCTCGTCGAGGGGATGGTCGACGCGGATCTCGAGCGGCTCTCCGGATCGAAGTCGCCGTCCGTGCATATCCCTGCTCAGTAGCTCCAAGCCGTGGGCGCTCTCGCGATCGTGCAGGCGCGCATGTCCTCGACGCGGCTCCCCGGCAAGGTGCTGATGGACGTCGGCGGCGAGCCGATGCTCGCCTTCCAGCTCCGGCGGCTGGCACTCGCGAGCACGGTCGAGCGAACCGTCGTCGCAACGAGCGACCGGCCCGATGACGACCAGATCGAGCGAGTGGCGCGCGAGGCCGGCGCCGGTGCTCACCGCGGCCCCCTTGAAGACGTGCTGACGCGGGTCGCCGGCGCCGCGGAGGGCCACGACGGCGAGATCGTTCGGCTCACGGCGGACTGCCCGCTCACGGACCCGGCGCTAGTCGACCAGGTCGTCGAGCTCCACCGGTCCGCGGCAGTGGCGTACGCATCGAACGTCGAGCCCCGGACGTTCCCGGACGGGCTCGACGTGGAGGTCGTCTCGGCGGCCGCCCTTCGCGAGGCTGCCGAGACCGTCGAGGATCCCCTCGATCGCGAGCACGTCACGACCGCGATCCGGCGGGATCCGGACCACTTCCCTGCCGCCCATGTCGTCCACGACCCCGACCTGGGGGACCTTCGCTGGACTGTGGATACCGAGGATGACCTCGAGTTCGTTCGCACAATCGTCAAGCGACTCGGTGACCGGCGGTACACCGCCGGTATGGCGGAGATCCTGGAGGCCGTGGGTGGGTGAGTTCGAGGAGCTGGCGGAAGCGTACGAAGGCCTCGAGGAATCGTTCGCCGACCGCAGGGCGCTCGAGTCCTACCGGGCGAGCATGCTTGCGCGAAGCACGCCTCAGGCGGACTTCCTGGTCGACCGCCTCGCGGAGGGCGCGCGCGTGCTGGAGGTCGGGACCGGCAACGGGAGGCTGCTCGTCGAGCTCGGTCGGCGGGGCGCGGTCGCTGAGGGGCTCGGCATCGACCTCGCGCGTTCGCGGATCGCGTTCGCGCAAGAGTGGGCGGACGAGCTCGGCCTCACGACTCTCGGCTTCGAGACGGGTGACGTCTTCGAGCGCGAGCATGGGACCGAGTCCTACTCAGCCGTCATCTGCATCACGGGCGCATTCGCATACTTCGAGCCCGTCGATCCCGGCTCGGGCCTTCGACTGGCACGACTTCTCCACGATGCGCTCGAGCCGGGTGGGCTGCTCGTTCTCGAGCTCTACCCCCATCCGCGCGAGCGTGCCCTCCTCGTCGCGACCGGTGGGGAGGCCAGAACCTGGAGAGAGCTGGATCCGGACGACCCGTGGCGTTTCTACCTCAGCAATCTTCGGCTCGAAGGCGACGTGCTCGCCCACGAAAAGACGTTTGTGCACCGCACGACCGGTGAGGTCGACTCCGGTCGGCGTGAGCGGCTCCAGCTCTACACGCCCGAGTCGATCACGGCGCTGCTCGAGGAGGCTGGTTTCCGCGATCTCGAGCTCTTCGAGGGCTGGACGCAGAGTCGCTACGCGGGCGGGGACGAGCTCGTCGTCACCGCGCTGAAGTAGCCGTCCGAGCCCGTATCCTCGGAGGCAATGCCGAAAGAGGGAACGGGCGCCCGCGTGGTCCGGAACACGCTGGCCAACGGCGCCGGCGCGTTCACCGGCATCGCCATCTCGCTGATCCTGACGCCGTTCCTGATCCGGCACCTCGGGCTGGAGGCATACGGGATCTGGGTGCTCGCGCAAAGCCTCACCTTCTTCGGCGGCTACGCGGCGATCGCCGACCTCGGTGTGGAAGCGGCTGCGGTGCGATATGTCGCCGAGGCGCGCGCGGTGCAGGACGCCGAGGAACTGAACCGGATCGTCACCTCCGCGATGCTGTTCTTCTCGGGCATCGCGCTTGTCTTCACTCCGATCCTGATCCTGCTCGCCGACCCGTTCACCAAGCTCTTCAACGTCGAACCGGCGTACCACCAGGCGGCGATCTACGTCTTTACGTTCGTCGCCGCACAGCTCGTCTTCGACCTTCCCGCCAGAGCGTTCTTCGCCGTCCTCGAGGGGGCGCAGCAGTTTGCGACGTTCCAGGTCGTGCTTCTGGCCCGCGCGGTCGTCCAGGCCGCGCTCTTCGTCGCCGTGATCGTCGCCAACCTCGGCATCGGCAGCCTCGGCGCGGTCAGCTTCATCAGCTCGGCGGTGATGTTCGTCGTCGCCTGGTTCCTCGCCAAGCGCGCAGTGCCGGAACTGCACATCCGACGGCGGTATCTCTCACGTGCCTCGCTCAAGAAGCTCTTCAGCTTCGGCGGCGGGCTCTTCCTCATGCGCATCGTCGGGACCACCTATCGCCACATGGACAAGTTGATCGTCGGGATTGCTCTCGGGCCGAGCTACGTGACGATCTACGAGATCGCGAATCAGATCCATCTCGCGGTCCAGACCGTCCAGTCGGTTGCGGCCTCCGCGCTCACCCCGGCGACCGCATACCTGCGGGCCCAGCGCGAGATTCTTCGCGACATGTTCCTGCGCGGCTCGTCCTACGTGGTCGGCTTCGCGCTGCCTGCGACGGTTGCGGGAATCATCTTCGCCGAGGCGTTCATCCGCACCTGGATCGGCGGGGCCCTGGAGGAGGCGGCCGGCCCGAGCCGGCTCTTCCTCCTCTACCTGACCTTCACGATCTTCAACATCGTCGGGCTGACCATGGTGGTGGCGCTCGGCCACATCCGGTTCGTCCTCTACGTGGTCACCGCGAACCTGGTCGTGAACTTCGCGATCTCCGTCGCCCTCGTGGATCGGCTCGAGGTGAACGGCGTGATCCTCGGCACGTTGATCGCCCAGGCGCTTGCTTGGCCGCCGCTTCTCTGGTTCTTCTTCCAGGAGTTCGGCGTCCGGCTCGGCGAATGGTTGCGCCAGGTCGTCGCGCCGGCGCTTCCCGGGCTCGTCGCCCAGGCTGCGACGGCTGCTCCGCTGCTCTACCTCGCGAACCGCAGCGACAGCCTCATTGTCGTCGGTTTGTTGACGCTGATCTCGATCGGCGTCGCCGGAGGCGCCTACTACGCGGTTGGGCTCGCGCGCGACCAGCGTGCGCTCCTGAAGACGACGTTCCGCCAGGCGGTCGGCCCGCGTGGTGCTGCATAGCATCTCCCTGTGCGCCTGCTCGTCCTCGACCACTACTTCCAGCAGGACATCGAGAGCCTGCGCGAGGCGCTGGGCGATAGCGGAGAGATTCGCGTCGTCTCTTACGACCTCCTCCGCCGCGAAGCGCTAAAGGTCTTCCCCCCGGAGGTCGCGACCGGCCTCGAGCCGTACGCACGGCCCGAGTGGGAGGGCTATCGCCGTGAGTATTCGGGCCGCCTGAAGCGCCTGCTCGAGGAGCTCTACATGGAGCGAGAGTTCGACGCCTTCGTCTCGCCGTCGGACGCGTTCTTCTACGTCCGGGCGGCGCCCGAGGCTGCGCACGCGCTCGGCGTGCCGTTCCTGGTCGCCCAGAAGGAGACGACGATCACCGACCACACGATGCGCGTGCACTCGGAGCTCGTCGGCGCCTACGCACCGCCTGTCGCCGACCACATGACGGTGTGCAGCGAGCGGCACAAGCGCTTCTGGCTCCGGGCGGGTGGCGACCCAGAGCGCATCACCGTCACCGGCCAGCCGCGCTTCGACGTCTATGCCACGGCGCCGAGCGCGCGATCGGGCGGCCCTCCGGTGGCCCTTTTCTTCTCGTACGCCGCAGACTCGTACCACCCCTCGGACGGCACCGGCGCATCCGTGTGGTCGCAGCTCCATCAGGAGACCGAGGCCGGACTTGCACGGCTCGCGGAGTCCGGCTGGACCGTGCTCGTGAAGCCCCACCCGCAGCAGGACGTCAGCCGGTTGGCTCTCGGCAGTGGAGTCTCGCTCGTCGATCCGCAGACGGATACCCGCGAGCTGATCGCGGATGCGAGCGTCGCAATCGGGTTCCAGACGACGGCGCTCCTCGAGTGCATGCTCGCCGGGACCCCGGTTGTCTACACCGGCTGGGATGCGGAGGCGCAGCGGCTCTCCGCCGAGCTCATTCCTTTCCACGAGTGGGGTGACGTGATCGACGTCGTGCTTCGACCCGAGGAGCTCGCACCCACGGTCGAGGTCGCTCGAGGGCGGGCTCGGGACGGTTGGGCGGATCGGCGGCGGGCGATCGCCGAGGAGTTTCTCGGCCCCGTCGACGGCGGAGCCTCGGTGCGCACGCTGCAGACGATCCGCTCGTGCGTCGAGACGTTCGAGCTGCAACGCGACCAGACCGTCCAGCGGCGCCGAGAGGAGCTGGCCGGGCGGCGCCCGCCGCTCAAGCGCCGGGCCCGAAGCGGGCTCGACAGGCTTCGGCGCGCCGTTCGTTAACCTAATCGCCTTGCTCTCGCAGACTCAGAAGACGCACGAGACGCAGGCCGCGCAGACCATCCTCGACCGACTGCTCGACCGCGAGCAGCTGATCGATCGCTTTGATGCGAGCTACCTCGACGACCTGCCGGAGATCCTTCGAGAGCTCCACGGGGTCACGGACGAGAACGCCGCGGACAACGCGGACGTCCGCGACCTGTGGCGGCTGACGGGCCGTCCGGAGGGCGAGCTCCGCGTTGTCGACCTGGCGCCCGCGCTCGAGGAGATCGGCGTCGACCCGAAGCGCTACACGCCCAAGCAGGCTCCCGGAAAGGTCACGCGGAAGCACGGCTACGGACGGGTCGGCAGCTGGCGGCGCGCGGTCGGGATTCGCCTCGGGCGTGGAGGGGGCAACGGAAAGGATGCGGTCAACGCCGTCCAGGCTGAGTACTCGATTCAGAGCGGCGGCGACCAGGAGGTTGCGTTCACCGACCTGGCCCGGCCGGAGACCGGCGACCCATGGACGCAGCTGATGATCGACCTGCGGGAGGGCGGCGCCGTCGGCTCACTCGAGCCCGTGCTGACGATCGGGCCGAGGTGGACCGGCGAGATCGACTACTTCCGCGAGCGGATCGGCCTGAAAGGGACGATCGGCCTCGACCTGTTCTCGCCGGACGAGGAGCTGATCAAGGTCGGCGACATGCACGAGATGCCGTTCGAGGACGATACGTTCGGGCTCGTCTACCAGCGGAACACGTTCGACAAGTCGTACGACATCCGGGCCGCGCTCCGTGAGTGCGTGCGCGTGCTTCGTGACGGCGGCGTGCTGATCACCGACGACTGTTATGCGTACACCGACGGCGTTTCGGAGCTCTCAAGGACGAGCATCAAGCACAACGATCAGATTCTCCGCGTGCTCGGCGACCGCGTCGGCGAGGTTCTCCACGACAAGGAGACGGACTCCGACGAGAAGTGGATCGCGCGTGTCGGCCAGCTCGCCGTCAGGATTCGAAAGTAAGGAGAGAAGATGCCGCCGCCCAGCAAGATGTCTGATTACGACCCCCGGTTCTTCCGGCCGTGCATCTTCCCGATGCTCCGGCGGCTCGGCTACGGGACCCGGGTGACGATCAACAACGGCGTCGGGCCCGACCAGGCCGAGGCGACCGAGTTCACGATCTCGTTGAGCGCCTTCGACCAGTCCGGGAAGCACCTCGGGATCTCTCCGGAGATCACGCGTCTCCAGCCCGGGGAGATCGAGAAGCTCGACGTCGACTCACTCCTCGACGAGCACTTCGGCCTTCATCCCGACGAGGACGTCCTCTGCATCCTTCATCCGGTCCCGGCGCGCTTCGAGGGGCAGACGAGTGTCGAGGTCGATCCGAAGGAACTGATGGCCCACGTCTTCGTCTCCGACGACTTCATCGAGTATCACCAGCGGGAAGGCGGCATCGTGACGGGCGTCGCGTACCAGACCGGGTTGCTGAACGACCCGCGGTCGAGCTCGACCCGTACGACGGTCTGCCAGGCGCCGAAGGTGATCGTCTCCGAGCCCGTCGACACGATGTTCGCGCTCATGAACGTCTCGAACAGGTTCGAGTACGCGAACCCGGTGACGATGAACTTCTGGATCCTCGGACCGGACGGCAACCGCGTCGCGCGCTCGGCGGTCGAGGTGCCGCCGTTCAGCTACCGGCTCGTGAGCACGACGGACGTGCTCGCCGAGGCCGGCGTGCTGGAGCAATACCGAGAAGACGGCGGGATGGGGATGTTCCTGGGGTACTCGAAGAACGGGACGCTCGTCCCTCTCTCGCTGACGCGGAACAAGGTCAGCGGTGCAATCGCCTGCGACCACACGCTCCCGCCGGTCTTCTACGTCACGACCTGGGGCGGCGAGAAGCGTCTGCAGGCGAACGCCCGGCTCGAGCGGGAGTTCTTCGCCGAGGCGCTCGCCCCGGCGCCCGTCCCGGTGGCTGCACGATGATCGCGCTCGCGGAGCTGCGCTCGAAGGTCGCCGGTCGCGCGTTCGAGCAGGCCGCGAGGTGGGGGAAGGTGCCGCGGCGCGCCTACGTCCACTACTTCATCGAGTCCGAGGGCCTGCACAGCCGCATCCACCTCCAGAACTTCTACTCGACGTTCTGGCCGCAGTACGACGTTCCGGCGTCCGCGTCGATTCAGGTTCACGGCGCTGACGGCGCGACGATCGGGACGCACGAAGTGCAGATCCCGCGCTTCGGCTCGATGTTCCTCGAGGTGCGCGACCTGTTGGGTGCGATCGGCACCTCGGTGCCTGAGGGGACGGTCGCCATCGATCTCCAGCCGGCTCCCCAGGTTCGGAAGGACTTCGGTGACCTGCCCGAGCCCGCAGCGGCCCAGATCAACACGCCGTTCTGGATGGCCTACTACGACGCGGACGAGAACTACATGTACGTGCACTCGATCGAGCGCCTCGACCGCACGTTCTTCGGCACGCTCAAGCCGATCTCGTGGCTCCTGAGCCGGGCTCCGTCCGTCGGGGAGCACTGGCGGAGCTGGAGGCTGCTCGACCGGGAAGGCTTGACGGAGCTCCAGATCGTCGTCATCAACCACGGCACGGTCCCGGGGACGACCAAGGTCGGCGTCTACTCGCGGGACGACGCCGAGACGCTGTTCGAGACGGAGATCGAGCTGCAGCCGAAGGAGCTCAGGCGGGTCCGAGTGCCGTCGGAGGAGATCGCGCGGTGGCCCGATCGGCCCGAGCATGTTCGCATCGGTCTCGATCCCCTTCTGACCGCGAACGGCAAGCCGTACGTGCTCATGCGTTACAGCGGTGGACCCCTCAGCATCCACCACGGCTGAGTCCTCGGGGCTCGGCGATTGTGCGGCCCAGCTCCGCGCCGTCATGCGCGATTTCCCGTCCGGTGTGTCCATCGTCACCGTCTCCGACGGTGCAGATGACTACGGCATCACGATCGGGTCGCTGGTGTCACTCTCGCTCGACCCGCCGCTCGTCGGCATCTCGATCGGTCACGAAAGCTCGTTGTACGAGACGCTCGAGCGATCGCCGGGCTTCGCCGTCAACCTGCTTGCCGGCGACCAGGGTGAGCTCGCCGAAGACTTCGCCCGCAAAGGCGTGCGCTCGTTCACCGGGCGGGACGGGCTCAAGTTCCGGCGGTCTCCCTCCGGCTATCCGCTGCTCGAGGGCGCCGTCGGCTGGCTGGACTGCCGCGTGCACGCGAAGCA
>Ga0075431_100006508_pt1 | contig 11594 bp, 12 predicted proteins | sample RhiMetdeltSRZDD5_FD_75297 | JGI IMG/M metagenome (GOLD analysis project Ga0075431, IMG submission 75297) | Populus rhizosphere microbial communities from Tennessee, USA - Rhizosphere MetaG P. deltoides SRZDD5 | ecosystem: Host-associated > Plants > Roots > Rhizosphere > Soil | place: USA... | reverse complement strand
ACGCGTGAAGTTCTGGGCATCAATATTGTTCTATTCGTCCATTCCTGTCTTTTTGATTTATTTGTATTGCTTTTCCAAAACATTCCGAATGCTGAGCCCTGAGGAAATGTCCCGCTTCACGATCGAAGCCCGCCTTCCGCTCTGGCGGAGAGTTTTGGGGCTGCTTCCGATACCCCTGGTATTTTTTGTTTCGAGCTTTGAGCTGCGCGCAGCTCTCGCTGCCTGGGGTATAGTTCAACTTTGCTGGGACAGTATAAGGCATCACAATCGACTCAATGAACGAAAGTTTGACAGGGTCTTCGAAAGACAATTGGCAAACATTTCCTACCTTTCGGGCCTTGGCATGATATTATTCTTCGCGGGTATGATTCTGGATGCGATATGAAGGCACAGAACAACCGGCTTAAGACGGACGCCGAGCATGCGGACAGCAGTGTTAGCCGTAAGTTGCTTTTGCTCGGCGCTGCTTAGCCGTAACGTTAGACGGCAGCGAGCGGGTAGCGCCATAATTGGATAGGTATCGTGCTCGACATGCTTCCCTATCTGGCTGATGATCGCCGAAGCCAGCGGCCTACACTGCGGCTAAAAGGAGGACACTATGAAGCGAAATCTCATGCTCGGAATCGTCTTGACGCTTGGGGTCGTCATCGGCGCAACTGGGGGCCACCTACTCGGTGCGCAGCCCGCCCCGTTTAAGGCCACCGATCTCCTCAGAGCGGACGTCGTCGACATGCCAGGGATCGAGGTCGTAGTCACCCTTGTGGATTTCGCTCCAAGGGCGACCATCGGCAAGCACACGCACCCGGGGCATGAGGTCGCTTACGTCCTTGAAGGCTCGGGCGTGTCCGAGGTCGAAGGGGAGGCACCCGCAGTGAGGAAGGCCGGGACCGTCACATACATCCCCGCCAAAAAGGTTCACGAAAGCAAAAACGAGAGCAACGAGCCGATGAAATTACTGGTGTTCCGGATTCATCCCAAGGGAAAGCCAATCATAGATTCGCGGCTCAGCGAAGCATCCTTCATGAAGTAGACCGTAGAGGCATCGGCCGGCAGTCCGTCTAACTCTAGTTCGAGCGGACGCGAGTCAGCGTCGGTGGCATGCCTGTAACGGTGTCGCCGTCCATGCGGTGTCGCGCGCGCCACTTAACAAGGCGTTAAGCGTCTGCGATAAACATCTAAAGGGAGGGCACCATGAAGCCAAGACAAGTCACTTTTCTTCTCATGATCGTTTTGGGGATCGTGCTAGCGCCACTGGTCGCGGAAGCACAGGCACCGCCCAAAGTTGCTCGAGTCGGCTGGATGTCGCGTGGAGGTCAGACCGCCAACGACGAGAGCATGGCCGCTTTTCGTCAGGGGATGCGCGAGCTTGGTTACGTTGAGGGGCAGACCTTTGTGATGGAGCCGCGCTACGCGGGCGGCAAGAGTGAGCTAATGCCAGAGCAGGCGGCAGAGCTTGAGCGCTCAGGCGTGGACGTGATCATTGCGGGGCCATTCGAGGCATTGCAAGCGGCCAAGCAAAGCACCAGTCGCGTTCCCATCATCATGACACCCAGCGCCGATCCCGTGGCGACGGGAGTCCTCAAGAACCCGAATCGCCCCGAAGGAAACATTACTGGCATCACAGAGATGATGCCTGAGCTGACGCCGCAGAGGCTCCAACTACTCAAACAGATCGCACCGACCCTGAGCCGTGTGGCCATCCTGTGGAGCCCGGGCACGCTCACCGAAGACACGTTCAAGAAGATGTTAAAAGAGACACAAACCACTGCCCGTTCGATTGGCGTAGAAATTCAGGTTGTTGAGGCAGCAAAGGTTGAGGACTTTGACGCTGCCTTTTCAGCCATGGCCAAGGAGCGCGCCGATGGGCTCATCGTGCTGGTTAATCCGATGTTCAACGTTCAGCGACAACGCATAATCGAGCGCGCGGCGAAGCACAGGCTGCCCGCCATCTACGAGTGGAAACCATTCGTCCAAAGTGGGGGTCTCATCTCCTATGGAGCGGATGTCCCCGATATCTATCGCCGCACTGCCGGATTCGTCGATAAGATCGTCAAGGGCGCTAAAACCGCTGACCTCCCGGTAGAGGGGCCGAAACTATTCGACATGTCGGTAAACCTCAAGGCTGCGAAGGCCCTCGGTGTGACGATTCCGGACTCCATTGTCAAACAGGCCGTCTTGGTGATCGAATGAAGCGCCAAGACGCCTAACTTTAAATGCAACGGACGGGCGAAAGCGGCCTTGAGGTTCTTCGGGACCACCTCGCCTGCCCGCCGTTGATTATGACGTTAGGCGTTGCGGTGACGCCTTCTTCACCGCCCATTGAAAGGAGCAACACCATGCACACACCAATGAGACGAAAGCCGCTGTCGCTCGCGATTTCGGGCATCGCCTTGGTTGTCGCGTCCGTCGTTGCGGTCCCGGAGCTGGTTCAGGCCCAGCAGCCGATCCGGATCGGCGCCACGATGGCCCAGACAGGAGGGTTGTCCACACAGGGCGTGCCCGGGCGCAACGGCTACCTGCTCTGCCAAAAGGATGTCAACGAAAAGGGCGGCCTTCTTGGGCGTAAAGTCGAGTTCCTGATCTATGACGACAAATCCGATCCCAAAGTGGCAATTGACCTCTATGAGAAGCTGATCACCGAGGACAAGGTCGATGCCGTGATGGGACCCTATGGCTCGACTCACACCGAAGCTGTGGCGCCAGTCACCGAGAAGCACCGCATGGTGCACGTTTCGCCGCTCGCCGCGACCACGTCGATCTGGGAGAAGGGACGACGCTACATCTTCATGGTCCTGCCGCCCGCCGAGCTCTTCCTGGCGGGGTTGATCGACATAGGCGCTCGCAACGGGCTCAAGACCGTAGCCATCATCGAGGAGGACGCCCTCTTCCCCAAGGCAGCAGGCAAGGGCGCCGTGGAGTTGGCGAAGAAGAACGGAATGAAAGTGGTCCTCCACGAGACCTACCCGAAGGGTACCAAAGACTTCTCCCCCATTCTGGCGAAGGTTAAGGCCGCGAACATCGAGGTTTTCGGAATGGCCGCCTCATCGCTCGGCGACTTCATCGTCGTCGCCCGGCAAATGAAAGAGCAGGATATCAACGTCAAGATGTTTGGTAATTCGGGAGCGGTCGCCGAGTTCCAGAAGGAGCTCGGGAAAACGGCCGAGTTTGCTTATGGTCTCTCGGCGTGGGAGCCGAGCCTCCCGAACCCCGGCATCAAGGAGTTCGTGGAAGGGTACCAAAAAGAGTTCAACGGAGCGCCGAGCTTTCACGCAGCGGGAGCCTATGGTGCCTGCCAGATATTCATGGAAGCCGCTCGACGGGCGGGCAGCCTGGACTCCGAGAAGCTTCGGGAACAGCTGCTGAAGCTCAAGACCAGGACCATCTTCAGTAACTACGCCGTGGATGAACGGGGATACCAACTCGCTAACAAGGGACTCTTCATTCAATGGCAAGACGGTGCGAAGGTTGTGGTCTGGCCCGATGAACTCGCGACCGGGAAGCCTCGGCTCCCGACCCCGCCGTGGAGCCAGCGGTAAGCCGCATGAGGTAGTGGGCGCTGCACTCCGAGCAAGTCCGCTAGATTACGATCTACGATGGGCGTCGAGCCACCTCGGCGCTCGTGGTGTGACGTAGGCTGTGCGCGTCCGGCCATGTCGGCAGACGACACTCCTCGGGTCGGCAATGAGAGTATGTGCCCAGATTGGAACGGTGAATGGGGTCAGGTCTCGGAGTACTACATCCCTCGCCTAACTGCACGGTCGTCCGCAGCCGAAGGAGCACGTCGCTCTTTGACCCCGGTACGATCGAAAGGAGGATGCTGAGATGAAGATACTGGTGGCGTTCGCAATCTTGGCCTTGGTTGTCAGTTACGCCAACGCCTCCCAACAGAGCGACGAGGATGAGATACGAACGATACAAACGCGCTGGGATGATGCGTGGAACCGACACGACATCAAGGGACTGAGTGCTCTCGTCGCCGAGGATGTCCGCTTCGTCAACGTGGCGGGAAATGTGCTGAATGGGCGTGAGGAATTCGAGAAACTACAAACGCGAACACACGCGACGCAGTTCAAGGATAGTGTGCGGACCGTCGCCGGGACTGAGATTAAGTTTCTAACTCCCGACATTGCGGTTGCTCACATCAGATGGGGAATGAGAGGCGACAAGGATGGAGACGGCACGCCTCGACCGCCTAGGGATGGTGTCATGATGCAAGTACTTGTGAAGCGTGGGGATGCATGGACGATTGTTGCCGTGCAGAACACGAACGTTCGATGAACGCGTTCCCGGGATCCAACTAAACGTCTAACCATAGGCTTGAAACGGATCTTCGAACCCGCTCGCTTCGTTCGCCGGTCTCGACCGTTCATCCTTGAACGTTAGACGGAAGCTCCGATGTCGAACGCTCCTGAAGCAGCGCGCTACCGTGAGGCTGCACGTTATGTTGTGGAACTACACTGGCGCGCCCCCCGGACTTGGGGTGAAAGGAACCTTCCGCACGCCGGACGCTTCTATGCGTGGGCGTTGTTCGAATCGCCTAGACGGAAGATCTGGACGTACGCGGAAGCGACCGGCGTCATGGGTCCGGGTGGTGTTGATACAACGGAGCTCGCAATCCTCACGTCTGAAGTCGACGCGAACGTCCCGGAGCTCAAATGCGGCGAGCCCTTCGAACTATCGCGCGCGGGCGTTGAGGATCTTGCCGTCGCTGCTCGTGGGCGGGTGCTCGAGCGCAAGGTGGAATCAGCTTGAGGAGCGACCGGGTCGGTGTTCGAAATCAATCCGTCTAACCCACGGCTGCAGCGGCCCGGGCTGCGTGGCAACTTGTACCGGAGGTGGCGTCGTCGGACCGAACTTGGTGTGCGCGGCCGCTGAGCGGTTAGACGTAGTCATGGTGTGGTACAAAGGTGATGACAAAAGGCACACGTGCTGATATGATGCCTCTGTGAAGCCATTCCGGTGGGATCCGGATAAGAATGAACGGCTGAAGGCTGGGCGCGGCATATCTTTTGAAGAAATCGTTGCTGCGGTTGAGGAAGACGGCCTGAAGGACATTCTGGTTCACCCGAACCAGCGGCGATACCCAGGTCAGGTTGTACTCGTTGTGGCCTATCGCGACTATATTTTTCTTGTCCCTTCGGTCGAAGAGAAAACCTATTACTTTCTGAAGACCATTATCCCAAGCCGGAAGGCGACGCGAGATTACCTTGGAACCGGAGAGAACGATGAAGAAGCTTGACCGATTTGAGCGGGAGATCCTTGGCGCATATGAAAAGGGGATGCTGGTATCTGCTCGCCCGACGAAGGCGCAACTTGCCGCATTCCGCGAAGCCGCACGTGCCACCTTTGTGAAAAACAAGCGGGTGAACATTCGACTTTCTGCAGCCGACTTGATGGATCTTCAAGCTCGTGCTTATGAGGAAGGAGTTCCTTACCAGACTCTGATCGCCAGCGTGCTTCATAAATACGTTTCAGGACGTTTGCGCGAAACGAAGTCACGTCTAACCACCCGCTCAACACGGACGCGCGCAAAGTCAGCTCGCGCCGGTTAGCGAGACCGTTAGACACCCCACGATCGGGTGGTCGTCCGGCTTGGGAGGTTCAAGCATGGAAGGAAAAATTTCTCGCCGCGAGTTCGGGAAAAGACTCGCAAAGGTGGCATCCGGAGCAGCGCTTCTTGCGCTGCCGCCTTCATGCACCTCTACGCAGCGGTCGCTGCCCACGGGGCAGTTGCTGCGCAATGATCTCACTGATCTCAGCGGGATACTGCTCTTCGATGACGCCGCGCGGCAGGCGGCTGCGGATGACTTTGGACACATCGTGCATCGGCTACCGACCGCTGTCCTCAAGCCCGGCTCGGTTCAAGATATCGTGAAGATGGTTCAGTTTGCGAACCGGCGTGGCCTCAAAGTTTCGATGCGTGGTCAGGGCCACGCAATGTTTGGCCAAACTCAAGTGGATGCCGGAGTGGTCATCGATTCTAGCAACTTGAACTCTGTCCGCATTATCAATTCCGGCGGTCGGCCCGCCGTTGAAGCCGGCCCCGGAGCGCTGTGGGGTCCTGTTTTGAATGCGGCGTATGTCAACAAGCTGACCCCACCGGTGAATGTGGATGGTGCCTACCTTTCGGTCGGCGGTACGATCAGTACAGGGGGATTCGGCGGGACCTCATGGCGCGAAGGTTTTCAGGTCGACCATGTTCTGGAGCTCCAGGTAGTGACGGGGGATGGGCAGCTCGTTAACTGTTCTGACGAGGCCAACGGTGATCTCTTCAACGCTACACTTGCCGGGATGGGTCAATGCGGCATTATCGTGAACGTGGTCCTGGCGCTGGTTCCCGCACCCACTCACGTGCAGCTATTCGTGCTCAACTACACCGACTTGGAGAATGCCAGCGCTGATTTAACATTGCTCGTCAACGATGGGCGCTTCAACCATCTTGATGTAAGGACGTCCGCACGGCCGGGCGGTGGGTTCACGTTTAACATCGAAGGCGGAGTCTTCTATGACGCTCCGAATACTCCTACTGAGGTGCAATTACTCGCGGGGTTGAGGTTCGCGAGCAGAACCGCCAGGGTGATGACCTATGTGGAGTACTATCGCCCCCAAAACCCGTGCAATGTGTGCACCCCGTTGCCACACCCCTGGTTATACCTCTGCTTACCCGCATCTAGATTCGTCGAGTATGCAGCAAGAGTTCTTGTCACTCCTGCAGAGGTTGCCTTTGCTTTTCCGCGCTTTTCTGCATGGAGGAGGAACAGCATCAAGCGGCCGCTTGCCCGTATGCCGAACGAAGATCTGGTCTTCAGATTCCAACTTTCGCGCATGCCGCCAGGATCGGCCGACATAGCTTCGCTGGTCGCGATGAATCGCACTCTCTACGACCGGGCGCGCGATATGGGTGGGACGCGCCTCACGTCGAGCGCGATTCCGTTTTCGCAGACCGATTGGATTCAGCACTTTGGACCGGTTTGGAAATCGTTCCAAGATGCGAAGAAGCGTTTCGATCCGAATAATGTGCTGACGCCAGGACAAGGAATGTTCCCTAGTGCAGTCGGCGAACGCAGCGTCTAACCATTGGGTTGAGAAGGACGCGGCGGATCGCGCCTCTCACCCAAAACGTTAGACATCAACGTGGAAATCCGAGGCAAGGTCTCCGAGTTGGAAGGACTGATGAATGAAGCACAACGGCCTAGACCCAATTGAAGCGTAGCACGCAACCGCGAAAGACTATCGGCATGCACGTCCCCAATTGCTTGTCCCATCATGCGAAAATGCTCTAGCCTTTGCGCGCTCTTGAACGGCGGAGTCCGATAACAATCGCTCAGCAAAGGGAGGACTACATGGCACTTGTTCAGGGAACGTTGACCCGTCGTCAATTTATCCAAGCGGCCGCCGCGGGCTCTCTGACACTGTCAGGGGTCGGATTTAACCGAGTAGCTCGGGCACAAACCGTCAAGCCAAACATTGTCTTCATCATGGCGGACGACCTCGGCTATGCGGACGTGAGCTGCTACGGCCAGCGTGACTACGCGACGCCAAACGTCGACCGTTTGGCAACCGAGGGACTGAAGTTCACGCAGGCATATTCGAATTCGGCGAATTGCTCCCCCACACGCACGGGGCTGATTACCGGACGCTATCAAACGCGTCTTCCGGTGGGCCTTGAGGAACCAATCGGTGAGGAGACTCCCAAAAATATCGGTCTGCCACCCAGCCATCCGACCCTGCCCTCGCTGCTAAAGAAAGCAGGCTACGCGACAACGCTCGTCGGCAAATGGCATCTAGGCTTCCTCCCGGATTTCAGTCCGCTCAAAAGCGGCTACGACCGCTTCTTCGGCATCTTCGGCGGCTCTGCGGACTATTTCAATCACGACAGCAAATCGTCGGCGCCCCTCTACGAAGGCGAGGTGGCGGTTGATCGCGTTGGCTACATGACGAATCTGCTCGGCGACCGTGCGGTACAGACGCTCGAAGGCTACGCGAGATCGAAGGAACCGTTTCTGCTCAGCCTCCATTTTACCGCGCCGCATTGGCCGTGGGAGGGACCCGACGACGAGGCCGAGTCGAAACGGATAGCGGGACGCCTGCGGCACCGCGACGGCGGCACGCAGAAAACCTACATGGCCATGGTGCAAAACCTCGACAGCAATATTGGTCGGGTATTGCAGGCACTCGATGTTCACGGGCTCGCCGCAAACACGATCGTTATCTTCACCAGCGATAACGGCGGTGAGCGGTTCTCCAAGATTTGGCCGTTCACCGGCATGAAGGGAGAACTTCTTGAAGGCGGCCTGCGCATCCCAGCCATCGTGCGCTGGCCAGGCCGAGTCGCGGCGGGATCGGTTTCCGAACAGGTCATGATCTCGATGGACTGGATGCCGACGCTGCTGGCGGCCGCCGGGACCCAGCCGGACCCGGCTTATGCGCCGGACGGTGAGAACCTGCTCCCGGTGGCGACCGGCCGCGCAGCGACGCACGCGCGCAAGCTATTCTGGCGCTTCAAGGCGGGAGCACAGCGCGCCGTGCGTGACGGTGATTGGAAGTATCTGCGAATTGCCGGCAATGAGTTCCTATTCGACGTCGTGAAGGATCCACGCGAGCGCGCCAATCTCAAGGATCGGAACAAGGAAATCTTCGATCGCCTCAGGAACGACTGGGAGACCTGGGACAAGACGATGTTGCCGGAAAGACCGCGGCCGGCGACCTATAGTCAACCGGGCAACTTGCTGGCCGACCATTACGGAGTAACGAATCCAAAATAGACCGATGAAGGCGGGCAGCGGTGGCCGGAGGTGATGGCTTCGCCGCGCCAGTTACGGAGAGTTCGGCCGTCCATCACAACACGGGCGCACTGGACACGCTACCAAATTGATTCAAAAACCAATTGGAAACGCAAACCTAGCCAATTACAGAATAATGATGTCTAACATGCGGCTTGAGACAGATCTTCGGACCCGCTCGCGAGGCTCGCGCGCCTCGGCTGCTCAGCCTTCGCGTTGACGCATTAATTTCTGAACACATGGAGGAGACTGTTTATGAAGATCGACGGCGGGTGCCATTGCGGCTACATCACCTACATCGCAGAAATTGATCCCGACAACGTTGGGATATGCCATTGTACGGATTGCCAGACCCTCTCAGGTTCGGCGTTTCGCATTAGTGTTCGCGCAGCAAAGGACGCGTTTAGCTTACGTTCCGGACAACCAAAAATTTATGTGAAGACTGCCGAAAGCGGCAACAAACGTGCCCAAGTGTTCTGTCCCGAGTGCGGCACGCCGATCTACGCAGCAGACGTCACTGACCCTCAGGTATTTACTATCCGCGTGGGCACAGTCCGTCAGCGAGCCGAGCTGCGGCCAAAGTCACAAGGCTGGTGCCGATCCGCCCGCGACTGGGTCATGGATCTGCACTCTATAAAGCAGTTTGCCAAACAGCGGAACGGTTAGGACAGACTCTGACCAGGAGAGACGATGATTTAAGTTAGCGCTATCGCAGCGACCGCAAATTTCGCCCTCTTAAAATAAAGTCTCAAGCTTCCGGCATGGAAACTATTTCTTTCCGTAGAGCCTTTCTACTAACCCGCTCTTAGCAACTCTTTCCCAAGGCGCCGGATCGATCAAAGTTTCCGGGAGGATTTTTTTTGCCCGTTCATCAGGCAGCGACTCTAAAACGCCCCTGATGCTAACCAGATCCGGGTCCGGCCGCGGGCGATAAGAATCCGCTACCTTTTGATAGACTTCTCTCGCCCCCTTAGGATCGCTTCCTCGCGCTTGCAGCGCGGCGATTCCGTCTTCCGGGTGCGTCTTGTAATAATGAATTCCTTCCGTGAAGGCCTGCAATACTCTGCCGCCGGTATCAGGGTTTGCTTTGAAATAACTACCCAAACCCGCCACGCCGAATCGCGCGTAAGGAATATTTAGGGCGCTAAGGTCCGCGAGCAAAACGCAGCAACCGCTGGCGGCCATTCTGTCAACGTCGGTCGGATTGATCAGCCCGCCATCTACCTGGCCGCTTAAAATGGCCGCGATACGCGTCGGGGTATTGCCGACCTGCATCAAAATAACGTCTTTGGCTTCCAAGCCCCAATGCCTGAGCACCATCCGCGTGACAATATCGGATACCGAGCCAAATCGGCTGATAGCTACTTTCTTTCCTTTGAGCTCCTGAGGTGTTCTGATCCCCTTGCGGGCCATGATCGCGCCATCAAGTCTGTCGATCGTAACGCTGATGATCTTGAAATCTATGCCCGCGAGCGCCGATTGGATTTGCGACGGCAGATCAGAGGTCGTGAACTGAATACTCCCGGCCACCACCGCCTGATTCATCAGCGAGCCGCTGCCGATGTAGATGCTCTGCGCATTGAGCCCGTATTTTTCGAAGATAAACTTGTTGCCCATGATTTTGAGCAGATCATGAGCAATGCCCACTCCACTGTACCCGATCTTCACGGATTCCAGCTTTTTTGACTGGGCCGAAACACCCGACGGAAGAGCGGATAAAAGGAAAATTACCGCAACTAGTCTCACCCAAAACATAAAGAGTTGTCCTTTCGTTCATTACGTTGTTGCCAAGGGTAAACTATCTTTATCGAATCTTGTCGTCTCTCCGGGGCGTGTCGCTATCCAGATCGAGCGCGCGACGGCGTCGGTATTTGACGCCGGTGAATAACGCTGGTACATGAAAACTAAATGACAGGAGAAATTTCATGAATCGCGCCCGCACCAAAAATACCAATCTACGTCGCATCCTGGCTGTCCTGCTGCTCATGCTGACTCCGCTCGCGCTTCGGGACCGCCAAGCTCTTGGCCAAAGCCTCAAACCAGCAGTTTTTTCTCTTTCTTCTCCCAAAGAAATATCGGCCGCTCCGTTGTTGTTGGCTAGATATCTCGGATACTTCAAGGACGAAGGCATTGACGCCAAACTGGTCGTCATGTCCTCCGATATTGCGATGAAGGGACTACTCACCGGCGATGTCGATTTCGCTTCAAGCGTGAGCAGCGTGGTAAAGGCGGCAGCCCTTGGGGTTCCGGTAAAAACGGTCATAAACTATTTTAACGGCAGTTTCTTCTACTTGGTGAGCAAGCCTGAGTTCACCCGCATCGATCAGCTCCGGAATAAAGTAATCGCCATTTCAAGATACGGCTCAGCCACCGATCTCGATGCCAGAGCCGCTTTCCGCCATTTCGGAATCGATCCCAGCAAGGACATCACGATCCTTGCCGTGGGCGGCGGTACCGCGCGCATCGCGGGACTCATCTCCGGCCGGTTTGATGCCACCATCTTAAATGTTCTCGAAAGAATCGCGGCCGAGAAAGCCGGGATGAGAGCGCTGCTGCTGACCGGCCAGTACATGAAGCAGCCCGTGGGCGGCCTGGGCACGTCGGTCCAACAGCTAAGCGAGCGCCGGGATGTCCTGAGCCGCAGCTTGAAAGCTACGTATAGAACTTTTGCGGTGATGCGTTCGGATCGCGCCAAGACCAAAGCCTTTCTAGTGGATGCGCTGGATGTAAAACCGGAGCATGCTGACGGCATTTACGAGGATATGATGAAAGTTTTTCTCCCCGGCGGAAAAATCGACTTAAAGGAACTCG
>Ga0075431_100006507_pt1 | contig 11595 bp, 9 predicted proteins | sample RhiMetdeltSRZDD5_FD_75297 | JGI IMG/M metagenome (GOLD analysis project Ga0075431, IMG submission 75297) | Populus rhizosphere microbial communities from Tennessee, USA - Rhizosphere MetaG P. deltoides SRZDD5 | ecosystem: Host-associated > Plants > Roots > Rhizosphere > Soil | place: USA... | reverse complement strand
GTTTTTTATCCAATCGGAAAAGCACTTCGCGGCCCACCATCAGCCGCGCCAGTTCTTCGCGCGTGGTTTCTTTGGCGGCGAGGCCCGCCGCCGTCACCTTCCCTTTCCGCAGCACCGTCACGCGGTCGGCGATCTTCAGCACTTCGTTTAATTTATGACTGATAAAGACGATGGATTTCCCCTCGCTCACCATCGCGCGCAGAGTCTTGAACAGTTCTTCGATTTCTTGCGGGGCGAGGACAGCCGTCGGCTCGTCCATGATGAGCACCTCGACGCCGCGATAAAGCATCTTGAGGATTTCGACGCGCTGCTGCTCCCCGACCGAGAGCTGCCAGACCTTGGCTTGGGGCGTGATCCGTAACCCGAAGCGTTGCCCCAACTCGGACATTTTCCGGTCGTAGAGCGCTAGCCGCATGAGAAAGCGCGGCTCGTCTAAGCCAAGCAAAATATTTTCGGTGACCGTTTGTGAGGGGATCAAGCTGAAATGTTGATGGATCATCCCCAAGCCACGCGCAATCGCATCGCGCGGGGACCGGAAGTTTACCGGCTGGCCGTGGACGAGGATCGTCCCGGCGTCCGGTTTATACAGACCGGCCAGCAGGCTCATCAACGTGCTCTTGCCCGCGCCGTTCTCGCCGAGCAGCGCGTGAATCTCGCCCGCGCGCAGTTCAAAATCTACCTGGTCATTCGCCAACACGCCGGGGAAGCGTTTGACAATGCCGTGCATCTCAACAGCCATTGGTTGATCCATCGCTTTTTATCACGAATGACACGAATGGGCCGAATAACGCGAATAATTCTTAAAATTAAGAAACATTCGTGTTATTCGCAAAATTCGTGCCATTCGTGATTAACTACCTCTGCAAAGAGTCAACCTATTGGCTAACCGTCGGCAGTTCGGCGTTCACGCCCTCGGCCCACCAGTACATGCAGGTCTTGCAGGGTGAACCAAGTTGCTTGAAGCCATCCAGGTCAATCTGCTCAAGCGAAACGCCGTCCGCTAAGACGACGTTGCCTTTGTTGTCCTTGATCGGCCCCTTGAAGACATCGAAGCGTGTAAACTCACCGGCCAGCATCTTCGCCAGGGTATCCTTGACCATCTGCAAATCTTCTGCCGGCAGTTCCGCGACGCCGGAGGTCGGCGTTTGACCTTCCATGAAACCGTACAAACCCAACGCACCGGAGTCGGCGTCGAAGTATTCCCAGCCCGGCTTATACGTTCCGGCCTGCACGTCCGTCGCAATCTTCGCGTAGACCGGCCCCCAATTCCAGTACGGCGTAGTCAGGCAGCGCTCCACTTTGCACGAGCCGTTCCAGTCATAGGTGATGCCCCACTTGCCTTTTTCCTGCGCCACATCCGCGACGGCCGGCGTATCCGCGCCGGTCAACACCACCTGCGCGCCCGCATCAAACAGCGAGGCCGCGCCGTCTTTTTCCAGCGTCGGGTCGTGCCAGGTGTTAATCCAGCGCACGTCGAGCGTGCATTCAGGGCAGGTCTTGCGCATTCCCAACGCGAAGGCGTTGCCCAGCCGCAGTTCCTCCGGGATGGGGAACGTCGCCATGTAACCCAATTTGGGATTGCCGTCTTTCTTGGCACGCGACCCGGCCAACATCCCGGCCAGGTACTTCATGTCTTCCATCGCCCCAAACAAATTGCCAAAATTCTTTTCGTTCGACTTGAATCCGCTGATGTGGACGAACATACTGTCCGGGAATTCGCCCGCGACCGTCTCCATCGGATCCATGTAACCAAACGAGGTGCCGAAGATCAAGTTGAAACCTTTGCGCGCCAGGCTGCGGAAGACCTGCTCCGAGTCCGCGCCCTCCGGCACGAGTTCGACGTAAGCGGTGTGGACATTGGCGACATTCTTCTCCAGGTACTGCAAGCCCTCGTAGTGCGCCTGGCTCCAGCCGCCGTCGTCGTGCGGGCCGATAAGGACCATCGCCACGTTGAACTTGCCCGTTTCGACATCCGGGATTTGGAACGTCGTTCCTTCCGAGGTCGGCGCGGCGGTCGGATTGGCGCCAGGCGTTGACGTCGCGCCACCGCAGGCCGTGAGCAGCAAGGCAAACACGGTGAATAAACTTGCAAAGCCCCATGATTTCTTTATTAACATCTCAAGCTCCTCCTTGTGAATGATGAACTGGTATTGAATACTAAGACCTACCACTTAGCCGATAGACCTCACCTCCTTTGACCTCACCCCCTCCCCAAAAGGATGAAGGATGAATTATGAAGGATGAAAGCTTCGTGTGAATTCGTTCTTCATCCTTCATCCTTCCGCCTTCATCCTTAGTTCATGTCCCTGTATACGGCTCCACTTTAATCTTCCCGCTTTCGACGTCACTTTGAATCTCTCTAAACTTCGTCAGCACGTCCGCCGGAACCAGCGCGCCCTCCAGCGGCGCTAAACTGATCCCGCCGGATTTGTAATCCAATTCTTGCACGCCGGGCTGGAGCGTGCCGGACTGCAACTCCTGCATCAGGGTGAAAACGACGTAGTGCATGTTCTTCGTGCGGCTGGTGACGACGACCTCCGGCGCAATCCAGCGTTGATCCGAGCCGGTGGTGATGATCAGTTTCTTTTGCGTCTGAGCGGCGGTGATCGCGCCCAAAGCCGACTTGCCCGCGGCGGCGTAAACCAATTCCGCGCCCTGCGTATACATCTGCTCGGTCAGCGACTGCCCGACCTCCGGTTTGGAGAAACCGCTGAAGTCATCTTTGCCGCCGATGTACTCAGACAGAATCTCGGCTTGCGGATTTACATACTGGACGCCCTGCTTCCAGCCAAATTCAATCCGGCGGATGACCGTCACGTCCGCGCCGCCTAAAAAGCCGACCTTCCCGCTCTGGCTCAATAGCGCGGACAATGCGCCAGCCATAAAGTCGCCCTCCAATTCCCGGAACGTAACCGAGGTGACATTGGGCGCGTCCACCGTCGTATCAATAATGGCAAAGCGCTTATCCGTGTACTCCGCGGCCACAGTCTTGAGCGGGGCCGCATTCTCCGCCCCGAGCGCGATGACGAGGCCATAATCTTCACCCGCCAGGCGGCGCAAATTTTCAATTTGCTCATCCCCTTCTTTGAACTCGACCGTCTGAATCTGCGCACCCAACTCGGTCTGCGCGCGCTGCAAGCCCTCCTGCGCGCCGTCATTAAAAGCTTTGTCGCCCAGGCCGCCGCGCGCCAGCGCCAGCGCCACTTTCAAGACGGTCGGGGTGGGCGTGGGCGCAGTCTGGGGGCTGGCACAGCCCACGCCGACGAGGCTGAGGGCGATCATCAATACTACTATTTTATAGCTACGTTTCATTTCGCCTCCTAACTTTTATAGGACTACCAAGATTAATCACGAATGCCACGAATAACACGAATAAACCAGAAACATTCGTGTTATTCGTGACATTCGTGATTAGGTCAGCGTGATTCAAAAAACGACAAAGCGCACACAGCGCGCAGCTACTCTTCAGCCGCCGGGGGTAGCGTGACGGTGAAGGTAGCGCCCTGACCGAGGCCGTCGCTGTGGACTTGGATCGTCCCATTGTGGGCACGGAGGATGCCGGTGACGATGGAGAGACCCAGGCCGGAACCCCGGCCAATACCTTTGGTGGTAAAGAAGGGATCGAAGATTTTGCTCACGGCCTCGGGCGCGATGCCCATCCCCTGATCCGCTACTTCAATGACTGCCCCCTCGGGCGTGTGCCGCGTCCGCAGCGTCACCGTGCCGCCGTCGGCCATCGCATCGCGCGCGTTGTTCAGCAAATTAATCATCACTTGGGCAATCTGGTTGCGGTCGCACACCACCTCCGGCAGGTCGAGGTCGAGTTCCGTTACCAATTTAACGTTGTCCCATTTTTTTAACTGATAGCCCATCAGCAACAGCGCATCGTCCACCACTTCCGCCAGATTTTGCCGGGTAAGCTCCGGAGCGCTGCCGCGCGAATACGTCCGCAGCGCTTGCACGATGCGCGCCGCATGCCAGGCCGCCCGGTTGATGATGGGGATGTAGAACTTAAGCCCTTCGGGATCCACCGTCGGCTCTTCCAGTTTGGCTTCCAGCGAATCAGCCGCCGCCAGAATAGTGTTGAGGGGATTGCTGACTTCATGCACCACGCCCGCCGCCAACGTCCCCACGCTCGCAAGTTTCTGTGAAGCGAACAAGGCATCCTGCGACTTCCGGAGCTCCTCGGTTCGGAGAGCCACCCGCTGTTCGAGTTCCGCCGAGAAGGCTTGCAATTCGGCGTTCAAGCGCGCGTTCTCGCGCAGCGTGACCATTTGCCGGCCAATGACGGCGGCGGTGAGCAGCGCTGCGCCGATGAACAACCCTTGCACCTGCGCCCCACCGGTAAACCCCTGCAGGGAGACAAAAATCAAAAGCCCATAGCCCAGCCCAATCGCAAGAAACGGCAGGGTCAAGGTCAATCGTTCCGTAACGCGTTCCCAGCCTTCTTCCGCCGCCGTCGCTTCAGATAAATACGGCTGCCGCAGCGCAGCGAAGGCAAACAGCAGATAGGCGGTGATCCAGGTGAGATCAATCCACCCGCCGGTCTCATAGGTCTCGAGGAGCGAGGTATATCCGTAGAGCAGATCGCCGGCAATAAAGACCAGGAGACCCGCCAGGAAAATCAAGAGCGCCGCCCGTGTGGCGCCCTCCGGTCGCCGGAACAAGAGCGCCACGATCCCGCCAAGCACAACTAAATCCCCAATGGGATACGCCGCCGCCAACACTTGGCTAAGCAAATCGCCCTCATTCGCCGCCGCCGTTGGGACAATGATGAAGTACCAGATGAGCATCCAAGCCGCAATCATGACGATGGAGAGATCAAGCGCGAACTTCAGCCGGTCACCCTGACTGAGCGGCGCTTCCCGGAAGCTGACCAAGCCGATCAAGGCCATCGGGTAAAACAAGAGATAGAAAATATCGGCGGCCGAGGGGAAAGCATCCACTTGCAGCACAATTTCGATGTAGGACCAGATCGCGTCGGCGATGAACTGCGAAAAGACACACAAGCCGAGGAAGAGCCAGGCCTGCCGCAGACGGCGGTCGAGGCGCGGGTCCGCGGCAACCCGCCAGGCAGCGAGCGAGGCAAATAAACTGACCGGCAACGGGGATAGGTCGCCGATAAATATGATGGCGTCATCCCCGCCCCAGTGAAAATAAGTCCAGGCGTAATAGAGGAGGATGTAGAGCGTCGCGACACCGGCGAGGATACCCCACGGGTTACGCAGCCAGTGAGGAATATAACGAGGGAGACCGTCCGCTTTTGCTTGGTTTGCGTTCATGCGTGAGCAATCCCCAAAGCCTTCTCCACCAGGGCGACCAAGTCCTTGATGCGGACCGGCTTATAGACGATATTTTTGACCGGCCACTCCTTGATCTGCGCTTGCGCCGCCTCGTCCATCAGCCCGGTGAGGATGATGACTGGAACGTCCAGATTCACCGCCCGGATGAATCGCAACGTTTCGACTCCGCCGCGATGCGGCATGTTCAAATCCAGCAGAATTAAATCCACCGGCGTTTCCATGACGACTTGCAGCCCGCGCACCCCATCGGCGGCGGTGAGCACTTCATGGCCCAGATCGGTAAACTTCCGCTCAAAGAGCAGGCGGAAGTCGGCGTCGTCGTCAATCAGGAGGATTTTAGGCATGAGGGGTGATTACCTCACGGAATACGCAATACGGAATATAGGTGCGTATTCCGTATTGCGTATTCCGTTCATTCATGATCGGCCAACTCCGCGCCGCGCAGAGTGTTTTTCAAAAGCATGGCAATCGTCATAGGCCCGACGCCGCCCGGGACCGGGGTGATCGCGCCGGCCACCTCCTTCACCTCGTCAAACGCCACGTCCCCCACCAAACGGTAGCCGGACTTCTTGGAAGCGTCCTCTTTACGATTAATGCCTACGTCAATCACAAGCGCGCCCGGCTTGACCCAATCCCGCTTAACCATCTCTGCCCGACCGACGGCGGCGACGAGAATATCCGCGGAGCGGCAGACGGCCGCGAGGTCTTGCGTGCGCGAGTGGCAGATCGTGACAGTCGCATCCCGTTGCAGGAGCAGCATCGCGACCGGCAGGCCGACGATGTTTGATCGCCCGAGGACGACGGCGTTCGCGCCTTTAAATTGCGCGCCGGCTTCTTCCAAGAGCGTAAGACAACCGGCCGGTGTGCAGGGGATAAAGAGCGGTTCGCGCCCCTTCATCGCCAGCCGCCCAATGTTGACTGGATGAAAACCATCCACGTCCTTTTCCAGGCGGATGAGGCTGAGGATTTTTTCTTCGTTGATCCCTTCCGGCAACGGAAGCTGGACGAGGATGCCGTGAACGTTGGGATCATCGTTAAGTTGCGCCACGAGCGTTTCCAATTCTTGCTGGCTGATCGTTTTTGGTAACTCGTGACCAAACGACTCGATCCCGACCTCGGCGCAGGCTTTGCGCTTGCCGCGCACATACGTCTGCGAGGCAGGATTCTCGCCGACTAAAACGGTTGCGAGCCCCGGCCGCAACTTTCCGGCGGCGAGGCGACGTTCAACTTCAGCAGCGACTTGGGCGCGGATTTTCGCGGCGACAGCTTGTCCATCTATCAATTGGGCAGTCAAGGGAGCTCCTGTGGAAGTGAGGCGTGAGGCGTGACGCGTGATCCGTGATTAAGTGTCAGGTGTTCACGTGTCACTCGTCACGAGTCGCGTTTTACGGACTCCAAGCCGGCTGATAGTCCGGCGCCGGGTCAGTGGTCAAACGCGTTTCCTGGCTGCCATTGGCCGCCATCAGGTAAATATCATGATTGACGTCCCCGCGCCAGGCTTCGCAAGCGATCCAGCGTCCATCCGGCGACCAGATCGGGTCAACGTTCGAGCCACGGGTGGTGAGCGCTATCGACTCAAAGCCAAACTTATCCCACGGCGCCAGATGCATCTGCGTGCCAATGGTGTAGAGAATATACGTCCCATCGGGGGACCAGTCCGGGGAACGCGCATCCACATCCCGCGTCACCTGCGAGGGTTGCGACCCGCCGAAGGTGCCATCCTTATTCATCCAATACAACGTGGGCCGCCCGGCGCGCGTGGTGTTCATAAACACCAACTTCTCACCATCCGGCGACCAACTCGGTTGGCTGTCGTTCGAATTGCGTCCGCTGATGATGTGGGTCTCGCCGGTTGCCGGATCGGCAATGTAAATTCGCAGCCCGCCGGTATCCGGACGCGTGAAAGCAATCCCGCTCTGGGCCGACCAACTGGCATCGAACGCGCCGCTGACTTCGGTGATAAAGGGCAGCACGTTGCTGCCATCGGCGTTCATAATGTAGATGGCCGAGCGCGGATACTGATCCTTTTTGCCGCTGCACGGCGTGACGAAAATCAGCCGCGCGCCATCCGGTGACCACTCCGGCTGGCAAGCGCCATCCACCAGATTCGTCAGTTGAACCACCGAGCTCTCCCCACCCTGCAGAGCGTCGGCGACATTCATTACGAAAATTTGTGGGGACCCGGTCCGTTCGCTGACGAACGCGATTCGCCCCTGCCCGCCGCCCTGCGGGGTGGTCAGGGGCAAAGGTGTCAGCGTAATCGTCGGCGTCTCGGCGGGGGGTCCTTCGGTCTCAGTCACTGCGGCCTCGGGCGGTGTCGGCGTTTCTGTGGACAAGTCAACAATCACGCCCAGCGTCGCCGTGGGTCGGGGGGTGGGAGTGGAGGTGGCCCGAGACCCACCGAAAACTTGAGCGGCCAGCAACCCCACCCCACTGCCAATGATAAGAAAGAGCACAACACCAATGAGGATGACCGGCAGCAGCCAGCGATTGCCCTGAGGCCTGGCGGCCGATGGGACGCCCACCGCTTCCACGGGTAGCGCCGCCGGCTTCATCACAATGGTCGGCGCAGCCGGGTGCAAGATGGTGGACACGGGCGAGGTGTCCGTCGCCAGCGCGGCGGCGAATTCGGCGGTGGTGGCGAAGCGATCATCCGGTTTAATGGCAAGCGCCTTTTCCAGGGCCGTCGCGATCTGGGACGAAAGCCCCGGGTTAAGCTCGCGGATGGGGACTAGGGTCTTCTGCCCCATTGCCCGCTCCAAGCTATCCGCGGGGATGTGATTGGTGAGCAGCGTGTACATTGTTGCGCCGAGAGAATAGATATCGGTCCGCGTATCCGTGCGGCCTAAGCCATATTGCTCCGGCGGCGCGAAGCCGGGCGTCAACGCTTTGGCGCCGACGGTCGTCGTCTGCTTGATGTCGTGAATTTTGGCCAGCCCAAAATCCACCAGCACCGCGCGACCATCCGGCGTGATCTTGATGTTGCCGGGCTTGATGTCGCGATGGACAATGGGCTGCGGCCGGGTGTGGAGGTAGTTCAGCGCGCTGAGAATTTCCCGTCCCCAGCGGATGACTTTGTCCGGCGGCAGCGGCCCGTTATTTTCTTCGAGCAACTGGCGCGCGTCCTGGCCGGCGATGAAATCCATGACCAGGTATTGGCCCTGATTGGGAATGACGAAGTGATCGGTGACGCGCGGCAGGTTGGGATGGCGCAGCGAGGCGAGCATGGTGGCTTCGCGCTTGAACTGCCGTTCAAAATCCGGCGAGACGAAGAGATTTTCTTTGATGGCGACTTCAACGCCGAGGTTTTGGTCGTAACCGCGATAGACGGCGCCCATGCCGCCGCGCGCCAGTTCGGCCATAATGCGGTAACGTTCCAGGAGGAGGGAGTTAATTTCGAGAGTCATAGAGGCGCGCGGGTCGAGACCTTCCCTAAAATGTGATCTGCACTTGATGCCTAACGGCCAAGACGCGAAGTAGTATATCACAGCGCTCTCTCCGACAAAAGCCGTTTAAAGTCTTTAACCGCAGAGCACGCAGAGAAAAAGAAAGAGAAGAAGAGAAAGAGAAGTAAATCTCAGTGGTAGGTCACGCTTGTAGCGTGACAAAGCTTTTCAGTCTCAGCGCACTCCGCGATCTCTGCGGTTAAGAAAAACTGATGTTTGACAAACCTCCGCGTTCGCATACAGTCTGGCGCTGAGATGATTGAACTGGCCCCGAACCATAAACGCGGCTTGAGTCTGAGCGGACCGGTAATAAATGCCTCCGGCATTTTAGGCTTCGCCGGCGAATATCGGGGATTGGTGGATTTTGACCGACTCAGCGCTTTTGTGACGAACGCATTGACCGCGACTCGCCGCACGCCCGCCGCGCCCCCAAACGCAGTCCCGCTCCCGAACGGAGTCTTGATCCACACCGGCCTGCCGAACCCTGGTGTGCGGGCGGCGGTGCGCCGCTATGCGCGCGAGTGGACGCGGCTCGGCCCGCCGGTCATCGTCCATCTGGCCGCAACCTCACTGGCCGAAGTGCAGCGCAGCCTGGACATTTTGGAACGCGCCGAAAGCGTGAGCGGTCTCGAACTCGGCCTGCGCGACGACGTTTCGATGGGGGAAGCTACACGTTTGATTCGCGCCGCTATCGGCGGGCTGCCGCTCATTGTCCGGCTGCCGATTTTGCGCGCGGTGGAATTGTGCGCGGCTGCGGCGCAAGCCGGGGCGGATGCGTTGACGGTGGGGGGGCCGCCACGAACGACAACCTCACCCCCCGCGCGCCTTCGCACGGGGACAGCTTGGGGCGGCTCGACGCCGCCCCAGCCAGCCCCCGGCCCCCTCCCCATCGCTAAAACCTCACCCCCCGCCCCCCTCTCCAACTCCATCGAAAAAGCCGATGGAGCTGGAGAGGGGGAGTCCTTGGATGAGGATGAGGAAAGAATAGTAGGCCGGCTCTACAGCCCGGAAAATTTTCCGATAGTGCTGGAAGCAGTGCGGCAGGTTAGCGCGAAAAATTTGGGCTTGCCGGTGATTGGCGCGGGTGGAATCTTTTCAGTCGAAGATGTGAGGGAGATGTTGGCGGCCGGCGCGCTCGCGGTGCAGCTTGATGCGGTGTTGTGGAATGATCCGGGAATCTTGCTACGCCTTTGATCTCACCCGACTCCCCAACCAGCCCCCCACCCAACCCGCGGCCAGGGTGAGAACAAACGTCAGTGCGTCAATTAAATTAAACGCCCCGCCGAAGACGCGATCCAAAATAAAAATAATCAGCGCGACGATCACGCCGGTGAGTAAACCATGCAGTTGAGCCATTTCCCCCGCGCGGCGAGCAACCCAAAGTCCGGCTCCCACGGTCAATAGGATTGACAGACCGGGAGCAACCCACGGGCTGACCTGATTGGCGAACTGATTAATCCGCGCTTGATCCGGTTGACCGCGCGCCTGAATGGCGAGGCCGGCCGCAAAAACAGCAACGATCAGAAAGACCACGATCATACTGAGCACCGGCGGGATGATCCCGGCCAGCAGCACCGGCTTCCACCGAATAGCCGACCATTGGATTTTCATAGCAACTGCCTCAGTTCCTCAGTAAGTTGTTGAGCCAATTCCGGCCGGCCATGAAACTGCGCCGGCGTATTTTGAAAGAGCGCGATGCGCCACTTGCCTTCGCGCTTCACGGTGACAAGAGTCTGAATAGCGTTGACGGCGGGATTGATATCCGCCCCACCCGGCGGAACCATGCCGGCGACCGCGCACAGGAGCGCGACTTCGGGCGCGAGCAAGCGCATTTCTCTGACTTTTCCAATGTAAGCCGAAGTCGGATGGTCAGCAAAAATTGGACTCAGATGCGCCTCAATCTCCGCTCGCCCATTCACCTGACTGCCATCAAATCCAATCAGGTTGCCATCCTCGGCAAACAGCGCGGCCATTTCAGCGGCTTGGCGTTTGTTCCAGGCATTGAGTAATTGTTGATAGAGCGCACGAACGTCGTCAGTGGCTGAGTTCATGATTGGTTTCTCCTAGAATTTTTCGGAGAGCTTTGGTCACGAATTTCGCGAAAGAAAATTCGTATAAATTCGCGCGCAGCGATTCGTGGCTGGGTTTTAAGCTTTGCCAAAAATCTCACAGGCTTGAGCGAATCCGATGGATGACGATTCGATGAGCCTCGGTTAAGTGAAGCTGTCCCTCCGAGAAATCCTCTAGATCATTCTCCAGCAGATCCAGCAACTGCTCAAGCGCTTGACAGAGCGAGGGCAAATCAGCGTGAGCCACCATTGTTCCGAGGCGCGCCTGAAGGTTTCGATCCGCCTTATATTCAAAAGCGTTCCAGGCGCGTTCACCAGCATGCGTGCGGGAAAATATTTCCATGAGCAGGCCACGTGCCCGGTGCAAGAATTCAATCGTCGGCCAAGTCCGTTCTCGCCACAAGCACACGCGGATGATCGAGGCATAGTACACACACTGATCCAGCAGTTGGCTTAATGGTGGAGCTGCTCGACGGCGATGGCGATTCGCTTCTCCGGCGGCAACGATAGAAGCCTGATTCAAACTACCCGCCAGAACTTTCATGCTGCCCACAATATTCGGGCTGGTTTGCGCGAGGGGATGATAGCGAACCGAGAGCCGCATGAGTGACTCAAGTAGAACATCGCCTGCGTCGTCGCCGTCCGGAACGATCACCGCTGCTTTTTCGCCCAACGCGGCAAAGGATTGGCACAACCGCTGCAACTCTGGGATGGGTTCCAGTTTAACGCTATCGGCAATGATCACATCCAGATCAAGGTCCGAATGGGCATCCCACG
>Ga0075431_100006505_pt1 | contig 11596 bp, 6 predicted proteins | sample RhiMetdeltSRZDD5_FD_75297 | JGI IMG/M metagenome (GOLD analysis project Ga0075431, IMG submission 75297) | Populus rhizosphere microbial communities from Tennessee, USA - Rhizosphere MetaG P. deltoides SRZDD5 | ecosystem: Host-associated > Plants > Roots > Rhizosphere > Soil | place: USA... | reverse complement strand
CGAGGCGAGCCCCCGCCTCCGCCAAGGCTCCGGCGGGCAAGCCGGGCATTATTCAGTAGTCTGGTGGGATCCCCATGTGCTCGCTCTGGATGCCGACTCGGGACACGGCCTGCGCCGCGACGACCTGATCGTGAAGGACGGCAAGCCTGCCGACGTCGCGGCTCGCCTGGCAGAGTATCGCGCGTGGCAGGACGCCAGTAATGCAGCGCGGTCAGCTGGACGGACGCCATCCCTGCGCATTCGAACCGCCACAACGGCCGCCGCCGATCGCGCGTTCGATCATCCCGGCGCGCCGGAGATCCGTGTCGTGGCGATCTCACGGTCGACCGAGCGTCCGTTCGGGCCACGCTTCGGTGCGCTCGTTCACGCCACTCTGGCCACCGTACCGCTGGATGCCAGCGAATCGACCATCGCCGCGGTGGCGGCCGCGCAGGGACGCATTCTTCCGTCACCCGACACGCAGCAATATGCCGACGAGGAGGTCTACGCCGCGTGTGAAGTCGTGACCTCCGTGTTGCGCGACCGCCTCTTCGATCGGGTGCGCATGGCGGAACGATCGGGCCAGTGCGAGCGCGAGCTGCCCATCATGTGGACCTCGCCCGACGGCACCCTCATCGAAGGCACGATCGACCTGGCGTTCGAGGATGCGGGCGCATTGACGGTCGTCGACTTCAAGACCGATCGCGAGCTGTCGACGGATCTCGAGCGCTACCAGCGTCAGCTGAGCATGTACTGCATGGCACTCAGCACGGCACGGGGGAAGCCGGCGACCGGAATACTGATGCGGATCTAGAACTGACGCTGGTCAACTGCCAACTCCCAAGAAGAGTCGATCGAGAGATTCCGTTTAGAAAATGGATACCTGGGAGCCTGTTGGCTGTGGACAACGACTGACGGCTGACGCGCCTCAGGAACGATCGCGACGAACACGACGAGGACAATAGTGACGTCGCGAACGTCGCGGCCGTCGTGATCGTCGCCAGTGTCGTCACCGTCGCTGGCGATCAGGAAGACTCCCGTTCAACCGACAAACAGCCGTACTAGCGATCAAAGCCGCCAAACGGATACGTTGGGATTTGGAATTGGACGTTCTATTCGTAGTGCAGCGCTTTGACCGGATCCAGGTTGGCGGCTCGAGCGGCGGGATAGAGGCCGAACACAAGGCCGATAGCCACTGATACGAAGAACGCCAGAACGATCGACGTCGTGGTCACGATCGTCGACCAACCGGCCAGGTAGCCAATCAACTGCGACAATCCGACGCCAACGATCACGCCCATGACGCCGCCGGCGAGCGAGATGATTGTCGTTTCGATCAGGAACTGGCGGATGACGTCGCGTTTCTTGGCGCCGATCGCGCGGCGCACGCCGATCTCCCGGGTGCGTTCCATCACGCTGGCGAGCATGATGTTCATGATGCCGATGCCGCCGACGAGCAGTGAGATCGACGCGATCGCGACCATCACCATCTCGAAGATCCGCTGTGTGCGGCGTTGCTCGGCGAGCAGTTCGGCCGGTGAGACGATCGCGAAGTCGCCGGCTTCCCCGTGGGACACGTTCAACAGTCCGCGCAGAAGGGCCGCACCGGCGGGAATGCCGGCGCTCGACTGCAGCTGAAGATAGATGCCGTCGATCTCGTCCTTGTACTGGCTCTGACCGTCTTCGAGCCGGAAGATGGCGGCGAAGAGCGGCACGTAGATCAGGTTGTTCCGGTCCTGCGCGGGAATCCCTGCGACGTCGGATTGAACGGTCAGCTGCGGGCCGGCGACGCCGATCACCTGGAACCACTGATCGTTGACCTTGACGTAGCGCCCGATTGGATCGTCGGCGCCGAATACCGACGCAGCGGCGCCCTCGCCCAGCACCGCCAGGGGCGCGCCCGCCTCGGTTTCACGCTCGTCGAAGAAGCGGCCGGACGCGACGCGAAGATTGGCGATCGTCAGGTACTCCGGGCTGACCCCATAAACCACCGGCACATCGGATTGGGGCCTGGGCAGCATCTTCGTCGGGGTGAACCGCTTGCGCGCGGTCGATGCCGTGATCCCTTCGAGGTTGGCCTTGATGACGCGGAAGTCCTGGAACGTGAGACCGGGTGAGATCTTGCGAATCTTCTGCAGGGATTGGTAATCGGCAGATTCTCGCGCCTCGACGATCAGATTCCGGACGCCGAGCTGCTCGATGAAGGACATGACCTCCTGCTGGGCGCCGGCACCGATCGACAGCATGGCGACCACCGCTGCCACGCCGAAGATCATGCCGAGCATGGTGAGGAGGGAGCGCAATTTGTGCGCGCGCAGATTGTCAATGCCGAGACGAAGTTCGGGCAGGTAATCGGACGTGCTGCCGGTGATTCGGCCGGCCGTCACGCTCACCGGGGGCCTCCGGCGGCGGGAAGGGGCGATGCTGCTCCGGCCGGCTTGTTGGCGCGTTGTACTGTCGGATCCACCAGCGCGACCTCGGTCCCCTCAGGCAGACCTTCGACAGCCGCCCGGCTCTCGGTACGCTGCACGACCTTGATTTCTCGCTGTTCGAAGCGGTCACCGGTCTTGACGAAGACGTGCGTCTTGCCGGCTTTCTGGAACACGGCCTGGCGCGGCAGCATCAAGGCGCCGGGAATCTCCTTGCCCGTGACCACGACCCTCGCGGACGCGCCTGCCTTCATCCGCGGGTCGAGCTGATCGAAGGCAAACGACACGTCGAACTGCCGCGCGCCCGAGCTCGACTCGAAGAAATCCATCCGCCGTGCCTGTGCCGACAGCTCTCCGACTTTTCCTTTGAATGTCTCTCCCGGGATCGTGTCGATGTCGACAATGGCTTCCTGACCCTGCGTCAGGTTCGCGCGATCGTTCTCGTCAACCTTGGCGCGGAGCTCCATACGACCCGACTCGATGACGTCCGCGATGGGCCGGCCCGGCCAGATCGAGTCGCCCTCGCGATATTCCGGCAGAACCATTCCCCCGAAAAACATGCCGCCGGCGGCATCGGTGTTCTGTTTCACCGAGACGACGCCGTCGAGCGGCGCCGTGATGACCAGACTCTCAATCGTCTGCTGCGCGCGCTGCATCGCGAGCATCGCCTTGTTGCGTTTCTCCAGCACGACCGCCAGCGACGCCTGGCTCGTCGCGGCGCGCGACTTCACGTCTTCGTCAAGCTGTTCGAGACGGCGCTTTGCCTCTTCCAGCGACAGCAGGTTCTTCTTCGCTTCGATTGCGCCGACGAACTCGTTCCCGGAGGCATCCAGCTCGGCGCGACGAACGTCGAAGCGGGCGGTCAGGAGCGTCACCTGATCCTGAGCGGCCTGCGCGGCCGCGTCAGCCTTCATCTTGACGATTTCCTGTTCGGCTTCGGCCACCTCTGACTTCGCTTGCTCCAGTGCGTACTGATGGTCTGCCGGATCGAACTCCACGACCGTCTCGCCCGCCTTGACCGAGATGCCCGTCGGGATCAGCTTGATGATCCGCAACATGCCGCCGACCGGTGGCGTCACGAGTGTCATCGTGCGGCCAGCACGAAGCTCGCCTGTCGCGTGCACCGTCAGGCTGAGAGACCCCTTGGTGATCTTTGAGGTCGGGACGGCGTTGCCGCGCTCCGGCAACCGCGGCACGGCAATGGCGATGGCTGCGCCCAGCGCGATCACGGCCAGGACCACGAGGCCACGAACGACTCGACGCTTCACTGCGCCCTCCGAATCATCTCTGTCGCCGGCCGGCGTGTCGCGATGCGATCGCCCGGTCCGACGCCGGACGTCACAATCGCCTGCTCGCGGCCTCGGCGCGCCACCTCGATACGTCGTTCCTCGAACTCCGTGCCATCCAGCCTGTACACCACCGAGTGCCCGTCGCGCTGGAAGATGGACTCTGAGGGCACGAGCACCACGTCAGCGACGCGGTCGGTCGCGATGCGCGCGATCGCGGTCATGCCCGGACGGATCTTCGGATCGACTTCCAGCAACACGAGACCCAGATCGAAATTCCTGGTGGGCGGCCATCCCGACGAAAAGTCCGCGCGTGCCAGCACGGAGATGCGCTCGATACGCGCCTTGAACTCCCTGCCAGGAAGGGCGGCAATCCGAATCGATGCTTCCTTGTCGACGCTCAGCCGTCCTCGGTCGGACTCGTCGAGCCGAGCCTCGAGATGGACTGACGACAGATCGGGCAGCTCCAGGATCGATGCTCCCGCCCAGGCGCGATCGCCCTGGCGGAACTCGACCTCGCCGCCACCAAATGGTCCCGACCCGGCACGGTAGTTGGGCAGGATGTTCACCATGCCGCCCGCCGGTGCCTTGAGCTCGAGGTTCTGCAACCCGCGCTCGGCGCGCTGCAGATCGAACAGCGCCTTCTCGCGCTTCCGGCGCTTGTTCGACAGGTCGGCCTCCATGGCCACGACGTCCGACTTGATCTTCGCTTCGAGCTCCTTGAGCTTCTCCCGGGAGTCGCCGAGGGCCAGCTTGGACTTCTCTTGATCGATTCGCGAGATGGTATCGCCGCGATCCACGTCGAGCTTGGCGCGCTCGATGTTGTATTTCGACCGCATCAGCTCGGTCGCGTTCTGTTCCTTCGTAATGCGCGCCTGCGCCGTGGCCTGCTCGATCTCGGCGTCGGCCTGCTTCAGCTCCGATTCCTTCTCCTGCTTCGTGCGCCGCAGCGTCGTCGAATCGAACTGGACGACGACGTCGCCGGCCTTCACGACCGAACCGTTCTTTGCAAGCTTCAGGATCTGCAGCTCTCCTGATTGCATCGGCGCAGCGAGCACAATCGATTTCAGCGGCCGGATCTCGCCACGGATCTCCAGCGCGTCGATGAATTCGCCCTTTGTGACCTCTGCCGTCGGCAGATCCGGCGCAGCACCGCTGCGGACGCTGACGAACGCCGCCGTCACGACGGCGCCCACGATCACCAGCGTGACCAGCGCACGGCGGCGCCAGCCCAGGAGAAGCGCGCTAAGCTGGCTCACTGATTACCTCGAACGCTGACGTTCCGCGCCACGACGCTCCCCTCTTCGACACCGGACGCAACGACCGCCTCGTGCGCGCTGACACTGCCGACCGTGACAGCCTGATCCGAGAAGCCCGACCCTCGCTGCACGCGTACGAACGCGCGTTCGCCGTCGTAGCGGACGGCGTCACGTGGCACGACGAGCACGCGCGGTTCGCGGCCGAACTCGACGTCGAGCGACGCCGTCAGGTCGGGCATCAGGTTCGGATGCGATCCGTCCACCTCGATGAGCGCGGTGAACGTGCGGACCTTCTGCGACATCGTCGAACGGACGGCCAGGGGCGAAATCTGCGTGATGCGGCCGGTGAACGAGAGATCCGGGTACGCGTCCAAGCCGATTCGAACGGGGAGCCCTACCCTCATGTCGTTCACGTCCGCCTGGTTCACTTTCGCGCGCACCCGCATGACTTCGGGATTCACGACGTCGACCACCGGCACGCCGGCGCGCACTTCCTCGCCTTCCTGCACTTCTGCCATGTTGTTCGACTTCCAGATCGTTCGGATGACTGCCATTCCCGCGATTGGTGACTGGATCGACATGCGGTCCGCGTTGCTCTCGGCCTGCCGCATGGCGTTCTCGGCCTTGTCGCGCCGGATCTGGAGAATGCGAATGTCGGCTTCAGCCGCCTTCCGCTTGAGCGCGAACGTGGTCTTCAGCAGCTTGAGTTTCGCATCGGCTTCTTCGAGCGCCTGGCGGTTCTTCTCGGCCTGAATCTTGGGGAGCAGCTCGTTCTTGGCCATCTCGAGCTCGGCGCGGGTCAACCCGCTCTCCGCTTGCGCCAATTCGCTGTCGTCACGCGCGCGCGCCGCACGCTCCTCCGCTTCCTTCTTTCTGATCTGCTGCTCGAGATCGTTCAGTTCGACGCGCCTGTCGAGCGCGTTCTTCAATTGTTCCTGGCGGTCGAACTCGACGAGCAGATCGCCGGGTTGGACCATGCTGCCCCCCCGGATCAGCCGGGTCACGACGAGGGATGGCACGTTCTGCCCGGCCAATCGAGGCACGGATACCGTCGTCGCCTGCACAGCCTCGACCGTGCCGGAAAGGCGGAGGGATCGAACGAAGTCGCGACGAGCGATGGTCGCGGTCGTGGCACGGCGTCCGCTGTCTTGCGACGGGTCAGGATCCCGCGCCGAGCGGAGCGCGGCGGCGCTCACGCCGACTGCTGCCACCAGCAGGACGAAGCCCGTCAGCCACCGACGCACACTGGGGTTCAAACGCATGCGTGACTCCGGTTATCAGACGGCGTGGCATCAAAGTTGGTTGGGCGATTCGCCCCCACACGGACACGTCTCGTTTCCGGGAACCGGGCCGCGCGCAACCGGGACGGCTCTCTCTGCAGGAGCTATACGACGGCGACGTGCAAACTATTCCAAACGAGCCAGTTCCTGAAGATTCAGCAGGTTCGTGGAGCCACGCCAGGCCAGTCGGACGGTAAACCTAGCAATCCTGGGTCCGGATCAGCACTTCACCCCTGCCTGGACGAGATCGTATGCGAGGTTAGACCCCAGCCAGCGCTCGATTTCTTCGAGCCCCATGCCCTTGCGTTTCGCGTAGGACTCGATCTGGTCGCGCCCGATGCGGCCGATGTTGAAATACCGGGCTTCGGGGTGAGAGAAGTACAGGCCGCTGACGCTCGCCGCCGGGGTCATCGCCGCGTGCTCGGTGAGCCGGATACCCTGGCGGGTAGCATCGAGCAGGTCGAACAGCTTGAATTTCTCTGAATGATCCGGGCAGGCCGGGTAGCCGTACGCCGGCCGGATGCCACGGAACTTCTCGGCAATGAGGTCGTCGGCTGTGAGCGCTTCCGACGCACCATAGCCCCAGTCGTTTCTGGCCTGCTTGTGAAGGTATTCGGCAAAAGCCTCGGCGAGCCGGTCGGCCAGGGCCTTGATCATGATGGCGTTGTAGTCGTCGTGGTCCTGTTCGAACTGACGCACCAGCTCATCCACACCATGGCCGGCGGTCACCGCAAACATGCCGATGTAGTCCGGTATCCCCGTCTCCCGCGGCGCAACGAAATCGGCGAGCGACAGATTCGGCCTTTTCTCGATGGTGACCTCCTGCTGCCTGAGCATCGGCAGCCGCGCCAGCTCGTTCCGGAGCGAGTCATCGGTGTAAAGCACGATGTCGTCGCCTTCGGCAGCGGCGGGCCAGAACGCGTAGGTGCCGCGGGCGGTGATCAGCTTTTCGTCGATGATTCGCCGCAGAAGCGCCTGTGCGTTCGCATAGAGCTCGCGCGCCGCCGCGCCGAACTGCGGGTGCTCGAGAACGCCTGGAAAACGTCCTTTGAGTTCCCACGCTGAAAAGAAGAACGTCCAGTCGATGTACTTCGCGAGCTCCGCGAGCGGCACATCGTCCACGTACCTGCGGCCGACGAACCATGGAGATGAGATTCGCGTGTTCTCCCAATCGAGCCGAAGCCGGTTGTCACGGGCGGCGGCGTATGTCAGCAGTGGACGCTCGCGACGCTGCGCGTACTTGTCGCGAATGTCAGCCTGCGCGGCGCGATTCACACGATCGAACTCCGGCCGACCCGCCCCCATGAGCGACGCGACGGTGTCGACAGCGCGCGACGCGTCGAGCACGTGCACGACCGACCCCTTGAACTCTGGCGCGATCTTGACCGCGGTGTGCTGGCGGCTCGTCGTCGCGCCGCCGATCAGGAGCGGGACCTTGAAACCACGCCGGTCCATTTCGCGCGCGACGAATACCATCTCGTCCAGCGACGGAGTGATCAGCCCGCTGAGGCCGATGACGTCGACGTTTTGCTCGATCGCCGTGTCCAGGATCTTCGCCGCGGGCACCATCACGCCCAGATCGACGACTTCGTAGTCGTTGCAGCCCAGGACGACTCCAACGATGTTCTTGCCGATGTCGTGGACGTCACCCTTCACCGTCGCCATCAGAATCTTGCCGCTCGACGAATGCACCGCCCCGGTGAGCCGCTTCTCCTCCTCCATGAACGGCAGCAGATAGGCGACCGCCTTCTTCATCGCGCGAGCGCTCTTCACGACCTGCGGCAGGAACATCTTCCCCGCGCCGAAGAGGTCGCCGACGACCTTCATGCCGTCCATGAGCGGACCTTCGATGATCTCGAGGGGACGCTTGTACTTCTGCCGCGCCTCCTCCACATCGAGCTCGATGAAGTCCACGACGCCGTGCACGAGCGCGTGCGAGAGGCGCGCTTCCACTGTCCCCTGACGCCAGGCATGGTCGATCTCTTTCTTCTTGCCGGCACCTTTGACGCTTTCAGCGAACTGCACCATCCGCTCCGTCGCATCGGGCCGGCGGTTGAAGATGATGTCTTCGACATGCTCGAGCAGATCTGGGGGAATGTCCTCGTACACGACGAGCTGACCGGCATTTACGATACCCATGTCCATGCCCGCCTTGATGGCGTGATAGAGGAAGGCCGAGTGGATCGCCTCGCGGACGACGTCGTTTCCGCGGAATGAAAACGAGAGGTTGCTGACGCCGCCGCTCACCTTCACGCCGGGACACTCAGCCTTGATGATTCTGGTCGCTTCGATGAAATTGACGGCGTAGTCGTTGTGCTCTTCGAGGCCGGTCGCAATCGCGAGGATGTTGGGATCGAAAATGATGTCGTGCGGATCGAACCCGGCCTTCTCGGTCAGCAGCTTGTAGGCCCGCTTGCAGATGTCGACTTTCCGCTGGATCGTGTCGGCCTGGCCGACCTCGTCGAATGCCATCACGACGACGCCTGCGCCGTAGCGGTGGACCAGCTTGGCCTTGTGAAGAAAGTCTTCCTCGCCTTCCTTCATGCTGATCGAGTTGACGACGCTCTTTCCCTGGACGCACTTGAGCCCGGCTTCGATGACCGTCCACTTCGAGCTATCGATCATCACGGGAACCCTGGCGATTTCCGGTTCCGTCGCGATGTAACTGAGGAAGGTGGTCATGGCCTGCTCGGAGTCGAGCATGCCCTCGTCCATGTTCACGTCGATCAGATTGGCGCCGTTGCGGACCTGCTCGGCGGCGACGTGGACGGCCCCGGCGATGTCGCCCGCCTTGATCAACCGTGCAAACTTCGAGGATCCGGTCACGTTCGTCCGCTCGCCAATCATCTGGAAGTTGCTATCTGGCCGGATAGTGAGCGTTTCTAATCCCGAAAATTGTGTATAGGCTTCGTCGGTGGCTCCAGGAGCGCGCGGCTTCAGCCGGACCTCCCTCCCCTTCAACCCTTCGATCGCAGTCCCCACGGCCTTGATGTGATCGGGCGTCGTGCCACAACACCCGCCCAGGATGTTGACGAAGCCGCTCACTGCAAAGTCGCGCAGCAGATCGCCGGTTTCTGCGGGCAGCTGATCGTATTCGCCGAACGCGTTCGGCAGGCCCGCGTTGGGATAGCAGAGGACGTACGACTCCGCCAGCCGTGCCAATTCCTCGAGGTGCGGGCGCATCTCGCGCGCGCCCAGCGCGCAGTTGATGCCGACCGCAAACGGGTTGGCATGCCGGATCGAGACGTAAAAGGCGTCGAGGGTTTGTCCGGACAGCGTTCGGCCGCTGCGGTCGGTCACGGTCACCGAGATGATCACCGGAACACGTGCGCCCCTTTCTTCGAACACCTGCTCGATCGCGGCGATTGCCGCTTTGGAGTTGAGCGTGTCGAAGATCGTTTCCACGAGCAGCAGATCGACGCCGCCGCCGAGCAGGCCACGAACCTGATCTTCGTAGGCCGCGCGCGCCTCGTCGAAGGTCATTCCGCGAAATGCCGGGTTGTTCACGTCGGGCGAAATCGACAGCGTGCGATTCATCGGGCCGATCGACCCCGCTACGAAACGCCGGCGGTCGGGAGTCTTCGCCGTCCACTCGTCGGCGGCCTCTCGCGCTACGCGCGCACCCGCCAGGTTCAGCTCGAAGGCGAGCGCTTCGAGCCCGTAGTCCGCCTGGCCGATAGCCGTGCTGGTGAACGTGTTCGTCTCGATGATGTCTGCGCCGGCCGCCAGGTACTCGCGATGGATGGCGCCGATCACGTCAGGACGCGTCAGGACCAGGAGATCGCTGTTGCCCTTCAGATCCTTGGGGTGATCCTTGAAGCGCTCGCCACGGAAGTCGGCGTCGGTCAGCTTGTATCGCTGAATCATCGTGCCCATCGCGCCATCGAGCAGCAGTATTCGGCGATCGAGCAGCGCGGTCAGGTCGTTCAGAACAGAATCCATTAGTGGTCCTTATGAGTGCTTCGATGTGACGGCCCGCTTCCGTTCGGTCGTCCGTGCCCCGCCTGATTTCGTGCCGCTCGCAATGAGCACGGCGAACGGATCACCGGTCCGTCGCGCCCCGATCCCGACTCTTACGTCAGCGAACCCGGCTCGCTTCAACAACCCGGCCAGCTCGTCGTCGGAAAATCCGGTCCACCGATCGCCGAGACGCTCGCGAACCCACAGCTCGTCGTGCGCGCGGAGATCGAGCACGAGCACCCGGCCCCCTGGAACGAGAATGCGGTGCGCCTCGACGAGCGCCCGCGCCGGATCCTGGGCGTGATGCAGCGCCTGCGAGAGCAGGGCGACATCGACCGAGCCGTCGCGGATGGGCAGACGCTCGAGCTCGCCGCGTTTCCAGATGACGTTGCGCACGCGGCGGCGCGTGGCCAGCGATCGCGCCCGCTTCAACACCGAGTCAGAACGATCGACCGCGATGACGCGACCGGCCCAGCGGCTCGTTTCGATTGTCAGGTAGCCCTCGCCGCAGCCGAGATCAGCGACACGAAGCTGCGGCAGCAAGTGCCCCAGCGCACGCGCCCACGCTGCCCAACTCCGGCCCGGCACGAGCTGGCGTTCGTTGGTATCCGGACCGGCATGCGCATCGAAGTTCTCTTTTCGCAGACGCCGGACCTCTTCCAGCCGTGCATCGTCCATTCGCGTCAAATCGCCGGAGGCCGATGCGAACGCGCCGCGGAGGAAAGCCGCCAGCGGCGCGCGGTCGGCGCGTTCATCGGACAGCGACGGCGCGAGCCTGAAGAACGTGTAGCCTCCCTCGCGGCGCTCGCTGACGAGATCCGCTTCCTTCAGCAGACCGAGATGGCGGGACACGCCCGACTGCGCGATCCCGAGAATGCCCGTCAGCTCGCTGACGTTGAGCTGTTCGAGGCTGAGGAGCCTGAGAATCCGCAGCCTGGCCTCGTCGCCGAGCAGCCGGAACAGCGCCGACGCGGAATTCATATCTATAAATCTACATTGGTGTATGGGTGTGTGGCAAGTCGGCGGGGGTTCAGGACGGGGGTTCAAAGGCGGAGGTTCATGCCCTTTCACGCGAACCTCCCTGTGAACCTTCGTGGTGAACCCCTGTCCTGAACCCCAGTCGTGAACCCCCGTCCTGAACCCCCGTCATGAACCCGTCTGAACCAATGTGCCATGCCATAATCGCGGGTCGTGGAACTGACCGTCTATCCGACATCGCAGACCGCCTCAGGTGCCGGCGACACTGCCCCCTTGCAGGCGGGCAAAAATTCGGCGAAAGCCGGCCTGATCCTGGCACCTGGCGCCGGGGCAGGTCAGGCCAGCCCGTTCATGACGAAGTTTGCCAAAGGCATGGCGGAACGTGGGATCGCTGCGGCAACCTTCGATTTTCCTTACATGCGCTC
>Ga0075431_100006502_pt1 | contig 11598 bp, 5 predicted proteins | sample RhiMetdeltSRZDD5_FD_75297 | JGI IMG/M metagenome (GOLD analysis project Ga0075431, IMG submission 75297) | Populus rhizosphere microbial communities from Tennessee, USA - Rhizosphere MetaG P. deltoides SRZDD5 | ecosystem: Host-associated > Plants > Roots > Rhizosphere > Soil | place: USA... | reverse complement strand
ACCTTCTCGCCGTCCTGGTTGATCAATTCGACGTCCGTGAAATACTTCTCAGCCGCAGACTTCTGGTCCTGGCCCAGAACCAGCGTGGAAGAGAAGATCGTGAGAAGTATTATTTGAATGAGTTTCATTGCTTACTGCACTCCTGAAATGACACCGCGGATTTCACTGATCTTTGCCAAACCATAAGTACGCGTCCATACGCCCTTGCTGTCGTTGCCGATGATCAACGCCGGCGTGTGGTCCTCTCGTTTCGAAACGGCCGCGCCCAACGCATTCAGCAGCTTGTCCATCTCCTCTTTTTCGCCGGTGACGAACGTCCAGCCTGGGCCGGCTTTGAATTTCGCGCCCCAGGCTTTCAAACGTTCGGGCGTGTCGGTTACTGGATCCACGCTGATCGAGATCAGGTGAACGTCTTTGCCAACCTGGTCTCCCATCTCTTTTTGGAGGCGGGCGAAGGTGGCGGCGAGTGGCGGGCAGATAGTCGTGCAGTTAGTAAAAATGAAATTGATGGCCACGGTCTTATCTTTGATCAGATCCGTGTAGAAATGAAGAGCGTTGCCGTGCTGGTCCAGGACCTTGACGTCCGGAATGACCATCTTGCTTTGCTCTTTGGCTTTCCCAGCCGGAGCATGACAAGAAGGTTCGCTTTTAGACTGCGCGCCCGCCTCGATAAACGCGAGTAACGTCAGGCCAAGCACGAAAGTTTTGAACAGTTGTCTTTGCATTTTCCTTCACCTCGTCTCTGCGTTACTCGGTTGCTTGCAGCATCAGGTAAGGCAGGTCTATGAAACGCACGCCCATCGATGATGATTCGACAAACAGCATGTACACGCCTGTTTGCGGAACGTTGATCTTCAGTTCGTAGACTCCGTCTCCGACCGAAGTCGCAATGTCTCGACGCTGCCAAATACCGGGACTCAGGAACGTCAACACACGCACGTCTTTCAGATCTGATTTCCCCTGGCCCGTTGCGGTCTCTATCAACTTGAACCGGAACGTGAACTCCTTACCGACGGCGAGCGTCATCTGCTTCACCTGGTGTTCGATTTGCAGCGCGACCGGCGCTTTCTCCTTCAGTGCCGAGTTTGCTTCGGCGCTGATCTCGAAACAATGAGACACGCGCGGAGAGTCGTTCAGGAAAGCGACGTCGTAACGGCCGGAAGAGGGCAGCTTGATGGTGGTCGAGTAAACGCCCGGCTTGATCTCTCGCAGGCTGCGATCGACAACCATGACGGCCAGCGGCTCGCGTCGATAGTTCTGGAAGTTGCCCATCGGCGCCGCCATTCCCTCGCTGTAGTAATAAAGGACCTTGTCGACCGGGTTTGCCACGATCACGGCATTTCCTTCCGGCGCGAGCACGATCGAATCGGCGCGAACCGGTCTCGAACCTTGTCCGGGCGCGGCCTGTCCGCCGGGAAACTCCGTGACGTCAACCTCTTTGCCGATCGTTGCCAGCCGCAGCATCTCCACGTTTTCACTATCGAGTGATCTCACGAAAGCAAACGTCTCGCTGAACATGATCTGATCGGGCGACTTGCCGACGTTAACTTCGTGCAACATGCGGTTCGACGCCGCGTCGAAGATGTTCACGAGGCTCTGCTTCGTGTTGAGAACGAACCCATAACGGCCGCCGGGTGCGAACCGGACCGAGCGCGCGCCCGGTTTGGTTTTCATCCGGGCAAGCACCTGATGGTTCTGCTCTTCGACTACCGTCACGGTCCCGTCAGTCTCGCTCGCCACGTAGAGCGCTTTGCTCAATTCAGACAATGACAACGAAACAGGACCAGCGCCAACCGTTACGTCTTTGACTTTTGCGAGCTGGCGAATGTCGATAACGGACACCGTCCCACTCTCGCGGTTCGAGACAAACGCGAAACGGTTGTCGTTGCTGACGACGAGGTCGTGTTGGCCGGCGCCCGTCGCAATGGTCGCTGCCACTTTCAACGTCGCCGCATCGATAACCGTCACGCCCGCGTCGTTGGCGACCCAGACGTACTGCTGATCCGGTTGGGCCACGATCCGCGTCGGTTTGGTTCCGGCGTCGATGTAATCAGTTACTTTCCAGCTTCGTGTATCGACGACCGCGACCTGATTGATCAGCGGCAACGTAACGAGCAGCCTTTCGCCGTCGCGAGTGAGGAGCCAGTCTTCGCCGGGGCTCTTCAGCATCACGAGCGTGAGCAGCTTGCTTCCGCCATAACCAAGGAGCGGATCGATGACTGAAATGTCGGCGCTCTTGTTCAGGGCGATTACGTAATAAGAATTGAGATCGACGTCCGGGCGGTTGCGCATGCTGCCCGTCAGATAGGATTGGATCTTCGAGCGGCACTGTGCCGGCTCGGTCGCTTTGTTGCTGGGTCGCAGGCTGATCCATGCGGAGAGCCCGAGTCCCTTCACGGGAGTGCCGGTCGTCGTGTCCGTCACTTTGAATTTTACGTTGACGTCCTCGCCGGCCTTGATCGAGGTTGCTTTCTGCGCCAGCGGATCGGCGGTGAACTCGATCGCGATTCCTTGCTCGACGATCTTCTGTGCGGTCGTGGGTAATTTTTCCTGCGCCTGCGTAGCAATACCCAGAAACAGTAAGGTCATCAGTGAGAAGATTTGTGTTTTCATCTTGTACTCCTAAAAAAAGAAAGGACCACGGATTACACATATGATCTGTGCAATCCGTGGTCCACAAAGCGCCGGGTTACGGCGTTACACGGAAGATACCCCACATTCCCCCGTCGAATTGGAAGGAATGTTGAGTGCGATAGAGGTAGTCGCCGGTAACTCGGCGGGCACCGCCAGCGCCGTTCGTTGGGATCACTTCGTAGTGCGACGACGGGCCAATTCCATACTGGGCGCCTTTGACCTCTGACAGAGGATTGCTGCCAATCACCTTCGACTTGTTGGTGTAAGGCTCCTCCTGCCAGAAGTGGCCGTGGACATTGAGCACGTTGTTGCGCGTGTGACCGTTGGCGTTCAACACTCGGAACCTGACCGCCTGGCCGGCACGAGCTGTGAACACCGGAGTCTGCGGATCGCCTCCGACCAGCGCGTTAGTCAGCACGTTGGTGAAGTCGAAATTGCGCGTGTTCTCGAACGAAGTTTCCGGAACGTAGCCCATCCGTTTCCAAAGCGGCTCAGTGCGATAGTTAATCGCCTTCTGCGCCGAATCTTCAGAATCTTCTGCGCCTCCCGGACCACCCAGGTTGGGCACCGGACTGCCGTCCGCGAACCTCATGTTGATGTCCGTCTGGAACTGCATGACGAATTCACGGAACGACGTGCCGTCGGGTTTGGTGACCGTCGCTTGCGCGCGCGATCCCGCGTCCTCAATCCACGTAGCTCCCTGAGGTTCGACGATGAGCGAGCCAATCGCGCCTTTGTTGCTGTGCTTGATTGGATCGGAAGAGATCAGGTTCGTGGCGCCAAACTCGATCGGGGTGGCGATGCGCTGGAAGCCGTTGATAACAACGTCGCCGGCGTACCACGTGTACCTGGCGATGCCGCCTGGTCCCACCGTCTGGTTCGGATTGAAGCCAACGTTCTTGCCGTCGCTGTTTGCCACGTTGTAGGCAAGCAGTTGCGGGTGCAAGCCCACCTGATTAGATGGTCTCACCTGATTTGTGTTGAAGTGATGGATGATGTTCGACATCGTGTTGAAGCCGTCCAGATCCGGTAGTGTTCTCGGCAGCTTGTTAAGCAGCGTGAAGTTGATACATTCGCCGGCGCGTGCGCGGACGACGAGCGGCTCAATCGGCACACCTGCCTTAACTTTGCCGTAGGCGTCGATGTCTGAACTGCGGAAGTACATGATCGCGGTTGGATCATTGAGCGCTCCGCCGTTTCCAGCTCGACTGTTGTAGATCAGCTTGCCGCCCGGCAATGCTGCTGCACTGACGGCGGTGACACTGATGTTTCGTCTCGGAGCATTCCACGGACAGATGCTTGTTGCAAAGGACTTGCCGGTAGCGAAGTCCGTGGGTAGGGCCGTCACGATCGTCGGCGTGCCGATAACCCACCCAGTACCAGCAATACTACCGTCCACCGAAGCTCCTTCGGGGCTCAAAGTGGTCGTCGTCGTATTAGTGATCATGTCTGGCGACATGTACTTCGTGTCAGTGGTGATGGTCGTATCGTATGTGACCGAAGCGTCAGTCGTATCGTTGTAGTCGGTGACACCGGTCGGAAACTCTGTGTCGACCGTAAACGACGTGTCGTTGGTTGACGAGTCCGCAGCGCCGTACACGTTGTTTGGCAGCGCCAACAAGTCCGTCTTCAGTCCGACTCTGCCGTTGTAGACGCGGAGCAGTCCCCAAACGCCGTTCCATTGGCCGTCGACGGACGCGTTGTTCTGATAGAGGTAATCGATGAATGGACGATTGCCCAGGATCGATTCCTTGCCTGTCAGAAACTCGAAGTGCTCGGAGATACCGGCCACCTGCGAATTCCTGTAGCCGGAGTTGTTGATGGCCAACGGATCTTTTTCGGTGCCTGGTTGATGCAGCCACTTGTGACCGTTGATCGTCAGGTTGTGTGTTTCTTCCTGAGCTCCCACCAGAATACGGATCTGGACCTTATCGTTTTCATAGGCCCTCAGAAGCGGAGTGAACGGGTCGCCCGCCTGCACTCCCTTGGTGAGCGCTGGATAGAAAGTCGGTTGTACGTTGAACGCCGGATCGGCGCGCGTGATGTTCGACTTGTACACCTTCGACAGGTCGCCGGGAGCGCCGAAGGCCTGCGTGTTGGTGTTCGGGTCGCGCACGCGCAACGGCACGGGCTCGTTGCGATAGTTGACGCTCATCGTGCCGGGGTCAGCCGCGGAGATTGCTTCCGGGCATGGCAGCGGAACTCCGCCCGGACAAATGGCGGCGTTCTCGACGATGAACGGTAACCCGACTTCCTGTTTGACTGGCGGGTTGATCACGCCTTTCGGATCCGGAATCGGATGTCCGTTGGCGTCAACGCCAGCGCCTGCCTCATAGGCGAGCTGGAAGTCCGCAAACTCGAACAGGAATTCGCGGTGACTCTGCGACGCATCTGTCTCGATGATCATCGCCTGCCAGCTTGTTGGACCACCATCCACCGCGCGGGTGCCCATGGTGGCGCCTGTCTCCGGGTCTTTCCATACGGAGCCAGTCGGCTCAATCACCAAACCGGCATAGAGACCGGTCTGTTGATGGCTCGACGGTCCATAGTGATCGTGGGTAAAGACCGTGCGCAGCGTACGGTCGACCTTGTTGTTGTTGAGAACGTCGTCGGCAAACCAGCGTTGGATCGTGGTCTGTGCGCCGAGCGTGCCGAAGAATGGGTGCGCTTTCGCTTTCGGACACGTGAACGTGCCGTCGCGAACGTCACCTGAATCGACGCCGACGCAGCCGTTCTGTTTGCGAATGGCGTGAATTCGTTCAATGACTTCGTCCGGACTGAAGGTGCCGTCTTCGTAGTTGAAGCCGTTGCCGGAGCCGTCGGACGAGGTTACGTCAAACTTCACGAGGTGGATGTGTTGTCCGATGATGTCCGTCGGCGTGCGAATCTGGAAGTCATCCAGTTCGTACACTCCGGGCACCAGGTTCGTGTGATAGAAGGTGATGCAATCGTTTGAATTGGCCCGGAAGAAGAACGGTTCCGGTGGTTTGGTTCCGGCCTTCATGGCCGCTACATCGGCCCAGAGACCAAGGATGCGTGACTGCGGGAAGTGCCAGCCCGCTTTGTTGATTTTCATGTCGAGTTGGAACGCGGCCGCTTTGTAGGTGCGGGGAGTTCCGACGGGATTTCCAGCACTGTCGATGCAGGGATCTGCGAAAGGAGCGCCGGGTTTGCGGGGAAGTCCGTTGAGCACGAAATTGGCGGCTGTGCCGTCGGGCTTGAAGCTCGGCTGCAACCGTTTTTCGTGATAGACCATGGCGGCAACTTCAGCGGCGGTTCCCGTTTCTGCGATCTTCTGCGCAACGGCAGTAACTATGACTTTGCTGAAGTCGAGCCGCGTCTCGACGCTGGTGGCGGTCCCACCAACGATGATGTGTCTCGGCAGACCACCGTCGTCGAGCGTGTCGAGCGGCGGCTTCGGCGGGCGATGGCCCGCGACTGCCGGACTGAAGAATGGATAACCGGGCACGGTAGCTGTCGGCATCGGCGCCATTGCCAGCGTTGGCAGGGGGACGATGGCCGGAGTCGGCGTGCCGGCTTTGATTTCACCATCAGGTAGAGCGCGCGAGCCGGGAACTGGAATTCCCGTCGCGTCGAGCACTGTTCCCGTTTCAAAGACGTCGTGTGCGCGCCACAATTCCCACATTCCCTGTGCGAAGTGCGGATAGAAGTGGCAGTGGAAGATGGAGTCGCCAACGGTTTGGTTACGGTTGCCCGTTCCGCCGTGAACGATCTCGGTCGTGAATGCGTAGCCTGGCCCAAGGCTCTGGCTGTCGAGATAAGTCGAGTTATCGTCGTCAGGTGTTTGCAGCCATTGGTGCGCATGCAAGTGGTGGACGTGATGTTCCTTTGGTCCAGCGTGTACGACCCTCATTTTCACGGGGTCGCCGATATAGCTGTGGTGTACGTTGGAAGGATCATCGGGGAACAGGACCTTCGTGGCCTTCGGTCCAGTGATGAGTTTGCCGTTTACGTCGACGGCATTAGCGGGCACGTCCACTATCTGGGCCGGGTCGCCAATAGTCCATGACGAAAGGAAAAACTCTTCGAACTTGCACTCGGTGCAAGCGTGCATCGGGCCGACTCCGAGCCGGTTGGCAAGGATTTCGGCGCCGGCGCCCGCGACGCCGTAGTTGATGCCAAAGCCGTCGCGCACGCTGTGGAGCGTGTGTTTGAGAACCGGGTCCTCGAACTGCGGAAACGCTTGTACGGCTTTGAGCTCATCGTGATAGACCACGGTGAATTCGCGGAACGGCCGTTCACGATCCGGTTCCGTCTGGTTTGGTTTGAACGTCCCAGCCGCAAAACGTCCTTTGTTTGGGCCGGTGATAATGGCGTTCAGGTCGGTATGGACGATCGTGTCGCCGTTGAGCATCTTGATGATCGGCTTGCCGGCCTTCGGATGGCCCACCGGATATACGGCGTCGTAATTGAGTATCGGTTGGCCTCCGGGCGTGGTGCCGGTTTGGGCCAGCTTCATGTCTTCCGCCGTCAGTTGCGAGCGATACCATTCGGCGTTCTTTGGTTCGACGTTGACGCTGCCGAACAGGCCGAATGCTAACGAGCCGCCATCACCTTCGCCGCCGGTGGTGGCGCCGGTGCTGTACATCAGGTTGTTTCCTTCGCGTGTGGCCGTGAAGGTGTAGATTTTGGTTCCGCCCGGACCGACGAGGCTCGGAACGTTGTTTCCTACATTCGATCCGTCGGAGGCTATGCTACCGACTAGTTCCATGCCGATGACGTGTACGCCGGCGGAGCGAGTTGCAGGTTGGTCGTCGTGTGCCAGTGACCCGAGAAGGTTAGTAAAAGTAATCCTCAGGCAGTCGCCGCTGTTCATTCGCAAAGCGATGGGCCGTGGACGCTTATCGCCGCGCAAACGAACGTTGCCGGCGACAATTCCTTTCACGGCATCAATCGCTACGACGTCCTGCTTCAGCGCGTAGATCATGCCGCCCGGATTCACTGCTCCGAGGCGGTTGTACATGATTGCCTGATCCAGCGCGACAACGTCGGCTTTGATCGTGCGGCTACACGCGGGCAGGGGCGTCGGCGATGGCAGAGGAAGAACCTCTTCCACAGGGGGTAAGATTTGAATCGGTTCGATTGTTTGAGCCCCAACGCTCATCGCTGTAATTAGCAACAGCAGGGATGACAAAGCGATCAGGAAGGTAAGTCTCCTCCCTGGGTGGGTTTTATGTTTGCTTTTCATTTTTAGTTTTCCTCCGTGTAAAACGGGTAAGACCATGGACCAAGCTCGAGTTGCAGCTCGAGTAAGTTTGATCGCCTTGCTGCAATAGCCATGCCCGCAGGATATGGCCCACTTTTCTATTAACTGCGATCTGGTCTATGTCTCATTGTGAGATTCGACTTCGATCCGTGTTTCAACGTGAGGCCACGGATCTGTCGGTGCGTTGGACCTTGATGCCAAACTTTTTCAGTTTGCGATAGAAGGTGGGCCGAGGGCAGCGAAGGATTTGCGCGGTGCGCCTGATGTTGCCCGAAGTGCGTTCGAGGGTTTGCAAGATGGCTTCGCGTTCGATTTCTTCCATTGAGATCATCGGCGGAATTACAAAACAGCAATGGGTTTGGCCCGGACGTTGAAGTTCATCAGGCAGGCATTCGGGCATCAATTCATTTCCCCGACAGAACAACACTGCGCGCTCGACGACGCTTTCGAGCTCGCGAATGTTGCCGGGCCAGTGATAGTGAAGCAAACGTGAGAGGGCCGCTTGCGAAAGACCTCGAATCTGCTTGCCGTACTTGACGTTGAAGCGATCGAGAAAGTGTTGAGCAATCAACGGAACGTCGTCGAGGCGCTCACGAAGCGCGGGCACCTTGATCTTGATCGTGCTGATGCGAAAGTAGAGATCTTTGCGCAATAGACCACCTTCGAGCAGCGCCGAGGTGTCTCGGTTGGTTGCGGATACCAGGCGAAAGTTCGTGTCGATCTCGCGTTCATCGCCGATCCGCCGCAGTTTTCGCTCCTGCAAGACGCGCAACAGTTTGGTCTGCAAGTGCACCGGCATCTCCGCGATTTCATCCAGCAGCAGCGTGCCGCCGTTAGCTGCTTCGATCAATCCGCGTTTGTCGCGGTCTGCTCCAGTGAAGGCGCCTTTCTGATAACCGAACAACTCGGATTCGATGAGTTCGTGTGGTATCGCGGCGCAGTTGATACGGATAAACGGTGCGGCGGAACGTTGACTCTGCGCGTGGAAAGCCGCCGCAATCAACTCTTTACCAGTCCCGCTTTCGCCTTCGATCAGTACGGACGCGTCCGAAGGCGCGGCCGTTCGGATCGTCTGAATGATCTGGTGCAGCTTCGGATCGCGCCCGACCATTCCGAAGGTCTGGCTATCGACGATCAGGTTTTGCTTGAGCGTTTCGTTCTCACGCTTTAACGTCGCCAGCTCGAGGGCGCGATTCACCAACGCAAGCAGGCGGTCCAGGGCGCATGGTTTATCGATGTAGTAGTAAGCGCCCTGTTTGATCGCCTGGATCGTGACGTCGAGAGAGCCGTGGCCGGTCATCAGAATCACTTCCGTTGCCGGCGCCTCGTTCTTTACGTGGCTGATCACGTCCATTCCAGTCGCGTCCGGCAGACAGAGATCGGTAAGCACGAGATCGCATTGCGTCTCGTGCAGGATCGCGACGGACTCGGCAAAGTTCTCTGCCGTCAGGACTTGAAAGCCTGTATCGGTAAGAATCGTGAATAACGAGTCCCTGACGTTACCGTCGTCATCGACGACCAGAATTCTCTTGCGTTGAGGTTCGTACATTTCTAATTGTTCCCACTGGGCAAGGTCTAACTGCGTTTGGGAGGTGTGCTGTAAAGCAACTCTTCCTGCAACTCTCGTACATCGCGTTTGCGCGCGTGTTTTTGCATGGTCGTGAGCGTGTGAGTAGTGGAAACTTCACAGCGGTTGGGCGCTTTTCCGCACCTTTTCAGGAAAACCGGTTCTGTTGGTTCAGCGTTGGAACGGTACTTCGTCCGGTACAACTCTTGCCGCTGATAGCCGCAGCCATGATGAAGATGCTGAGCAATGACGAAGCACGGAGCCTGTTTGACACGGCGCGAGTCGCGCGCCTGGGCTGTATCGTCAACGGCCAGCCTTACGTCGTGCCGATCAATTGCTACCTGGAGGGTGATCGACTCTACAGCCATTCGCTTCCCGGAATGAAGATCGCCGGCCTGCGTGAGAATCCTTCTGCCTGCGTTCAGGTTGACGAAATCGAGAGCGATCTGAGTTGGAGAAGCGCGATCGCTTTCGGCAAGTACGAAGAAATACTGAGATCAAGCGAGCGCACCGATGTTCTCGTCAAACTCCTACGCCGGTTTCCGATGTTGACGCCGGTCGAGTCTGCAATTTCGATCGACGGCGCCGCGCCTGAGGTGATCGTCTTCAGCATCAACATCGAACGCCTGTCTGGAGTTTCAGAAGGATAGGACATCGGATAAACTCGACTGCGAATGCTCAACCAGGAGACAGCTTTACGAACGAACGCGAAAGCGCATCGTGACGGCGACGTCGTGCTGCGCGACGGCTCGACTGTTCGCATTCGCGTGATGCAGCCGTCGGACGAAGCAGGGCTTTGCGCGTTGCTCACATCGCTTTCTGAAGAATCACGCTGGCTGCGGTTTTACTGTCTCAAGAATAGTTCCGCCATCGCCGCCGAAGCCCATCGAGAGGCGAACCTGGATCATGCTTTCGGGCTCATTGCGTGTAGTGGTGACGACGAGCGCGTCGTCGGTCACGCGTTCTACGCCGCGGTCGGCAGGGAACGTGCGGAGGTTGCGTTTACGATCGCGAACGACTTTCAGGGACGCGGGCTCGGCAGCATCCTGTTGGGCCAACTCGCCGAGGTCGCTGCGGCAAGCGGGATCAGGATTTTCGAGGCTGAAGTCGTCGCGGCGAATCACGCGATGCTGCGCGTGTTTCGGGCCTCAGGGTTTCCGATTGAAGTCAGCGCGAACGTGGGACAGCTTCGCGTAGTTTTCCCGACGTCGTTCACGGCCGAGGCCCGTAAACAGTTCGAACGCCGCGAGTCGATCGCAGCCGTCAACGCGTTGAAGCTCTTCTTCGAACCGCGCGCGGTGGCGGTCATCGGCGCGTCGCGCGAGCGCGCGACGATCGGCGGCGAGCTCTTTCATAACTTGTTGAGCTATGGATTTAAAGGTCCGGTTTATCCGATCAATCCCGTAGCGACGTCAATCGAGAACGTACAGTGTTATCCGTCGATTGAAGACGCTCCGGGGCCGGTCGATCTCGCGGTGATCGTGGTGCCTGCCGCGAAAGTGGTTGAAGTTGCGAATGCCTGCGGGCGGAAGGGCGTGAAGGCGCTTGTCGTGATTTCCGCCGGCTTTTCTGAAACGGGCGCGGAAGGAAAGGCGCGGCAGGCTGAACTGTTGAGCGTTTGCCGTAGCGCCGGAATGAGATTGATTGGCCCAAACTGCATGGGCATCGTCAACACGAACCCGGCAGTACTGCTCGATGCGACGTTTGCGCCGGGGATTCCGCCGCGTGGGCGTGTCGGTTTCTCTTCGCAGAGCGGCGCGCTGGGTTTGGCGATCATGGAGTTCGCAAACTCGCTCGGTCTTGGCATCTCGACGTTTGTTTCCGTCGGCAACAAAGCTGACATCTCCGGAAACGATCTGTTGCGGTACTGGGAGTCTGACGACGACACGGAAGTGATTCTGCTCTACCTCGAGTCGTTCGGAAACCCGAAGAAGTTTTCGGAGATTGCGCGGCGTGTGGGCCGGAAAAAGCCGATCGCGGTTGTGAAGAGCGGGCGCTCCACGGCGGGCGCGCGCGCCACTTCGTCGCACACCGGCGCGTTGATCGCCGCGTCTGACATCACCGTTGATGCGCTGTTTCGACAGGCTGGAGTCGTTCGCACTGACACGCTCGCGGAGCTGTTCGACGTCGCTTCGTTGTTCGCGAATCAGCCGCTTCCTCGGGGCAATCG
>Ga0075431_100006499_pt1 | contig 11602 bp, 13 predicted proteins | sample RhiMetdeltSRZDD5_FD_75297 | JGI IMG/M metagenome (GOLD analysis project Ga0075431, IMG submission 75297) | Populus rhizosphere microbial communities from Tennessee, USA - Rhizosphere MetaG P. deltoides SRZDD5 | ecosystem: Host-associated > Plants > Roots > Rhizosphere > Soil | place: USA... | reverse complement strand
CTGGTTCATCGCCAGCCGCCCGAGTCCTACGATTGCCCATCCCAGTTTCTTGCCGGGCGGAGCGGGGATTTCCTGAGCCAGCGAGCGCATGACGAGCGCAGAAGAAAACTGGGCCGCCATCAAACCCTTGCCGGCTCGCCCTAAGAAAACCCTGCGGGACGTATTGCGTTCTGGTTGCATGACCCTTTTCTCCTCTTCTAATTCGTAGCGAGACCTCAGACAGAGCGGTTGACCTTTTGCCGCACAAGCACAGAAACTCCATGTCTGGCGCAACCGTCGTTCCTTGCCCGGTCCCGAAAGCCCAAAAGCAAAGAGGCGGGTAATCCCGCCTCTTTGCTGCACAACCCTCGCGTCCTGGAACCTTACCGCGAACCTTACTTCTCCTTCAGGCTCGCGACGGTCAGTGTGTCGCCGTCCTGAGTGCCTTCGGCAACTACCTCAAGCCCTTTCTCCTTGCTCGACTTTTCAATCAAGGCCTTGGCTTTTTTGCTGCCTTCAGCGTCGAATTTCACATACTTCCCATCGGCAAAAATCCCATAGCCGCTGGAAGCGCAGTGATCCATCAGCGAGCATTCCTTGGTGTGTTCTGCTGCCTTGGCCACATCCTTCATTGCGCCACCACACATCTGGTCTATTAGATGTCCAGTCAGAGTCACCTTCTTTCCCTCTGCCAGACCCGTGACACCCAGGGCCAGGATCACGAGGACGGCCAGGCCCGTACCGATGATTGTCTTTCTCATATGTCGCTCCTCGGTATTCATTCGAATCCGTGTTGTGAACTGGAGCGAATCATGAAACCGTCCACGAACAATGTCAAGTCCCGTCTTGGCGGCCTTTCCTGAGCGCCCCGTCTGAAAATGGAGTTGCAATAATCGAGAGGTCACTCCCATAATGCCTAGCAATGAGCCGCTACTGGTATCAGCCAATCGACAGCTCAAGAATTCGAACTCGGCCGATCCAGGCGAGAACCACGAAGGTAACCGTCAACGACTTTGCTAGGGTGTACGAGAAGGGCACCGGGCTCGCCGGATTCGTGGACCGCCTCCCTCGAATCCTGGCTGGAAACGACTTCCGCCGTGTGGTTGAGGCGATGTGCGCGGCCCGTTCAAGAAAGAGGGCTCTGATTTGGGGGCTGGGCGCGCATGTCATCAAGTGCGGCCTGAATCCGGTATTGATTGATTTGATGGAGCGGGGATTTGTTACGGCACTCGCCCTGAACGGCGCCGGAGCCATCCACGACTTCGAAGTTGGAATCGCCGGGTCCACTTCGGAGGATGTTGACAGCGAGCTGGAAACGGGCGACTTCGGCATGAGTGGCGAAACGGCGCAATGGATGAACGAAGCGATCCAGCCGGTCGCAGCGCAGGGACTGGGCCTCGGCGAAGCATTCGGTGCCTATGTGGAACAGAACGTGGCACGGTTCCCCCACAGAAAACTCACTCTGCTGGGCAATGCCTATCAACAAAAGATCCCCGTCACCGTTCACGTCGCGCTCGGAACAGACACGACTCACACGCATCCGGCATCTGACGGGAGCCTTCTGGGAAAGAGCAGCCTCCACGACTTTCGCCTGTTTGCGGCGATCGTTCGTGACTTGAATGATGGAGGCATCTATCTGAACTGCGGCTCGGCGGTGATCCTGCCGGAGGTCTTTCTTAAGGCCATTAGCCTGGTGAGAAATCTCGGACATCCTCTGGGCCACTTTACAACCGTAAACTTCGATTTCATTCAGCACTATCGTCCCCACCAGAATGTTGTCTGCCGCCCCACTCGCAGTTCCGGTCAGGGCATTGCTCTGACCGGGCACCATGAGTTGATGATCCCCTTGTTGGCTGCGGCTTTGATTGAGAGTGAGGCATAGATGACTGAGCCTTTCCCAGTCCCGCCGCCTCTAGAAGATCTGGAACGTCCAGGCACCGTGCCTCCTGCGCGCCGGTTCCCCGTGTGGACGGGCTGGGACGTGCTGTTTCTGTTCTGCTTCACCGCTTTCGCGGCAATCATGCTGGCCGCCATCGGAGATGCCCTCCGGCACGCGGTGCTGGTGAAACTCCCGGCTGTCCGCTTTCTGCTGCAGTCGTCCCATGAGGGGATCTACTTCATTCTTTTCCAGGCGGTGCTCGATTTTCTGATCTTGCTGTTTATCTATTTCACCGTGACATTGAAGTACAACGCACCCTTCCTGGAATCCATCAAGTGGGCTCCCCGGGAGAAAATCCGGACGACGACTTACGTGCCGGGAGGAATCCTGCTGGCCTTGACTGTCATTGGAGCATCAACCCTGGTTCCTAGCCCGACTGAGCCGCCGATTGAGAAACTCTTGAAAGTTCCGCTGGCTGCCTTTCTCTTCTCGGCTCTGGGAGTGCTGGTGGCGCCCTTTGTCGAAGAAGTCATTTTTCGGGGCTTCCTCTACCCGGTGGTAGAACGCCGCTTGGGGCGAATCACTGCCGTTGTGGCCACCGCCCTGCTGTTTTCCGGGATCCACATGAGCCAGCTATGGGGCAGTTGGCCGGCCATCATTCTGATCACCGTTGTCGGTTTCACCCTGTCCACTGTCCGAGCGAGGACGGACGCCCTATTTCCAAGTTTTGTCATTCACCTCTCTTACAACTCAACGATTTGTCTGCTGTTTCTAGTGGGAATTCTAGTCGAAGGATTCCCGGCGGAGAAGTAGCGAGTTGGCGCCGAGTTAACCTGCATGACCCCGGGAGAGCCGCGGCGACCGCGTGTAAAGAAGCGGACAGCGTTACTCGCCTGCGAATTCCTTCTCCAGGTCGCCGTCAATGAACTTGAAGAACCAGTCTTCGGTTAGAGTGTGGGCTTCCGTTAGCCACGGCCCGTAAGATTCTGGCAAGGCGGGCAAGTCTTTGCCGGTGGATTCCACGATGGTCTCCCAGAGGAGGGCAGGCAGCGAGTTTCGCTGACCGGTGGAGAAGCGGATCGTGATTGTGCCGCGAGGCTGGTCTTCTTCGAACTCAGCTTGCCAGGAGAAGCTTTTTGGCCTGGCGCTGACGTGGCCGTCGAGGAAGAGAGTGTGGGGAAGTTCGACGGTTGTCTTGAACTTGTCTTTCAAAAACTGAAGCGCGTTTTCACGGCTAAGATCCACGTTCACCGCGTCGATATAGTGCAGCCGCAGCACTTCTATCCTCAATTCGGCTCCTTTAGGGTAAGCATTGAACAGCTTTCTCAGGGCGTCCTCAGCGCGTCGCGCGAAATCGATCCATTGATACTCATCCCGCTCATGGATCGATAGAATGCCCGGTCCAATCTGGATAGCCGGCCATTTCCCATGACCTACGCGGAACAGGTGCTGAGCCGTATGGTACACCATCGTCTCGGGAAACTTCGCTGCAGGCAAAGTTTCATGCTCTGGGTAGTCGCTCATCACGCGCTCATAGAAGCGCCCTAGCGCCATCTTGTAATAAGGGTCCGTCTTGATGCCTTGGGGCTGTTCCTGCAGTGCCCACTGGATTTCGGCCTGAGCCTCAACGAGCGGTTTGTTTTTCAGATGCCTGTGAGTCATAGGCGCTTCCTTAATTCCTCTCGATCGCTCAGCGGATTACCAATGGTGACCTTCAGCTGACGGCTGATGGCTAAAAGGCGTCGGCGACTGTTCATCTTCCTGGTATGGGCAACCAGTCTCTCGACAGGTAATCAGTCATCGTAATTCCAAGCAGGAATAGCAACCAGAGAAAAGACCCTGCGACCACGAGTTTGGTCAGGCTCGGACTATAGCGAACGTGCATGAAGTAAAGAATGACTAGTGTGGCCTTCGATACGGCGATGACCAACGCAACGATGGCATTCAGCGGACCGAGATCGAGGTAGGCCACGGCCACTGTAATTGCCGTTAAGACCATGAGCGAGCCAAACACCGCGAAATAGATTCTTACGGGAACGACGTGCACAGACATAGATCGGTTTCCAATCAACGCTCCGGTCGAGCAAACAGCTTCTAGGACAGCCAGAGAGACATCCAGAGATTCCCTTGGGGCGGCCGAGCGACTGCGGTTCCCCTCAACGAGGGAATCTAATGCAGGCCAATCAAGTAGAGCAGCGGAAACAGGAAAATCCAGACGATATCCACAAAGTGCCAGTAAAGACCGAAGTTTTCGATGTGCGAATGATAGTCCGGCGTAAACCGGCCCGTGCGAGCGTCCTTAATCAGCCAGACCAGCAGAGCAATGCCGATGACCATATGCAGCGCGTGCATGCCGGTCATTGCGAAATAGAGGCCAAAGAACAGCTGTGCCTGGCGGCCATGAGGTCCAGGATAAGAAAACCCCAGGCCCGGGATCAGTTTGTCTTCATACTTGTGGTGATACTCGACTGCTTTGATTCCCAGGAAAGCCAGTCCCAAAATCATCGTCGCCACCAGGAACAAAATCAGCATGTTCCGCTTGCCGGTTTGAGCTCCATACACTGCCAAGGCCATGGTCAGGCTGCTGGCAATCAGGATAGCCGTGTTCACTCCGCCCAGCACCACATCCAGATGATGGCTGGCTTCGGCAAAGACAGCGGGATAGGACGCTCGATAGACCAGGTACGCCAGGAACAAGCCCCCGAAAAACATCACCTCCTGGCCTAGAAAGACCCACATGCCTAGCGAAGCAGATTCCCGTTGCTGCTCGAGGGTGTCGAAGTGATGAGCAAGGGTGCTGGGATGAGCTGTCGAGTTCATGTCAGACAACCTTTATCTCCCTGATCGAGTACTCGTACGGACCTTCGTTCACCACCGGAATCTCTTTGAAGTTCTCAGGCGGAGGAGGTGAAGGCGTCCGCCATTCCAATCCGGTTGCACCCCAGGGATTCGGCGAGGCCAAGGCGCCATACTTCAGCGACCAAATGAAATAGATCATCGGTATGACATATCCCACTCCGAGGATGGAAGCGCCCGCTGAAGACATCACATTGAGTACCTGAAATTCCTCCGGGTAGGCGTGGTAACGCCTGGGCATGCCCAGGTACCCTAGAATGAACTGCGGGAGGAATGTCAGGTTAAAGCCGACAAAAACAACCAAAGCTGAGAACTTCGCCCAGCCTTCCGGAAACATCCGCCCGGTCATTTTTGGCCACCAGAAATGCATTCCCCCCAGGTAGGCCATGAGCGTTCCACCCACCATGATGTAGTGAAAGTGAGCCACGACAAAGTAAGTGTCATGAACGTGAACATCCAAACCAATCGATGCGAGAAACAAGCCAGTCAACCCGCCTATCGTGAACAGTCCCACAAACCCAAAGGCATAGAGCATGGGAGACTGATACGAGATGGAGCCCTTGTAGAGCGTCGCCGTCCAGTTGAACACCTTGATGGCTGAGGGAATGCCAACCAAGAAACTGAGGATTGAAAAGATCAAGCCCGCATAAACTGACTGACCGCTGACAAACAGATGGTGTCCCCAGACCAGAAATCCCAACACAGCGATGCCAAGGCTTGAGAACGCCACGAAGTGATAACCGAAAATGTATTTCCGCGCAAAACAGGAAATGAGTTCACTAATCACTCCCATCCCGGGCAGGACCATAATGTACACGGCAGGGTGCGAATAAAACCAGAACAGGTGCTGGAACAGAACGGGATCTCCGCCGAAGGCCGGATCGAAGATTCCAATATGGAACGCCCTTTCCAAAGCGAGCAACACAAGGGTAATTGCTATCACTGGAGTTCCCAGAATCATAATGATGCTGGCAGCATACTGGGCCCAGATGAAGAGCGGCAGCCGGAACCAGGTAAGCCCAGGAGCCCTCATCTTGTGGATAGTCACAATGAAGTTGAGGCCGGTAAGAATAGAGGAGAACCCTGTGATAAAAGCCCCCACGCCCGTGGCAATCACATATCCATTGGAGTACGTCGTGCTGTAAGGCGTGTAGAACGTCCAGCCAGTGTCCACGCCTCCAACCAAGACTGCTCCCAATGTGAACAGCCCACCGACGACATAGATGTACCAACTCAGCAGATTAATGCGCGGGAATGCCAGATCCTTAGCGCCCACCATGAGTGGGACCAGAAAATTACCCAAGGTGGCTGGAATCGATGGGATCAGGAAAAAGAAAATCATGATAACCCCGTGCATCGTGAAGAGCTTGTTGTAGGTCTCTGCTTGGACCATGTCACCTTGGGGAGTGAGCAGCTCCAGGCGAATCAACACTGCAAAAAATCCGCCCAAGAAGAAGAAGAGCGTAATTGAGGCCAGATAGAGCAGCGCAATGCGCTTGTGGTCGCGGGTGAGCAACCAGGACCGGATACCATAGTCGTTGTTCAAGTAATGCTCTTGTGTTTCGACAGGGATGCTGGGGGCAACAAAAATGCTCATGGGTTTCGTCTCTGCTGTGTGGTGGCCGGCGGTACAGCCGGCTGTACCGCAGTGGCGCCCGGCTGGACCGCCGGTTGTGGCGCCAAAGACTTGAGATAGGCAAGAATCTGCGAAAGGGCATCTTCATTGATCAGCCCCTGAAAAACCGGCATGACCGGTTGATAGCCAGCTACAACCTTTGCGCCCGGGTTTAGGATGGATTCCCGAAGGTAATTATCGTCTGCAATGGCAGTCTGCCCCGTTTGTAGAGCGACCGGCTTGCCAAAGACCCCGTTAAGGACTGGCCCACGCCCTGTCCCGTCGGATTTGTGGCATGTGTGACAAGCCAGGCTTTGAAACAGCCTTTGGCCCCTCGCCGTCATCGATTCTGCGGGGGGGCCGCCGCTGAGCCAGGCCTGGAAATCCGCTGGCTCCATCACAACAACCTTACCAATCATTCCGGAGTGCTTGGTACCGCAATACTCAGCGCAAAAGAGGTGGTATTCCCCGGGCTGCGTCGCTTTGAACCAGAGATGGGTATAGCGCCCGGGCAGGACGTCGGCCTTAACACGAAAAGCGGGAACATAAAAGCTGTGAATTACATCTTCCGAAGACATGACCAACTTGACGGCCCGGCCTACGGGTATGTGCAGCTCATTGATCTCGCGTTGACCTTCGAGGTGCTGGAGCTTCCACATCCATTGCTTGCCGGTGACGTAAATAGGCATCGCATCGGATGGAGGGCGAGAGAGTGTGAAAAAAATCTTGGCGCCCCAGCCGAAGATAATCATCACAATGAGGAAAGGAATGACAGTCCAAAGGGCCTCGAGTTTGGTCGATCCCGTAATCGGTTCTGGCAATTCCACCTCAGAGCGGCGGCGATAGCGGATAGCAAAGTACACAATCAGCCCGGCGATCAACACCGAAAAGAAAAGCGTGATGGCAATGAGGAAGAAATACAGGGCGTCAACCTCACCAGCCATCGTAGACGCCTGATCCGGGAATAGGGGAAATCCGGAGACCATGGTCTTTCTTGCGGGACTCTCTAATTAACCGAAGATAGAGGATCGAAGATAGAAAATCGAAGTAGTATCTCGCCTCTGGGTCGACTTGCAGAAGTCTGCTGATCTTTCAATCATTCTGTTTAGCATAGCGCCGATGTGTTGCCACGTTGAATCCAGAGACTGGCACTGCGTTCGATCAACATAGCCACAAGATCTTCTATCCTCTACCCTCGATCCTTCTGAATCCGTTCGCGGCGCAGCATCACGGCAATGAACGTTCCAAACCCAATCACAAACGCCATTCCCAAAACGCGAGCTGCTGTCATAATGACGAAGCCATACTTCCCTGTGATCGGATCGTAGTGATAGCAAAAAAGCAACACTTGATCGACCACGGAACCAATTCTGTTCTGTGAGGCTTCGACCAGTGCCAAGCGCAAGTCTTTCGGCGCAAATTCAATCCCATAGAAGTAACGCGACACCCGGCCTTGCGGTGTCAGCACCAGGATGCCGCTGGCGTGGGCGTATTGGTTTTTCTGAGAGTCATAGGTGTAGCGGAAGCCCACGGCTCTGGTAAGGCGGTCGATGGAAGCCTGATCTCCAGTGAGAAAATGCCAGCCTCCCTCGGCACCTGGACGTTTGTACCGCTTCAGATAAGACTCCTTGACCGATTTGGCCAGAGCCGAGTCTTCTCTGGGATTGAAACTCACTGTCAGGACGTCGAATTCTCGGCCGAGGTCAAACCTCAGAACTCTCAGGCTGCTGAGAAGGCCGCTCAAGACCTCGCTGCAGAGCATGGGACACTCGTGATAGACGAGCGAGAGAATCACGGGCCGGCTGCCGAAATACTCCTCGAGCTTCACGACCCGGCCACTTTCGTCGCGAAGCTCGATATCAAGCGGCAGCTGCTCGTTGAGCCGCTGATCGATGCCCACATTCCGTACTGGTTCCGGAAGTTGAGACTGAGACAAGGCAATCCCTGAGAACGCGCTGAAGGGGAGAGCCGCAATAACGCCGAAACGAAGAAACAGCAAGACGGTGAGATGGCGAGCAATGCGTAGCTTGGTAAAGGACTCCGCTGTGAAAACACACTTCATTTCGACCTACCTCAACTGTGATCGCGGGCTCCCAGCCTGCACGGTCTTGGAAATTGAACGAAACGGGCTGAAGAATCCGTCGCTGGAAGAACCCCCTGGAAGCATGAACTCCCGGAGGACGCCAGCACGTTCCACATCCTCCAGGGTCACTGTACTCGTGCGACCACAGGCGGCCCATTTAGCCTTTCCGTTCAACCCTCTCTGTTTTGCCTTCTTCTCGTTTCGCCGCTAATCCCTTTCCCTGGCTCCCCGTCCCCATGTTTCTCTGTCAAATCCGCACGGTTCTCTACCGTCCGCCGCTGAGCGCTACTGACCGCTCTCAGGCCGTGCTGGAAGCCCGCGCTCGGCCAGCAGCTCCATCGCCCGTTGAATAGGGATGCGAACCGTTCCCGTCTTTTCGTTGATCCAACCGTAACTGCTCAGCAAAGCATTCTCGTTGGTCAGGATCCCCTTCAGAACCGGCACCGAAGTGGTTTGTAATCGCGGCTGCGGGGGTTCCTTCGGCCTTTCAGCCATGATTCCCGTCGGCTTAGAGTCCACGGCCTCTTCGTGCTTTTCGAGAACCTCGAAAAGTCCCCACATCAAGCCAATCGAAACCAAAACCAAGGCGAAAAGTCCGACTCCAATCACTGCGATCGGGCGAGCATCAACATCACGAACTTCGTGGTGAATTCCGCCGGAAGGACTCTCTTGCCCATGAGAATGCTTAATGTCCACTTTCCAAGGCCTCCGCAAAGTGTGGGTCGCGAACCGGAAGCACTGGTCGGGCGAGGAGTTGGCGGAAAAAGAGCCCAAGCCAAACGCCGCCAATGCCGACGGGCGCCGCCAAGTCCATCCAGTGGAGATGCAGTCCGGCATGATGGCCAGCCGGACCAATCTGCAGATACAAGTCGACGAAACGCATGACCAGGATCAACGTCACAACCTTGAGGAGCTTGTCACCGCTGCGCTTCAGGGAACGCGAAAGCAACAGAAGGAAAGGCAGGGCGAAATGAAGCAGGATCAGCGCCAGTTGAAAGAACTGCCAGCCTCCAGCAAGTCGTTTCACGTAGTAAGGCGTCTCTTCTGGTAGGTTGCCAGACCAAATAATCAGAAACTGCGAGAATGAGAGATAGGCCCAGAGCATGACAAATGCCAGCAATAACTTGCCCAGGTCGTGAAAGTGTACGGCTGAAATCGCTTCCGACAGGGGCCTCCGGCTTGACAGGATAATCGCGAGAGCGACAGCGAACGGAAACGCGGTCAGGACCTGTCCGACGATGAATGCCAAGCCGAAGATGGTCGAAAACCAGTGCGGTTCGAGCGACATCACCCAGTCAAACGAAGCAAACGTCACGGTTGCGCCGAAAAAGACCAAGCCAGGTCCACTCAGCGTTTCCATACGCCCTGCTAGCTCAGGGTCACCTGTTTCGTCCTGCTGGCGCGACCACTTATTCAAAAAGTAAGCCAGGGCGGACCAGACCAGGAAGTAGACGACCGAGCGAACAAGAAAGAAAGGAACATTGAGATACGGTGCCTTATGCTGCAAGACCTTGTCAGCCTGGACTTGCTGCGGTTGCGCCCATTCGTAAAGACTCGCCAAGCCGAAGGCCACCGGCAGAAAGAGAATGGCCAGTGCCGGCAAGGTTCGAGTCGCTCCCTCGAGCAGCCGTCGGATCATCATTCCCCAGGCACCGCCGGACAGATGGTGCAACATAATGATTGCAAGCGAACCAATCGGAATACCAGACCAATAAACGTAAGCAAAAAGGTAGGAGCGAAAGAACTGGTCTGGATTTGCGAAGGCGCCGAGACCGCACAGAGCCAGAGAAGCGCAACCCACGGCAAAAGCGCGTCGTTGCCACCGTTGCAATTCGGGAACGTCGAGGTTGGCGTCTTCAATCATTGCTTTGCTCCTGCCTGCAAAGACCGGCGCTCTTCTTCAGGCACATCGCTTAGCGCAGCATTCTGGCTAAGCTGCAAAGCGCGAACATAGGCTACGATAGCCCAGCGGTCGCGGACCGGAATCTGTGCTGAGTAATCTTGCATCGCGCCAAATCCGTTAGTGATGACGTCGTAGAAATACCCGGGCGGCGCTTGACGCAGGCGGTCGAGGTGATAGGAAGGCGGCCGACGGAAGCCCCGGCGCACCACCATCCCTTCACCACTGCCGATCCTGTCATGGCAGGGCGTGCAGTAGATGTTGTAGCGTTCCTGGCCTCGTTGCAGCACTTGCAGCGTGACGCGGAAAGGGAAGGTCTCCGCGGGCTTGCCACCTATTGTCCCTTCGTATAAGTGCGTGTCTTCTCTTAACTGGCCACGGGCCACCGTGCCGGGAACGAGCGGCCGCGAGGCTCGCCCATCCTGGAAAAAGGTGCTCGCTTCAAAAGCTTCGTATTTAGGCTGGTCGTGCATATCCTGTCGGCAGCCCACGGTGGCTGTCAACGTAGTGAGTGCGACGCAAGTGAAATGGAGAATCGGAGATACAAGGAAACGATGATTCTCTCGCCGATCCGCCGATTCGCCACGTCGCGGGTTCAATACCTTCAAAGTAATGTCCTTGAGAATTGTCAAACTCATCGATCAGTGCGGAACTTCGGAAATACTCCTGGGCTTCAGAGTTTCCAGAAAACGCCAGGTTGCGTCGCGCTCAAACTGAGGGTCCGTGGCTTCAATGCAAACAAAAAACCGGTCCCGGCTCGCCAGAGCAAATCTTGGGACGTTGAAAATTGGATGATACGGCATCGGCAACCCATTCAGTGCCAGCATTCCTAGAACAGCCGTCAGTGCGGCCACGAGGACGGTTGTCTCAAAAGTCACGGGAATGAACGATGGCCAGCTATGCAGAGGTCGACCGCCGATGTGGATTGGGTAGTCGATCACCGTAGTCCAATACTGAAGCAAGTAACCGCCAACGCACCCAGCGAGGCCTCCGCAAAGCACCAGGAGCGGCAGACGGTTATGGATTCCCATCGCTTCATCCAGTTCGTGAATGGGAAAGGGGGAGTAGGCGTCTATGTTTCTGTAACCGTAGTCATGAACACGCCGCGCGGCCGCGACCAAGTCGGTCGGATTGTCGAATTCCGCAATCAATCCATAAATAGGTGTGCGGGATTTCATCGTGTTGACTGGTACTTCTCTTTTCTGCCCTGACCCACGGCTGCGGTCACGCCACTCCTTGCCGTGGGCCAACTTTTTCTTGGCCTAAGGAGCTGGAAGCCACTCTCCGACT
>Ga0075431_100006498_pt1 | contig 11604 bp, 12 predicted proteins | sample RhiMetdeltSRZDD5_FD_75297 | JGI IMG/M metagenome (GOLD analysis project Ga0075431, IMG submission 75297) | Populus rhizosphere microbial communities from Tennessee, USA - Rhizosphere MetaG P. deltoides SRZDD5 | ecosystem: Host-associated > Plants > Roots > Rhizosphere > Soil | place: USA... | reverse complement strand
AAGGACCACATCGTATCGGCGCTGAACGACTACGCCAAGGCCGCGAACGACGCGGGTCTGGGAACCGGTCTCCATCAGCACACCGGCACCGCCGTCGACTCGGAAGAGGAAGTCTACACCGTCATGAACGCCGTCGACACCCGCCACTGCAAGTTCGCGCCCGATGTCGGCCAGCTCCAGAAAGGCGGCTCCGACGCAGCCAAAGTCGTCAAGGATTTCGTCGGCATCCTGGTCCACATGCACCTCAAGGATTTCGTCGGTGGCCAGTATTTCTCCGGCTACTGCCCGCTCGGTGAGGGCAAGGTCGATCTGGTAAGTGTCCTCAATACCTCGGAAGGCGCCGGCCATCCCGTGAACATCATGGTAGAGCTCGACCGCGCCGCCAGCACCCCGATCTCGGCCCTCGATACCGCGAAGACAAGCAAGGCGTTTCTCGTCAAACAGGGTTACAAGTTCAACGGATGAGGCTCCTAAAATTCGGCGCAGCGGCGCTGCTGCTCGGGTTGGTAGCCCTGTTTGCGCAATCTTCCTCGCGGCGGCCAGCGCGAGTTGAGCCTTACACCACCTGGAAAGACTACGGCGGCGGCGCGGACTCCGCGCAGTACTCCGCTCTCAAACAGATCACCAAAGCCAACGTGTATCGGCTCGAGCAGGCGTGGTTCTATCCGGTCACCGGCCCGGCGAGCGCCTTCAATCCGGTCGTGGTCGATAACGTCATATACGTTCTCGGCGGCAATCGCGCGATTGAAGCGATCGACGCCGCCACCGGTAAACAGATCTGGTCGCACCCAGTCGAGGGAAATCCGAATGAACGCGGTATCAATTATTGGGAAAGCAAGGACCGCTCGGATCGCCGGCTCATTTACACCTCCAACAGTTTTCTGCGGGAAATCAACGCCAAGACCGGCGTAACGATCAACACGTTCGGCAATGACGGCCGTGTCGATCTGCGCCAAGGACTCGACCGCGATCCTCGCAGCATTCGCGGCATTCAGAGCAAAAACCCGGGACGTGTTTTCGAAAATCTGGTGATTCTCGGCTCGGCGCCGGGTGAGGGATTCGGCTCTCCTCCCGGTGATATTCGTGGCTACGACGTCATCACCGGCAAGATGGCGTGGATCTTCCACACCATCCCCCGGCCCGGCGAATTCGGCTATGACACGTGGCCGAAGGATGCTTACAAATGGGCTGGTGGAGCCAATAACTGGGGCGAAATGGCTGTCGACGAGCAGCGTGGAATTATCTATGTCCCGCTCGGTTCCCCCACGGCTGATCTATACGGCGCCGACCGCAAGGGCGCCAATCTCTTCGGCAACTCTCTGGTCGCTCTCGATGCCCGCAGCGGAAAACGTCTCTGGCATTTCCAGACCGTGCATCACGATCTCTGGGACTACGATCTAACCACGGCTCCCAAGCTACTCACCGTTCGTCACAACGGAAAGAAAGTCGATATCGTCGCGCAGGCCGCGAAGCACGGATTCCTGTACGTATTCAACCGCGTAACCGGCGAGCCGCTGTGGCCTATTGAAGAGCGTGCCGTGCCGAAGAGCGAGGTGCCGGGCGAGGAGTCCTTCCCGACGCAGCCCTTTCCGACCAAGCCGCCTCCGTTCTCGCGGCAGAGGTTTTCGCTGGACGAAGTGAACCCCTACCTCGATCCGGCCGAACAGGCGAGCCTGCGAGAAACTCTGGCCAAAGCCGCCAATGACGGCGTCTTCACGCCTTCGAGCCACCTGCGAAACCACATCCAGATTCCCGGCGCGTTTGGGGGAAGTAACTGGGGCGCAGCGGCGGTCGATCCGGGCGCGGGCCTGCTGTACATCCGCGCCTACGACGCCCCCAGCATCCGCCAGCTTAGCGAACGGGTCGCGGGGCCGGTGGGCAGCGGTCCCGGATTCAATCTCTATCGGGAGCACTGCGGGACCTGTCACGGTCCAAACCGGGCCGGCATCAAGGTCCCGCGGGAAATCGGGATGGACGTCTTCACGCGCATCGTTCGCACGGGTCGTGAACAAATGCCGGCGTTCTCCGAAAGCACGATGAGCACTCAGAATCTCGAAGTCCTGGCAGCGTATCTAAACGATCCGACCGCCGGTGGAGGCGGTCGTGGTGGACGCCCCGACACAGTTCCCGGCCCCGCCCGTCCCGAAGGGCTCCGGCAGTTCAACGGTCCCGTCGGAGCGCAGTGGCTTTCCAAAGGCGGATTGCCGGCGATCGGTCCGCCATGGTCGGAGCTCGTCGCCTATGACCTGAACGAAGGCACGATCAAGTGGCGAGTGCCATTCGGGAACATGCCGTCGCTGGCCGAAAAAGGCATCGTCAACACGGGCAGCTATCGCCCGAGAACCGGACCGGTCGTCACCGCCGGAGGCCTCATTTTCCTCGCGTCCGGTGGCGAGCAGATGCTGCGAGCCTATGATCGGGACAACGGAAAAATCCTCTGGGAGAAGCAGCTCGAAGCCAATCCGGACGGCATTCCAGCCGTATACGAGCTCGGTGGCCGCCAATACGTAACGTTCCACGTGGCCGGCGATCCCGGCGGCGGATCCAGAACTCCGGCGATGTTCAAGCCCGGCAAACGCGAAGCTCAAGGTTACTACGCCTACGCCTTGCCTCTTCGAAGCGCCTCGAAGAAGGTAGCAGCAAAGAAATAGTCGGGCCAGCATTTGTGGCGCGGGCTTCAGCCTGCCGCGTCGAGACTCGTCTCGACGCTCTTCCACGAAGCTGATCCCGTTCCTCCGGCAGGCGTCGCGAGGAGTCGCGACGCGGCAGGCTGAAGCCCGCGCCACAAATGCTCGCATGCCGGCGGACTTCGCTGCGACAGGCCGCTAGTTGCGTTGTGTTTCTTGTTATCCTGTGCACATGCGCGCAGTCGCATTGACTATCGGTGGTTCCGATCCCAGTGGTGGGGCGGGCATCCAGGCTGACCTCAAGACCTTCCATCAATTCGGCGTGTACGGCGAAGCGGTGCTGACGCTGCTCACCGTTCAGAACACGACGAGCGTGGATCGCGTCGAGTGCCTTGCTCCTGAATTCGTGCTGCAGCAGCTACACGCGGTGCTCAGCGACATCCCGCCCGCCGCCGCGAAAACCGGAGCTTTGGGAAATACCGAAATCGTAGAAGCCATCGCCGACGCCGCCGCGAACTTCGCGTTCCCTCTCGTCGTCGACACCGTGATGGTCAGCAAGCACGGTGCTCCGCTAGTCGCCGCCGACGCGCGGACCGCGATCGCCACCAAGCTAATCCCCCGCGCGGCGCTGATCACACCGAATCTGCAGGAGGCCACCGCCCTGACTGGCCACGAGATTCGCAACGAAGCCGATATGCGCGCGGCGGCTCTTCGGCTCCGGCAGATGGGCGCGAAATCGATTCTCGTAAAGGGCGGCCACCTGATCGGCGCCGCGACCGATATCCTGCTCGACGGCGACGATTGGTACGAATTCCCCGCGCCCCGTATCGACACCATGCACACGCACGGAACCGGATGCGTCTTCTCAGCCGCCATCACCGCGGAGATGGCCACGGGAGTCGCGATCCCCAACGCGGTTGCGCGAGCCAAGACCTTTATCTGGGAAGCGATCCGGTCGAACCCGGGGCTCGGTCGCGGCGCGGGTCCGGTGAATCATCATGCGGTGATTGTGCGTCCCGCAACCTGGGCGTTGTAGCCGATTTTTCGTGGCCGATCAGCTTGGCGCCACATTAGAACGGAAACCTGGATGACCGTCGAAGAAGTTCGAGAATTGATCCGAGCCCAAAGTGTCGATAGACTGGCGACGACAAACGACCATCGCATCAGCCTAAAACAAGCGCTCATTCCGCCGCAAAAGATTTCTGTAATCGCGCGACTTGTCGAGAGAGGCAAGGTAAAGGACCAGACGGTGAACGTCTGGCTCGTTGGGCAAGAGAGTTCGGGTGACGGATACAGAATCATTATGCGTGAGGACGGATCAGCCTTCGGGCTAGCGTCGGGTGGCTTTCCGACAGACAAACACTTAATGCTGGTCGGCTGGTACGGCGATCTAGTGTCAGCCTTCGTAAACATGTAGCTGGCCGACTCTCGCCAGAATGCCCTCCTAGTCTTTTTTCCAGGCCCGCCCTGTCCGAATTACCGATGCGCGTCCACACCCCAATCCGCGATCCTGATATCAGGAGAATCAAGAAATGGATAACGCATTAGCGGCGCTCTCCAATGAACTGGTGAGCGCCGTCGAGCAGGCAGGACACTCGGTAGTAGTTGTAAACGCCCGTCCGCGCTCAGCCTCAAGCGGCGTTCACTGGCGACAGGGCGTCATCGTTACCGCCGAGCACACGATCAAACATGAGGACGATATCACCGTCGTGCTTCCGGACGGCAGCGTCGTCCCGGCCACGCTCGTCGGACGCGATCCCGGTACCGACATCGCCGTCCTCAAGGTGGACAACCTTACCAATCCCGTCGCAACTTTCGGCGATGGCGACGTCAAACCCGGAGTCCTCGCGATGGTGGTGGGGCGCTCCGCTGACTCCGGCGTCAACGCAACGATGGGCGTCATCTCGGCGGTGTCTGGTCCATGGCGCACGTGGCGCGGGGGCAGGATGGACAAGTATATACGCCTCGATATGACGCTGTATCCGGGCTCTTCCGGCGGCGCGGTTGTCGATACGCAGGGGCAGGCGCTGGGAATCGCAACCAGTGGGCTTTCGCGCCTTGCCGGGCTTTCGGTGCCGCTCACTACGGTGAACCGCGTCGTGGATGAGCTGCTCACCAAGGGACACATTTCTCGTGGGTATCTCGGTGTCGGCCTTCAACCGATCGCACTCCCCGACGCCCTGGCGGCGCAGCTCAAGCTGACTGCGCCTGCGGGAGTGATCGTGCTCTCAGTCGAGCCGAAGGGACCAGCTGGAGGCGCAGGCGTCCTGATTGGCGACATCCTGGTGGCTCTGAACGGGAAGCCGGTTGGGGATACAGACGACGTCCAGAGCGTGCTCGAACCGGATTTCGTCGGCAAGCCGGTTAAAGCTTCGCTTGTGCGCGGCGGCGTCCTCACTGACGTTTCCATTACGATCGGCGAGCGGCCGAAGAGGGTGGATTGACATGGCCATCCCAGGATTCGGTGAAGTAGCCGAGGGCCTGCGGCGGTCGACTGTGCAGGTCCAAACGGCGGGACGAGGACAAGGCGGCGGATCGGGCGTCATCTGGAAAGCGGACGGTCTGATTATTACCAATTCGCACGTCCTGCACGACTCCCGTGCCACCATCTCGCTCTGGAATGGAAACACGTACGAGGCGACGCTGCTCAATCGCGATACGCGGCGCGATCTTGCCTCGCTAAAAATCGATGCCGCCGGACTTCCCGCGGCGACGGCCGGCGACTCCAGTGCGTTGCGGGTCGGCGAGCTGGTGATCGCGGTCGGCAATCCGCTCGGGTTTATCGGCGCCATGACCACGGGAGTCGTCCACTCGCTGCCGAACCAAAAACGATGGGTGGCCGCCGATGTGCGCCTGGCTCCCGGTAATTCGGGCGGGCCGCTGGCCGACGCGCAGGGTCGTGTAATCGGAGTCAACACCATGATCGCCGGAGGGCTCGCGCTGGCCGTGCCGAGCAACGCAGTCGCTGACTTCCTTGCACGGAAAGGCGCGAGCGGCCCGACTCTGGGTGTGACGCTGCAGCCCCTTCCACTCCGTCGCGGCTCGTTCGGTTTCCTGCTGATCAAGGTGGATCCTGGCAGCGCCGCCGAAGGCGCTTCTCTCATGATCGGCGATCTGTTGATCGGCGCGGCGGGCCATTCATTCACGTCGCTGGACGACTTGAGCGCTGCACTCGATTCCGCTGGAGAAGTTCTCGAATTGCAATTCCTGCGGGGGGACCGGCGAAAGACGCGGTCGACCACGGCTCGGTTCCGCATTCGGTCGCCGGAGGCGGCGTGATTCGTGTCCTGGTGGCGGCTGCGTCCGGTGTCCTCCGCGCCGGACTCGAATCGCTCGTCCAGGCAAGTCCCGCGCTGGAACTATCGGGTAGCGAATCGGATCTCGCCAGCCTCGTATCCGCCGTCGAGCGCCAGCAGCCCGATGTGATCCTGGCCGATCTCGACGTCCAGCCCGATGAGCTTGGATCGGAACTGCTCGCCCTCAGTCCGATTGTCCTGCTCGTCAGCAATCCTGGACCAGCCTGGATCGCCGAATCGCTGCGAGCAGGTGTCCGCGCGATCCTGCCGCGCGACGTCGCCGTCAGCGAGATCGTGGCGGCGATCCAGGCTGCGGCGGCTGGATTGATCGCTCTGCATCCTGCCGATATGAACGCTTTGCTTCCTGTGTCGCGCGCCGAACGCCCCGTGGCGACATCGGAGGGCGAAGCACTGACCCCAAGAGAGCTGGACGTTTTCACGATGCTGGCGGAAGGAGCAGGCAATAAGACGATCGCCTGGAAACTGGGAATTTCCGAGCACACGGTGAAATTTCACGTGGCGTCGATCATGAGCAAGTTGAACGCAGCAAGCCGCACTGAGGCGGTCACGGTCGGGATTCGGAAGGGTCTGATTATGTTGTAGTTTCGCCGGGATCGGTAAGCACGATCGGCTCTGTGATCGGTTCGTCGGGAGCCTTCCAGCGCAGCGCATCAGTAAACTCGACTCCAATAATGTACCTGGAGGCGACGCGACGGCAGTGCCGCACCACTCCTTCACCCAGCAGCTTGTGCTTGTCCGACTGCAGCTTGACCAGCGAAATCAGTTGCGCCGGCTCGGGCAGCTCCACCGCCAGGCCGAACTCGCAGATATTCAGCACGCGGGCATTGTGCACGACTTTTAGTCGGCCGTTCATATCGAGCCAGGACACACGTATCGTGCCTTCCACCGCGTAACGGCGGACCCGGCGCAGATCCTTGCGTTTGAGAGCGCTCCAACTCGGTGTGGCGTTGGTGGACATGGACTAATCAGTTATCTTATAACGGTGGTCAATGCTTTTTCCGGAATTGTTGATCGAAGCGCTGAAAAAATCGGAGATCCCGCTCAGATTCGAGCCCGGCGCCGAGGAATCGGTGGCGAAACAGGTCACTGATCTGGTCCGCGTTTGGCTCGAAGCGCACGAACCCAAGGACGCAAGCCAGAGAGTTCTGTTGCAGCGATTACTTGCCGAACTCGAAGGCGCCATCGAACTCCCACAATAACGAAATGACAAAAGTACAGCTTCCTTTCGCCTTATCGGCGCCACTCAACGAAAATCAGCTAGGCAGAATCGCCGATTTATACGGAAATTATGGAATTTTACGAGTCAGCATAGGTCCCGATGGGCTGAAGCTCCTGGTCGAATACGACGCCACCCGATTTAACCCGGAAGATGTGGAAGCTGCGCTGGCGAGGGCCGGGTTCCCGCTTGCCGACCGGGTGGTCTAAACAAAAAAGAACCGGCGCGACCGGTAGCATCGCGCTTTCGCACCTTGCTACCGGCCCGCCGGTTCGCGCCACTTCATCTGGTTCCTACTAGTGCAATTTGCTTGCCGGACGTAAACAATTGTAAACACTGGCAAGCAAAAATTGCCTGAGTCGGATTTACACGACTTCGGCCGTAAGATTTACTCCTGTGGTACAAAGTAGGTTGCTATGAAGGGACTCCTCTTAAAAAAGTACATGGAACTGGAAGTGACCGACATGCCGCAACCGGAGATCGGTCCAAGTGACGTTCTGGTTCGGGTTCGGGCCTGCGGCATCTGCGGCAGCGATGTCCACGGCCTGGACGGTTCGACCGGCCGCCGGATTCCGCCTCTGGTAATGGGCCACGAGGCCGCCGGTGTCATCGAGGAGACGGGCCGGAACGTGAAGGCCTGGAAAGCGGGCGACCGGGTCACCTTTGACTCGACGGTCTCCTGCGGTCACTGCCATTTCTGCCGTCGTGGCGACATCAATTTGTGCGATAACAGACAGGTTTTGGGCGTTTCTTGCGGCGATTATCGTCGAAACGGAGCGTTTGCGGAATATGTGTCCGTGCCCGAAAATATACTCTACGCCCTCCCGGATGCGCTCGCTTTTGAGCACGCCGCGATGATCGAAGCCGTTTCGATTGCAGTACATGCGGTGAATCTGACGCCGCGGTCTCTGGGCGACACTGCTGTTGTGGTCGGCAGTGGCATGATCGGACAGCTGACCATTCAGGCCGCCAAGGTAGCCGGCTACGGTCGCGTCTTCGCCGTCGATGTCGACGACGCGAAGCTTGCAATGGCAAAGAAGCTCGGCGCAGACGAAGCGTTCAACTCCAAGACACAGGACGTCCCCGCCGAAATCGCTGCGCGGACGGGTGGAGCGGGCGCGGATGTGGCGTTGGAGGCCGTCGGCGCGACCGACCCGATCAAAACCGCGATCGCGTCGGTCCGCAAAGGTGGGACGGTGACGCTAATCGGGAACATTCAGCCTAAGATCGAGCTGCCGCTGCAATCCGTCGTGACACGCCAGATCCGGCTGCAGGGCTCCTGCGCGTCGTCGGGGGAGTATCCGGCTTGCATCGAGCTGCTATCGAGCGGCAGGATCAAGGTCGACTCGATGATCAGCGCCCGCACGCCGCTGGAAAATGCCGCAAGCTGGTTCGACCGGCTGTACAAGCACGAGCCGAACCTGATGAAAGTGATCGTACAACCCTGATGAACTCTCCATTTTTCGATTTAAGCGGGCGCGTTGCGCTCGTCACCGGCGCGAGCCGTGGCCTGGGCCAGTATTTCGGGCGCGCGCTAGCGAAAGCCGGCGCGGACCTGGTGATCACCAGCCGGACTCTCGACTCCATGCGCGACTTCCAGAAGGAGATCGAAGCTTTAGGGCGCAAGGCGGTTCCGCTGGAGTTGGATGTGCGGAGTCACGACAGCATTGAGCGGCTGGGCGAGGCTGCCTGGAACGCGTATGGGAAGATCGACATCCTGGTGAACAACGCGGGCTGCAATGTGCGCAAGCCGGCGCTCGACATTACCTGGGATGACTGGAACCTGGTTCTCGAAACCAACTTACGGGGGACGTTTTTCGTGGCGCAGGCGATTGCCCGGAACATGATTCCACGCGGCTACGGCCGGATCATCAACATCGGCTCGGTGACCAGCGTCTTCGGTTATGCGGGACTTTCGCCCTACACGGCGAGCCGGGGCGGTGTGAAGCAGCTGACGATGAGTCTGGCCGACGACTGGGGGCCGCACGGAATCACCGTGAATTGTCTCGCGCCAGGCTGGTTCCGGACGGAGCAGAACAAGCAGCTTTACGACAACAAGGAATGGGTCGCCTACATTTGCGATCGCATTCCGGTTCGGCGGCCGGGGCAGCCGAATGACCTGGACGGCGCAGTCGTATTTCTCGCATCGGAAGAGAGCCGCTATATCACGGGACAGACGCTGCTCGTTGATGGCGGTATTTCGACAGGCGCGACGAAAGCAACCGTCGCTAAGAAAGCCTAAACCTCCCCCCGCGTATCAGAGAATATAGGTGTGGATCTTCGTTCCGCGCCTCCTCGCATACTCACCGTTAACGGTGGCTCTTCGAGCATCAAGTTCGCAGTGTTCACCGGAGGTGAGAAACCGGAGCGCCTGCTGGCCGGGCAGGTTGAGCGGATTGGCGAACCCGGGACCGTGTTAAGAGCGGGCGAATTCAATGTCGCCATTACTGCTTCCGATCACTGCGACGCTGCCCAAAAACTCATTAACTGGCTCGGAGAATGGAACAGAGATGGTCAATTCACGGCCGTTGGTCATCGCGTGGTGCACGGCGGCCTCCGGCGAGGGCAACACCAGGTGGTCACGCCCGAGTTGCTAACGGAACTTCGGTTGCTGCAGCCCTTGGACATGACCCATCTGCCTCGCGAGATTGCTCTTATCGAAGCATTTCAGGCTCGCTTTCCTGCGGCCACGCACGTCGCCTGCTTTGATACGGTCTTTCACCACAATCTTCCGCGCGTGGCGCAACTGCTGCCAATCCCGCGCCGCTATTTCCAGATGGGCGTACGGCGACTCGGATTCCACGGTCTCTCCTACGCGTACCTGATGCAGGAATTGCGACGGATCGCCGGCGCGGCCGCGATGGGGCGTATCATTCTCGCCCACCTCGGCTCGGGAGCCAGCCTGGCTGCGGTTCACAACGGCCGGCCAGTCGATACCAGCATGGCGTTTACGCCGGCAGCGGGGCTCATGATGGGTACTCGTCCCGGTGATCTTGACCCGGGGCTGCTCGTTTACCTGATGCGTACTGAAAAGTCGACAGCCGAACAGATGGACACGTTCGTGAGTCACGACTGCGGCTTAGCAGGTGTGTCCGAAACTACCTCCGATGTGCGCGAGCTTACCGCGCGGCGCGCGAATGACGAACGGGCCGCAGACGCACTGGATCTGTTCTGCTATCAGGCAAAGAAGTGGATCGGGGCCTACGCGGCCGCTCTAGGCGGTCTCGAAACGCTCGTGTTTTCCGGCGGCATCGGAGAGCACTCGCCCGAAGTGCGGGCGGGAATCTGCGATGGATTGGAGTTCCTCGGTATTCGCCTCGACCTTGACCTAAATGCCAAAGCAGCGCCCGTCATCTCGGCCGCCGACTCGCGAGTCACGGTACGGGTAATTCCGACGGATGAAGAATCGGTGGTCGCTGGAATCGCTCTTGACTTCGTCGCTCAACTGCAAAGTCGCGTATAAGGAGGTATTCGTATGGCAACAACGCAACCGATAGGAACGCCCAAGTTGGAACAGACGGAATCACTCTCGCCGGAGCTCTTCGCAAAGATGGACGCCTATTGGCGAGCGGCCAACTATCTGTCGGTCGGGCAGATTTACTTGTACGACAATCCACTGCTGAAGGAACCGCTCCAGCCACAACACGTGAAGCCGCGCCTGCTCGGTCACTGGGGGACGACGCCGGGACAGAATTTCATTTACGTTCACCTGAACCGTGCAGTCCGCCAGCATGATCTGAATATGATCTACATCTCCGGTCCCGGCCATGGCGGACCGGCTGTGGTCGCCAACGTCTACCTGGAGGGTACGTACACGGAAGTCTATCCGGCAATTACGCAGGACGAAGAAGGCATCCGAAGATTGTGCCGGCAGTTTTCCTTCCCCGGCGGGATTCCGAGCCACGTCGCGCCTGAGACGCCCGGATCTATACATGAAGGCGGCGAGCTGGGCTATTCACTCAGCCACGCGTACGGCGCTGTCTTCGATAATCCCGATCTGGTTGTCGCGTGTGTGGTCGGCGATGGAGAGGCGGAAACCGGTCCGCTCGCTACTGCGTGGCACTCGAATAAGTTTCTCAACCCGGCGTCCGACGGCGCGGTTTTACCGATCCTCCATTTGAACGGCTACAAGATCGCGAGTCCCACGACACTGGCCAGGATCCCCCGCGAAGAGCTCGAGCAATTGATGCGAGGCTACGGATGGGACCCGCTTTTCGTCGAGGGCGACGATCCGGCGCAGATGCATCCTTTGATGGCCACCACTCTCGATCGCGCCATCACCGAGATCCGGCGTATCCAGCAGGAAGCCCGAGAGCATGGCAAAACAGATCGCCCGCGTTGGCCGATGATCGTGTTGCGGACGCCCAAAGGATGGACGGGCCCGAAGACCGTGGATGGGGAGCCGGTGGAAGGCACGTTCCGCTCGCATCAGGTTCCGCTCAGC
>Ga0075431_100006493_pt1 | contig 11609 bp, 9 predicted proteins | sample RhiMetdeltSRZDD5_FD_75297 | JGI IMG/M metagenome (GOLD analysis project Ga0075431, IMG submission 75297) | Populus rhizosphere microbial communities from Tennessee, USA - Rhizosphere MetaG P. deltoides SRZDD5 | ecosystem: Host-associated > Plants > Roots > Rhizosphere > Soil | place: USA... | reverse complement strand
GGCGCCAACGAGGCGGCGCTGAAGATGCTGGCCGAGATCGGCACGGTCGACCGCATCCCCGAATACATCAAGCGCTCGAAGGACAAGAACGACTCGTTCCGCCTGATGGGCTTCGGCCACCGCGTCTACAAGCACTACGACCCGCGCGCCAAGATCATGCAGAAGACCTGCCACGAGGTGCTCAACGAGATCGGAATAAAGGACGATCCGCTGCTCGACGTCGCCTTGGAGCTGGAGCGGATCGCCCTGCACGACGACTATTTCATCGAGAAGAAGCTCTATCCGAACATCGACTTCTATTCCGGCATCACGCTCAAGGCGATGGGATTCCCGACCACCATGTTCACGGTGCTGTTCGCGGTCGCCCGCACCGTCGGCTGGATTTCGCAGTGGAAAGAGATGATCGAGGATCCGCACCAGAAGATCGGCCGCCCGCGCCAGCTCTATACCGGCGCCACCCATCGCGATTACGTACCGATCTCGCGGCGGAAGTGAGCCGCCGTTTCAGACCTCGGCTCGCTCTCGACCCTGAACGCCGCCGCGCGCCAAGCCCAGCACGATGTCGGCCGCGCGGGCAGCCGGCGCCAGTTTGCCGATCCCCATGACCGCGTCGAGCCTGGAAAACGCCTCGATCTGGCGTTGCCGTTCCGCGCCATCGCCGATCAGCGGCAGCAAGGCCGCGGCAAGCCGCTCAGCGGTGCAATCGTGCTGCAGGAATTGCGGCACGACAGTCTCGCCGAGCACCAGATTGGCCAGGATCACCGACGACAGTCGTTTCTGGATGCCGCGCCCGACCAGCAGGTATTCGATCGGCGTGATCTTGTAGGCGGCCACCATCGGCACGCCGGCCAGCGCGAGCTCGAGCGTCACGGTGCCGGACTTTGCCAGCGCCGCCCGTGCGACGCGGAACGCCGCATCCTTGTCGGCCGCTTCGACGACGATCCGCGGGCGCACCGGCCAATTGGCGGTTGCCGCCCTGATGGTGTCGACGAAGTGCTCGACTGCTGGAATGACGACCTCGACCGCCCCGATTTCGCGTGTCACCAGGGCAACGGTCTCGGCGAAGATACCCAACAGTCGTTGAATCTCCCCGCGCCTGCTCCCGGGCAACACCAGCAGCACGGGAGGCGTCGCGAGCCGCCGCTGCGCCTCCGCCGCGTCCGGACGCAGCTCTGCCACGCGCCCCGCCAGCGGATGCCCGACATAGGTGCAAGGCGGGCCGCCCAGCCGTTGATGGACCTCGGGCTCGAACGGCAGCAGCGCGAGGATGTGGTCGATATAGCGGCGAATCACCCGGGCCCGGCCCGGCCGCCAGGCCCACACCGACGGCGAGACATACTCGATGATCGGGATCGTGGGATCGGCGGCGCGCACCCGTCGCGCGATTCCCAGGGTGAAGCCCGGGCTGTCGATGATGACGAGCACGTGCGGCCGCGCCGCGACCACAGTGCGCGCCGTGAAGCGCTGGCGCCGCACGACGCCTGGAGCGCGCCGCGGGACCGACATGAATCCGATCATTGCAAGATCGTCGATCGAATAGAGGCTGGCGACCCCTTCGGCGGCCATGGCGCGACCGCCCACGCCGGCGAAGCGCACCTGCCCGCCGGTGCGCTGCCGCAGCGCGCGCATCAGATCGGCGCCGAGCCGGTCGCCGGACTCCTCGCCGGCGACCAGGAAGACGTCGAGGGTCGCGGGCCGCGCCGGTTCGCTCATCGCCCGGGCGCCTCGTCACGCACGCCAAAGACGAAAAGCTTGGCGCGGTCCGCCAGCGTCGCGATGCTCTCCGGCTCGGCGACGAACGAGCCGCCGGCCATGAGCGCGAGGCCATCGAGCCCCGCGCGCGCCGCGCCTTCGATGGTCTGCGGCCCGATCGTCGGCAGATCGATGCGTCGGTCCTGGCCGGGCTTGGGCGCTTTGACCAGGACGCCGCCGGCGACGCCGATCCGGCCGCTGCGGCGCAGCTCCGCGACGCGCGCGAGCATCTGATCGGTTCCCTCGGCGGCTTCGACCGCCAGGATATTGTGCTCGGCCACGACCACCGCCTGGCCGACGTCGAACGGGCCGGTTGCGCGCAGCAAGGCAAGGCCGTGCGCGATGTCGCGCCGCGCCGCTTCGCTCGGCTGCCGCATTCCGATCGTGCCCTCCGGCATCAGGATGTCCGGGGCGAGCTCCTGGGCCGCCACCAGCCGGAAACCCTGCTCCTCGAGCAGGCCCGCCACGCCCGCCAGCAAATGAGCGTCGCCGCCTTGGAACATGCGCGCCACTCGCGGCAGCAGCGGTATCATTCCCAAGTCCGGCCGCAACTGCCAGAGCGTCGGCCGGACGACCGAGCCGATCGCCACCACGTCGTGACAGCCCTCCTTGCGCGCCAATCGGAGAAACCGGCCGACCTGGCCGAGTCTGATCCAGTGATGGCGATAGCCTGCGACCCGTTGCGGATCCGCCCATCCGCGCAGCGCGAACAACACCACCCGGCGGCCGCGTCGCGCGGCCGCACCGGCAACCGCGAACGGCAGGCTTCCGCCGCCGCAGATCACCGCGAGCGTGCCCTCGCCCGCCGGCGCACCGATGGACGCCGCCGTGCTCATATGTCTTCGCTCGTGTCGGCGCGGCGGACCGCCATGGTCAACGGTCGCGAGCCGGCGCGGATGAAGGCGATCACCTTGTCGACCAGCGGCGGGCCGCGGTCACTCGCCGCGACCTTGTCGAGCCGCTCACGAAACGTGCCGGCGCCGAAAAACAACGCCTCATAGACCTGCCGCAGCCGGTGGATGTCGGCCTTGCTCGCCCCGCGCCGCCGCATGCCGACGACGTTGAGGCCGATGAGGTCGGCGAGCGGCCCCTGCACCAGCCCGAACGGGATCACATCGGCGCGCACGCCGCTCAGGCCGACCACCATCGCGCCCTCGCCGATGCGCACGAACTGGCGCACCGCCGCCTGTCCTCCCAACATGACGAAGTCGCCGATACTCACGTGACCGCCCAGCACCACGTTGTTGGCAAAGGTGACGTCGCTGCCGACCCGGCAATCGTGCCCCACATGCGAGCCGACCATCATGAAGCAGCGGTCGCCCACCTCGGTGACGCCGCGATCGTCCTCGGTCCCGGTATTGACGGTGACGCCTTCGCGGAGGTCGCAGTCGGCGCCGATCACCAGGCGCGTGGGGCCGCCGCGGTACTTGACCGATTGCGGCGGCGTGCCGAGCGAAGCGAACGGATAGATCACGGTGCGCGGACCGATCGCGGTATGGCCGGTGACATGGACATGGGCCACGAGCCGGCAACCATCCGCGATGGAGACATGGGGGCCGACGACGCAATAGGGCCCGATCGATACGTCTTGCCCGATCTGCGCTCCCCGCTCGATCCGAGCGGTTGGATCGATTGCAGCCATCGCCGAGCTCACGGAACCATGGCGCCGACTTCAGCCTCGGCGACCATCTGCCCCGCGACCTTCGCCTCGCCGCGGAACCACCACATGTTCCGTTTGCGGGCGATCTTGCGCACGTGATATTCGATGGTGTCTCCCGGCAGCACCGGCTTGCGAAACTTGGCCTTGTCGATGGTCAGGAAGTAGACCTCCTTGGGACGATCGCCGCCGAGCTTCGACAAGACGCAGAGCGCGCCCGCGGTCTGGGTCATGCCCTCGATCAAGAGCACGCCGGGAAACACCGGATTGCCCGGGAAATGACCCAGGAATTGCGGTTCATTGATCGTCACGTTCTTGATCCCGATCGCCGACTCGTCGCCGCGCATATTGATGATGCGGTCGACCATCAGGAACGGATAGCGATGCGGCAACACCTTGAGAATGGTCGCGATGTCGGCCGCCTCGAGCGTCGTTGCGCCTTCGTCCATACGACCTAGTCCTCTCCGCCGCGATCGGCACGGCCGCGGGCGGCCAACCGTTCCAGGCTTGCCAGCTCACGCAGCCATTGCCTGATCGGCTTGGCGCGAACGCCGCCCCAGCGGGCCCCCGCCGGCACATCTTGAAAAACGGCGCTGTCCGCGGAGATCTGCGCTCCCTCGCCGACCGTCAGGTTATCCACGACGCCGGCGCGTGCCGCCAGCACGACAAAGTCACCGAGCGTTACACTGCCGGAAATGCCGGTTTGCGCCACCACCACGCAGTGACGCCCGATGGTGGCATTGTGGCCGACCTGGACGAGGTTGTCGATCTTGGTTCCCTCGCCGATCACGGTGTCGCGAATGGCGCCGCGGTCGATCGTGGTTGTCGCCCCGATCTCGACATCGTCCTGGATGATGACGCGCCCGACCTGCGGAACCTTGCGGTGGCCGGTCGTCCCCATCACGTAGCCGAAACCGTCCTGGCCGATGTGGCAGCCGGGATGAATGATCACCCGATCGCCGATCAAGGCGTACGTGATCGAGGAGTTGGCGCCGACCGAGCAACTCCGGCCGATGCGCACGTCCGGTCCGATGACGGCGCCGGCGCAGATCAGCGTCCCGGCGCCGATCTCGGCCCGGGGGCCGATGACGGCGCCGGGATCGATGGTCACCCCGTTCTCGATGCGCGCTGCAGGATGCACGATAGCGCCGGTCGCGATGCCCTGCGCCTCGAACAGCGAGGACGGCCGTGTGGCGTCTGGAAACAGCGTCCACGCCACCTCGACGAAGGCCCGATAGGGTTCCGGCGCGAACAGGACGCTGACGCGGTCCGGCACGCGGCTCGCGAGGCGCTCGACGGTCAGGCAGGCGCCGGCGCCGGTCGCCGCGAACTCATCCAGGTATTTGGCCTTGTCGAAGAATGCGAGATCGCCAGGGCCGGCGCGGTCGAGCGACGCTATTCCGGTGATGCGCCGCTCAGGCTCGGCGGCGCGATGCGGCTTGGCCCCCGTGACGGCGGCAATCTCGCGCACGGTGAGCCCATGTCCGCGATGGAAGAAAAACGGCCCGCTCATGCCGGCGTTACCGCGGCCCGCGGGCCAGGATCAAAATCGCGTGCCGCCGCCGAAACGGAACCGCTGGATTCGGTCATAGGGCTGCGACGACAGCGGGAATGCGTAATCGAAGCGGAGCGGTCCAAACGGCGACTCCCACAGTAATCCGACGCCGACCGAGCTGCGAACGTGCATGGCGTTGTCGACCGGGCACGGCACCGCGCCGGGAACCGCAGCCGGCGACCAGGTCGGACAGATCGATCCCGAGAGCACCTCGCCGGTGGCCGGGAAGGTGGTCGGGCCGGTATAATTCCACAGCGAGCCGGCATCGGCAAAGGCCGCAACCTTGATGCCGGTGTCCTTGGGCAGGAAGTAGACCGGCGTTTGGAACTCGAGGCTGGCGCCCCAGTACATGGTGCCGCCGAGCGCATCGCCCTGCACCCCGGTAAATGGAAACTGCGTCAGGTCGCGCGGGCCGATGCCCGCGGGCGCGAACCCACGCACCAGGTTCGGACCCATCTGGAACTGGTCGAGCATCCGCAGATTGCGGTTGCCCCAGCCGGTGATGTAACCGCCTTGCAGCTTCAGCACCCCGACCACGTCCGGCACCACCTCGTGATAGGTGTAGAAGTCGCCAGTCGTGCGGATGAAATTCACGTCGCCGCCGACCCCGGCAAAATCCTGGTTGAGATTGACGAGGATGCCCTTGGTCGGGTTCTTGTTGTTGTCGAGCGTATTGTGGCTGAGCGTATAGCCGACCAGAGAGGTCAGGATCGGGCCTCCGGCGAGCTCGGTCTTGGCCGCCAGCGAGGCTTCGCCGTCGGCGTAGCAGTTTGTCGCAAAAAAAGCCCCGGTGGCTGGATCAATCGTGAAGCCCTGTCGATCCGGGGTCGGGAACGTGCCGTTCGCACTGTTCGGGTTGATGTTATTGCAATTGCGCAGGACGAACGGCATGTCGATTTCCTGCCGGTAGAGCGAATACCGCACCTGCAGGCCGAGATCTTCCCGCAGCGCAAATCCGAGCCTGGTGCCGAAGCCCAACGTTTGGGTCGAGTATGAAACGTAGCTCGTGGCTAATTGCTGCCTGGCGAACACGTCGACACCGAATGCGACACGATAGCCCAGGAAATACGGATCCACGAACGAAAGCTGGACGCCGCGCGTGTACTGGCCGTACTGCACCGCGGCCTTGCCGTAGAAGCCGCGGCCGAGCAGGTTGCGCTCGGCGATGCTGGCCTCGGCCATGAAGCCGTCCGAAGTCGAATATCCGCCGGCCACGGAGAATTCGCCGGTCGATTGCTCTTCCACGTCGACATTGAGGATGACGCGATCGGGCGCCGAGCCCGGCTCAGGCGTGATCCTCACCACCTTGAAATAGCTCAGGTTCTTGAGCCGCCGCTCGGCGCGGCTGACGAGCGCCCGGTTGTAGGCATCGCCTTCCGCGATATCGAACTCGCGCCGGATGACGTAATCGCGCGTGCGCGTATTCCCGCGGATATTGATGCGTTCGATGTAGGTGCGCTGTCCCTCCTCGAGCATAAATACGATGTCGACCGTTCTCGCTTGCGGGTTGCGGCCGGCGCGCGGACGCACCGTTGCGAAGGCAAAGCCCTGCCTGGCGGCTTCGATCGTCATGTCCTCGACCGATTTCTCGACCGCCTCGGCGTTGTAGACGTCGCCGGCGTAGACCCGCAGCTTGCCCCGCAGCAACGACGGATTGATCGCGCGCACCGTCGACTGGATGTCGACCGATCCGACGCGCCACTGCTCGCCTTCGTCGATCGTGAACGTGACAATGAATCCTCGGCGATCGGGATCGAACTCGCCGACGGCGGACACGACACGCACGTCGATGAAGCCGTGCTTGAGATAGAAGCGACGCAGAAGCTCGCGGTCGGCTTCGACGCGGTCCGGGTCGTAGATGTCGGTGGTTTGCAGGAACGACAGCAAGCCGGTTGACGACGTCTTGATGACTTCCTTGAGCCGGTAGGATGAATAATAGCGATTGCCGACGAAATCGATGCTCTTGATCCCGGTCTTGGCGCCCTCGGTGATCTCGAACACGAGATCGACGCGATTGTTCGGCAGCTCGATGATCTTGGGGTCGACCCGGATGTCGAAGCGGCCGCTGCGCCGGTAGACGTCGACCAGCCGCGCCACGTCCGCCTGCACCACCGGACGCGAAAGCGTGCCGCGTTCCCGCGACTGGATTTCGGCCTTGAGCTGCTCGTCCTTGACCTTCTTGTTGCCCTCAAAGGCAATCCGGTTGATCACCGGGTTCTCGATGACGGTGATCACCAGCCGGTTGCGCTCGACGCTCGGGCGGATGTCCTGGAACAGGCCGGTGGCGTAAAGCGCCTTCACACCTTCGTCGATCGCAAAGTTGTCGAGCCGGCCGCCGGGTCCGGGCCGGAAATAGGAGCGAATCGTGTCGGCGTCGACCCGCTGGTTGCCCTGCACGACGATCGAACTGACCGTGATCGCCTGCGCATAGGCGCGCTCCGCCGTGAGGGACACGGCCGAGGCACTCAATACGATCCCCACGAGGACAAGGCCAACGATGCCCAGCCCTCGGACCAACCGCTTACAAACCTTCATTCCCCTACGCGCCCTTTTTCGTCCCCTTTGGGCACCCGCCAACTGGTGGGTACCCACGAGAAAGGTCGTCACGATCCCCAGGCCGCTCTTACCGGCTTTTCCTGTTGTGCAACCACCCCATTCCCCAACACTTCCCCTTCCGCCCTCGAGTCTTACCCCCTCTACGATGCCGTCCACCACGCCGTCCAGCGGGCGGCGACATGCAGAATGTCATTATAAGTTACAAAGATCATCAACATTACGACCACCGCGAACCCGATCCGGAACCCCAATTCCTGCACACGCTCGGACAGCGGCTTTCCCCTCACCGCTTCGATCGCGTAGAACATAAGGTGACCGCCGTCGAGCAGGGGCACCGGAAACAGGTTGAGCAAACCGATCGAGATCGACAGCACCGCGGTCAGGCTGAACAAGGGCAACAGGCCCTCGGCTGCCACTTGCCCCGAGACCTGGGCGATTCGGATGGGTCCGCCGAGCTGATCGGCCGCTTCGCGGCCCGAAAAAATCCCGCCAATGAACGAGAACGTGCGTTCGACCACGAACCACGTCCTTTGCACGCCGATACCGACTGCTTGCAGCGGGCCGACCGGTTGGAAATGCTTTTCTTCCGGCGCGGTCGACCGCTCGATGCCAAGCTGGCCCTGGCGACTGACATTACCAAAGCGGTCCTTGACCTCCTTGAGCGCAGGAACGGCCTTGAGCACGACCCGCGAGCCGCCGCGGTCGACCTCGAACGTCAGCGTCTGGCCGGCACTGGTGCTGACGACCTCCTGCATATCGTTGAAGCTCTCGATCGGGCGGCCATTGATCGTCAAAACCACATCGCCCGGTTGAAATCCGGCCGCCGCCGCCGCGCTGTCGGGATGCACCTTGTCGACCCGGGGCGAGGTAATCGGCTTGCCGAAGACAATGGCAAGACCGGCGAAAATCGCGATCGCGAGCAGGAAGTTTGCCAGCGGTCCGGCCACCACGATCGCCGCCCGCTTGGCCACCGGCTGATCGATGAAGCTATGCGCCCGCTCGCTCGCGCTCATGGCGGCCAACGCCTGCTGATCAGGCACGCTCGCCGCGTTCTCGTCGCCGAAAAATTTCACATATCCGCCGAGCGGAATTGCAGAGATTTTCCAGCGGGTTCCGTGACGGTCGTCGAATCCGAACAATTCCGGACCGAAGCCGATGGAGAAGACCATTACCCTGACACCGCACCAGCGGGCGACCAGGAAATGGCCCAGCTCGTGGAAGAACACCACCAGGGTGAGGACAAAAAGAAACCCCAGCGCGCTCAAACCTAGCGCGTTGATCCCTGACAGGAAATTGAAACTCATGAATCCGTATCCCCGCCCGTCCCCTGATCTCCCTCCGGGGCGGACCTTCTAGGATGCCTTTGCGGCAATTTCGGGCAAGAGTTCACGTGCCAACAATCTTGAATCATGGTCAACAGAAAGTGCTTGATCGAGGCTTTCGGGCTCCACTGTCCAATTTCGGCACACCGCCGCCTCGAGTGTGGCCTCGACCAGAGCCGTTATCCCCGAAAAACCGAGCCGGCCGCCGATGAATTCGGCGACCGCCACCTCGTTGGCGGCGTTGAGCACGGTCGGCGCCGCTCCGCCCGTTTCGAGCGCGCGCCGGGCCAGCGCCAAGGCCGGGAAGCGCACCGGATCCGACTCCTCGAAGGTCAAGGTCGCAGCGCGCGCGAGGTCGAGCCGCGGCGCCGGCCCCGGCATGCGTTCGGGCCAAGCCAGGCAATAGGCGATCGGAATGCGCATGTCCGGGCTGCCGAGCTGGGCGATCAACGAGCCGTCGCAGAACTCCACCAGGCTGTGGACGATCGATTGCGGGTGCACCAGCACGTCGATCTGCTCGGGTGGCAGCGCGAACAGATGATGCGCCTCGATGAGCTCGAGACCCTTGTTCATCAGCGTTGCGGAATCGATGGTGACCTTGGGCCCCATCGACCAATTGGGATGCTTGAGCGCCTGCTCAACCGTCGCGTTCCGAATCGCCTGCGCGCTCGCGGTCCGGAACGGACCACCTGACGCGGTGAGAATCACGCGGCGCACGTCCTCGCGGCGGCTTCCGCTCATCGCCTGGAACAGGGCATTGTGCTCGGAGTCGACCGGCAGCACGGTCGCGCCCGCTGCCGCTGCGCGGCGCATGAACAGGCCGCCGGCGCAAACCAGGGTCTCCTTGTTGGCGAGCGCGACGATGGCGCCGCGCTCGGCGGCGGCGAGCGTCGGCCTAAGCCCGGCCGCGCCGGTGATCGCCCCGATCACCCAGTCGGCCGGGCGCTGCGCCGCCTCGACCAGCCCGCTCTCGCCGGCGCCAGCCTCGATGCCGGTGCCGGCGAGCGCATCCTTGAGCTCGCCATAGGCCGACGGCTCGCCGATCGCCGCGAAGCGGGCGCCGAGTTCGCGCGCCAACGCCGCCAGCGCGGCGACACTACGATTGGCGCTCACCGCCTCGACCCGATAGCGTTCGGGCTGACGCTTGATGAGGTCAATGGTGCTGGCGCCGATCGAGCCGGTGGCGCCGAGCAGCGTCACCGAGCGCTCGACGAAGGCCGGCGCCAAACGATCGGACTTTGCACGCGCCGCACCCGGGTTCATTACCTCACCACACCAGCAGGCCGCGTCCCGGTGACTCGAAGCCGCCACGCGCCAATCCGATCAGTGCGGCCAGCACCGCGGCAGTCACGAAACCGTCCAGCCGATCCATCAGCCCGCCGTGCCCGGGAATGAGATGGCCGGAATCCTTTGCGCCGAACCGGCGCTTGAGCGCAGATTCGAAGAGATCGCCAGCCTGCGCGAACCCCGACAGCAGCAGCGCGATGACGGCGACCGGGACGAGGCCGGCTAGGCCGGCTGTCCTGGCGACCGCCACGCCAGCGAGCACCGCCGCGGCGGCACCCGCGAGCGCGCCCGACCAGGTCTTTTTCGGGCTCACTCGCGCCATCAGCTTCGGCCCGCCGAGCGCGCGCCCGACGAAATAGGCGAGAACGTCGGTCGCCCATACGATCGCGAACACGAACACGATGGCGAGGAAGCCGTACGCGCCGTCGGACCGCAACACGACCGGTGCAACCCCGAGCGCGCCGGCATAGGGAATACCGGAGGCCACCCAAAGGCGGCGCGCGGCCGGCGCCAGCGCCGCCGTGGCGAGCGCTCCCATGGCCATGACGATGATCGCCGCGACCAGGTGGTCGGTATGCGCAAGCGCAATCGCCAGCACGATCGACGCCCCGCCGGCTATGGACACGGAGCGCCGATCGTCCCCCGCCACCAGCGTGGTCCATTCCCACAGCACCCCGATCGCGGCGACGCCCCAGAACACCGCGAACGGCCAGCCCCCGACATACGCCACCCCGATCGCGAGCGGCGCCAGCACCAGGGCCGAGCCGACCCGCAGCGCCAGCTCGGCTGCGGGGCGCATCGCGATGGATGGATGGTCCGCTTCCGCCACGATCACGATCCGGTTCGCGCGACCAGGCCACCGAAGCGACGCTCGCGTCGGCAATATTCGGTGATCGCGCTCTCGAGCGCGGTCCGGTCGAAATCGGGCCAGTAAGTCGGTACGAACACAAGCTCGCTGTAGGCCGCCTGCCACAGCAGGAAATTGGAGAGCCGCTGCTCGCCGCTGGTGCGGATGATGAGATCGGGGTCGGGCAGATCCGGCGCGTCGAGGTAGTTGGCGAGCTTGTCGGCGGTCACTGCGCTCACCGCCAGATCGCCGGCCGCGACGGCGGCGGCCATGCGCTGCGCCGCGCGGGCGATTTCCTGCCGCGCGCCGTAATTGAAGGCGACGACCAGGATGAGCTTGTCGTTGCCTCTGGTCAGGTCCTCCGCCTCCTCCAGGAGATGACGGATGTCGGGGTCGAGATTCTCGCGCTCGCCGATGACGCGCACCCGCACCCCGCTGCTATGGAGCTCGGCCAAGTCGTGGCGGATGAAGCGGCGCAGCAGCGCCATCAGCTCGCGGATCTCCGCCGGCGGCCGCGACCAGTTCTCCGAGCTGAACGAGAAGATCGTCAAGATGCCGATGCCGAGATCGCCGGCTGCACGCACCGTGCGCCGCAGCGCTTCGACGCCGCGCCGGTGCCCCTCCCCGCGCGGC
>Ga0075431_100006492_pt1 | contig 11609 bp, 8 predicted proteins | sample RhiMetdeltSRZDD5_FD_75297 | JGI IMG/M metagenome (GOLD analysis project Ga0075431, IMG submission 75297) | Populus rhizosphere microbial communities from Tennessee, USA - Rhizosphere MetaG P. deltoides SRZDD5 | ecosystem: Host-associated > Plants > Roots > Rhizosphere > Soil | place: USA... | reverse complement strand
GCGCGGATTTTGACGAGTTTGTGGTTCGGAGGCCACAGCACTCGAGGTGAGAGCGCCACAGTGAGGATTGGAGGAGTGGTATCCTGAACGGTGACCGCGACCACATCTTGATCAATGTGGCCGCTGGGATCGCTCACCGTGAGGGTGATGCAATGGGTGCCCTTGGGCAGCGCCACTTTCGGCGCAACACCTTGCGCGTTCCCCGAAGACCATGTCCAAAAGTACTCAAGCGGATCATTATCCGGGTCGCTCGATCTGGATCCATCCAGTTGCACTTCCGTTCCATTCGGACCAGTGCATTCCACAAGTTGATCTGCGCCTGCATTCGCCACAGGGGGACGGTTCATAATATTGAAGCGCTGGATCAAGCCGGGCGATACCAGGCAGAGATCGGGATTGGTGGGGTGGTGGGCCCAATTCGCGCCAGCAGGCAGGGTCTCCAGGTCCTGGAGGAGGGCCACACGGTGCGCCGAATTTCCATTGGACCAGACCCCCTCGGATGACTCCGATCGCGCCGGCCAGGTTTGGTTAGGACAGTCGCCGCACTGCGGGCTGGTTCGCACCCTGACACCCAGCGGGACTGTAGGAAGCGGCCCACGATAGCCGACGATCTCTCCGTGTCCATCGCGAGGCCAACCGACGCCATTGCCAGTCTCGCAACAAGGCGATGAAAGAATCAGCTTATTGAGTGACCAAATGGGTAGTCCTCCCAGTAGTCTAGGCAAAGCTAATCTTCTTCATTGGTTTCGAAGAATCGCGCTGAGTTCGGCGAGGTTGTCCTTCGAAACGAACGCGCAGGCACCGGCCTGGAGGGCGGCGGCGCGCATCTGTGGCGTGTCGTGCTGCGTCAGCACCACAATTCGGGAGCCGGCGAATTGCTTTTGGATGCGCCGCGTGGCCTCCAGGCCGTTCATGCCTTTCATATTGATGTCCATGATCGTCCAATCCGGGCGGTGCTGTGCGAAAGCCACCACCGCCTCGGCGCCGTCCGTGCACTCGGTCAGTTCGCTCGCCAGATCGCTTAGCATACTGCGCAGCAGCCGCCGCATTTCGGCGTGATCGTCCACGATCATGATTTTCATAAGTGCGCCGCCTCACGTCGGCTGTTGCGCTATGTGTGTTCTCAAGGCGTCATTGATCGGACACGATAGAACGCTCCTCCGGCCGGGCCGGCAGTATCGAGGAACTCAAACAGGCCGGGGGAGGTTTCGTTACCTTCGCCGATCGGCACCCAAGATGACAAGTCGGTCGAACGCAAGACCTCGTACAGGATTCCCGGCGTTCCCGTAAACTGAAACCAGAATTGGCTTGGCGCCGGGACCTCGCTGGCGGTGATCACGACTGGCCGTGGCATAACCGTCTGATCGGCGCCGAACACGACCGTAAAAGCGTTACTCACCACCAATCTGAAATGATAGGTCTGGTTAGCCGCGAGCCCAGTGAGACTTTCGCTGAGATGGTTCCAGCCAAATCCATCACTCAGATCGCGGGGCAAAGTCTCATTGCCGTAGGTCGTGGAAGTACCCCATTCGAACCAACCGAACACAGGCTGCCCGCGCGGGTCGCCGCGTCCGTTCAAGCGCGCGCTGTTGAGGTCAACTTCGCTTGCGTTGAGCGTCTCAACCAGGGGCGAGTACGGTTCAAAGTCGGGCAAGATCGGCGTGAAAGCGTTTGGCAGCGCGGGCGAGGCCGGATTCGCCGTCCAGCCCAGGGTCACGGGATCGGGTACCGGGCCTGCACTCCCGGCATGGTACGACGCGACAACGCCCCTGCCGGCAATCTCAAACTGCACTTGATGAAAATTCATTTGGCCCTGGCCCGCCGAAGAACCACCGCCCCACGCGATCAGGCCCGCCGGCGTTGTGCCCGCATCCACGCCGGGCAGTCCAGCGGCGATCACTGCGCCATCAAAGAGATACGTGGCGGTGCCGTTAGTGTAGATCAATTCGTGGGTATGGTAGAACGTAGCGTCAAACCCGTTGGTGGCTATCACGCGTACAGGCTGCCCTTCCACCAGGGCAGTCAGGTTCCGGCTGCTATCCAAATCCCACCAAACAAGGAAACGCCTGACAGCAGTCAAGCCGTAGAGGAAGTTCATGGTGATAGTATCGCCAAAATCGTCGACCATGCGGGCCTTGATGGTGTATCGCCAGCCAGTGTTCGCCGCTTGTTGCAGCGTAGTGTTCAAGTTTGTAGTGTAACCTAGGGACGACGTGTCCGAGCGATCCGTAATCTGCCAGGCGTTTGGCACGTTGCCCGTAATTAACACGGCGGGGGTCCGGAAGGTCTGATTCGTTCCATGGCGGACGCCAAACTGGTTACTGGACACGATTCGAAAATGATAAACCGTGTCCAAGGCAAGCCCGTCGATACGATAATAGACATTGGTCGATCCCTGCCCTTGGCCGGCAGGGATATTTGTGGTGGTCGTCCCATAACTTGTGCTTGTGCCCCACTCGAACCATCCCCATGCGTCTTCGCCCGCAGGACTCACCCTGCCATTCAACTGAGCGCTGAGTCCCGTCACCTCGGTCGGCCTGTCGGTGATGGGCTTGGGCATGATCGCGTCGTCGAGAAACGCCTGAAGCAGTCCGGCCCCATACGCGACCGCTGCCGGGTACAAAACATCACCGTAGATGCGCAACATGGTGACATTGCTTATATTTGATCCGTTTGATGGCGTAGTGTACCGCTGCCGGAACCAAAGGCGATTGTAGTAGGCCGGCCTGAGGGTGTCCGGGATGGCAGATCCGCCTCCATCACCGCCCCCAACATTTTCTATGTACACCCAGCCCTCGTCTCTCGTACAACCGACGCCGCAACTGCTCGGAACGCACCGCCCATCGTTCATCAGCCACCAGTCCTGGTCAAGGTTGCCTCCGCATTCGCCTTGGGACCAGCCCAGGTTATTGATTTCCCAGCCGCCGGTGGTGGACTCGATGAGCGATGGGAACATATTTGTGAGTTCACCTCCGCCGCGGTCGTAATTGAAAGGATGTGAGGTGTCCTCGAGAATCACCTTGAAGGACGTGAAATCATAAACCCGATCAGCCACATTGCTCACATAGGCATACCCGAAATTCTCACCAGTGAGCCGGGCGACCGCCTGCGGCTGATTAGTGAAGATGCGCTGCAGTCCGATGCTAAGCCGAGGAAGTATTTGGCTGTTGCTCACATTCGTATACGCGACGTATTCCAGGATCTTCCTATGCTGGGGGTAGTCATCGCAGTATCCCCAATTCTCAAAATCATCGGTGTCTCCCTCGCACGGCATCCCTATAACATATGAACGAGGGTCTCCATGGGGATCGAGATGCACGTGCGCGGGAGAGGTCATATCCTGCAGCAGGTGAATGACGTGGCCCAGATTGGTGAAGGCGAGGTCGGTTTGGCCACCCCGGTACTGCTCGATGGCCGACTCCCAAAGACCAAATGCTCGCTCAGGCGCAGTCTTATTGTCATAGTAAAGAGGAAAACCCGACGTATCCAGCGTCTTGCCCGTCTTCGGATTGAAGAAATGATTGAAGAACAAGGGGTCATCGTCCTCCCTGATGGAACCCTGCCGCACCCCCCCACGGGCAGTCGAAGAGAACAAAGCGCCGTCCGCGGGATAGGTTTGATCCAGGAAGAGGAACGACGCGATCGTCAGTCTGGCGTGCGTTTGGTTGTCCTCGTGCGCCCACGCTTGCGTCACTACGTGCAAGAGTAAGGCCAGAACAATCAAACCGTGAAATGTCTTCGTGATTTTCTTTTGAGCGCTCATGCGCCAAGAAATACTCCAAAGCGCTCCTGGCTGTGAATCCGGTAGGGCACGCGAAGTTTATCCGTGTGTGCGCGGAGGGAGATACGAAGTGGTACGGATGGAGGGAGCGACTCGATGAAGTTACGATTAAGTTTACGACGGAGTTTTAGAGTTCCGACTTGTGCTCGAAGGCAAACGCCAGTAGCGCGCGATTGCCGGACAGTTCCAGCTTCTCGCAAATGTGGCTGCGATGAGTTTCGACGGTGCGATGGCTGATGAAAAGCTCGCGGCCAATTTCTTTGTTGGTTTTGTTTTCGGCGACGAGGCGCAGGATGCGGCGCTCGGTCGGGGTGAGGGCGGCCAATCCTTTTTTCTGCTCTTTCAGGGCGGAGGCGCGTTGGTGGCGGCGCACCAGGAATTGCGCGACCGACGGGCTGATGAAGACGCCGCCCGCCGCGACGGCCTTCAAGCCGGCCAGGACGTCGCTGACGGCGTTTTCCTTGAGCATATAGCCTTGAGCGCCGGCGTCCATGGCGGCGTTGAACGTACCTTCGTCGGCCTGCATCGTAAGCACGACGACGATAGGGGGATAGGGTAGCGCACGCGCGGCACGGACCACTTCCAGGCCGCTGACCTTCGGCAAATGGAGATCCACGACGGCGACATCTGGCTTCAGGGATTTGATCTGTTGAATGGCGCTTACGCCGTCGCCGACTTCTGCGGCGACCATGTATTTCCCGTCCGACTCGATGATTTCTTTCAAACCACGCCGAAAGATCGGATGGTCGTCGACTATTACGATGCGGGTCTTGTCTTTCATGTGGGAACTGTGACGGTCAAACGCGTGCCTTTGCCTGGCGCTGACTGAATGTCGAATTTGCCACCGAGCAAGCGAACGCGCTCGGCGATCCCCACCAGTCCGCGGCCATCGGAGCGCGCGGGCTTCACGAACCCGCGTCCATTGTCGAAGATCGAAAAGCGTACGCTGCCAGCTTCACGTTTCAATTCGAGAATGGCCTCGGTTGCGTGCGCGTGTTTCAAGACGTTATTCATGCCTTCCTGCGCAATCCGATAAATGCTGATTTCCATTTCGGGCGTGAGCCCATCGACGCCATCCACTTCGCAGGCGAATCGCGTGGCGGAAGTGGCGCCGGTCTTTTCCACCATCCATTCGATCGCCTTGGCGAGGCCCAATTGATCCAGTTCGGCAGGACGCAGCGCATGGGAGATCGTTCGCACTTCCTGGATCGCCTGGCCCGCAGCGTTCGAAATCTCTTCGAACTGTTTCGCGCTTTCGGATGGGTCCGCAGCGCGGTTCAATCCCAACTGCGCGCGGCCTTTGATGACCTGCAAAGATTGCCCCAGGCTGTCATGCAACTCTCCAGCCACACGTTTGCGCTCCTGCTCCTGCGATTCAATCAAGCGGCGGGTAAACAACTCTTGCGCGGTCCGCGTTTTTTTATGTTGGTAGATGCGAAGTTCGTACGCGCCGAACACCATCCCCGCCAAACCAGCAATCGCCATCATACGAAACCACCAGGTCTGCCACCACGGCGGAACCACGATCACGCCCAGCACCGCTCCGGCAGTGTTCCAGACCCCGTCCTTATTCGCCGCGCTGACACGGAACCGATAACTGCCCGCAGGCAGCCGCGTGTAAGTCGCCTCCCGCGCCGCACCGGCGCTCACCCACCCATCGTCATAACCTTCCAGGCGATATCGAAATCGAATCTTCTCAGGCCCGCTGAAACTCAGCGCCGTATAGCGGAAACTCACGCGCCTCACTCCAGCCGGAACTTTCACGCTTCGTGTCTCTAGCGCCAGCGACCGATCATCCGCAGTCGCCTCCTCAATATGCACCACAGGAGCGTTCGTGCTCGGCTTGACCGCTTTCGGGTCCACAATCACCAATCCACCCGGCGTACAAAACCAAAGCGTACCCGCACGCGATTTCATGCACGAAGGTTGAAAACCGCTGCCACAAAGGGCCATCGTCATGCCGTCCTCAGGGCCTAGCGTCATGGCCTTAAGAAAATTCTGCTGGCCATCCGCGCAGGCATCCAATTCATCCCGACTCACTCGAACAATCCCCGCCCACGTGCCCAGCCAAAAATTTCCCTCATCGTCCTCCAGGATTTGTTCCACGCCATCGCTGGGCAAACCGTGGTGGGAAGTCACGAGTTGAAGCCGGTCTTTGTAACAGCGCGCCAGCCCGCCGCCCATGGTCCCGATCCACAGCGCGCCTCGTCCATCGAAATGCAACCCGCGAATCGTCTGCCTGGCCAGCGCTTCCTCGCCGGGAAAGCGAATCACCTTCCCGGCCGAGATACGATTCAGTCCCCGCACAGTGCCGACCCACATATCGCCTCCCGAATCCTGGATAAGCGATTGAACGCGATCATTCGCAAGGCCATCCCGGGTGGTGTAACGTTTCAACTGCCCGTCCCGATGATGTTCCACACCATCAAACAAAGTGCCGGCCCACAATCCTCCGTCCCGGTCTTCGTAAATCGCGCGGTACCGGCCCAATAGCCCGCTCCCCGCAACAAAGTTGGTGCCATCCCGTCTGAAAGCCTGTCGATGGTAGTTTCCCACCCAGAGCGTTCCGTCCGCGCATTCGCGCAGGGCGGTGACAGCCGCCAGCGCCCGAACCCCGATTGGCTCAAAGCTCGTGGTTCCGCTCGGTGCACTCAGCAATCCACCGCCAAAAGTGCCAAGCCAAACACGCCCGCTTCGATCTTCCAGAATCGTCGTTACCGCATTGACTGGCAACCCACCCCGCATGCTGAGCGTGCTTACCTGCTTCCGCCGGACGCGATACATCCCATCGGATTCGAGCCCCACCCAAACGTTTCCTTCAAAATCGTCCCCCATCGACACAAATTTGCCCCGCTCGAAGCGTGTGACGGCCGTGGCATTCGTCAAGCCGCTCAGGCGAAACAGAGTTCCTGTCGCACCAAAGAGCCAAAAGCTTCCGTCGCGGCCCGTTTGAAACCAATCGTAGCGCAACGGAAGAAATTCGACCTCTGTTCGGTTGGCGCCTGGCACGATGCGAGCATTGCGCGCGGAATCCACAAGCGCCCAAAGCACTCCATTTGCGTCCATCGCAAGATTTTGCACGTGCCGCTTCCTCAAGGCAGGCACGGATTCTGCCTCCCCATCCTTCACTCGAAACAATCCCGCAAGTGTCCCGATCCATAAGCTCTCGTCCGGACCTGGCGCCAAGGCGCTGATTGTGGAATTGGCTGAAAAGTTCGTGGTTCCAAACACCGCAAAGCGCCCATGATGCCAATAGAACAAACCGCGGCGCGTGCCGACCCAAAGCTTGCCTTCCCGATCTTCGCAAATCGCGCGCACCTCGCTTTCCGTCAAGCCTTGCTCGGCGCCGAAAGACTGGAACTCTCCATCGCGATAACGCATCACGCCGCCGTCGTCAGTGCCGATCCAAAGATCGTCTGCACGGTCTTCGTGCAGCACGGAAACGGAATCCGACGAGAGCGCCGGAGTGTTTCCAAGGTTAAATACCTGCGACCGCACACCGTCGGTCCTGCCCAGTCCCTTGTAGGTCCCCGTCCAGAGGTATCCATCTCGCGTTTGAAGAATCGCCCGGATCGTGACCTGCGGCGACGCCGTGAATCGTTCGACTACGTACTCACTGCCGTCGGATGCGCTCAGCATTCGCGCAGCCAAACACAGCGCGGCACTCGTCCAAATCCGACAGGCAGGCGCTCCGGGATACATCAACCTGGCAATTCAACCCCTTCCAGCCCCCACAATCAAAACTAAAAACCCGTCCTGACATCGTGGCTGCCTCGTGAGAGCGCGGCTAACTCCGGCGCAGTACGTTGGTGCCTGGCTATTGGTGCTTGGTGCTTAACCGCCTTTGCGTTAATCTCCTTTTGAATGCACGCGCTTGAACCACCGCCGCCCGTCCGGCCCCACCGCGATCTCCCGGAGTTTTACGAGACTCCTCAACGCCGCGCGAAATTCGTCGCCAAACTCTTTGACGACACCGCCCGCTACTACGACCGCATCTCCGGCGCACTTTCCTTCGGCACTTGCAGGGCGTACCGCAAATGGGCCTTGCGCCGCGCCGGACTGAAGGCGGAAATGCGCTTGCTGGATGTCGCCACCGGCACCGGCCTCGCCGCCCAGGCCGCGCTCGACCTCGGCCTCGATCCCGCCAATGTTGTGGGCCTGGATCCCAGCATAGGCATGCTCCACGAAAATCAAAAACGCCGCGCTATTCCCCTTGTCCAAGCATTGGGCGAGACTCTTCCTTTCCGCGACGGCACATTCGATTTCATTTGCATGAGCTACGCCTTGCGTCACGTCGAAGACCTGATCGCGCTCTTCCGTGAATTCCACCGCGTCCTCAAGCCTGGCGGACGCGTCCTGGTGCTCGAGATCAGCCGTCCGGCCTCCCGGGCCGCTTTCGCCATTGGTCGATTCTACATGGATCGTTTCCTTCCACGGGTCATCCGCCTCATCACGCGCAACCCCGAAGCCGGCACGCTCCTGCAATTCTATTGGGCCACCATCGCCGAGTGCGTCCCTCCCGAAACGATTATGGAATCCCTCTCGGCGGCCGGCCTTACCGAAGTCGTCCGCAAACGCACCGGTTCCATGCTCAGCGATTACTTCGCGCTCAAACCGTAGCGCATCTGACTTTTCGCGGGTGTCGGGATATTGAGGTGCATCTCGGCAGTACCACCGTTGCGCAGACTGGCAGGGAGTCACCGAATAAGCCCAGCCCCACCATTCCTTGACCAAACGCACGAATCCCTTCGATCAGGCTTCCATTCTTAAATGACTATCTTGGATATATTTAATTGTTGACTTTGTATATTCACTAAACTATCGTGTCTGCACTAAGTGAATCGTTAGACTGAAAACAACCGGAAATCGTATGAAAAAGCTCATCCGCCTCTTTGCCTCGCCCGCCGGCTTTCTGAATCCGAGGCAAATCCACAGCACCAAAACCGGGCGGGCCTCAGAAAGGACCTGTCCTAAGTCATTGATAATCAACGATCAAATTTTGCACCCCCCACCCAAATCGCCCGGAAATATCCCGAGCCTATCCGAAGTAATCCGAAGCTTCGCGCTGAAAGCCGTCCTTCAGGAGTGGAAAGCCCGAACGGTAACATCGGCCTTAACGGACCGGTGCAATTCCCATTCAACATCCCTGGAATCGTTGCACCGTGGTGCACTGTGTTGCAGTGTGTTGCACCGTGTTGCGCGTAAAATTTTTTCACACCTCAGGTGCAACACCTTGACTTTCCCGACAGAGCCGGGCAGGTGCATAGTGGTACTGCGGGAATGCGCCCGGGATATTGTTTGTGGTTCGGTGAAGCTTGACAGAGGGGCGTGCGTCGGTAGCATTCGCTTCATAGCCTTAGGAGTTGTTCGGTTTGACGTCTTTCTTAGTGCCTGGGGCTGGTAATTCTTATGAAAGCCTTGATGCTCGCACTGGTCTTCCTGGCAGCTTCATTTAGCTCGCACGCGCAACTCGGCGGCACGCTCGTAATGGTCACGTTCATGCGGCCGATTGGGGACGGGGATGAGAGCACGACGATTGGTTGGGGTCCGGACACGTTGACAGTCAATGGTGTCCAAGACCTTGTGGGGAATGTCATTGCACCGAACTCGCAAGTAGCTTTTCAGGCGATCGGATTTGAATCGCGTGATGTCGGCTTTCCGTTGGTTCCCGGTTCTTCCGTCCTGGTTGCTGGCGGCTATGATGTCACAGGGACGGGAACCGACATTGGCGGCATTGCGGACCAGTTTCAGTTCAATCACGAAGACACGCGGCGCATTGGGGACTTCGACGTGCGGGTGCGGGTGGCGAGTTTGTCGCTTTCAGACGCGTGGGCGAAGGCGGCACTGATGGCGCGCGAAACGTTGGATGGAAACAGCAGGTTCGCCGCGACGGTCGCTACGCCATCGATGGGCGGCTCCTTGTTTGCGTATCGATCCACTGCGGGCGCCCCCGGCACGAACGTCGGAGCCGCGCCGGCCACGTTTCCAAATATGTGGCTGCGGCTGAAACGCGATGGGACCAGGCTGAGCGGATTTATGAGCGCGGACGGCAACTCTTGGGTGCCGCTCGGATCGACGATTTTGTCGAATCTCTCGCCTGAATTGTACGTGGGCATGGCCGTGACGAGCCACAGACCCACGCAGCCGGCGACTGCCCAGTTTCGAGATTTCTCGACAGTGACCGGCGGGACGATTGGCAACCTGAAGCTTAATCGCGAACCGCTTGGTCCCGCGAGCAGGCGAACGGGGTTGGTAATTTCGGAGATCCTGTATGGGTTGCAATGCTGCGAGGAGGAATTCGAGGACGACGACGACGGCCCCGGCTTGTGTTGGTATACGCACGAATTCATAGAGATTTACAATTCCAACCCATATTTCGAGAATCTGGGCGGTTTCAAGCTGGCGGGAAATTTATCCCATGAATTCCCGGAAGGGACAACGATTCCGGGCGGGGGTTTTCTGGTGTTAAGGCATGGTGATTATGCGGGGGCTCTGTCGGGATGCAAGGGGGTGCGGTTGCTGGACAAGGGCGGAGCCGTGCTGGCGGAAGTGACGTATACCAATCAGCCGCCCTGGCCCCTGGCGCAGCGAACCGGCCATTCGATTGTGCTGAACCGGCCCTCGTACGGGCAAAACAATCCGAAGGCGTGGGCGTTGAGCGATCAGGCTGGCGGGTCACCCGGTGCGGATGAACCGTTTATCGTGCGGGCGAGCGGCGCGCTGCGAATCAATGAGATCAATTCGACCGCAGACCAGTATTTTCTGGAATTATACAACCACAGTAACGACGCCCTTGATATTTCAGGATATAATCTTTCATCGGACTGGTACGAGAGAACGATCGCGTCCGGAACGGTGATTCCGGCAAGAGGGTTTTTGGTGTTTGAAACCGGTCGTAATCGCGGCGTAACGTATTTGCGGACGCCGGATCGGACACATATCGTTGACGCGGTCTCGTATGAAGGTGATCAGGCGTTTGGGCGTTATCCGAATGGAGGGGAGCAATTATACGTTCTAACGTGCGCATCGCTGGGCCAGGCGAATTGCGCGCCCTTCCGCAGCCAGGTGGTCATTAATGAAATCATGTATGCTCCGATTACCGGGGATGTAAATGATGAATATATTGAGCTTTATAACCGCGGCTCGAGCGCAGTTGACGTGGGCGGCTGGTCAGTGAGCGGGGGCAGGGGCGTCGCTTATGTGATTCCATCGGGAACAATGCTTGGGCCGAGCAACTACCTGGTGGTAGCGAAGAATCCTGCGCGGATGATCGGGCGCTATCCGAATCTGGATGCAGAGAATGTGGTGGGAGGATTTGCGGGAGACTTAAGTGACGACGGCGAGCGTCTCGTCCTGGCCGATAATCTGGGACGCGTCCTGGACGAACTAAGATACGAGGTCGGCGGCAAATGGGGCAATTGGTCCCGCGGCGGCGGGAGCAGCCTTGAGTTAAAGGACCCGCGGAGCGATGGGCGTTACGCGCATAATTGGGCCGACAGCGATGAACGGTGGAAAGGGGTTTGGACCACTATCGAAGGGATTGCGAGCATGGGAGAAGCGATGGCATCGGCTCCCCCCAACCTGCAGATCTTGCTGCTAGGGGCTGGGGAGTGCCTGGTAGATGAAGTCGAGGTGCGCAACTTTCGTGGAACCGGGCCAAACTTGATCACCAACAATCCGGCGTTTGAGGCTGGAACAAATGGCTGGTCTTTTCAGGGGTCACACGATCATTCCACGATCACTCTCCAGGGTTTTAACGGCACCCGCTCGCTGCACCTGAGAGCCGCCACTGTTGGGGACAATGGGCCCAGCCGGGTGCGCTCGAGTA
>Ga0075431_100006490_pt1 | contig 11612 bp, 10 predicted proteins | sample RhiMetdeltSRZDD5_FD_75297 | JGI IMG/M metagenome (GOLD analysis project Ga0075431, IMG submission 75297) | Populus rhizosphere microbial communities from Tennessee, USA - Rhizosphere MetaG P. deltoides SRZDD5 | ecosystem: Host-associated > Plants > Roots > Rhizosphere > Soil | place: USA... | reverse complement strand
GATAGCGGAGGCGGTCAAACTGATGGAGCAGGAGGAGCAGATAGCGGTGGGGCCGGAGTCAGTGAAGCGGATACCGGAGGAGGAGACTTTGGAGGATTTGACGGAGGTGGTTTTGGGGACTTTTAGGCCCTTTTGTATGGCCAGTACTTGATATTCTGTTCCCCTCCAAAGAACATAATAAGGCCATCTATAATTATTGGAAATATTCTAGCTAGTTATTCAAATTAAAGTATTAATCCTCAAGATCAGCTTCTTCAATGTCTTCATTCCCCTGATCTATATCTTGTACAATATGGGTTTCTTCCTTTAACTCATCTTTATTTCCTTCCTTTATCAGAGAATTTCCTTCCTTTGGTTCCTCGTTTTATCTTTTTCTATTTCATCTTCCACCATAATTGCTTTATCTTTCGAATTTGCTTATTTTTTTCTTGTTGAGCAGGAGGGCACATACAATCTAATACGTGAAAAATACAGTTTAAAGATTTCATAATTCCGAATCCTGAGTAAATAGAGACATATCGTGTGAACTTCAGAGATGTAGCCTGTACCTGAACAGATTTCAAGAATTAATGAGGAACCTACGAGCATTTTCATAAAGCTGTAAGGAAAGCGACATTCTAGAGACTTTAGATCTTATGCGAGATGATTAACCTATTAAATACTAAGTTAACCGAGTTAGAAAAGATATGAACGTACGCGTTATGACATTATCTATCATGCTTGTACTAGGAATTGGAATCCACAACGTTTTTGCTTCTGGCATCGCAAATTTAATCCCTACAGGAAATGAAAATATAACTATTACACCACCTCAGTCCCCTGCCCCTTCACCAACACTTACACCAACGCCAACTCCTCCTATCCCCTTTAACAATCCTTCAACTCCCCCATTAAAACCACTGGGGCTGTCCAAAGAAATACCATTAGGCACCATGAAACCCACTATTCAGCAAGTAAACCCAAGCAATACGAATACAGGGGTTAGGAGTATGCTTGTTAACTATAGTCTTTATGATAACATAGAAGTCGATGAGGATGCAAATGGTCTCACTATTACAATATCTCAAGTGGAAGATGCTGAACCTATGGAAGAAGAAACAGCATCAGATGTAACTGACGATGTGGGAGAAGAGGAAGACGCGGGCGAAGATGATGATAATGATGATAACAATAACGATGATAACGAAAATAACGATGATGATGGTAAAGGTAGGGGCAATGGTAAGGGTAAAGGCAATGGCAAGGACAAGTAATACCGGTGACTATTGTAGATATTTTTATCCCTTACACTACTTTTCAATCATAACCAAACAAATCTCAGAAAGCGTAAGTTAATGTTAACAACGGCGCCATCAAAATAGACTATGAGTTGAAAACAGGAATTAAACCGGGCCAAGTTAAATTTTAGTTCTATTTACCAGCCAACTCAGCAACAAATCACCATGACATGGTAACGGCTTGCATTAACAACCTAACCTCTTATCTTTCAACTCTAACCGAACTGATTTCAGTAACTCGAGTTCATTCATTATATCTTATTTGTAAATCTCGATGACTTTGTCCCTTCCCAATTCCTTGACATACTTTGCATACGGATTACCACCCTTTGATCCTGGCTATTTTCGTGGGTGAAATCTAATTCTATTTCAGAAGATAGGAATAGTTGGCATAATCTTTCCAGTAATTACGTAGATGCAGCAGCCCCTAATAGTCATTATGATAAGAGTGAAAAGTTACTTATGAATAATTTGCACAGTTTGGAATTAGCGATAATAGATTTGCGAGAAAGCAAAAAAGCCACAGGAAGGATCCAGCGATTCATCCCACAATGTGAAATGAAAAGTAGCGGACTGAGGATCGTAGGGCTCACCTGTGGCTGATTATCCAAATCAGTCCTCGCTGAACCTGCCCGACAAGCATGAAGAACTAGTAATCAATATTAAATCATCCTAATAGCGCACACATATCATTATTCTATAATATCAAGTAACCTATTCGTTTGTACATTAAACGTGGACAGTGGATGATTAATTGATATATTTGAGGGGTATGTCACCCTTTACAATGATAAAACAAACCCTAAACGTTTTAGTCCTCACTACTCGTCTAGCAGAGGGAATCTAGCCTTCTCCAGAAATTTCCTCGTCGCCTTCACCTTCAAAGTCAGCTTGGCGTTTGTAACCGTAATCATTAGTTTCTTTATGAGTCTCAGATCGCTTTTCAACCTTTTTTTGACCATGTTTATTTTCCGTTTCCAATATTAGAAGAAGGTTGTAAGAGATATATGAACATGCGTGAGGGACCATCTACCCATAGGTGTGATTGCTACTCTTAATGTTCACCTCTAACATTATTTCATTATGTTAACGCGTGGTAGGATATCTTATCGACAGTAGGCAGAGTATGGGGAGATCCTTGAATGAGGATAAAAGACATAGACAAGACAGATAGCATTTGCAGCACCTTTTTGCGTGTGGTTTGCAATCGATTAATTTGTCTACTTATTAGATGGTAATCCTGGTCTTACTGGCTGTCAAATTAGTAATAACAAGAGTGTTCTCAATAACCGGCTTGCAATGGTTCATCTAACAAAAAAAGATGGTTGTTACTGCACTGTAACAGTTCCTACTAGAAAGGGATGCAGCGTGCAGAAATATTTGTATTCTCCAGGTTCAGTGGGCATTGCAACCGGTTTACTCTCTTGGTTTGCACCTATCAGCCCAGAATCAAATTTACCATCTGGAGTTGGAGATTCACCAGAAGTTGCTGTGTGGAGAGCATTATCCTGGTTATCCCATACTACCGTAGCACCTGGAGAGACGGTGATCGTAGCGGGTTCATAGCCAACACCACTTGTGGCCGCAGAAGACCCAATAGGCATAACTACTGTAGTCTCTCCACCACCACCAGCTGTGCCCGTAGCATTAGCTGCGCCAGTTGCATTGGTTGCATTAGTTCCCTGCGCTATTATTTCGTAAGGACCTATACCAAGAATTGATACCGTTAAAAGAACAGATATCACACTGGCTCCTATGATTATACTCGATTCAAATTGTCTGAACTTCATCGAGAACTATCGGATAGACGTACAATATAATCATTCACACTAATCCGTATGGTTGAAGAAAGCATATTTGGCCCAAAAGAGAGAGAAGCGAAATACTCGGAGACTGCTTTAGGGAAATAAAACACCGATCAATGGTATATTAAAATCACGTATCCATCCAGTTACAAAATCCTCTGTAGACTACCGTTGTATATCACTAGCGATACAGTACCCATCTCACCGACTCGTATTGATCCTTGTAATAGACGATCACGGTTAGTATGGTTTGGACTGTTTGCCGTAGAGAGGATCGCAATCATAAGGGTATTTGCCGGGAGCTTTCTCTTATTTCAACCTAGGTCAGTTCTCATATCCTCACCGAATCTAGTCTTGACGCAGTATATCTTCACAGATCTACTCTTGTCTACCGATCAAATACAGGCCTCGACCGTAGTGGCAGATGCCCAAAGTTATGAATAATGTAAAAACTACAGAACGAGATTCGTGTGATATTGGCGGAGCTAGCATTATTCTATAATAGGACTCGTTCAAGTTTTGGTTTTGCCCAGTTAATCTACCTTCCGTGCAGCCAATAACCTACTGATGCCACTACAATCAGACTAATCTCATTGATTGCATTTTCCAGTATCAAATAGATAATGGAATGATTTCTGAGTTCAAAAAACAAAATGTCCTCTTCCCGCAAAGTATCTTGAGTAAAAACCTTCCTAGGCTAAAGTTTGACACCTTAGGCAAAATCTAATTGATGAATTATTATATTATCTGTATCCCACAATATAGTTTGTATGATTCAATTTGAAATTTCATATTGAAAAAAAGATTAGTACAGGTTCATTTGGGGACCGTATACCAAGTATTATGTGAAGATGATGACAAGTTCTATGCCTTGAAAGAATTAAGAAATATGGAACCAGTTGTCAAACAACGTTTTGAAAGAGAAATCAAAGGACTGTCACAATTAGATCACTCAAATATTGTTAAAATTATCCAATGGAACATTGATGGAGATCCTCCAAATTTTAATCCCTATTATGTTATGGAATATTTGGGCGGAGGCTCACTTAGACAGTATATGGACGAAAAATTTCGAGGTGATCATCGATATCAATTTGATACAAAATGGACTATAAATAAGATAATTCTCCCTGTTTGTAATGCGTTCGCTCATATCCAAACAAAGGAGAATGTATACTGAAGATGGTTAGTCTTGAGCCTGAAAATAGACAGCATTCGATATGGGATTTAATATCTGAAGTTGAAATCCTGCCGGATAATTCTCTCTAGCTTCAGGCCTTGCTAGGAAATGTCAATCATTGCTTATGAGCACACCTTGGCTTGAAGTTTCTATATTTATGGGTTTAGTATGAGGTTGGGATATAGATATCGTTACCAGTCAGCAGGAACCTGATCAATAAGATGTGGACTTATCTATTGTTAGGAAATTATAAGATCCCATAATGTGGCTAGACATCTTATGTTACTGATGACCTAAAAAAAGTATTTTTTATCCCTTGTTCAGACGATATGCTTGGCTTTAAATATACTTAATTACAGTATTGCTTGTTTATTAGTTCAGAGATTTAATTCTAGGAATTATTCATATAAGCAAATGGATGTAATCTATAAGCTGCGGTGCTAGAATCATTATGAACAAATATCCAAACCCAATCCCGTCACTAACCATTGGCTTACAGACGTACTTCTCCGGGTTCCCTCAGCCTGATTGTTAATGAGTACTCTTTCTTATGGCAGTTCAGTCTCAGGTGGGTTATTACTATTGTGCCAGCTTAAATTACCACCCATCTATCTAATGAAGGGATTTAGAGCAATAAGTAATAAGAGAACCTGTTCAAAGGTTACGTTGTAAGGTTCAAAATTGCCCTCGCTAGGTCACCCTTTGCATCCATTAGAGCCTGAATAGCCTTTTCTCTACTTACGTTAGCTTGCTGCATCACAAGTACTATGTCTTCATCCCTAAGTGATGGTGTTTCCCGTTCTTTTTCCTCTATGTCGGTGGCTACAACCTGGAAGATAGTGCTGTCTTTTCCCTTCATCTCCACAACTTGAGGCTTTATAAGATACAGTTCTTTCGTTTCTGTTTTAATGATAACTTCTTCGATATTCCCAAGGTCCTTCATCTCAAGACCCATCTTATCAAGCATACGCCTCATTTCACGATTGCCGCCACGCATCATATTCTTCTTTATTTTGTGCGGCTTTTTATTCCTTCTCTAATTTTAACGGCCACACCTCTTTCATATCTGTTCATAGACGTACTTCCAAGTAATGCAACACCGGTTGCTACAATTTTGGTGTTCGAATCGTAGCTTTCTAAAATTGCTACATCAGACCCTGGTCTCACGTTCGATCCACACCATTGAACATGCTTACAAAATAATGATCTACCCTCACTTACAAATGGTAAGGCCTCTTCAATAGGGACAACGCAGTTCGCCATAAAGGATTTGACTTTAGATAGCTCTTGGGCACCGAAAACTGTCAAGGCTAATCCTCCATCTGTTCTTAGGGTTGCTACCAATCTGTTACGGACACTAAAGTTCTTAATTCGTCCGGTCCTCTTTGAATACACGAATTGAATTGTCTCCGACGCAAGAGCATTAGAAACTCCAATCCCGAACAATGAGTCTATATGATAAAAAATCTTATTTACGGGATTTAGCGGTAGTGGATTCAATCTATTGACTTAAAATAACCTGTAATAAATATTCTATTACGTATATACAATGATGTCATTAAGATTCTGCAATCAAATTTGAGTATTCTTCGCGTCTTATTCGGAATTCAGCCTCTGTCCGCATGTGAATCAAAATCTAAGAAAAGGCTAAATTTGTATCTGTTTAGATATTCTTGATGTCACCGCTATTCTGCGAACTTTGTGGACGTTCGGTCACTGATGGGAAAAGATCTGTAGTGATAGATAATTCTGTCATGAATGTATGTATGGCATGTTCAAAAAGAGGTAAACCATATGTCCCAACTTCCCAGGGAAAGACGAAAGTAGCCAATACTTCTATTGTTCCTAGGGGTAAGTCTCAGAGGATTCAGCTTATAGACGACACTATCCTTGATCCTGAATATCCTAGATTAATTAAAGAAGCACGTATAAAATTGGGTTTATCTCATGAGCAGTTGGGGATAAAAATGAATGAGAAGGCAGTTTTGTTACGAAGGTTCGAAACAGGAGCTTTGAAACCGGATGAGGCATTTTCAAAAAAATTGGAAAGATATCTGGGCATTATTCTATATAAGAGTATTAAAGAGGACAACTAGCAACCATTGACTTTTAGATCCAAGACCTATTTGTATCAAAAGAGTATCATCAGCTATTTTTGTAGGACAGGGCAGATATGAACAGTATGGAAAAAAAGGAAATGGCATTTGTTGGATCATGTTCGATCTAATATCAGAGTTTATATACTGTTACTATCCTAGAGTAAAAGAGGCGCTTATTCTAATTAACAACATCTTTTTCGAGTTTTCCATCTTTGATATGTATCGTCCTATCCGTTTCCTTAGAGAGTTCTAGATTATGAGTGACCAAAATTATTGTTCTTCTAAACCTTTTTGAAAGCGATTTAAGCAAATAAAAAACTTCCTCTCCTGTTTTCGTGTCTAAGTTTCCAGTAGGTTCATCAGCGAGGATTATTTCAGGATAGTTCATAAGAGATCTTGCTATAGCTACTCTTTGTTGTTGTCCTCCACTTAAGTTTAATGGCTTTTGATCGGCTTTATCGCCCATTCCCAGAATGTCAAGTAATTTATTGGAACGCAATTTTCTTTCTGTCTTAGACATGCCGGAGATTATACCTGGAATTTCTATGTTCTTCTGAATAGAAGTTCTATTAATTAGATTATAGGACTGGAAAATAAATCCGATCATTCTGTTTCTAAAATTGGAGATCTCTCTGCTAGGAAGAGCAAATATGTCAATTCCGTCAACGAGAACGTTTCCGGATGTTGGCTTGTCTAGTGCACCTATTATATTTAGCAATGTAGACTTCCCACTCCCAGATGGGCCAACAATAGAAACTAATTCTCCCTTCTTAACTGAGAAATTGATACCCTTTAGAGCTGTAAATTCCCCGGCAGGGGATAAATACATTTTTGAAACATTTTCGACATTCAGTGCGTCTGTCAGCTCGCGTAAACCGTGAACTGATGGTTTGATAGGTCCGCTTTTATTCCCATTTTGATTAGAATCGACTCTGAATCGTTTTGGATCAAAGTTATTTATTCCTGAACTAGACATTTTTATCGATTTAATATTTCGTCAGGATAGATGGGGTTATCAGAAGCTTGTTTAAAGTCAAGGTCAAAAATAATAGCAAGATTGTTCTTAAGAAAAACATTATCTAAATCTCGGATCTCTTCCAAGGTATGGTCAATTGAAGCCAGAGGCAATTTATTATTTACCTCTTTTTACTTCACAAGTTTTCCGCAGATCTTTAAGCAAGATCTTCTTTACTTTATATCTCACGCAGCTAGTCTTCTAATAACACTCCTGCAAACGGCTCAGTCTTATATTCGTAATATATGTGCTCCCCAGCTCTTTGTCCATTAAAAAATTCAGCACTGCCTTCATCGAGGTTGGCGACGTTGGCCGACGGATCGACGCCCAACCAAAGTGGCTGCTTGTTTATAAGATCATCTCCAACTGCTGCTCTTAATTATCCAATGGCTATGAGTACTAATCTTTCCTCTTTTTCTACAGAATTCTTGTAACAAAAGATAGAGTGAGTATTAACTCATCGTAATCTTCCTATCATTGCTTGCAACTGTCAGAAAACCTCAGGCTAACCCACATATTATGCCTTAAATCCAATACGAGTCTTGCCCAAATAACTGCAACAACATCTATAATGAATAATTCACAGCAATAAAAAAATAGTATTATTTCATTCGTATAGGTAGTAAGTTTGGCAGGAGCAGATAATTTTGCTATTGAGGAAAGAAACGCTGCTAAGGCAATAGAATGGATGAATTCGTATGCAAACAAGAATGGCAAAAAGTTTGAAACCAAGCTCGAGGGCTATATACTGTCAACAACAAATTTTGGAAACTTTGAGGTAATATCATGGAATGGCGACTGGTCTGCAGCACGAATTATCATAGTAAAAGTAAGCCGGAAATTGAATCTTAAGGTAATCGAGTCAGGATATCATCAAAAGGGAGATTTTTTACGGTCCCTTTTTTTAGTAAGTAAGGAATTCGCAAAGGTTTACAGTGATGGACGACTAATTGGAAATATTGTACTAGGTATGGTCTCAGGTAAATGGACGGTAGAATCAGAGACGCTCCGATGAGATTTTCTCTCAATGTATTTTGTCTCAAAGATCTCTTGTAACATTAAAAAGGAATTTGCTACATATCGATCAAATCCGTATTTACTGGGGCACGTTGAAATACTTATCATTTGGAAACAGTTAGATATAGAATTCCGTATTCTACGAATCTAATTATTTTAGCATTACGCAACAAAGACTAGCTCTGGAATATTCAGGAAACCTTCCTCATGCGTCTAATGGGTCCAGAAACTCTTTGTGATGAGGGTCAAATAATACTAACGTTAATAACTCTAAATTTATGCCATTGAATGAAACGCAAGATGAACCCAAAAATTGAGGCTAAATCATGGAATCCCTCTATGGAGAAGGAAATCCTAGTAAAGCCCGGGAGCGAAAATATATACGATTTTACGCCTGTCTATGAAGAAAAGTTATTTGTAATAGACACGCCACCACCATATCCTTCTGGGCGACCTTGGCATCTGGGCGCTGCGGCGCATTATGCCCAAATAGACATGATTGCAAGGAATGCTAGAATGTCTGGATATAACGTGATGTTTCCAATAGGAATTGACAGAAATGGATTACCTGTTGAAATTTACACTGAGAAAAAGCATAAGATTCGGATGCGAAAGATGGAAAGGCAAGCCTTTCTTGATCTTTGCAAAGTAGCTTTAGATGATGTTGAAGCTGAAATGATTAAGCTGATGAAAGAAATGGGCTTGAGTTGCAACTTCAACAACTACTACCGTACAGACTCTGACGAATTCAGATCCTTAACACAGAGTACTTTTATTGATTTATGGAACCGCAATCTTGTATATCTTGCAACAAGACCGAACAATTATTGTTCAGAATGCGGGACAACAATTGCAGATGCAGAAATAATCTACCAGGATGTACCTACTAAACTCGTATACATGAATTTTGAGGTTAAGGAAGCCTCCGATAGAATTGTTGTAGCATCCACTAGACCGGAACTATTGTTTGCATGTCAGGCCGTAATTGTAAATCCCTATGATGATCGTTACCTACAATTTCATGGAAAGCATGTCAAGATTCCTCTTTTCAATAGAATAGTAAAGATTTTGCCACATCACTCGGCAAAACCAGAGTTTGGTTCTGGTGTTGTGATGGTATGCAGCTATGGTGATCAAAACGATGTCCAAGTAATTCGGGAATTAGGTCTGAACGAAATTGTTGCCATTACTCAGGACGGAATAACCACTCAGGCGGCTGGTCCTTATTCAAAACTAAAGCTAAAAGAAGCAAGATCAAAGATAATTATGGATTTGGATAGCGCTGGTTGCATAAATAAAGTAGAAGATATCATACATAGAACTCCATTATGTGAGCGCAGTATGACTCCTGTTGAAATTATTCCAATGGAAGATTTTTATCTGAAACAACTAGAATATGTTCCCAAGCTAAGAGCCCTTGCAGATACGATTAAATTTTATCCTCCAATGCACAAACAGATCTTGATTAATTGGCTAAACTCCGTGTCGATTGACTGGCCTATATCAAGACGACGCTATTATGGTACTGAGATACCTATCTGGTATTGCAATAAATGTCGAACCCCGAATCTCCCAAAATCAGTTTCTCCGGACAGATATTATAGACCATGGAAGGAAAAGCCACCATTCAAAAAATGTGAAAATTGTGATTGTACTGAATTTACAGGCGAGGATAGAATATTTGATACGTGGATGGATTCAAGTATTACATCTCTTTTCATTACGAAATACAATAGAGATTCTGAGATATACAGATATTTGTACCCTACCGAAATCCGACCACAGGCTAAGGATATCATTAGAACGTGGCTTTATTATAGTATGCTGCGGTGTTTTCAGCTAACAGATACGTTGCCATGGTCGGGTGCATGGATAATGGGTTATGGGGTAGATGAAAAAGGCGAGAAAATGAGTAAGAGTAAAGGGAATGTTATCGATCCATCTCCAATCATACATCAATATGGTGCGGATGCTTTTAGATTTTGGTCAGCAACCGAAAGTAATTTGGGTCACGATTTTCGATGTTCCGAACGGAAAATAGCTGGCTCAAAAAACTTCCTGTCAAAATTATGGAATATTGGGAGGTTCATTTCGTCTTTCGATGTTCCTGCAGAATCCCCCGGAAAACTTCTTGCAACCGACCAATGGATTATTTCAGAACTATCGAGGCTTGTAGAGGATTGCAAAAAGGGGTATGATGAGCTCAACTTTTTCATTCCATCAAATGCAATTCGTGAGTTTACCAGAAATCTTTTTGCTTCACACTATATTGAGATGATAAAAGCGCGTGCGTACAACAAAGAAGATCATATGGGGTATAAGTCAGCTATATTTACATTGCATAAATGCTTGTCTACTATATTGCTGCTGCTTGCACCTATCTGTCCATTTATTACAGAAGAACTGTGGACAAAGGTTTATTCGACTAAAAGTATCCATTTGCAACCTATTCCAAGATCTACCGAGGAAGAATATCGGGAGTTGGAGAAATATACGCCGTTGATAACAGATTTTAATTCTATGGTATGGAACAAAAAAAGAGATACCATTCTAGCAGAGACTGGAAAGCCACTGTCTCTCAAAGATCCTATCCGAATGTCTGTTCCGTCTGACTTGGGGCTTTTCAAAAGTGATCTTCAGACGATGCACAATTTGTGCGAGTAATACTTCCAAATAATGCCTATTCCTACATGGATTCGATAAGGTTGATATGACAACTTTAATGAAGGTGCTACGAACGACAGTCGATACATCTTATGACTAGTCGCGTATAAGTTGACCAATTGTACTGGAGAAGTCTCAGATTATAACATATTTCATAATAAGATATCTCAGATAAAAATATTCATACAGATAAAATACGTAATATTGAATACAGGATCATGGCGCGTTCTTTTGTTATCGCCAACGGGGACAGGACTAGACGTATGGCTTCGATAATAAACACTAGACAAAATGGATTATGTTATTCTTGTCGGAAGAAAATTGAAGAAGATGATATAATAGTCAGTCATGGTCATATGAGCAGACACTATTATCATAAGAAATGCGCTCAAAAGCTACATATAATATGAAACGTGTGAGTATCCTTTCCTTTTATTAGATTCCGAAATGCAGATGAGGATGGTATTGGCTTCGATCTTTGATAGGAATGGATTCTATTTGATTGATAATAATTTTGCTTGCTAGCGGTTAATCAATTGGAATCCAATTATGGCC
>Ga0075431_100006489_pt1 | contig 11613 bp, 10 predicted proteins | sample RhiMetdeltSRZDD5_FD_75297 | JGI IMG/M metagenome (GOLD analysis project Ga0075431, IMG submission 75297) | Populus rhizosphere microbial communities from Tennessee, USA - Rhizosphere MetaG P. deltoides SRZDD5 | ecosystem: Host-associated > Plants > Roots > Rhizosphere > Soil | place: USA... | reverse complement strand
TCGGTGGCCGGATCGTCATCGGTCGCATTGCGCTGCGCCACCAGGAGAATTCGACGATCCTCGCGCATCACCTCCTCCAGCGCGCGAATCGATTTCTCGCGGCCGACGAACAGCGGCACGATCATGTGAGGAAACACCACGATGTCGCGCAGCGGCAACACGGGATAAATGTCTTGTCCGCCGACCGAGGCAGGCCTGGAGGTGGATTCGATCATCTCTGTTCCTTTCTGGCGTTGGGCCTCGCTTGAGGCTGCCCCAGTTCCGTGCGCCTCCCAAGGGAGCGGCGAAGCGCCAAGCAATCGAAAAGCGGCGGCAGACCCTCATGGAGCCTGGCGCGAAGCCTGTCGGGCTCGTCCGAAAAACCGGGAAAACCGGCTTCCATAGAATGCGGGATAAGGTTTCGCGACGCCGGCTAACATGGCCTCCGGTGTCGCCGAATTCAAGTATTGCCCCAGGCGCTTGCAAACGAGCCGGCAGCCGTTGCCCAACGGCCACGGCACGGCACCTCCCGGTTTCATCCGGATGCTGGCCCCCTCCCCATACATTGTCTCAAGATCCGAGCGAGGCCTTTGCCTTGGTCAACGTCGGCTCGCGGTCGGCATAGATCAGCAGCGGCTTGGCATCGCCATCCACCACATCGCGCGAGATCACCACCTCCTCCACCCCGGTCATGCCGGGCAGGTCGAACATGGTGTCGAGCAGGATGGCCTCCATGATGGAGCGCAGGCCGCGGGCGCCGGTCTTGCGGTCGATCGCCTTCTTGGAGATCGAGCGCAGCGCCTCGTCCGGGATGGTCAGACGGACGTCCTCCATCTCGAACAGCCGCTGATATTGCTTCACCAGCGCGTTCTTCGGCTCGGACAGGATCTGGACCAGCGCCTCCTCGTCGAGATCCTCGAGCGTCGCGATCACCGGCAGGCGGCCGACGAACTCGGGAATGAGCCCGAATTTCAGCAGATCCTCCGGCTCGAGCGCCCGCAGCACCTCGCCGGTGCGCCGGTCCTCCGGCGACTTCACCTCGGCGCCGAACCCGATGCCCGAGCCCTTGCCGCGGGCGGAGATGATCTTCTCGAGCCCGGCAAAGGCGCCGCCGCAGATGAACAGGATGTTGGTGGTGTCGACCTGCAGGAACTCCTGCTGCGGGTGCTTGCGCCCGCCCTGGGGCGGCACCGAGGCAACCGTGCCCTCCATGATCTTGAGCAGGGCCTGCTGGACGCCTTCGCCCGAGACATCGCGGGTGATCGACGGGTTGTCGGACTTGCGCGAGATCTTGTCGACCTCGTCGATATAGACGATGCCGCGCTGCGCCCGGTCGACATTGTAGTCGGCCGCCTGCAGCAACTTGAGGATGATGTTCTCCACGTCCTCGCCGACATAGCCCGCCTCGGTGAGCGTGGTGGCGTCGGCCATGGTGAACGGTACGTCGAGTATGCGGGCAAGCGTTTGGGCGAGCAGGGTTTTGCCGCACCCGGTCGGTCCGACCAGCAGGATGTTCGACTTGGCGAGCTCGACGTCGTTGTTCTTCTGCGCGTGATTCAACCGCTTGTAGTGGTTGTGCACCGCCACCGACAGTACCCGCTTGGCATGGTTCTGGCCGATGACATAATCGTCCAGCACCTTGCAGATCTCGGCGGGCGTCGGCACCCCGTCCCGCGACTTCACCAGCGAGGACTTGTTCTCCTCGCGGATGATGTCCATGCACAGCTCGACGCACTCGTCGCAGATGAAGACGGTCGGACCGGCGATCAGCTTGCGGACCTCATGCTGACTCTTGCCGCAAAACGAGCAGTAAAGCGTATTTTTTGAGTCACTGCCGCTAGACTTGCTCATCGGTCCTCCTTTGGGCCGCGCCCCCTATAGTTCGTCACGCTTCCGTCACCCACCAGTGACCGTTCTGACGCATCTGCCCGGCATACCGTGCAAGTTCCGCGCCCCCGCGACTCTCAGCCAGAAGAAAGCTCCCAACCATCTCAGCATGGTAGCCGATGGTTAATCAACCCTTGACAGATGTCCCAAAACGCAGCTTGGCGCGTCAGACCCCACAATTTCCTACTTTTCACCAGCTATTTCCGGTCGTTTATCGATAACTTGATCGACAAGACCGAAGTCCTTTGCCCCCTCCGCAGTCAGGAACGTATCCCGCTCGAGAGCATCCTGAATCGCCGTCAGCGACTGGTTGGTATGCTTGGCATAGATCTGATTCAGCCGCTGCCGAAGATCCAGGATCTCCTTGGCGTGGCGTTCGATATCGGAGGCTTGGCCCTGGAAGCCGCCCGACGGTTGATGGACCATCACCCGGGCGTGCGACAGGGCGTAGCGCATCCCCGGGTGGCCGGCGCACAGGAGCAGCGACCCCATCGAGGCAGCCTGGCCGATGACGGTCGTCGACACCGCCGGCCGAATGAACTGCATGGTGTCGTAGATGGCAAGACCCGATGTCACAACCCCGCCGGGGGAGTTGATATACATCGCGATCTCTTTTTTCGGGTTTTCCGCCTCGAGGAACAGGAGCTGGGCAACGATCAGCGTCGCCATATGATCTTCCACCGGCCCGGTGATGAAAACGATCCGCTCCTTGAGAAGGCGGGAATAGATGTCGTAGGCCCGCTCGCCCCGATTTGTCTGTTCGACCACCATGGGGACGAGTACGGAAGCATAGGTGTCGATTGGGTCGCGCATGGCTGTCCTGCCGTGTGAAGCTCGGTATTCGATGCCTTAGATAAGCGATCCCCCGTCGACCCGCAAAGGCCCTTCAGGAAGTTCCCACCAGCCGAGAGAGCGTCTCTCTCCTCCATAGCTCATTTCGCCCGCCAGGGGGTGTGCCGAATGTGACATCTGCGGCGATTGTTGCCGGCTGCCCCTCGATGCGGATGATGCGGTCGGCGAGGGTCAGTGCTTCCTTTACGTCATGGGTGACCAAAACAACGCTCACCCTGTGCTGTTGCCACAATTCTGCAACCATTTGGCGGAGTTGGTCGGCGGTGGCCTCATCGAGCGAGGCGAAAGGCTCATCGAGCAGCATCAACCGCGGCCGGATGACCAGCGCCCGGGCGAGCGCCACCCGCCGCGCCATCCCGCCGGACAGCGCCCTGGGAAAGGTGTCCGCCTCGCCCGCCAGCCCCACCTGCGCCAGCGCATCGGCGGCCCGCCGCACATTGTCCGGCAGGCGTGGCGAGCCGGGGAGAGCGAGGGCGACATTCTCGATGGTGCGGCGCCACGGCAACAGTCGCGGCTCCTGGAACACCATGCCGATCGGCCCCTCGACATCGATCCTCCCGGCGAAGGCGCGGTCGAGCCCGGCAATCAGCCGCAAGAGCGTCGTCTTGCCGGCACCCGAACGCCCGACGACTGCCAGCACCTCGCCGTCGCCAAGCGCGAAGTCGATGCCGCGCAGCACCTGGCGGTCGGCGAAATTCTTGGCATCGATGGTCACCCGCATCATGAGCATGATGCTCTAAGTCTCGAGCCGCCAGCTTGTGGCATGGCGCTCCCAGGGCTGGAGCACCAGCAGATCGATGACCTGGATCACCGCCATGAAGGCGAGTGCATAGACGAAGATCATGCCGATCTCGAAATTCTGGAAATTGAGCTCGATCTCGAAGCCGACGCCGGAGGAGCGGCCGATCAGCTCGACCACCAGCACGATCTTCCAGATCAACGCCAGGCCGGAGCGCGCGGCTGCAGCCAGATAAGGCTCGAGCTGCGGCAGAACGACATGCCGCAGGATCTTCAGTCGATCGAAGCGGAAGACCTGCGCCATCTCGTCGTAATGCGGGTCGACGGCCCTCGCTCCTTCCCGAAGCGTCACCGCCACATTGGGGATCTTGTTCAGCGCGACCGCGGTGATCGCCGCCGCCTCGTTGAGGCCGATCCACAAATAGCTGAGCACGATGGTGATGAGCGCCGGCACATTGAGGAAGAAGATCAGCCAGCCATCGAAGAAGCGGTTCGCCTCGCGATGGCGTCCGAGAAAGATGCCGATCGCCGTGCCGATCATGAAGGCGATCACCGAGGCAGCGGCGACCCGCGCCAGCGTGATGCCGACATTTCGCAGCAGATCCCCCGACATGAGCTCGTCGACGAACAGCCGCGCCACTTCGGCCGGGGACGGCAGGTAGCGCGACTGCAGCAGCGCTGCGATCACTGCCCAGCCGATCACCAGGACCGTCAATGACAGCGCGGTCCACAAAGGTCGGCTGGCATCGGCAGCAATGCGACGTCGCCCGGCCACTTCAGGTCATTTCAGCTGGTAGAAGGTGCCGTCGGCCAGCCGCGGATTGGGGCCGACCAGATCGGGTCCGCCCAGCCGTGCCAGGAGCGCAAACATCTTGGCGGCGCTGGCTGCATCAGGCTTCTGGCCGCGGCTCGGAATGCCGGCGCGGAACCCGTCGCGCAACGCCTTGAACTCGCCGTCCGTGGCAGCCCGCATCAGCGGCCGCAAGCGCTCCCATTCGGCGTCGGAGCCGAGCATGATGTCCTTGGCATCCGCGGAAGCCTGCATCAGACCATTGATCGCGCCGGGATGCGCCTTGGCGAAGCTTTCGCGGAAGGTGAAGCCGATGAGCGGCAGGTCGGGATCGAGGCCGAGCTTGGCCGCGGCATCGGCGATGCGGATCAGCGGCCGGAAGCCCCGCGCCTCGAGCTTGGCGAGGAATTGCCAATAGTTCAGCACCGCATCGAGCTCGCCATCGAGCGCCTGCTCGTTGAGGAGCGGCGGCGCGGCGAACACCGGGGCGGCGTCGCGCGCCAGGTCGAGCTCGTGCTGCTGCATTGCGATGGCGCGGATGATGAGCCAGCTCTTGTCTGTAGGACCGCCGGCGACGCCGATCCGCTTGCCCCTTAGGTCGCCCAGCGATTTGAGCGTCGACCCCGCCCTGACCATGACCGCCCCGACCGCCCGCGAATAGGGCACGAACGTGTAGTCGCTGCCGGCGCTGCGCTGGCGCGACACCCACAGCCAGTCGGTGGTGATCACATCGGCCTCGCCGCCCATCAGCATGAGATCGGCGGCACGCTTGCCGGCAAGGTCGATGAGCTCGATGCGGATGCCGTGCTTGAGGTCGAGCTCATGGGTCTTGATGACGTCCATCTCCCACGCCACCGTGCCGAATTTCAGCGTGGCGAGGCGAATGGTGGTGGGCTCGGCCGCGACGCCGGCGGCGCTGCCGAGCCGGTAGAGAATGCCAAGGCTCAGCCCGCCTGCGGTGGTTCGATGGAATTGTCGGCGAGTCAGAAACACCGAACCTCCGCCTCGGCCTGCGCCCTCCGCAGCTCGTTCATGGCCTGATGTGCCGGCTCGCTCTGGCGGAACAGCGCACCGTTCTCGCCTGCCACCTGGCCCATGCTCAGCGTCGTCTCGGCCCGCACATAGCTGTCATAGGGAATGATGGTGGCGATGACATCGATCGAGCAGGAGCATTTGTCCAGCGCCTCGCGCGTCTCGCCATTGCTTTTCATGCAGCCGAATACGTAATCGGCGCGCGCTGCTGTCGGATAGTCGTTGATCACCGCGCCTGAGGCCGGCACGGCCGAGAGCGGCATCAGGCAAAGCGCAGCAATCTTCCAATTCATCGACGCAGTCCTATTGGCTGATGGTTTCGACGGGAAACTCTCCCTTGAACCGGTGCTCGTCGGTATCCACCGCCTCCACCGTGAACTTGTCCGCGCCATTGGGCGTGTAATCGAACCGGATATTGGGGTCCTCCGACAGCGAGATGCCGCCCTCGACCGTGAGCAGGAGGTCGTCGCCCTGCCTGATCGTCAGCTCGCGGATGAACATGGCCGGCGTGTAGTAATGGGTGATCTGGTCCATCTGGAATCCGGAATGGTTGGGGTGACGCAGCATCAGCTGCGCTTCGCGCCGTCCATCGGGGGTGGCAAATTGCCGGAGCTTCATCTTTCCCATATTGGCCTTGGCCTCGGCCGGGTCCTTGCCCGCCGGCGCCGAGCAGCCGCCCGAGGCTTTGACGAATTTCTCGGCGACATGCAGCTTGCCGTCGCTCGTCTCGGCGACAACGTGGACCTTGGTGTAGGAGTTCACCCGAAACCGGGTGGAGATCCGGCTGATGCCCGATTTCTCGCCCAGCGTGAACACCGCCGAGATCGGCGCCGGGTTGCGGTCGATCACCAGCGTGATCTTGCGCACCGGCTTGGCCGTTGCATCGGGCTTGAGCGTGATGGTCATCGGCACGATGGCGGCATCCTCGGCGCGGTAAGGCGCCTCGAGCGCCACCACCCCGCTATCGGCGGTCATCGGCCGGGAAGCAAAGGCATCGGCCTGGAGCCCGGGCCAGGGGTCATCGGCGGCAAGCGCGACGCCGGGTGACAGGCCAAGAACCATCCCGAGCGCCAGGCCGGCTATTCGCGTCATGTATGGTCTCCTCACGGGCATGGCTTCCGCATGGGTCGAATATAAGACGGCCATCCCGTTCCGTCATGGCCGCCATGAGGTCGCGGCGTGCGCCTGCGCTATTCCCATTCGAGCTCGGCAAAACCAGTGGTGGCGTTCCGGGCATTGTACTCGTCAAACAAGCTCCAGCGGCCTTGCTCGGACCGGCCGGCCGTCGCGGCCGCCGCGCTGAGATCGCCGCCGCGCTTGATGATGGCGCGCAGGTCGCCCGCCAGCCTCTCGAGATAGCGCCGCTGATCGGCAAGCGCCGCGGCAAGGGGAACGGCCGGCGGACCGTGCCCCGGCACCACCCGGGCGGCCGGCAGCTTCGCCATTTCGTCCATCGCGGCGAGCCAGCCGGTGAGGCGGCCATCGATCACCGGCAGATGGCCGATGAAGACGAGGTCGCCGGCAAAGAGCGTCCCGGTCTCACGGTCGAGCACCGTCACGTCATTGTCGGTATGGGCCACCGGCCACGCCGTGACCTCGAGCACCCGGCCGCCGAGATCGAGCTCCAGCGTCTTCTCCACCGCGAGATCCGGCGGAACGACCTTGATATCGGCGATCAGCCTGGCACCGATCAGGCTGGCATTGGCGGCGAGATATTGCTCGCGCCGTGCCGCCAGCGCGGCGGCAAGCTTGTGGTGGCCGACGAAGCGCACCCCCTTCTCCGACTGGAATGCGGCATTGCCGAACATGTGGTCGGGATGCATGTGCGTGTTGATCACATAGGTGACCGGCAGTGCCGTTGCCTGTCGGATGCTGGCAAGGAGCGCCTTCCCCTCGGCAACGCTGCCGCCCGTGTCGATCACCGCAACCGCTTTCCGGCCGACGATAAAGCCGACATTGGCGATGGCGCCGCGATTGGCCTCGCTCATCAGTTGATGCTGGCCCTGAAAGACAAAGACGCCGGGGGCGATCTCGGTGACCGGCAGAGGCTTGACGACGGCGCTGTTCCGGAAGGCCCGCGCCGCATTGCGCAGCCTGTCCATGTTGCGGGCGCTGTCCTCGCCCTTGAGGTTCAGGAGCCGCGTCGAGGTGACATCGGCATTGTCGAGATCGGCACCGGCGATATTGGCGCCGCTCAGATCGGCGCCGCCGAGCTCGGCCGAGGCGAGGTTGGCATCGGAGAGATCGGCATCGCGGAAGGAGGCGAACTCGGCCATCACCCGCGACAGGTTGGCACCTTTGAGCGAGGCGCCATCGAGCTTGGCCTGCTTCAGGATCGCCCGCATCAGCCCCATGGACTGGTTCTTCATGTCGGCCGAGAGATTGGCCCCGTCGAGCTTGGCGCCCCTGAGATCGCTGCCGGTCAGATCGCCGGCGATCCGTGCGCCGGTGAGATCGGCGCCGCTCATGCGCGCGCCGACAAGCTGCGCGGCGAAGAGGCTCGCCCCCTTGAGGCTCGCGTCGGTGAAGTCGGCCTTGAGCGCCCAGGCCTGGTCGAGGATCGCCCCATCCAGCCTGGCACCGACGAGGCGCGTGTTGTTGAGCCGGGCATTGCGCAGGATGGCACCGCTCAGATTGACGCTGCTGAGATCGAGGCCGGACAGCCGCATGCCGGTGAGGTCGGCCCGCCCTCCCGGCGGGACGGCGGCGAGCTTCTCGAGCAATGCCGGCCGATCGATCTCGGCCGTCGTCATGGCTGGCGAGGAGAGGTCGACCTGATCGAGCATGCTCTGCGCCCACGCCGGCCAGGCGAGGCCGAGCAGCGCCGCAATCATCAGCACGATTCTCCGCAACCGAGGGCTCCCTGGAAGCGACTGCGCCGGAGACCAGCTCCGACGCAGCAACTTCACGCCTATTTGTCCCGCGGCGCAAGCACCGGCTTATCGACGAAAGTCTGATTAGATGACCATCGTCTCCCAATATGTGGTTTTCATGATCTCATGCAGAATCAGGACCGCAGGAATCTCCGTCGCCGGAGCTGCACGTAGGCCTGGGCCAGCGCATGCAGCTCGTCGTCCTCGAGCTTGGCAAGCGCCTTGGCCAGCATGTCCCACATCATCACTGTCGCCTGGCCCTCGTCGGGCTTCTTGTCTCCCGACTTGGCCGGGTTGCAAGAGCGTCTGAGCCGATTAGCGAGCGCCAATACCGGGCCATGTTGCCCGTCGGTGATCGCCTTGACGAGCTTCAAGGCTACATGCACTCGTTCGATGCCGAGACATATGATGGGGGACAGCAGGTTGTCTGTTCGGCACAGGCCGGCCGGCAAAATGAATCTCCCCGCCAAGTCGGGCGGGGAGATGATGGAGCCAAAGATCGAGATTGCGCTAGGTCTTAGGCAGTAGAGACAGCTGCTCTCTGCGCCTGGCAACCAATCTGCGGAACCTGCTCACGACTGGCACATCCTGCGGAATATTGTTCTCGCTCAGACGGTCACGCAGGCTGTTCAGTTGATCCAGCGAGAGATCGTCAAGAGCCTCCCCGATCGCCTTGTTCAGAAAATCCTGCATATACATCGGATTGACCCCAGTCAAATCGACCGATGAGCGTTTGACGTTCTCCATCGCCTCGAGAACTCCGAACGGGGGAGAGTGATACGCCAGACATTCAGCGATGAAATGCTGCGGCGCCACCCTTGAAGTCGCTGCGCTGATCTCGTCACCGAGCATGGGATGAATTTCCTGACCGTAAGCGACAAGCCTGATGTAGCTTGAAGCGACGGCGATCGTCTGTTGCGGTGTGAGCTTGTCCAAGGCCGCGTTGATCTTCGCCCTGATCTCCTCCTCCCCGCCAATCCGCAGCTGATCACCCGCGAGCAAGAGAAGCTCGCGCAATCTGGACACTTCGCCTTTGGTCTCATTCCACTTTGCCAGTTCAAGCAGCAGATTCTCGACCGCCATGGAATCGCTCAGGCCAAGACACCCGCGCAGCGCTGTCACGCTGGGACAATCGGGCAGTTCGGCCCATTTGTCCTTCAGCTTGGCGACGTCATTGGGCCGCCTTCCGAGGTAGTCGGCAATGAGCGCCGACATGCGCGCTTGACTCAGCTGATGGCCCTTGCCCGTGAACGCCCTGATTGTCAGTTCGAATTTGGCGGCAGCCGAGTCGATGTCTCCATTCGCGGTGATGGCCTGCATGAAGTCATCGAGTTTCTTCCGCTCGTCGATATGCTGTGCCAAGACCTGCTCAAACGTCTGGAAAACGCCATTTCTGAGACATACCGGATTTGCCATGTTTGTCTTGATGGTGGTCCAGAGGGGGATGAGTTCAAGGAGCAGGCGTCCCTTGAGCGCCTCGCCAAGCCATTTGTCAAAGCAAGCTCGCTCGCTGGCCTCATTTCCGTCTGGGACGATCTCCTTGATGACTTCATAGAGCCCGGGATTCTTCCCATAACTCTCCTTGCCATATCCGGGGTCGAAGAACGCATCCTTCAATTCCGCCGTACTGCCATTCCCCAAGGCCTTGATCACTCTCTTGGTATGCTCCACGCCACGCGCATCCCGAGCCTCCAAATCTCTCATAGTCTTCAGCACCAACTCGGCCCTGTGGACCAGGCGAGCGCGGACGTTGGTATAAATATCGCCTTTGGCCCCGAAGCCGGCTGTCACTGATCTTACGATGCTTTCGATCTGCTGCTTCGACCGTCCCTTGAGGGCGTAAGTGATCCAGCCGTCGAGTTCCTCGACATCGGCGTGATTGGTCTTGTCGGTGACCTCCCTGATGACGTCGCGCAAGCCCTTCGTGCCATAGAACGCGGCGCGTTTGGCTTGCTCGTCAGTTCCTGACAAGACATCGAGAAAGTCCTTCATTGCTTGCGTCCCGCGGTGGTCCCAATACCGCAGCTTGTTTCCAGTCAGCGGATTTTTCGGGATGCTTTTCTTGACTGTCGGCGGGATTGATGGCTTTGGCGCTGGAGACGGTTTTGGCTGAGCCGGGAACTGGGGCATAAACATCAAATTCTGAAAGTCGAGACTATTCAGGGCAGCCTTGTTGATGATCCCCAACACCGCCTTGGTGAGAGGATCGTCGACCTGCGAAGCCAAGAGGGCTGCCCGATCCGCAATCTCCTTACATTTCGATGCCTTGTTCGATACTTTCGACTCTATGAATTCCTTATCGCCGGCCGCAAGCGCCTCTCCGAAAAGTTGATGGACCACGTCCTTGACGTTGGAAGCCGTGGCGCTTCCATCGGCCAGTGCACCAAGGAGAGCATCAGTCCACTTATCCATCACCGCCTTGCGCGGTCCTTCCGCCCTGACCGGCTCCTGCGGCGTTTTCACTGTCGCCGGACCTGAGGTCGCCAGCGTCGGAGACACCTTCGGGGCACCTTGTGGGATGAAGAGCTGCAGATGCTCTGCCCTCTCGGCGGCATCGTGGATGTCGTTGAACACTATTTTGGTGAGCGGATCATGAGTTTTCGGAATCAGAGCCTCGGTGGTCTTGGCAATATTCATCTGCCTTTCCGGAGGCAGCTGCGATACGAAATCGGCCATGATCTGCCTATCGCCGTGCTGATACCCTCTCTTGCCGAACAAACGATGGACACCGGCAGTTAGATCGGAAACGCTCGGCGACCCCGCGTTCAGCCTGTCGAGAAGGATATTGAACCTTCTCCGCATGGTGTCGGTCCAACCGGTCTGGTCAGCTTTTGGAGGCTCCTCCGTCTTCACGATGCCGGACGTGAGCGACAGGGTGCGCTTGTGCTGCCGCTGATAGTTCTTCAAGAAGTTGGCCCGGCTTTGCTTCTCTGTTGGAGTTAGTGTCTTTCGTGTATCGCTCAGCGTCGCCTTCGATTCGAACCCACCTGGAATCTTCGCCATGATCTTTCCCCTCTCGCTGGAATGGTGCTTCCGCCAAATAGCATCAGCTCCACTGTCACCCTGTGCCGTTCGGCACAACGCGCTTTGGAAATGAATGTCGGCTATTTGCCGATCGGAATGGCCTTGACCCGCTCGCCGATGAAATTGCCGACGGTCTCGTTTCGCGCCGACAGATCCCTCAGCATCTGCTGCAACTGAACGTCGGAGCAACCGCTGCATTGAAGGGCATCGTCGACGCGCGCGCTGATGCCTTGCTCGCTCAGGCTTCCCCGACTGAGGCAGAGATAGAGGAACCAGTAGAACCGATCGACCGCGCCGGTCCTGGTCTCCTCGTTGATCAATGCCGTCGTCAGAGAACGGACTATCTGCGGACATATCTCGTCCAATAGCGCCGTGCCGATGCGCGAGTTGATCGGTGTGCGCGCGATCTTGATGTTCGACACCAGGCCATCGAATATG
>Ga0075431_100006488_pt1 | contig 11614 bp, 13 predicted proteins | sample RhiMetdeltSRZDD5_FD_75297 | JGI IMG/M metagenome (GOLD analysis project Ga0075431, IMG submission 75297) | Populus rhizosphere microbial communities from Tennessee, USA - Rhizosphere MetaG P. deltoides SRZDD5 | ecosystem: Host-associated > Plants > Roots > Rhizosphere > Soil | place: USA... | reverse complement strand
GAACTAAACAAACAAGGAGAAGAACAATGAACAAAAAACAAACCATGATAGCGGCAGGTATCGCTGTGACGCTTGGCGTGACAGCCCTCACCGGTTGCAAAAATCTGTCGATGAACAAACAGCCGCACGATGAACGCAGCGAAGGCCGCGTTCTGGACGACAAAAAAATTAACGAAACCGTCCAGAGCCGCATGAAGAACGAGCCTGTGTACAAGTTCGAGAGCGTCGAAGTGAATACCTTCGGCGGCATTGTGCAACTTAGCGGTTTCGTGAATTCCCCGGATCAGAAGCGCCGCGCCGAAGAGATCGCGCGCCACGTCCCCGGCGTGTCACAAGTCGTGAATGCGCTGGTCCTCAAGCCCGGGCCAGGCTACACCAGCCCGAGCCCGACCGGACAGCCCACGGGAGAACGTCTGAGTCCACCGCCAACCACAAATACAAACGGGGGCCAAACGAAGCCCAACAACTGAAACTGGCTTATCCCGGAAAAGGAGCCGGGGCGACTTTGACTCTGCTCGACAAACCGGTTAATGGAAGAGCTCTTCAAAGCGGTCGCCGGCCAGATCGCCCTGGCTCTCGAAACCGTCGCGGTGGTGATTATTGCTGCAGGCGCTTTTCAAGCGCTCTGCAGCACCGTCACCGCCGCTCTCCCGCGTGGTGCCCGGCCCATCGGACGAAAGAAGAGCGTGTGGCTGCATTTTGGCATGTGGCTGCTCCTCGGCCTCGAATTTGAACTCGGTGCCGACATCATTCGCACTGCCATTTCCCCAACCTGGGCTGAAATCGGCCAGCTTGGCTCCATCGCCGTGATCCGGACTTTCCTGAATTTTTTCCTGGAACGTGATCTCGAAAAATACGCCGAGCCCGCCTCCTGATATACTCCGAGATCAAAGCGTATGTTGGACCCATCCAACGAGTTGAAGACTGACGCAGTCGCGGGAGAAGAACTTCCCAGGTTCTGGGAGCGTCGAACCAATATCGCAGCAGCCGTCCTTCTTGGATTCGCGGCTGTAGCGACTTCGTGGGCCACCTATCAGGCCACCCGCTGGAGCGGCGTGCAGGCCGCAAGGTACACCGAGGCAGGCGCCATGCGCGTTGAGGCCATTCGCGCCTCAACCAGAGGCGGACAACTCTCCATGGTGGACGTTGGCACGTTTTTTCAATGGATCAATGCGCACATGGACACAAATGAGCATCGGGAACGCTTCTACCGAAAGCATTTTCGTTCGGAGTTTATACCAGCCTTCGAAGCCTGGGCCGCCGACCTTCAAACCAATTTGGAATCACCCCGCAGCCCTTTTCAATTGCCGGAATACAAAGTCAGCCTCATCGAAGAATCAGAACGGTTGGAGGAGAGCGCCAGGGAGACCTTCAAGCAAGGCGAAGACGCAAACGAGACGGGCGATCATTACGTGCTCTACGCGGTGATTCTCGCGTCGGCCATGTTCTTTGCCGGCCTTGCCCCACAATTCCCGCGGCTCGGCCTTCGCTTGACGTTCCTGATCATGGCCGCTGTGATGTGCCTTTTTGGCGTTTACCGAATCGCCTTGAGCCCGGTGACCTGAGCAGTATGCATCTCATTGCCAATCGCTGAACCCGGGGATCTGCACACGCGCGCGGTAGGACCAAAGGCCAATAGCGGCAATGCAGTGCCTGTCTCTTATTAGGTACGAAGAGGGTATGGAAGCAAGACACCTGATTTCAGAGCGGGAGGTCGACGTTGGGACTCGCACCGGCGAGACGTCACAATTGCCCAAAAGTGTTGAAACCCACTTCTCATGGATTCGAACCCGCATGAGCGCCGAGCGCACTTTGGAAGCGTGGGTTCGCACTGCCGTGTCACTGATCGGCTTCGGCTTCACCATCGTGCAGTTCTTCGAACGTTTGAATACAACGGCGGGGTTCAAACCAGCGAAAGACCCGATGCTCACGCAATATGTCGGGCTGGTCCTCATTGGTGCTGGCATCCTCGGATTGCTCGGCGCCATATGGCAGTACAAAACCCTGGTGCGTTATCTTCACAGTGATAAGTTCCGCGATATTTCGCAGGTAAGCGAATTGCCGAAATCGGCGACTTTGATGATTGCGGTTGTGTTGTGTTTCATTGGCCTCTTCGCCTTCATTGCGATCCTTACACGCGCGTTGTGAAGGAGTGAATGCGTCAGCCTGGCCAATGGATTTTCAGTGATGCCGCGTCGCGAGGCTAATTTACCGGCATCTTCGACATCTGCGCGATCGCCCAAATGCACATGAGCGCGGCCACACCCAGCATAGCCGCGCGGCTGTAGAAATGTGAAAACTGATTCGCGACACCTGCAAAAAACAGCACCACGGAAAGGGTAACCGTGCTCAACACGTAACGATCGCCAATTTTGTTCGCGCGCTCTCCTTCCTTGAAGGCGCGGTCCGCCAGTTGATCCAGTTGCTTCGCCTTGTCCTCGAGGCTCAGCTTGTATTGCGGCATGAAGAACGGACCGGCACCGGCCTCGGGATTTATCCGTGGGTTCTTCGCCATCCACGCGTCAAACGCCGCCGTGAACTCCGGACGAAAATGGTTCCGATAGAATTGTTCTCGTTCGGCATCTTTCGCCAGATGCGCGTTGAGCCACTGCATGAATGATCCAATGTCAATGGCTCTCATTTGCCCTGCCATTACCCAGGATTGCGCCGCTTCCGCGCGAATCGCAGTCGCCTGGCTGTAATGGGATGCCTGGTCGCCGTCCCAAAGCACCGATTGGTAGGTTCCCCACGACGTCGCGACCGCCGCGAGGCCCAGCAGGAAGGCCGCCATCATTTCGAGTCGATGGTCCCAGACTTTTGTTGTCTCTCCTTTGACTTCAGGGGATCCATTCATGCCCTGTCCCGGGAAGCTTATGGCACAGAAGATCGTGCCGCCCCACGCCGCTTGCGATAAGACCAACGTCCAATAGCCTTCAACCCTTCGCTGGCAACATGTTCTACCAGGGAGAAGGCTCGCGATGAACCTGACCGAAATCCTTTGGGCGTTGTTCCTGATGACATTTCTGTTCTGGACAGGACTGGAAACGCCAAAAGGCGAGATCGTTCGTCTGCTCCGGCAGCGCGGACTGATGATGCGAGGTTTTCTTGCGGAAGTCGTACTGGCGCCGATCCTTGGCTGGGTGCTGGCCCAGGCCTTTCAGTTGTCCGGCGAATTCCGCACCGGCTTCCTTTTGGTGGCGTGCCTGCCGGGCGGTCTGATGGCGTTGAACTTCATCAGGCTGGCACGTGGCAATATCGCCCTCGCCGCTGGTGTAGTGTTTATTCTCAACGTGCTGGCGATTTTGCTGGCACCTCTTTTGGTCCGGCTCTTTTTCCAGAATGCCGGCCTGCGTCAACCCGGTCTGCTCGCGATCGTCCTGCTTTTGCTTCTGGTCGTCCTGCCGTTCTATCTTGGCCGGCTCGTCGGGGAACACGCCGAAAAATTCGCCCATCCGCTCAGCAAAGCGTTGAATATCGCTTCGCTGCTCCTGTTTGTGGCCGCCAACGTCACCGCCATGCAAGTCCGCGGCCCGGCAGTTCGGGAACTGGAGACTTCCGCGATCGGCGCCATCGTGCTGTTGGTGATCGGGTCCTGGATTATCAGCTGGCTCCTGGGCGGAAAGGATTTAAGGGACAAGAAAACGTTCGCCCTGATGACAAGCATCCGCAATTTCGCCGTGGCCAGGCTCTTGTGCATGGACCTCGATCCTGCAAGCCAGCTCGTGGGTGCTGTTATTGCCTTCAGCGGCATCGCCGTGCCCATGAACATGATTTTCGGTTTGATCATGCATTGGATCGGCAGACCTGCGGCTGGCCGCGTTCAGCCTAGAACCGCGTGAAAAAGTCCCCGGCGAACATCGCGATCCTTTGCATTCTGCTCCTGTGCGGCTGCGCGACGAAGAACGTCAACCCGCCGACCGCCCGGCCACAAACCGGTTATGTGGACTTCTACGCGGACGACATCAGTCCGCTCTGCTGGCACATCGAACAGACGGACCCGAAGGGAAATGCCAAAACCATCTTCGAACAATTTGCGCCGATGACGGAACGGATCGTGCGGCTCGCCTTCGTCCCGGGGTCGTATCAGTTGCACGTCGCCTTTCTCAATCGCGCTATCGTGGAACCGGGCAGCGTGGAGTTACTTGTCGAGGACAGCGAGATCACACCCGTGCGTGTTACCCTCGTGGAAACGGGCAAGACCATGCTTGAAACCCGCCGCGAACGCGTGGGCAGCACCTTTTACGGACGAACAGGCAGGAGCACCAGGATCGGCGCCGCCGAATCAGGACTATTCCGAATTGACGTCGAGGCCCAGGCCCCATTGCCCTACCGCACGAAAGTCCACATGCCCTACGCAAACGCAGAGCAGGAAACAAATCAATAATATCGGGTCATTGGACCAAAGTCGTATAGCAAGGGTGGGTTGAACAGCTAGCTTGATGAGCGCCTCGGGGCGCGCATGGGGATGGCCGTGTGTGGAAATGCTGAAGAATCTGCTGCAGAAATATTCTGGGATCGCAGTTTTCCTGACGCTTGCAATCGATTTCCTGATCGCAAAGAACCAGTTCGAAAAGTTCAGCTTGGGTCCCAAGGTTTCGGCCTCCAACTCCGTTCCCGGCTGCGCATGGATCCGTCGGTCCTGCTCGGTATTTCAGCCGTTGCTGAAGCGGGGAGGCCCTCTTCCATCTCCACCCGTTACGTTGTGAGCAACGTTCTCCTGACCGCATGGGGCCCGGGTATGGTCGCACTGGCTTGACCCTTATGCCGCTGATAACACATTCCAGCCTGCCAGCGATTCGCGCGCCAAGCGTCCGCTCGCTCGTACTGTTGTGCTGCGTGCTGTTGGGATTAATCAGTGAAGCGAGCAGCGGCGCCATGAGCCTCGCGCTTCGCCCTGCTGCCCGCGATCTCCACGCCGACCAGGCCACGATTCAACTCGCCGCGCTCATCAGCAAAATGTTCTTCGGCGCCTTCATGCTCGCCGGCGGTGTCATAGGAGATATTTTTGGGCGGCGCCGGATTCTGCTTTGGGGGTCCGCCGCGATATTGGTCGCATCCCTGGCCGCAGCCGCGGCGATTTCGACAGGCATGCTCGTCGCTGCGCGCGCGCTCGACGGCATCGCCAACGCTGCTATCGGACCCTTGTCCCTCGCGATGGCCCTCGCTGTGTTTTCCCCCGAGCAACAGTCAAAAGTTGTTAGCCTTTATCTTGGCCTCAGCGTCCTGGGTGTCGCGTTTGGACCGGTGATCGCTGGATGGCTCATCCAAGCCTTCGGCTGGCGCACCTCCTTCGCCTTGCCGGCTGCTCTCGCCATTGTTGGGGGACTCGGCATCCTCACATTCGCGCCAAACCAGCCGCGTGCGGTAAACCGGCCGCGCCTTGATGGTCTGGGTGTATTCATGTCGGTGGTGGGCCTCCTCGGTGTCGTCTACGCGCTCGCTCTTGCGAACACATTCAGTTGGATGTATCCAAAGACTATCCAGGCGCTCGTGATAGGCTCGGTCAGCCTGGTTGCCTTTATCTGGTGGGAACGCCGCAGCCGCGACCCTTTACTGGACCTCAGTATCTTCCAGAATCGCACCGCGACCCTCGCCATCGTCACTGGCGCCACGTTCGGCCTCATCCTCAGCGGCATGATGCTGCCTCTCCTGTACTTTCTTCAAAGCGTTTACGGCCTCACGCCGGCCTCAGCGACGCTTCGAATGACTCCTCTTGTTCTCAGCGCCGCTCTCTTTTCGCCCGTCGTGGGCGTGATGATGAAGCGCATTGGACCGCGCAAAGTCATTGTGATCGGCGGCCTCTTGATGGCCATCGGGAGTCTCATCATCGCTATCGCCTCCGTAGAATCCAGATACGCCGCCCTCGTCATTTCTCTAAGCCTCATTGGTGCCGGTTACATTGCGGTCATCACTGCCGTCGCCGACGTGATCCTCAGCGCGCTCCCCAGGGAACGCGCCGGCAGCGCTGCGGCCGTGAACGGTGCTGCGATCCAGATCGGCGGCGCATTCGGCATCGTCATTTTCGTCTCTGTCTTTCTAAGTGGCGCTCGTCCGGTGTACTTCGGGAGGCTCGAATCTCTCAACCTGCCGGTAAACGAGATCCGAATCCTCACCAAAAATTGGCGCGACGCGGTGCAGGATTCAATCGCCACAGGTGACCGCGTTTTGCCGGAAGCTTTTCGCGAACAATTCAAACTTGCATGGCATGACGGGTTCATTGCCGGCGTCGATCGCATTTTCGCCGTATCCGCTTTTCTTAGCTTTGCTTGCGCCGCCTTGGTCTGGTTTGGCGCGAAACCCGCATCCAACGCAAAGAGAAATCCACAATCCCACAATCAAACCGCTGCTGAAGAATCTTATGAAACCTGACGCATCCTCATACGATCCGCAGCGCCATCGGCCGAACCGATGGATGCTGGTCTCAATTCTGGCGCTGATGTTCTCGCCGGCTCATGCGCATGCCTCGATATTCAAGGGCGAGGCGCTCGACAAGGTGGCCGACGTGCTCACCTGGGTCGTGCTTGTGGTGGCCCCCATTGTCGCCATAGGCATCTTTCTCATTATCCATATTCTCCCGGAGAAAATCGCCGAAAAGAAAGAGCACCCGCAGACCAAAGCGATCCAATGCCTTTGTCTTCTGTCCCTGGTGTTCGGCGGTATTCTCTGGCCTCTCGCATGGCTTTGGGCCTACACGAGACCGGTCCTGCACAAGCTTGCGTACGGCACCGACAAGCTGGCGCACCGCCAGGACGAAGAGGAGGAAGAACTCAAGCACCTCCGCGAACGCATCATCCAACTCGAAGTTAAACAGACCGGCGGCGGAAAGGGCTGATGTATGGAAATCCTTTTGCTCCTCATTTACTCCTTTGTGGTCTGGTTGGTCTTTTTCAAATTCAAGTGGCTCCCGTGGACCTTCGTCTCACAGGTGATCGTCGCCGTCATCCCAATGGTGGGGCTCACAGTAATGATTCTCCTGCTCAACATTGTCGCGCCTTCCTCGCATGATGTCCGTGTCGTCAACTATGTTGTCCCCATCAACCCACCCGTGCGCGGTCTGGTGACCGAAGTGCCCATCGAGCCGAATCGCCCCATCAAGAAAGGCGACGTCCTCTTCAAGGTAGACCCGACACCCTTCGAGATCGCCGTCAAGAATCTCGACGCCTCGATCAGCCAACTCCGTGTCCAACTCGTCACCGCTCAGGCCACGTCGCGCAATTTGCAGGAGCAGTTGAAGGGTTCCACCGGACAGAAGGAGGCGATCCAATCGAAACTGAAGTTGGCCCGCACGCGCATGCAGCAATTCAAGGAGCTCGCCGATAGCGGCGCAGGCAACCGGTTTGATTACGAACAGGCGCAAGCCGACGTCCAAAACCTTGAAGGCCAGCTCGCCTCCACGATCGCCACCGAAGCGCAAGCTCGCGAGAAACTCGATGCCAAAACTCCCGAAGGCGAGCAGGATGAAGTCGCCAACGTGCGAGCGCAGATCGCCCGCGCCGAAGCCGACCTCGCCAAAGCCCAATGGGAACTCAGCCAGACCACCTACTATGCGCCCGCCAACGGCACCGTCGTCGCGCTCACGCTACGTCCCGGAGCCATGGCGGTGCCATTGCCGATGAGCCCTGCAATGAACTTCGTCGAAGACGAACAATGGATTCTCGCCATTTATCGCCAGAACGAAGTCCGCAAGATCAAGCCGGGTCAGGAAGCAGAGGTCGCCTTCAAGATGTATCCCGGCCGCATCGTGAAATGCAAAGTGGATTCCATCATGTGGGCCACCGCTCAGGGGCAATTGCCCATTGGCAGCATGAATGTCGCCGGCGGTGTCGCCCCCGTCCCGCCCAACAGCCTCGCGGTTCGCCTCCTGGCCGACGGCAAGGACAAGGACATCTTTCTCGCCGCAGGCGCGCAAGGTGGCGGCGCCGTGTTCACCGAGAGCGGTCACATGATTCATATCATCCGCAAGGTCATCGTCCGCGTCAGCGCCAAACTCGATTGGCTCATCCTGAAACTCCACTAGACTCGCCATGCACCTGCTATTCGTGATCATCCTCATCGCCCTCCTGGCTGGTTGCGCTACTAAATCGCCGCCGCCCGCCTCCGAAATCCGCGACCAGGCCCTTACCAACGTCACGCTGCCGTCCGTCTGGAAAGCCGGGAGGCCGAGCGTCCCCGCAAGCCGCACTATCACCGACAACTGGCTCGCCACTTTCGACGACGACCAACTCGATGTGCTTGTCGGAGAGGCAATCGCCAACAACCCCGACCTGCGCATCACCGCTACACGCGTTGAACAAGCCGAGCATTACGTCCGCCTGGCCAGGGCTGCGCTGCGCCCATCCGTCATGCTTGCGGGTACCGGTGGCGCGAAAGCCGGCGGCAGTGGCGACGTTTCCACTCCGCTTCAGGGCCTAATGATCGGCGCCTCGTGGGAGCCGGACCTCTGGGGGCGCCTGCGCTATGGCCGCAACGCCGCCCGGGCGCAGCATGCCTCCGCGCAAGCTGACTTCGAATTCGCCCGCCAGTCCATGGCCGCGAGCACCGCGCGCAGTTGGTTCACCGCCACTGAAACGCTTTTGCAGCGCCAGATCTCCGAAGACATGGTCAAGGCTGCCCGAGAGTTGTTGACGCTCTCGCAAGAACGGCAGCGCGTCGGCGTCGGCAGCGAACAAGAGGTCGCGCTCGCGCGCGCCAACCTCAGCAGCTTCGAAGACACCGCGAAACAGAATCAGCTTGCGCACGAACAAGCCCTGCGCGCTCTCGAACTTCTGTTAGGCCGTTATCCCGCCGCTGAACTCCGTGCGCGTGCCAATCTCGCGAAGCTGCCCGGTGCCGTGCCCGATGGCATGCCGCTTGAAATGCTCGAGCGTCGCCCCGATCTCGTCGCCGCCGAACGCCGTGTCGCCGCCGCCTTCAACCGGGTCGGCGAGGCCAAAGCGGCGCGGCTTCCGCGTTTGATTCTTAATATCAGCGCCGGCGCCATCAGCAGCGAGGTGCTCGAACTGAAACCGGATTTCGAAAATCCCACCTTCGGCGCCGGCGGCCGTCTCATCGCTCCCATCTACCAGGGCGGCGCATTGAAAGCTCAGGTGCTCATCCGCACCAGCGAACAAAAACAGGCCGTCGCCGAGTACGGCCGCGCGGCCCTGCGCGCGCTCGGGGATGTCGAGAACGCTCTCGCGGCCAGCCAAACACTTGCCGAGCGTGAGCCCATCCTCCAACAGAATCTCGCTGACAACCAACGCGCCTTGCAATTGACCCAGGAAGCCTATCGCGTTGGCAAAGCCGACCTCCGTGGCGTGCAACAGCAACAACTCGATGTTCATGCCGCCCGCCTCGCCCTCCTGCGGGTCCAAAGCGAACAACTCACTCAACGCGTCAATCTCCACCTCGCCCTGGGCGGTGGTTGGGCCCAGCCGGCGATCGACCACGCGAGCACGACGCGGCCAGCCGACTGATTCGAATCACGGCTCCCAGTCCGCGTTCATCGCCGTCTCCGAAACTCGATTTGCCGGGTTGAACAGCCCGATCAGCGCCCGGCGCGCCGCGCGATCGGTTGCCGACCCGAGCGTCTCGCCCGCGTAAAATACTGGAAATACCAGAATGCATTGCGTGTTCCCGGAACATGTCTCGGTCGCATCTGCCTTCGCGATCACCGCTGGCGGTTCCCCTTCGAGCAACTCCATCTCCACCAGGACTTGCGTGGACTTCTCCACGTTTAAACCGCAGCTCACGATCGAGAATTCCGGCGCGGAGGGCATGTACGCAACGCGCGTTCTAACCGCGCGCTGCGCGCTCGCGGTATCGCCCCTGGCAAGCATCTCCGGCCCGATCAGATTGTTCTTTGACGAGGCAATCGAGTTAAGTACCCGATTCGTTACGCGCACGACTTTGTTTGTGGGCACGCCGCCATAACTGCGCACGTCGGCCTCCCCTATTGGCAGCAGCGCCACCGGGCCTGGCCCTGGGGCACCCGCCGCGCTGCTCAGCGGAAACGGATTCCGTGGAATCACGCACCCGCTCAATCCCAGCGCCAAAGCCAGGACCGCAGCGTTCACACATCGCCGACTGGAAATCCTTTGCATGCCTCCGGATGCTGATTTTGCATCGGGTACGAGATGAGAATAATCTATACCCGAAATAATCCAAGCCCAAACAATTGTGGTTGGGTTTGACTTGGGTGGGATGGGCCATGGACAACGATTACCTTTTTTAAAAAGGCGCGGCGAAAAGATCTGAAACCGCGCGTGCCGGAGGGAGAACGTCTCTAGCGACTCGCTTTCACGCCGAAAAAGCAAAAGAAAAGCTGGTATCGCGTGAGCTGATGACAAACCGTTCTAGCCTCCGGCGAAAAGTGACGCTAGTCTCGGCGTCATGTCAGACGCCTATCATCAGTTGCTGGATGCGACGATTGGTTATCTTCAAGGACTCAAGGAGCGCGGCGTTCGGTATATACAAATTTCGTCTGAGTGCAAAACGGAGCGCGGACAGCTTGTCCCCGCGGATGGCGATGCGGAGACGGGCGGACAGGTTGTCCGCGCTCCAATGGTTGAGAAAGCGGAGGCGATTGCCGCTTTGCGTGAGCGGGTGTTGCCGTGCGTTAAGTGCGCGCATTTGGCGAAGGCGCGGAGGAACGTGGTGTTTGGCGAGGGGAACATTGATGCGGAATTGATGTTCGTGGGCGAAGCGCCGGGGGCGGATGAAGATAAGGAAGGAGAACCGTTTGTGGGTGCGGCGGGGCAGTTGCTGACGAAGATCATTCAGGCGATGGGTTTGAGCCGGCAAGTGGTTTACATCGCGAATATTCTTAAATGCCGGCCGGACACTCCGGGGCAGGCGTATGGAAATCGAAAGCCGACGCTGGAGGAAATGCAAACGTGTCTGCCGTATTTGGAGGCGCAGATCGATTTGATCAAGCCGAAGGTGATGGTTGCGCTTGGGGGCACCGCGGTCGAAGGTCTTTTGGGGCTCACTGGGATTATGAAATTGCGCGGGAATTGGCAGACATATCGCAGCATTCCGGTGATGCCCACGTATCATCCTTCGTATTTGTTGCGCAACCAGGCGCCGACGGAGAAGCGGCGCGTGTGGGAAGACATGATGCAAGTGATGGAAAAGCTGGGGTTGGCAATATCGGAAAAGCAGCGCGGGTACTTTTTGTGAGCTTCCTCGCTTTCAAAAGTATCTCGAAACGGTTTCCCGGCGTTGTGGCGCTGGATGGCGTGAGTTTCGAGATTGAGGAGGGGAGTTGTCATGCGCTGATCGGGGAGAATGGGGCGGGCAAAAGCACGTTGGGGAAAATCCTTGCCGGAATTTATGCGGCGGATGCGGGCGAGATCGCGACAGCGCAGCCGCTAAAGATCGCGATGGTGCATCAGGAGCTGGCGTTCTGCCCAAATCTGACCGTCGCGGAAAATCTGTGCCTTGGGAATTTGCCGCAAATCATGGGCTTCCTGGATCGCTCGGCGATGCGCGAGAAAGCGCGCGGGATGTTGCGTGAGATCGAGGCCAACATCGATGTCGACCGTTTGATGGGAACGCTCTCGACCGGCCAGGAGCAGTTGGTGCAGATCGCGGCGGCGCTCGGCGTGAACGCGCGCGTGATCGTGATGGATGA
>Ga0075431_100006487_pt1 | contig 11617 bp, 12 predicted proteins | sample RhiMetdeltSRZDD5_FD_75297 | JGI IMG/M metagenome (GOLD analysis project Ga0075431, IMG submission 75297) | Populus rhizosphere microbial communities from Tennessee, USA - Rhizosphere MetaG P. deltoides SRZDD5 | ecosystem: Host-associated > Plants > Roots > Rhizosphere > Soil | place: USA... | reverse complement strand
GCGCGGTTGGCCGTTGACGGTGACATTTCGCGTCTCACGAACGATGCGATCGTCGAGAGTGAATGAAGCCGGATCCTTCAACCACCAATCCGGCCACGACGAGGGATCATCGTCACGGATTCCCATCAGCTTGAACACCGCCGTGTTTACCGCCAGGCCGCGATAGACGCGCTCCAGTTGAACAGGGTTATCCGGAACTACGGCATCGATATCCCAGCGTGTGAATGGCCGCTCGTATTTGTATTCGTCCCAACCTCTGCCGACCAACCATTGTCCGGCAGCGGGTTTTCGCTTGTCCGCGAGACGTTTGACGTCCTGAACGACTTCGGAGACGGACATTGCTCGTCGAAGATCCGTTTCAAACGCGGCCTCGATACCCAATAGAGAGAAATGAAGGTGTGAGTCGATCAAGCCGGGAATCACGACACGACCCTGCAGATCTGTCAGTTTCGTATCCGACCCCCGCAGCGCCATGACTTCGCTGTTCGAACCGACTGCCATGATTTCCGACCCGGCAGGACTGAAACGAATCGCGAGAGCCTCGGCAATCCGGAAGTTCGCGTCTACCGTAACGATCCGTCCGTTGTGGAGAATGCGATCCGCCGTCACGGCTTCACCAGTGGATCGTGAAACCGGCAGTGCGAGAACAGCTACACACAGAAGGAGACTCCGCGCGTTCATTGCCTGACTCCGTTTGGAAGATTGGGACCAGCGGAATTCTATCGCCTTCTTACAACTGAGTGCTAATCCGTGCGGACCTTTCTCGTCTTAATAACGGGCGCAGGCGCCCGACCGGAGTAATGATATTGAACGGAGTCCGCTTTTCGTTACTGGATTTTAAGCTTTCCTTTCGCATGCTGGCACGATATCCCGGCGTGACGATTGTTGCATGTCTCGCCATCGCGGTAGCAATCGGGCTCGGCGTCCTGTACTTCGAGATCGTCCAGAAGTTTCACAACCCACCGATTCCGCTGGATGAAGGCGACCGCATCGTCGGCATCCGCAATTGGGGAACGCTCGTACCTCCGATGGATGCATACGCGCTTTACGAACTGGCACAGGGGCGCACAGACCTTCGAACCATCACCGATCTCACCGCCGTGATGCGGTTCGAGAGGAATTTGACGACCGAGGACGGCCGTATCGAACCGGTGAGCGGCGCCGAAATGACGGCGTCGGCATTCGGACTTACACGTGCCAAACCTTTACTGGGCCGCACACTGCTTCCCTCTGACGAGAAAGAGACTGAGCCAGCTGTTGTCCTCATTGGCTACGCTCTGTGGCAAACGCGCTTTGGAGGTGATCGCGGCGTCATCGGGCGTACGGTAAAGCTCGGTAGTATGAGTGCGACCGTGGTCGGTGTGATGGAGGAAGGCTTCGCGTTTCCGATTCAGGAACGGATCTGGACGCCGTTGCGTCTGAATGCCGCGCAATTCACCGCAGATGGGCAACCCGAAACCACAGCGACGCGGTTGGATCCCTGCAAGCTTCGCGGTCTCTGTGGGGCTTTGTTTGGCCGGTTCGCGCCCGGAGTCTCTTTTGCCGAGGCGCAAGCCGAGTTGGACGCGCGGGCGAGCAGCGCCACCGTCGGCGTTTCAGAGCCACTTCGAAACGGCCCGCTGGTCCGCTCTTTGAGCAACTCGTTCTTCCCTCCCGACTTTGCTCAGACGATGACCCGTGTCCTCTATTCGGTTAACATTGTTTTCATCCTTCTCCTGACGATCATTTGCAGCAACGTGGCCACGCTCGTGTTCGCGCGTGCGGCGACGCGCGCATGGGAAATCACGGTTCGTAATGCGCTGGGCGCGAGCCGCGGCCGCATCGTCTCACAGCTGTTCGCTGAGGCGCTCGCGCTGGCAGGTGTTGGCGCGGTCGTGGGACTTGCGGGCGCGTTTGTTCTACTGCGAGTCATCATCGGCTTGCTGCGGACGCAAGGAGCGCGGCTGCCATTCTGGATTAGCTCCGATTTGTCGCCATGGACGGTGCTTTACGCCGCAGGCCTTACGTTGTTCGGCGCCGCCATTATCGGGATCCTGCCTGCGTTGCGCATGACTCGAAACGATATTCATTCCGCGCTTCGACGCCAGGGCTCGGCCAAGTCGGCGTTGCAGTTCGGAGGATTGTGGACAGCAATCATCGTTGTTCAAGTTGCGATCACGGTCGCGTTCATACCTCTGGCCGTCGGTGGCGCCATGGTGTCGAACCGCTTTGAGCAGCGAGCGGAAGCGCTGAATGCGCAGCAGTATCTTTCCGCGAGCCTCAGTCTGGAGCCGGAGATACCGGCGCGCAATCCTGCGGAAGCGACCGCCTTCGGTGAACGGGCGAAAGCACGGTATCAGGCGCTTGAACAGAAGTTGCTCGCCCAACCGGAGGTCGAGGCCGTCGCATTTGCCGATCGTCTGCCGGGAATGGATCAGTTCAAGTACAGCATCGAAGTAGATGTAGAAAGAATGTCGCCGTCCGCCATCCGCACGGTGACATCGGCTTCAGTCGCGCACGGCTTTTTCGCCGCATTTCGCGCGCCGCTTCTTGCCGGCCGAGAGTTCACGGCGCGCGATACCGAGCGGCAGGACAGCGTGGTCGTGAACCAATCGTTCGTTCGCCATGTGTTCGAAGGCCGCAATCCGATCGGACAACGTGTCCGTTTCACCGGCAGCGGCGAGACGCAGAAACCGGATCACTGGTACGAGATCGTCGGTATCGTGCAGGACCTCGGCTCGTCCGCCTCGGAAGAGAGTCCGGTGGAAGCGTCTGCGCTGTACCTCCCGATCACTCCCGGTGAAACGAAAAGTGTGTATCTCGCGCTGCGCCTCCGCGGCAGTCGCGACACGGTTGCGCAGCGGCTGATCGTCATCGCCGCCGACATCGATCCGACGCTCCGTGTTTCGGACATAGTATCGCTCGACCAAATCGGCGGCGGCGAGGCGCAGATCAACTGGATGCTCACCAAAGTTATGTGGGCGGTTGCGTGCATGACTCTTCTGCTCTCGGCTACTGGCATTCACGCGCTTATGGCGTTCACAGTCACCCGCCGAACGCGCGAGATTGGAATACGCGCTGCGTTGGGCGCAGAGCCGCGCCGCATCGTTGCCGGAATCTTCTCCCGTGTATTTCTGCAATTGGGTCTGGGTGTCCTGGCGGGAAGTGGATTGGTCGCACTTTGGGGACTGGAGACCACGCGTGAGGTCGGTTTGTTGCTTGTGGCCGTCTGCGTCATGTTTACCGTAGGCCTTATCTCATGCGCCGCGCCACTGCGCCGTGCGTTACGAGTCGATCCAACGGAAGCTCTGCGCCGGGAAGGGTGAGGAACGGCAAATCGGCGGACGATTGTCTTCCATCTCTTTCCGCCCGGATGGAAAGGATCGCCCGCCTTATTCCTGCCGCGAGAGAATCAGTTCTTCAGGTGCGTGTTGAAGAACGCGATGGTCTTGGACCAGGCATCCGCAGCCGCGCCAGGGTTGTGAATCGGACTGGTGTCGTTGTGAAAGCCATGAGCGGTGCCCTGGTAAATGTGCAGTCCCATCGTCTTTCGGCGTTGCACCATTCCCGTGACGACTTCGGGAATGCGGGCGTTCTGGTTGTAGTCGGTCTCCGAAAAGATCGCGAGCAACCTGGCATTCATGGTGTCCCAGGATGGCAGAGGATTTGGCGGTGTGCCATAGTAAGGAACCGCCGCGAGAATCTCCGGGGCGTTGAACGCGAGGTTGAACACCAATCCGCCGCCGAAACAAAAGCCGACGGTTCCCAGGCGATCTCCGCGCACAAAGTCCGCGAGCTTCAAAAATTCGATTGCCGACCGGAGGTCCGACATGCGTTCCGCTGCGGTTGTTCGATTCAACGCCTGAGTGGCCGCGGCAGGGTCGGGATATGCCTCGGTGCCGCCGACACGCGACAGCAGGTCCACACCTAATGCGACAAACCCGGCTTTGGCGACTCGGCGCGTCACATCCTTGATATGTTCGTTAAGCCCTCGATTTTCGTGAATCACAACGATCGCGGGAACCGGTTGGGTTTCGTAGCGCGGATGAGCAAAGTAACCGCGCAACGTCACACCGTCACCGGCGTAATCCACCCAGAACCATTCGACGCTGGCATCGCTTTCCGGGACGCTTGCGTTGGCGGGAGTTCCCGTCACTGGCCCAGTCTGGGCCATCACTTCCGGTCCAACCGCAGCAGCAGCCGCCGCTACGGATCCGGTGTATACGGCCACACGTTTTAACAACTCACGTCGATCGAAAGCACCATCAATATAGAGATGGACCAGATCTTCTATTTGTTCGCGCACAGTTTCGGCTGGACGTTCTCGGTACACGTTCCCTCCAATTCCTTATGAACGACATAATCTCTCGGGGGTTCCAACAGTTTATGCGATACCAATTAGGATCGCCCACTCAATTTGATTCGCTTCCGCTGAGCTTCTACGCTAAGAGCGGGGCAGCTTTCGGCTACGCCACGACGGCCGCGGTTAAGCGTCGCCCTGCGTGATGCTGGTTTCAATCATGATTCGCGCATTAGGAGATGGGGAGGGTTCATGAAACTCACATCAATGGGATGGTGAAGCTGTGGGTTACTACGCCGCCACGGGTTTCATCGGAGCCGGTATCGGCGCCCTCGTGGGATCGGCCATCGATCACGCGCGCAAAACCAGCCAGGTCATTTATGTGTCCGCCCAACCATGAACTGTTATCCGGTAATGCAGTGATTGGATCAGCAGGGCGGTATAATGCCTGCTCCGTTCGAAGGAATCACTGAATGAAACCGTTTATGTGCTCTGGCTTTCTGCTGCTACTGCTAGCGGCTTGCGCATCGAAATCGCCAAGCGACACCTCGTACCGGCCGACCGCAACAGTTAAGGACATTATGGATTCGATGGTCGATCCCAACGCGGACTTTGTGTGGAACTCTGTCGCCACAATCGTCGATGCAGAAGGCGAGCACGAGCGATTTCCGCAGACCGACGAGGAATGGAACGAACTGCGCCGCCACACCATCGCTCTCCTCGAAGCCACGAATCTCTTACTTATTCCCGGACGGCACATCGCCCGGCCGGGAGAAAAAGCGGAGAATCCGAATGTTGAACTCAGTCCCGAAGAGATCGAGGCTCTCGTCAACAAGGATCGCGCGAGCTGGATTCGCCTGGCGCACGGGCTTCACGATTCGGTTGCCCTCGCTCTAAAAGCCGTGGATGCGCGCGACAAGGAGGGGATCATGACCGCGGGTGGAGGAATCCAAGACGCATGCGAGAGCTGTCATCAAAAATATTGGTATCCGAACGACACTACTGGACTGAAGCGTTACTGATTCTGCTAGCAGCCGCAAGCTTCGCAAGCATCAACCTGGCCGCGACCTCGCAGCCGCAGGCGCGCACCGGCACGATTCACGGGCGTGTCCGTCTCAACGGGAAGTCTCCGGGCAATGTCGTGATCCGCATGGGTGTTGACCCCATGTGCTCGAAAATCAATGCAGGTAAACGTGTCGTTCAGGCAGCCATCGTCAGCAGTGCAGATGGCGGTCTGGCCAACGTTTTCGTGAAACTCGAGGGCAATTTCCCTGCCGCTCCCATCCCTGCCGATCCCGTCGTGATCGATCAACGCGGCTGCATTTACGAACCGCGCGTCGTCGGCGCGCGTGCCGGGCAGACGCTTCAGATCCGCAACAGCGACCCACTTTCGCACAATGTTCACAGCGTTTCGGCGTACAACAGTTTCAATGTGGGCCAGGCTTCGGCGGGTGTCGTCAATTCATTCCGATTAAAGGATGAGTCCGCGATCGTCCAGTTGAAGTGCGACGTGCATCGATGGATGACGGCGTACATTGGGATCGTCAATCACCCGTACTTCGCCGTCAGCAGCGATGGCGGAGTGTTCGAAATTCGAAATGTGCCGGTGGGAACGCATCGCCTTCAGTCGTGGCACGAAACATTCGGTTCGCTGTCTCAGACCGTTACCGTTAAGGCGGGCGCGACTGTTTCGGTCGATCTTGCCTACACGCCGAAGTAAGCGCCGTCTATTTCACGAAAGCCTTCGCCTGTTGCCCAACGATATCGACAAGATTCCCCATCGCGAGATTGACGTCGATGAGGTGCAATCCCCAATTCGCTTGAACATTACCTGCAGCTCCAAGGTCGCCCGTAATGTCGTCCACTCTTGGATCTGCCGGATCGCCGTGGACCGTGATTTCGAGATAGGTCGCATTTTCATTGGAGGTGCAGCGGGCCGTCAGCAATCCGGGCACGCTAACCCACGGCGTCTCGATCGGACGCGGTGGTACTACCCACGACTTCGGTGCCGAGGTGCTGATAATCGTCCGGCCCGTGGCGGAGAGATACGCGTGAAGTTCACCGCTTCCGCCCGCGAGCTCTGCCGGATTGGCACACGCCGCAACCATACCGGGATCGGTAACTTTTCCAAACAGTGTGTTGGCGGGAGGAGGAATCGTAGAGCGGTAAGACGCGTACGTAATCACACAGCCCGTTTGTGAAGCCGTGCGGCAGAGTGGAATTCTTTGAAACGTGCCGCCAACACTCTCACCGCGCGGAACGCTGATCGTCGCACCGAGGAGGATCGCCGAAACCAGCCGCGATTGCAACGGCTTGCCGTCGATCTCTCTCCGGATGAGTTCAGCCAGGATAAACGATCCCTGCGAATGACCAATCAAAACGACGCCGCGGCCCTTGTTATCGTGTTCAAGATAATAATTCCAGGCATCGCGCACATCGTCATACGCCAATCCTCGGTCGAGCCCGAAACTAGCGCTGCCGCTGAGCCTCGAACGAAGCCCGGCGAGCGTTATCTGGCGGTACAGCGGCGCATAGAGACGGCACTTCGATCCGAACCGCGCGAATTGCTGAAGCACGACATTCAACTCAGCCGGGTCGGGATTCATGTCGCTGTTCGGTTCCCTGTCGGTCGAAACGGTCGGATAAACGTAAAAACAATCGATTGCAGCGTTCGGGTTTGCCGTCCAGTCTTCTTTCGTTAATTTCCCGTCGGCGGTTATAACCGTGGTTGTGAGATCTACGTCGCACGCGTCGTGACCGCTGGGCCGGCAGAGCCACAATTTGGGATTGCTGTAGTCGTTAGGCGTTGACGGTGTCTGTGATGTTTGAAGGACACCTGCCGCAGCGGATGCAACGATCAAAAACAACGTGAACATGGGGTGCTATTATAGCGCCGATATGTCCCTGCTCGGATTTTGCCAGTGGCTGGCGAGCACGCCGTGGAGCATCGCGCTTCACGAATCGCTGTACATGTATCCTCTTGTCGAGTCGGTTCACGTTTTGACGCTGACGGTTTTTCTTGGAACCGCTGTCATGTTGGACCTCCGACTACTCGGCCTGACTCTGAGAAAGGTTGATGTGGAAGAGGTCGTCGCCCGTTTGGCGCCATGGATGATCGGCGGCTTCGTGGTGATGTTCGCGAGTGGCGCGATGTTGTTTTACGCGATTCCGGTGAGGTCCTTTCAAAACGTCTTCTTCCGATTCAAAGTGATCTTTCTGGTCCTCGCAGGCATCAACGCTTGGCTCTTTCATTCCGGCATCTATCAGACCGTGAAAAAGTGGAATCTCGATCGGGTGCCGCCGAAGCGGGCGCGGATGGCGGGTTTGATCTCGCTCGTGCTCTGGGCATTCATCGTGATTGCGGGCCGGATGATTGCCTACAACTGGTTTGATTGCGACATTCAACCGCAACCCGCAATCGTGAATTGGTGGAGCGGCTGCATCGTTGAGAATCGACAATGACCATGTTGCCGTTTTTCGAGTGGTGTGAGACGACCGCCATCGCGTCGGCGATCAAGAACTCGCCGTGGGCATTTGCGGTGATCGAATCCTTTCACCTGCTCGGTCTGGCGGTCATCGGTGGAGCCGTGTTGATCGTGAATCTCCGGCTTCTGGGTCTGGCATTCCGCAGTCAACCGGTTAGTGAAATCGCTCATGAAGCACAACCATGGTTCGTGGGCAGTCTAACCGTCATGTTGACGACGGGCGTCGCCATGTTTTTGTCTGAAGCGATGAAGTGTTATTACAGCGAGTCGTTTTCCGTAAAGATGGTGTCACTAATGCTGGCCATCGTCTTCACATTCACGATTCACCGGAGACTGGTGATCGCTGAGGAAGCCGCAATGAGGCCACACCGCCAAAAGCTTGTGGCCCTCATCTCTCTTGCCCTCTGGTTTGCTGTAGCCGCCGCCGGGCGCTGGATCGGCTTTTCCGGTTAAGGTTTTTTCGGCGGCGCGCCGCGCGCTGGTTCGGTTGGATCGGCGCCGTCTCGCGGGGCGCCGGTTCCCGAAGAGCCGAGGAAAAGTTTACGGCCATCCGGGAAGGTGATATTGCGGCCATTTGCGCGGAGCAGGGAGTGATCGCGGGTCTGATAGCCGTCCACGACGATTTCAGTGCCGTACTTCAGCGATTCTTTCGTAATACCGCGCCGAAACAACGTGTTCGGGGTACCGCCTTCCACCATCCATGCCTCGACTTTGCCGTCGGGCTTCTTGACCTCCAGATGGATCCACGCGTGCGGATTCACCCATTCGACCTTCGTGACTTTTCCTTTGAGCAACACGGGTTTGTTGGGATCAAATTCGCCGCCGAAGGCGTGATGGGCAATCATAGGAATCGCGCTGCAGATGATTAAAATCGCGGCCAGCATCAATATGTATTTGGCTCGCATGACTTCACCTCGGTTTCTTTGCTGCGTCGGCTTCGCGCTGGCGCGCGCCGCGGAGGATATTTTCCAATGAATAGTTCGCTTCGTGGCAAGCGTATTCGTACATGAGATCCGTTGTTGCAGGCCAGGTGAATTCGCCGGTCCAGGGCCGCGCCCAGGTCGCCGGGTCTTCGATTGTGAACCGATAGAGCAGCGTGTTGTCGTCGATGCGGGTGAAACGTTCGACCACATGCAGATTCTCGGTCGATCCTCTGAATCGCGTTTTATCGGTGAAATTCGTGGTATCGACGACTAGCGTGTCGCCTTCCCACCGGCCAACGGAATCTCCCATCCATTTGCGAATTGTTTTTGGCGCGTGTTCGCCACCGATACGAATGATCCGCGCGTCGTGGACCATCTCGGTAAGGATCATCACGTACTCAGGTGTTTGCACGATGCGATGAAGGTTGTTGTAGAAGTAATTGGGAAGCGCCGGTGGGCCGGACGTTGAACCGAAGCCCAACAGGCAGCGCTCGCCAAGCGGCCGGCGCTCGGGGTCGTCGTAGGAGCCCGCGGGTTCAAGGCCGGGATCGCGGCTTTCCGTCGCGTCGGATGTCGGTCTTGCGGCGCGAGCGGCGGCAACTCTGGCACGAGCCTGATCCGTCAGTGGCGGAACTCGTCCGTCCGTCGGATCGATGATCAGCGATGTGCGGCGCTCACCGTTAACGACGGTGTACGACGAGCCCGCATCAAGCCAGAATGTGTTGTAACCTCCAACATTTCCGGCTGCGCCCGTCGAGCCGTCGCCTCCGAGGGGCGGCGCCTCACGGTCACCTTTGCTCGGAAGGTCGCCGATTGCTTTCTGCCTGGCGATGCGTTGTTCCAGATTCGCCGCTTCTTCGGCGGTCAGAACCGCTTTCGCCCCGGCCGGACGTTCGAGCGGCGTCAACGTGGCAAAATCGTACATACCCTGCAGGTCCGGACGTCCATCCGGCGTCCGCTTGATCGGCCGCGAGTTCTGCGATGGCGTTGAGGTCGGTTTTGGCGTTGCGGGCGTCTGGGCAAGCGAGAATCCCGCGATGACCAGCGCCAGCATCACGCTGCAAACAAGAAGGAGTTTACGCATCACACCTCCTAGGGAAGCGGCTTCTTCCGCAACTTACCGTAAATCAATTCTTCGACGAATTCGACGCACTTGAAATCCATGATTTGCGCATTCTTCTCCTGACGTCGATAGAGCGGCATGCTGAGTTTCCAGGGACGCGTGAAGACCTTAGGATCTTCGATGGTCGCTTCGTAGCTCAGCACGTCGGGCGCTGTCCGCCTGTAACGCTCGACGACGTGTAAAGCGTCGCTGTGGAAATTGCCGGCTCTGTCGAACCACGTTTGATCGTTGAATCCCGTCACGTCAACGACAAACGTCTCGCCTTCCCAACGTCCCACAGACTGCCCCATCCAGGAATCGGCCGGCGGTGGACCGGGATCCTTCAAATAGATGTCTCGGACAGCCCCCGCATATTGGTAGGCGAAGAACATCGACGTTGAACTTTGCAGAATCTGAAACGGTTGTCCCATGTAGGTCGCACGTGGTACGCCCGGCAGGTAACATTTGATCTCGGGATCGCGCTCGATCCAGTTCTCCTGGTTTTCCTTCTTCTTCGCTGCAGCCCAGGGTTGATACGGAATTTCACCGCCTTCTACGACGCCGGGCCCGGGCGGAACCGATCCAACAGCACCCAGCGCAAGCACCGATGCAGCCGGTACCGGACCATAAGGACCGGGACGCACCGCCAATGCCGGACGCGCCATGTGCGGCTCGAGGTCATAATTCGCTTCGTTGAGCGCCTGCCAGATTCCGTTCAAGTCCGGTTTACCGTCTTTCAAACGCGGCACACGATAAGCGGACGACTGCGTTTCCGCCGGCCGAGTCGCGACGGACAACGCGACGACTGTCGCGGCGATTCCAAAACCGGCGAGCATGGTTAAGCCGCGAAAACTTACGTGCATAGAAGCGATCCCCTTCGGGCAGATCATTCTCCCAATTGCAGTCACTGTCAAGCATACGGGGTAGACGTAGCCACGGATTTCACGGATTACACGGATTCGGGCCAGACTTCAATTATTGGGTCTGGCCCGAATCCGTGTAATCCGTGAAATCCGTGGCTACGTCTACCCCTGTGTGCTTGACACGACGCGTCAAAAGCGATGGACTATACCCGCCATGAGAAAAACCGCGTGCTGCGTTTTGGTTTCACTCATCACGTTGACGTCAAGTGTTCGCGCTCAGACCGGCGCCTGCGTCGCCGCATCGCCGTTTGATTTTGCGAACGGCCCGCGATGGACGGGTTGGAGCCCCGACCTTGGAAACACTCGATTTCAAAACACCACGCAAGCGGGAATGACAGCGGCGGATGTCCCAAAACTAAAACTGCGATGGGCATTTGGATTTCCATCATCGACCGGCGCGTATTCCATGGCGACGTTTGCCGGGGGACGTCTGTTTGTCGGAAGCCAGGACGGAACCGTGTATTCGCTCGACGCGCGAACTGGCTGCATCGTCTGGCAATTTAAAGCTGCAGGTGGCGTTCGTGCTGCAGTCGTGTTGGACGGCAATACAGCGTACTTCGGCGACATCCGCGCGAACGTCTACGCAGTCGAAGCCGTGACCGGCAAAGTTCTTTGGACCCGCAAGGTCGACGATCATCCATTCGCCCGCATTACCGGTTCGCCGTCGTTTTACGGAAATCGGTTGTATGTGCCGGTTTCTTCGTTTGAAGAAGGGCAGGGCGGAAACGCGCAGTATGAGTGCTGCACATTTCGTGGCAGCATCGTTGCCCTCGATGCCGTTACCGGAAGTGTCCGATGGAAAACGTTCACCATCGCTGACGTGCCGAAAGAGATCGGAAAGAATCCTTCCGGTTCGATCCGCCGCGGCCCCTCGGGCGCGGCGATCTGGTCAGCTCCCACCATCG
>Ga0075431_100006486_pt1 | contig 11617 bp, 10 predicted proteins | sample RhiMetdeltSRZDD5_FD_75297 | JGI IMG/M metagenome (GOLD analysis project Ga0075431, IMG submission 75297) | Populus rhizosphere microbial communities from Tennessee, USA - Rhizosphere MetaG P. deltoides SRZDD5 | ecosystem: Host-associated > Plants > Roots > Rhizosphere > Soil | place: USA... | reverse complement strand
GCGGCGAGGAAACGGGACTCCGGCCTAAGGACGATGGGGTGGCTCTTGATGGAGGCGATCGTCCCCGACCGATGCCCTTGCTGCCGCCAGCCACGATTGCTCCTAATCCGCCAATGACAGATCCATGCACCAGCGCCCGCGCAATCGGTCAGGGCCTTGCGATCTCTTCGATCTCTTCCACGAGGCGCTCCGATGTGATCTCGCGCGCCATTGCGCCCTGCAGCCGGCGGGCAGCAAGGGCGAATCGAGACTCCTTCGTCAGGCGGGCCAGCGCCGCGGCGATTTCAGCCTCGGAGGCTTCGGGGGGCAGGGTCAGGCCGGCGCCGCGAGCTTCGACGCGCAACGCGATGTCGTTCTGGTCGCGCCCCATCGGCATGAGCAGCATCGGCAGGCCGTTGCACAGCGCCCGGCTCACTGTTCCGTGGCCGCCATGCGTGATGACCAGCGACACTTCCTTCATCACCGCATCATGCGGCGCGCTGGGCAACAGCGTGACGCCTTTCGGCGCTTTCAGCGGACCCGCCCCGCCCCAGGACGCGATCAGAATATCGTGTGGCATGGAGGCGATCGCTCGCTGCCGGACGTCACCCCACCCTCCTCGTTCATCTCGCGGATCAGGGCGGCGATCAGCTCACCGGCCGGCAGCGTTCGCGCCCCCTCGATGCCGACCCCGGCCAACAGCGGAAGGTAATCCTTCCGACCATGAGCTGCCGCCCAGGCGCGCAGGCGCGCGGTCAGCGCCGCGAAATGGGGGAAGGCCGGAAGCTCCGGCTCGAACGGCTCCAGCCGGTCGATCAGCACGTTGCGGATCGCGCGCGCGGGCTTTCCCGTCAAGGTCCGGGTCACCACCGTTTCGCCGCCGCCGAGAATGGCTGCGCGCCATGCCGGCAGAAGCTCGGTCTCGGGGCAGCACAGAAAGGCCGTGCCGAGCTGCACGCCGGTGGCGCCGCGACCCATATCTGCGCGATATCTTTCCCGTTCATGATGCCGCCGCTTGCCACGATCGGCACCGCCACTGCCTCCGGGCACTGCCTCAGGAGCTCGGTCAATCCGATGAGCGGTCCCTGATCGGAATGCGCGGCCCGATGGCCGCCGGCCTCTGCTCCTTGGGCGATGACGGCCGAAAATCCCGCCTGCTCCAACTGACATGCCTCGTCGACGTTTGTCGCCATGCCGAGGATGATGGCGCCGCTCTCATGCACCGCATCGAGCTGGTCGGCCGCAGGAATTCCGAATGTGAAGCTGCAGACTGGAACGCGCTCTTCGATAACGATCTCGAGCTGTTCCTCGAACGAGGGCGGCGCCGGCAAGGGCGGCAATTCGAATCGGTCCGCCCCGGTTTCGCGCTCGATCTCGGCAATCAGCTCCGCCGCCCGCGCCAGCTTGCGGTGCTCGGTTGGGGCGGGGTGAAGCACGAACAGGTTCACGTTGAACGGTTGGCTCGTTCCGGCGCGGATCGCGCGAATGGCGGATCGAAGCGCCTCGGGACCAAGCAACCCGCCTGCAAGCGAGCCGAGTCCGCCGGCGTTCGAAACGGCGATGGCGAGCGCCGGCGTCGACGCCGTCGCCATCGGCGACTGGATGAGAGGATGCCGCAAGCCTGCGAGGCTCCTCAGGTCCCGTCGGGCAGGCTCCATCCTGCGCCTCCTCACCACTGGCCTGCCGACGCGCCGCCGTCGACATGCAGAATGGCACCTGTGACGAATGCCGCCGCCTCGAGATAGAGGACTGCCTCGACGATATCCCGCACCTCGCCCATTCGGCCCATCGGCTGCAGCCCGGCAAGGAAGGCGTGCGTCTCGGGCCGGTGCATCGGTGTCCTGATCACCCCCGGCGACACCGCGTTCACCCGAATGCCGCGGGTGGCATATTCGATGGCCAGCGACTTGGTGACGGCAACGAGGCCGCCCTTGGTGAGGGCCGCCAGCGCTGCCGGCAATGATGCCATGGGCTGCTCCGCGATCGTCGCGGTGACGTTCACGATATGGCCGGCGCCCGACCGCAGCATCCGCGATGCCACCCTTTGCGAGATGTGGAAGAATCCGGCAAGGTTCGTGGCGGTCATCGCCGCGAAGTCGGCTTCCGAATAATCGAGGAAAGGCCTGGGAATAAAGATGCCGGCATTGTTGACGAGCGTGTCGATCCGCCCGAAGCGTTCAATGGCGCTGTCGACGATCCGGTCGGCCGCCGCCGGGATTGCTATGTCGCCATCGATCATCAGGGATGACGGATCGGCCGCTTCGCTCCTCGACATCGAGCGCGAGGTGGCGACCACATTGTAGCCCATGGTGCGAAAAGCCTTGGCGAGGCTCGCGCCAATGCCCTGCGACGCCCCGGTTATCAGGGCAACCTTCTGCTGCGACGGCATGATGCTCGCGGCGCTCCATCAAACGGAAACCGATTTCACGCCCCGTCCAGAATCTATCGGCTGGACCGCGCGGGTGCTTTTCGAAGAATGCTGAGGTTGTCGGTAAATTGCTGCAATCGCCGACATTCGGGAGAACTGCGCGATGACGGCCAAGTATGACATCATCGGAAGCAACTATGCGGAGCTTCGCCGGGCGGCGGGGCAGACTGGAGCCATCAGCCGCCCCGTCCTAGCCCATGAATGCCTGCATGATGCCGCACATCGGCCACCCCCGGCCGCCGAGGAACGGGACTCCGGCGGAAGGACGATGGGGGTGGGGTTATCGGTCTCGATCTGACACTAGCGAGCTCGACGTCGGAAAAAATGTAGCTCCGACCTCTACCGCCGCCGTCGGTCGGCCAGCTTTGGTTGGCGACCGAAAGCAAGCGCCGGCCACAATTCTTCCTGATGACATCTTTCTCTAGATCGCCTGCTCCTCGACCGGCGGCGGCTTCATCGCGCCGGTCATGATAGCGACCGCGTCGGACATCGAGAACTTCTTCGGGTCGATAACCGCGATTCGCTTGCCGAGGCGGTGGATATGGACGCGGTCAGCGACCTCGAAGACATGCGGCATGTTGTGGCTGATCAGGATGATTGGCAGGCCGCGCTTCTTCACGTCGAGCATGAGCTCGAGCACTTTTCGCGATTCCTTGACGCCCAACGCCGCGGTCGGCTCGTCCATGATGATGACGCGGCTGCCAAAGGCCGTCGCCCGCACTACCGCAACGCCCTGGCGCTGGCCGCCGGAGAGCGTCTCGACCGGCTGCCGAATGCTCTGGATGGTGAGCAGCCCAAGCGCGTTCAGATGCCGGCGGGCCTCGCGCCGCATCTCGGCGCGATCGAGCAGGCGGAAGAGTTGCCCGAGCGGTCCCGGCTTCCGCTTCTCGCGGCCGAGAAAGAGGTTGTCGGCGATCGACAGTGCCGGCGAAAGCGCAAGGTCTTGATAGACCGTTTCGATACCGGCGGTGCGCGCCTCCATCGGCGTCCTGAAATGCACGCCCGTCCCGTCCATGAGCACCTGGCCGGCATCCGGGATGATCGCGCCGGCCAGCACCTTGATGAGCGTCGACTTGCCGGCGCCATTGTCACCGATGACGCCGAGGATCTCGTTCGGCATGAGATCGAAATCGGCGTGGTCGAGCGCCACCACCCGGCCGAAATGCTTGACCAGCCCGCGGGCCTGCAGGACCGGCTGCCGCGCAGCAAGCGGCGCCGATTCCTTGGAGAGGTCGAGGGCGGCGCTCATGCGGCGACCTTCCGGATCCATTGATCGAGGGTGACGGCGACAATGATCAACACGCCGACGGTGAACTCCTGCCAAAGCACGTCGAGACCCGAGAGCGCCAGTCCATTGCGGAATACCCCGACGATAAGCGCCCCGATTAGGGTGCCGACGATCGAGCCGCGGCCGCCAAACAGGCTGGTTCCGCCGATCACCACGGCGGTGATCGAATCGAGGTTCGCCGTCTGCCCGGCCTGCGGACTGACCCCGCCGATCCGGCCGATCAGCACCCAGGCGGCGATCGCGCAGATCAGCCCGGCCAACGCATAGACCGCGACCAGGGTGCGGTTGGTGTTGATGCCGGCGAGGCGGGCGGCGTTGGGATCGTCACCGGTTGCGTAAACGTGCCGGCCAAAGGCCGTCCGGTTGAGCATGTACCAGACGGCGATCGCAAGCAGCAGCATGAGGATCGAGCCATAGGTGATCACCGATCCCTTTAGCCAGGGCACCTCTAGACCGGCCTTGAGCAGGAGGTCGTAAGGCTTGATGATCGTACCGTTGAACTGCAGGAACGGGGCTATTGATTCGACGTCCTGCTGGCGGATGGTCTCGCTCCGAGAATAGAAGATGTTGAGCGCGCCGAAGATGCTCCACGTGCCGAGGGTCACGATGAACGGCGGCAACCGGAGAATTGTGACAATCAGCCCGTTGATGGTCCCGCAGACCAGTCCGACGAGGAGGCCGAGCGGGAAGGCGATGATCAGCGGTACGCCATAGACCACCGCCGTGCGACCCATCACCACCGAGCAGAGGATCATGATCACGCCGACGGAGAGATCGATGCCGGCGGTCAGGATCACGATGGTCTGCGCGATACCGAGCGTCGCGATGATGGTGACTTGTTGGAGGATGAGCGAGAGATTGAACGGCGCGAAGAACTTGTCACCGACGATGCCACTGAAAAGGAGGACGCCAATGAGGAGCACCAGGAACGGAATAGTCGTCGGAAAAGCGTGCAGGAAATGCTGCGCTCGGCGAACGAGGCCCGGCCCTTCTTCCTCGAAGGTGGCGACTTCCTGCGGAGCGCCCGGCACCACCTTTTCGATGTCTGCGGCTGCCGGGCCGGTCGTCTCGCTGTTCATGCCCCTTCTTGTCCCGATGCCGATGGAGGACCGGGAGAGCGACCGTATCTGAGTCGCCCTCCCGATCGGACCTTAGCAGCCTAGCTGTTTTCGTTCGATAGCCGGAATTTAGCCCCAGCAAAGCTTGAGGCCCTCTTCGACCGAGATGGACGGGACGCCGTCGACCGGCTTGGCGGTAATGAGCTGGGCGCCAGTGTCAAGGAATTGTAGGCCTTGCGTGTTCGGCGGTATCTTACCGGTGGCAATCGCTTCAAGCGCCATCGACGCCATCTTGTGCGGATATTGCTGAGACGTCGCGCCGATGACGCCTGCCTTGACGTTCTTCACGCCTGGGCAGCCGCCGTCGATCGACACGATCAGCACGCTGCCATCGGCCTTGCCGGCGCCCTTCAGCGCTTCCCACGCGCCCGCCGCAGCCGGCTCGTTGATGGTATAGACGAGGTTCACGTCCGGGCACTTCTGTAGCGCGTTCTCCATCGCCGTGCGGCCCTTCTCCTGGTCGCCCTGGCTGATTTCATGAGTGCAGATGCGCGGATCCGTTTCGTCGCCGTAGTGCTTCAGATCCTTGAACTCGATGCCGAAGCCCTTCATGAAGCCGTGGTTGCGCAGATAGTCGACGGTCGGCTGGTTAGGCGAGAGATTAAGGAAGACGATCTTGGCGCTCTTCGCCTTGTCGCCAAGTGTCTTCGCCGCCCATTGCCCGATCAGCTGGCCGGCCTTGAAGTTATCGGTCGCGAAAGTCGCGTCGGCGGCGTCGATCGGATCGAGCGGCGTGTCGAGCACGATCACCTTCAGCCCCGCGTCGCGGGCCTTCTTGATGGTCGGGACGATCGCTGTCGAGTCGGAGGGGACGATGGCGAACCCTTTGGCGCCAGCTGCAATCAGGTTCTCGATCGCGGCCACCTGGCCGTCGTTGTCGCCGTCATACTTGCCGGCGGCGGTGCGGAGCTCGATGCCGAGCTCCTTCGCTTTCTCCTGTGCGCCTTCGCGCATCTTCACGAAGAACGGATTGGTCTCCGTCTTGGTGATGAGGCCGACGATGTCGGCGGCGAACGAAAGTCCTGGGCCGACGGTGGTGAACGCGATCGCAGCGACCGCGCCAAAAGTGATCGCACGGAATTTCGTAAGCAAGTTAGTCCTCCCTTAGTTCGTGCCGCCCCTGTTCCTCGAAGTATTGGTACCTTTCCCCGCTTGAACCGGGGGCCGGGGCCTGGCTGGGACCCTAGCATGCTTTTCATCAGTGCGTTGGTTTCTGGTTGAATTTCGTTAGGCGGCAGGTCGCAATCTCAACATTGACGCGCAGCGGCAGCTCTGGCTAGAGCGGATCGATCCATTTCCGAGAGGACGGTGGCGGTGGCTCGCCCCCCGGCCGGCAGGAAACGGGACTCCGACAAAGGGACGATGGGGTGGGATTAACAAGCTCGATCGCGACGCCAACGAGCTCGACATGGCGATGGGGTTCCAAAAGTGCTTGTCATAGCGCGCTCGCCACACCCCTGTTGCTGATTCCCAACAGTTGTCATGGGCATTGCTCAAGCTCGGCCTGGCACTCCGAACTGGGGCTCTTGCTGATCTGTCTCCGGTTCGCAATTGTCTCTCGCCAAGCTGCCGGCGCTCAAATGTTCTCAAATGCACTAGGTCAAAAGCTCGCGAAGGTTTTTCCAGGAACCGCCAAGTTGCCTTTTGATGAAGGCGATTTTGAAAGTGCGTCTAACAATAGCGAGGCTCTGGAGAAGGCGGGCTGAGCGGTTCGTTTGAAGCGCACGAATTGCGACTAGAGCTTCGAGGTGGCGCTAAACTACATCTACCCATCGATGGCGAAGAAAAGTCGCGTGCCTCTGGCGCCTTGGCAAAGGCCACCGCGGTCAAGCCGCCGATCGGTATTATGAACTTCAGATGAACACTGAGTTCAGCAGTCGTTTTGATTGGCCCTTCTAAAGCGTCTCCAAGGGACAGAATTGGTCTGCCGGTAGATCGTTTAAAGGCAAATTCCTTGGGAGAGAAGCCATGACAAGGTACAATCTCGACGCTTAACTCTTGATGCCATCGCAGAGTATGCGGCCGCATTCGCAACTGCATGGACAGTTCCCTTCGACGTGATTGCACATACAAGACCAGTTCCTTTGATGAAACGAAATGGCGATTCTGCATTCTAGAACGAGCAGGTAGGCGCTGCCGCCTACTAAACTCGACTTGCCGCCGATGCTAGAGCGCCGCCTGAACCGCTATCCCAGTAAGCACCTCACCATCGTATGTCGCGAAGTGCCCTTGGCCTTGAGATACTGGGCTCTGACCCTGATCTCCGGCTATGGGGAGATCCGGCAGACCAAAAGCACAGATCGCTCGGGCCAGTGCGAGCAGCCTCACTCAATGCTGCCGCCGTCAGCCTGCCTAGAACGGCCATGCGATAGGAAATGTTCTCTCATACCGGTTCCCTAGCGGTGTAGAATGCCAGGGACTTCCTCAGCACTCCTCGGCTTCCAATGACGGACCAAGAGGCCAAACCAAAACGTCGCCTGGTCGCCATCATGGCCACAGACGTCGTTGGCTACTCAAAGCTCATGCAGGCGGATGAGACAGCGGCGCTTGCTGCTCTTGCTGCTATTCGAAACGCAACTCAGGAACACATCGCACTGCACCAAGGCCGGATTGCCAACACCGCTGGTGATAGCATCTTGGCGGAGTTTGGCAGCGCCATGGAAGCGGTTGATTGTGCGTTTGCTCTCCAGCAGCAGTTATGTAGCCGCACCGAAGGCGCAGACGTCCAGGTCCGCATCGGCATCCATTTGGGAGATGTGGTCGATAAGGGTGGCGATCTGTTCGGGACAGCGGTCAACATTGCTGCTCGGCTCGAAAGTATTGCCCAGCCCGGAGGCATCGTCGTGTCTGCTGCGGTGCGGGATGCAATCGCTGGAAAACTTGTGGCGGCATCTAGGGATCTTGGACTACAAAATCTCAAGAACATTGACGAGCCACTTCAAGCATATGCCCTTATACCCAAAGCTGCTGCCCTGCCAGGCATGCTTCGTTCAGGGGAAACCCTGGAATTACCCAGCAAACCGTCCATTGCTGTGCTGCCATTTGAGAACCTGAGCGGGGACCGCGAGCAGGAGTATTTCGCCGATGGCGTAGTGGAGGAGATAACCACCGCGCTTTCACGCATACGGTGGCTGTTCGTCATCGCCCGAAACTCCAGCTTTGCATATAAGGGCAAGGCTGTAGACGTTAGGCAGATCGGACGAGAGCTGGGAGTGCGCTACGTCCTCGAAGGCAGCGTCCGAAAATCAGGGAGCCGAGTGCGAATAACAGGACAGCTCATTGACGCGAAAACCGGAGTGCATCTTTGGGCCGACCGGTTTGATGGCGTACTCGAAGATATCTTCAACCTGCAGGATCAAGTGACTGCCAGCGCTGTCGGATCAATCGCGCCGAGGCTGGAGCTAGCAGAAATTGATCGGGCAATACGAAAGCCGACCGAAAGTCTAGATGCTTATGACTATTTCCTGCGTGGGCTGAAGGCCTTTCATCAGTGGACCAGGCAGGACAATAGCGAGGCTCTATCGCAGTTCCAACAAGCTATCAAACTCGACCCTGCATTTACCTCGTCTTATGGGATGGCCGCACTGTGCTACTATCAACGCAAGGGCAACGGGTGGGTCATCAATCGCCCTCAGGAGATCGCTGAAACGGTTCGGCTGGTAAAGTTAGCATCAGAACTGGGCAAGGACGATGCGATTGCGCTGTATGGGGCTGGGACCGCTCTTGCCTATGTGGTTGGCGACCTCGACTACGGTTCGGCTTTGATCGATCAGTCGCTTCTGCTCAACCCCAATCTCGCGAAGGCATGGCAGCAAAGTGGATGGATGAGAATTTACTTCGGCGATGTGGAGGCAGCGCTTGACCGCCTTTCACGCGCTATGCGACTTAGCCCACGTGACCCCGATATGTTTGACATGTTGCTTGGAACCGGATGCGCCCATTTTCTCGCCGGTCGGTACGGCGAGGCTATTTCATGGGCGGAAGCAGCGGTCCGCCAGCAGCCGAACTCTCACCCAGCGATACGCGCCTTGGCAGCGGCCAGTGCAATGGCGGGTCGGCTGGAAAAGGCGCAAGATGCAATGTCATACCTCCGACGACTTGATCCAGGACTGCGCATTGCCCAACTTCGTGACCTTTTCCCGCTCCGACGAACGGAAGACTACGCCAGGTGGGAAGAAGGTCTGCGACTGGCCGGCCTGCCTGAATGAGGCGGATGCGGCCCCACTGCTCCACTCTCCGAATTTTCCAGTGTTGTCCTAGGCTGTCTAACAAACACGAGGTCCAGGTTCTTCTACCCGGGTACTGGAGTCTCATTCCGCGTTGACGGCGGGGGCGCCCTCGGCAATCGGCTTAGGAAAAATGTCGGACAAAGTGACACAGGGCGGAGTAACGCGCCGAGCATGCCTTGCCAAACTACCCTGTCCCCGGCCGGCTAAGGATCGATTGAATGGTTAAGCGAGGGGCCGGCAACATGAAACTCCTTTGCCAAGCTGGCCGATTGGTTCCTCCGCCAAGTCTATTGGTGCTACCCGAAAGGCTGTATCGTCATTGTGGAATCGCCCGCTGCTCCCTGGTGGAGGTAGGCATGGAACGACGGCTTTCGGCTATCCTGGCTGCAGATGTCGTGGGTTATTCAGCCTTGATGGAGCAGGACGAGGCTGGAACGTTCGACCGACTTCGGGCTCATCGCAAGGAGCTTTTCGAACCCGAAATCCACAAGCACCACGGCCGTATTTTCAAGCTGACTGGCGATGGATTGTTTGCCGAATTTGGGAGCGTTGTGGACGCGGTCGAGTGTGCGGTGTCATTGCAGCGAGGTCTGGCCGAGCGCAATGCCAATCTGCCCGAGGACCAGCGCATTGATATACGCATTGGGATCAACCTCGGTGAGGTGATCGTCGAGGGCGATGATCGACTGGGTGAGGGTGTCAATATCGCTTCAAGACTTGAGCAGCTTGCCGATCCCGGTGCTATCTGCGTCTCGGGCAAGGTCGCAAAGGAGGTTGCAAAGAAGCTCGCCTTCACCTTCGAGCCGATGGGCGAGCAGAAGGTCAAGAACATCGCCGAGCCGGTGGAGGTTTACCGCGTCAGGCTCGACGACAGCCTGGTGAAGCACCGCCGCACAACCCGGCCGCAGCCTTGGGCATGGATGACGGCCATGGCGGTACTTGCGGCGCTTGTGCTGGGGGGTGTCTGGTTTCTCGCGCCGCAGACCAGAAAGGCGGCACAACTCTCCACGATCCCAGCCCTCGCGGTTCTCCCATTCGGCAATATGAGCGGCGATCCCAAGCAGGATTACCTCGGTGCCGGAATTGCCGAAGACATCATAACCGTCTTGGCAACATTCCCAGCCATTCGGGTGGTTTCCCGAACCTCAAGCTTTGTCTATGACAAGCCGGTCAAAGTTCAACAGGTCGCCAACGATCTTGGCGTCAATTACGTCGTCGAAGGTAGCGTCAAGCGCTCCGGCGACAAGGTGCGCGTCACCGCCCAGCTCATCAACGCCGTCTCCGGCGATCATGTCTGGGCGGAGCGCTTTGACGAAGAGGGCGATCCGTTAGCCCTCCAGGAAGCCGTTGCCAACAAGGTGTACAATTCAGTTGCCGGCTTTACCGGCAAGATCCGACAGGACGAGGAGAGGCGGGCCTGGGGAAAGGCCAGCATAGATCTAGATGAGTATGATTATTATCTTCGCGGCCACCACCTGTTCATGCGATGGACCGGCGAGGATGTCGCCCAAGCCCGCGCCATCTGGCGCGAAGGCTTGATCAAATTTCCAAACTCCGCGTTGCTCCGCATTAAGCTTGCCGCCACCTTCGTCCACGATGTGATGAACGAGCATAGCAAGAATCCGCTAGCGGATGTGGCGGAGATGGACCGCTTGCTCAATGAAGCAAGCACCATGCAGCTGCGGACCCAGCTAGAGAACTGGATGTTCCATTGGCTGTCCGCCTGGCGCTATCGCCTCCAGGGCAAGTTCGATCGTGCCGTCCAGGACGCCGAATTGGCGGTGAAGCTTGTGCCCAATGACGCTTTCTCTCACATAGACTTGGCCGATGTGCTGGTCAGCGCCGGTCGGCCTGAGCGCGCTATCGAGCTGGGGCAGGCGGCGCTCAATCGCGATCCGAACGGTCCCGATTGGTGGCACAATGTCTTGTCGTTCGCCTACTACAATGCCGGGCGCATCGACGATGCCATTGTCGAGTTCGGGCGTCGCAAGCAGCCCTGCACCGATTGCATCAATCTGGCCGCTGCATATGCTCGAAAAAATAGGCTTGAAGAGGCGCGCAAGGTCATCTCGGCCATTCGTCAGAAATACCCCTCCTACACCATCGCAGACGAGTCGCGGTGGCCAACAGGTCAGACCCCGCAGCTCGCCGAGCCGTATTTGTCGGCCTATCTGGCCGACCTGGCCAAGGCAGGCCTGCCGCAACATTAATCGAGCATCCTGTCAAAACAGCGTCCCAATGCTCGGGCTTCATAAGGTCGACAAGACGATGAACGAAAGTATTTGACCGTCAGCCCTTGCTGTAATCCGGATAGTGATCGAAATCGCCGACCCTAGATCCGGCCTGGCCCAGATCGGTTTCATGGGTTTCGCTGTTCCCGGCACGGCATTTTGAGCAGACTAGATGATGTGCCAACCGAGATTGGCTTGAGGCATGAACGCTTAGCTGGCGAGCGCCCGTCCATAAACTCGGCAACTATGACTGCCCAGGAGAGAACCATGAACACCGAGCAAACTACTACGGGGCGCTGTCTCTGCGGCGACATCCGATTCGAGTTTAAGGGGGCGCCGATCAG
>Ga0075431_100006485_pt1 | contig 11617 bp, 8 predicted proteins | sample RhiMetdeltSRZDD5_FD_75297 | JGI IMG/M metagenome (GOLD analysis project Ga0075431, IMG submission 75297) | Populus rhizosphere microbial communities from Tennessee, USA - Rhizosphere MetaG P. deltoides SRZDD5 | ecosystem: Host-associated > Plants > Roots > Rhizosphere > Soil | place: USA... | reverse complement strand
TACAAGATCCGGCAAGGTCTGAAAGGGTAATGAAGGCATTTATGCAAATGAGGAAATTTAATATTGAGGAACTAAAGAACGCATAGGAAACCAATCCCTCTGCTTTCTGCCCTCTGCGTTCTGCCCCTTGCCCTTTGCCCTATCTTTGCAAAAATGAAACACCTCCGTTCGCTAAATAAGTATTTCTGGAAATACAGGTATAGATTTTTCTTCGGGATATTTTTCATTATACTGTCTAACTACTTTAAGATACTGGCGCCACAGATAACCGGATTTATATTCGATATGCTGCAGGGCCAGCTCGGTAAGCCTGTTGCAGCGCGTCTTGTTCCATACGACCCACTTGTAAATGTGTTCATCACCGAGATGAATGAATATGAATTGTCGTTCGCTGAAAAGGTAGCCACCTTTAGCATTGCAATTCTGGTATTTGCTCTCTTGTCGGGTTTTTTCATGTTCCTGATGCGGCAGACAATAATCGTAATGAGCAGGCACATCGAATATGATCAGAAAAATGAGGTGTTCAACCATTACCTTCAGCTCGACCTGAATTTTTATAAGGTTCATAGTACGGGCGATCTGATGAGCCGTATATCTGAAGATGTAAGCAGGGTTCGTATGTATACTGGTCCTGCCGTCATGTACCTTGTTAACCTGCTTTTTACAATATCGTTTTGTGTGTTTTATATGTTCCGTAAAGACTGGGAGCTTACACTGTACGTTCTTTCTCCTCTTCCGGTGCTTGCACTCACCATTTACCTGGTGAACACAGTGATTCATAAAAAGAGTGAGCATATTCAATCGTTGCTGGCGGCATTGACAACAAATGCGCAGGAGTCGTATTCCGGAATAAGAGTGATAAAATCGTTTGTCCAGGAAAAAGCGATGCTTGGATTCTTTCGCCAGAATTCAGAGATGTATAAGAAAAATGCCATCGGGTTAGCCAGGCTCGAGGCAATCTATTTTCCTTCGATGGGACTATTGATCGGCTTAAGCACTCTCCTCACGATACTCATAGGAGGAATATATGCCATATACGGCACGCATGACGTTACAATTGGAACTATAACTGAATTTGTGATGTACATAAATATGCTTACGTTCCCTGTAAGTGCTATCGGATGGACGGCAAGCATGATCCAGAGGGCTTCGGCGTCGCAGAAAAGGGTGAATGAATTTCTCGACACAAAGCCCGATATTATTAACCCTCCAAAAGCAGTGAAAGAGCCAATTGAAGGACACATAGCATTTAAGCATGTTGATTTCACGTATCCTAATACAGGCATTCATGCGTTGAAAAACTTTAACCTGGAAGTCAGAAAGGGGCAGAAGGTGGCCATACTTGGGCATACCGGCAGCGGGAAGACCACCATTGCTCAGTTACTTCTTCGTTTATACGACAGGGATAAGGGTAGTATATCAATAGACGGAATTGATGTTAAGAACATTGATCTAAGCCATTTAAGGAAGGAAATAAGCTATGTGCCGCAGGATGTTTTTTTGTTTAGCGACACAATTGCCAATAACATCACATTCGGGGTTAAAGATGTTTCGAGGGAACTTGTTCACCAGGCGGCTCAATACGCCAGTATTGAAAAGGAGATATTGAATTTTCATGATAAGTTCGAAACCATGGTTGGTGAGAGAGGCGTAACACTCAGTGGCGGGCAGAAACAACGTATATCCATAGCCAGAGGACTTATCAAGGATCCCAGAGTAATAGTGTTTGATGATTGCCTGAGCGCGGTTGATGCCAGGACCGAGAAAGAAATACTAACCAATCTTACTACCTTTTTAAACGACCGTACTGCCATTGTTATCACGCACCGCATACTGCCATTTTTCAGGTTCGACAGAATCGTGGTACTGGAAGAAGGTAAAATAATCGAGGAGGGTACCCACGAAGAGCTGCTGGCAATGAACGGATATTACAATTATTTGTATGAGCACCAGCAAACGGAGGAAGAAACCGAATAATTTTGCCAATACTAAAACAATATTATATTTGTAGAACTTACCTTAAACCAAAACTTAAACTGTAAAACAATCGATTGTGGCGTACGACAACAACGAAAAGCGGATGGAAAGCGTTTATAGCAAACGCATTAGAGCTGGAAAAAGAAGAACATACTTCTTTGATGTAAGAGCAACCCGCGGTAATGACTACTACATCACTATTACCGAATCACGCAAGAAATTTAATGAAGACGGCTATGACAGGCACAAGATCTTTCTGTACAAGGAAGACTTCAACAAATTCCTGAAAGCATTGACAGAAGCGGTTGATTATGTTAAGACTGACCTGATGCCGGATTTTGATTTTGATGCATACAACCACGATCAGGCTCCTGAGCACGAAGCAGAACATGAAGAGAATACAGTTCCTGAAGTTGCAATTGCAACACCCGTAGGTACTGTTCCCATAGTGCCAACTCCCGGTGATGTAAGCTCAGCAAGCGAAGAAGTAGATAAATGGTAAAATAGTTCTCCATCCGCTTTCCGGCGGGTGGAGCTTTACATTTTCATAAACGCGGCAGCCTTAATCTTTTCGCCGTTCTTTCCAAAAATCTTAATGTAATAAATTCCCCTCGCCAGGTTACCTATGCTTATGGTTTGCTGATGCCTGCGCGTGTTTACATTGTATTTCTGAAGTAGTACCTGTTGCCCCAATGAGTTTACGATCGATGAACCATAAGTACCGAAAGTTTCATTGGTAACACTGATGATTTCTACATTTATCTGACTGAATGATGAATTGGTAGCAAGATTCACTGTTATGCCTCCATTATCAGAGCGGTTAAGCGCAACAACTTCGGAATACTGAATGGATCCGGAAGGGCTCTGAACACGCATGCGGTAATAATTTGCTCCGGGGAACGGATCAATATCGGAAAATTGTCCGGACAGCTGCTCGTCATCACTGAGAATCTGGTGAATCTCTTCATAGTTCACGCCGTCATCACTTCTTTCAAGCACCATTTCAGAAACTTCAAACGATGAATCCGTTGTCCATGATAACTCGTTATGATCGCCAACAATGGCGCCGTTCAAGTCAGTTGATTGAATTGACAGCGCAGAGCCGGAGAATTTAATATCAAATATGGCCTTGGTATTTTGAATGCCATCTACTGCAATGAGATAGGTGCTGTTTGCCGAAAGACCGCTTAAGGCTGGCAATGCGCCGTTATCCTTGAACGTCTGATATTCTATCGGGACAGGGAAAGATCCTCCTGTTGGGCAGGAAGGCACTTTATAAATCGAAATTTTTACACCGGTAACCTGTACCCCAGTTGCGCCCAGATCACAAGCTGCTATTGCTGCAGGACTCGTGGAATAGTTCGACACTACCATATTCAGGGTGCCGCCGGATTCATTTGTTTTGAAGGGTAAAAATGCGGTGTTGGTAACATTCGTGCCGGTACCATCTTTTTTCCACTGATTATATGCCGGGTCAACAAACTTGTTGCTCGTAGCGTGTGCCAGGTCGAAATTTACTTTGGTATCTGTTAGCAATGTGCTCACAGGAAATGTTGCAGGGCAATCATCTTTTGCTTCCAGTATAGTTTGAACCGGCGACATTTCGGGGGTGCCTACGACGCAGTTACCGAATGTATAACCGTGGGGTGTTACCATATAAAGGCCCCCCGTTTGAGACGCGTAATCAAGGCTTATCCGGCGAAGATTGTATGCTATTGAATAGTGCATCACCTTGCCTGGTGTGGCAGTGCCGGCTCCGGAGCCTTGCAAGGGGTCGACTATGTGCCCGAGGTTAAGTGCATGACCGAGTTCATGCAGCAAGACAGTTTCCAGATCAACCACGTTGGAAAATTCAGAAAGCGGGGGACAGGGGCCAAGCGTAAAGGGAGTGGATCCATTCGAGAATCCTGTGTTTCTAATAACGATGTCGAAGCCGGTTTTACGTGCCTGATTGGCTGCAGGATCATTCGTGCAGATGGTTATACCAGAAAAACAGGTAGCGAGCACTCCATCAGCCAGTGGGCCCATTCCCGTACCGCCATTGTCGTATTCGATGATGTTTTCACCATCATCGGGGTTAACTGTTTGCAATGATGTGGTTCCTGCTTCGATGAAATTTACTCCCGTTCCGTCTTTCCATGTGTTCAGTGCACGCTGGAAAGTTTCCTTTGCAGCACTTGTATTTATGTTCACACCGCTGTTTGCAGTGGAAGTGGAATATTTGATTGAATATCCGCCACTGCCATTCATATTGCCGAGGGTAAATTGTTTTATGCCGTAAGGATCGTTAAAGTCTGCAGTGAGAACGCTATATAATACAGTGAGACTGGTAGAAGTGGCTACAAAATTTCCCGCGTTATCAATTACCCTGATAGGACCCGTGCCGGCCTGTGTTGGCACTCTCACCTTAATTTGTGTTGCCGACCAGGAGACGATCAGCGGGCTGGAAAAAAGAACATCAACAAATGAACCTGAAGAGGCGTCTGCATTTGAAAACTGCACGGCCGCATCACCTGACGCCGATCCGAATCCGGTGCCAGTAATCGTAAGAACGTTGTTCGCAGGATCGAGCAGCGTTCCTGCTGTTACTGTAGTCGGAGAAAATGAGGAAATAACAGGTGCAAGCGTTGAGTTATCAGATTGAAATTTTGATGACGGTTTTTCCAGTGTGAATTTCGAATCTTTTATTTCGGGACTTCTTCCGGTTTTGTTTTTAAGTTCCTTGTATAGCAAACTTTCTATGTCCGGATATTCAACAAATGGTGCGCTTGCTGCTTTTGATTTCAAATCATATTTATAGAAGCCCTGGGAGCTGCTATAAACTTCGAGGGCAGCGGAAAATTCGGGTGGTGCATTTTTTATTCTGTTTGGACGGCAGAAAAAAACACCCACATCATTCTTATTCAATTCAAGCAGGTGAGTTGCCTGAATGAGATGTCCACCAACTGCGCCGCCAATCGTAATAACCTCAATAAGATTTTCCTGGAGGGAACCTTTGAAAACTTTGTAAACTTCTACCTTGCTGGCAGTATAGATCATCGTATGGTTAGCGTTCCAAACCGATTTTTTGCTGATGACTTTTCCTTCAACTATGAGCGTGGAATTAACGATCTTCTGCTCAGTTGAAACAGGATATAAACCCTGGGTACGGGCTATTGAATAAAAGAGGATCAAACTACCAAAAATGAGTCCAGCTCTGCCGGTAAACCTTCTCATAGGTGCTGAAGTTGAAAAATTTAGCCTGAATCTATTAGGATTTTGATAATTAATGCACAGATTTAACGATCACCCCACAGATTAATTGTTCGCTCTCATATTCTTATACGTATTTATAAGACCATTGGTTGAACTGTCGTGGCCAGATACCGGGTGTTCATCTGCAAGCTCAGTCAATATTTTACTGGCCAGCTGTTTACCCAGCTCAACGCCCCACTGGTCGAAACTATAGATATTCCAGATAACTCCCTGTACGAAAATCTTATGCTCATACAAAGCAATTAACCGGCCAAGGTTATATGGAGTCACCTCCCTAAGTAAAATTGAATTAGTGGGTTTGTTTCCGCTGAATTGCCTGAAGGTCACAACGTTGGGATCGCCTGTTCCGGATTCTCTCTTTGCATCCTCAAGTGATTTGCCGTTCATCAATGCTTCTGTTTGCGCAAAAAAATTGGACAACAATTTCTGGTGATGATCGCCAATATTATTATGGGAAATTGCCGGTGCTATAAAATCGCAGGGAACCAAAACAGTACCTTGGTGAAGAAGCTGATAAAAAGCGTGCTGCCCATTGGTGCCGGGCTCTCCCCATATCACGGGTCCCGTTGCGTATGATACCTTCTCGCCGTTCCTGTCGGTAGATTTTCCATTGCTCTCCATATTCCCCTGCTGGAAATAGGCAGCGAACCGGTGCATGTACTGATCATAAGGAAGTATTGCTTCGGTTTGAGTACCAAAAAAATCTGTATACCACAATCCGATCAACGCGAGAAGAACCGGTATGTTTTGATTGAAATCTGCATTGCGAAAATGGATATCGGTTTCATGGGCCCCCCGCAGCAATTGCTCGAAATTGCTAAAACCTATCGATAGCGCGATTGAAAGCCCGATAGCGCTCCACAAAGAGTATCTGCCGCCAACCCAATCCCAGAACTCAAACATGTTTTCTCTGGCGATGCCGAAGTGCACAACATCCTTTTCGTTTGTTGACAGAGCGACAAAGTGCCTGGCGATGTCTTTTTCACTTGCGGATTTCAGGAACCAGTCGCGGGCAGTTTTCGCATTGGTCATTGTTTCCTGCGTAGTGAAAGTTTTTGAAGCGATCAAAAAGATGGTTTCATCGGGAGTGATCCGTTTCAATGTTTCAGCCATGTGTGTGCCATCAACATTTGAAACGAAATATGGCTTGATATCTCCGACGAAATACGGTGTAAGGGCCTCCGTTACCATGTAAGGGCCCAGATCGCTGCCTCCGATACCGATATTTACAATGTATTTTATCTTCTTTCCTGTAAAGCCTTTGTGCTCTCCGGAATGAACATGGTCGCAAAATGATTTCATCTGCTTCAGCACAGCTTGCACATCAGGCATTACATCTTTACCGTCGACCAAAACCGGGCTGCCGGAAAAATTTCTAAGTGCCGTGTGCAGTACCGGCCGGTTTTCGGTACGGTTTATTTTTTCGCCATTAAACATAGCCTCCATTGCATCCTTCACCTTACATTCATCAGCAAGCTTCAACAGCAGTTCAAGCGATTTTTCCGTAATAATGTTTTTAGAGAAGTCTACCAATATGTCGTCCTGCCTGATTGAAAATTTCGCGAACCTGTCTGGGTCGTTCCTGAAAAGATCTTTTAGCTGCCAGGTTTTTGCTTCTTCATAATGTGCTTGCAGGTTTTTCCAGGCTTGTGTGTGATCAGGTTTTATTGAAGGGAACATTATGGTTTAGTTGTTGATTATTTTAGGGCAGAGGGCAGAGGTGAGAAGTGAGGTGAGAAGTTTAACTCATACTCTCTCCGGTTCCTCCTTGAATGCCTTTCTTGCTGTGAGGCCGAGCAGGTCAAACATCTGCATGTCTTCATCAAAAGTTGGGTTAGGTGTAGTGAGCAGTTTTTCTCCAGCGAATATTGAATTGGCGCCGGCCATAAAACAGAATGCCTGCTCTGCCACACTCATCTGCGCGCGACCGGCACTTAACCTTACCATTGTTGCCGGCATCAGGATGCGTGCAGTAGCAATCATGCGAACCATATCCCAGATATCAACCCTCGGCTGGTCTCCAAGCGGTGTGCCTTGTATGGGCACCAGCGCATTGATGGGAACACTTTCCGGATGCTCAGGCAGTGTTGCAAGCGTATGAAGCATATTTATCCTGTCTTCGTGTTTCTCTCCTAAACCAATAATTCCGCCGCAACAAACTGTAACGCCTGCTTTCCGTACGTTATTGAGGGTTCGCAGCCTGTCGTCATATGTCCTGGTAGTAATGATCTCCCCGTAATATGCCGACGATGTATCGAGGTTATGGTTATAGGCATATAATCCGGCTTCAGCTAGTCGTTCTGCCTGGTGCTCGTTGAGCATACCGAGCGTACAGCATACTTCCATGCCCAGCTCGTTAACGCCTTTCACCATTTCCAAAACCCTGTCGAAGTCGCGGTTGTCGCGCACTTCACGCCAAGCGGCACCCATGCAGAAGCGCGTTGAGCCGGCTTCCTTTGCCTTACGTGCATACTCAAGCACTTCATCTTTCTTCATCAACGCCTGAACATTAACGCCAGTATTGTAACGGGCCGCCTGTGGACAGTACGCACAATCTTCTGTGCATCCTCCTGTTTTTATTGAGAGCAGTGTGCAAACCTGTACCTCTCCGGTATCATTATACTGTCTGTGAACGGTAGCGGCGCGGTGAACAAGTTCAAGCAGCGGTTGATTGTATATATCATTTACTTCTTCAATTGTCCAATCATTCCTTAATCCTTCGGTCATACTCAGTTGGTTTAGTCGCAAAAGTATTAAATATTACCTCTTTTCCATGAGGTATATCGTCCTCTTCGTGTCAGGCACGGTTTGCTTATGTTTTATGGTAAAATAGCGGCTAAAAATCGACTCAAATTCTGATTCAATATAGTTTGTGAATACATCTTTCCTGCTGGCGAGCATCTGTTGCACTTTTTCATCTTCACGTGGCACAAACTCAATAATCAGTTTTTTTGAAATACGATTGAACCATTCGGCGAGCACTTGCAGCGAAATATTTCTTCCGATAACGAGATGATGAATAAGCGCGAGGGCGACAATCATGTCCGTTTTGATCCTTTCAAAAAAATCAGGACGCTCGGCGTTGCTGAAGCCGGTGGATGGAGACGGATTGGCAACATCCATCACGAGCGGAAGTATATTTTTATTATGTGATTCGTATAATGTACAGATGCTACGGCTGTCGTCATCTACCGCGATCACCTGTATACCCTTTTCTGCTAATATGCCTGAGAAGTATCCGTTGTTGGCGCCGAGGTCGAGAGCTGAAGCTACTTCCTGTTCATCAATAAGTTTCCTGAATATTTTTTCTTTTGCCTGCAGGTATTTTTTGCTGATGATCGTTTCAGCATAATAATTTTTCCATGCGGACCGCGAACTTCTGCTTTTCAGATTTTTAATCGTTGTCTCAAGATGATCTACAAGGTTCAGCAACTTTCGTTTGTTGAATTTAACCTCATCTTTTGCCGCTCCGGCATTCCTGGTAACAGTATTCTGAAGATATACATGAAGCCACACTCCAATGCTCGTTCTGCTTTTGAGGGGCAGCAGCTTAGAAGTAATATCAACGGGAATACCGTCGGGATATACAATCAGTGTCTTTTGAATGTCGGTCTTTAGGTAATGTTCGAGATAAAGCGGAAACAAAAACATGTTGCAGAACTGCCTGTATGCAACCCAAGGTTTGTTTGCATCATATCTTTCAAAAGAAAGGGTGTCGATAAACACGGGCCGGTTATTTACAAACTGGATGTTGTAAGGCGTTGCATCCTTGATGATCATGCCATGATCCAGGGAGGCCTTTAATATTTTTATCGTCAGCAGCGCGGCATCCTTCAACTGATCGAAGCACCATTCGTATGGATAGGTAATAAAGGGAACCTGGAACGGCTTGAGCGTTTTGTACCAGTTGGCAGGTTCCGCAATTATTTCTTCTGTTTCGGTGTGTGAGATGATATGATCTTTCCCGAGCAGGTGCTGATATAATCCTGATCCCATTAAGAGATTATAGTCTTCAGCATAAATCTTGTTTACCTGCCTGTAGTAAGTGTTGTTCCATCGAAATACGAACCCTGAAGGATCCCTGAATGAAGCCGGATGGGTAATGGTATCAGGCATTTAAATTGTCATTCTTTGGGTGCGCGTCCTTTTTTTTCCTCGTAAAGAACGACTTTATTTTCCACCATGCTGTCTTAAAATAAAATAATGCACCCAGCACGGCGGCGATGATCACCTGCACCAGATAGCTTCCGCTGCCCGGGTCAACATACAGTAATATGGAGGCGATCGTCACAGATAACTAAGATTTGTTTTAGGAGTAATGGCCAGCAATGTTTCATACATCAGCTGGATAGTCTGGTCGATATCGTTCCGATGCAGCATTTCAACGGTTGTGTGCATGTATCGCAGGGGGATCGAAATAAGAACTGAAGGGCAACCATCATTTGCATATGCGAATGAATCGGTGTCGGTTCCCGTGCTTCTCGATACTGTGCGCATCTGCACCGGAATTTTTTTACGATCTGCAACGTCCATCACAAGTTCGAGGAGCTTGTTATGTACAGCTGGTCCGAACGCAAGGCTTGGACCTTTGCCGCACAGCACGTCACCTTCAATTATCTTGTTCACCATGGGCGTATGTGTATCGTGTGTAACGTCGGTGATGATCGCTATATTAGGTTTGATTCTCCGGGCGATCATCTCAGCGCCGCGTAATCCGATCTCTTCCTGAACAGCATTTACAACATATAGGCCATATGGAAGCGTTCTTTTATTTTCTTTCAGTAACCTTGCTACTTCTGCGATCATATATCCGCCGATGCGGTTATCGAAAGCCCTGCCTATATAGTGACCATTCGCTAGTTCATCAAACCCATCCTGGTAGGTAACAACCGAGCCTATCCGTACACCAAGGTCGTCCACGTCTTTTTTTGTCCGGGCACCGGTGTCGAGAAAGAGATTATCAACTTTTGGTTGTGGCTCCTTTGTTTCGGGACTGTTGATCCTGGTATGTATTGCCGGCCATCCGAACACAGCTTTTACCGGACCCCTTTTCCCGTGAATGAATACGCGCTGCCCTGGCGCGATCTGATGATCAACGCCACCGTTGCGTTTGAGGTAGATCACACCTTCCGGTGTTATGTAATTTACAAACCAGCTGATCTCATCGGCGTGTGCTTCGATAACTACCTTAAATGGTGCATTGGGATTGATAATGCCTACTGCGGTTCCATAGGGATCTACCATTGTGGTGTTAACAAACGGCCTGATATATTCGAGCCATAACTTTTGACCGCTGCTTTCGAATCCAACGGGGGAGGGATTGTTAATATAGTTTCTGAGAAATTGTAAAGATTGATTCGTTAAAACCGATTTTGATTTTACAGCTTTTGCCATCAGGAATAATTGAGATTAAGCGCCTAAGATAATTAATTCTGCTTGTCTACTACCGGGCCGACCACGAGCGTGTCGCTTGAGTTGCCTGCCACGTCCGTAATATAGATTTTAAAATTCATTGTGTCGTTCTCAAAAGGATCTTCACTCATGAAAGCGTTATCTATTTTCAGTTCGATCTCACCGGAGGTTGTTTTTGGGAAATCGGGAAGTATTGAGCGGGTAGTATCGGCCTTGTCGTTGGATGCGGGATCCTGAATTGGTTTAATATTGAGGCGTTCGCGGATATAAGTGATAAGGCCTGTACCGAGATCTCCTTCCTTATCCTTATAATTGATATTGATCACAAGCTGCTGGCCGGGCAGAACATCAGTAGTATTTACATTTTTTAACTCAATAGAAGGTTTTGTGTTAAGCTTATTTTTGCTGCACGCGACGACAATCAGAAGCACAATAATAAGGGGCAGATATCTTTTTGACATACAAAATTTTATGAATACAAATTTAATGGCTTGACGCTGAATACGAAACTTATGATTTGTGAATTAGAAGATAAAATTTTCGATGTGCAAAAGCACGGTTTTGAACAACTTGCACTCGAAGTATTTCAGCTTCAGGCCAGCGAGAACCGTTTATACCGTTCATTCATCCAGGCTCTTGAAATTGATGCCGGGAGGGTCAGCAATGTTGCATCCATACCGTTTTTGCCGGTAAGTTTTTTCAAAAATCACGATGTGGTGACCGGCAGCTTTGTACCTGAGGTTGTATTTGAAAGCAGCGGCACCACGCAAACAGGTAACAGCCGCCACCTGGTGAAGTCGGCCGATCTTTACCGCCGCAGTTTTATAAATACATTTGAGTTGTTTTATGGGTCGCCTGAAAGCTGGTGCATAATAGGGTTGCTGCCGTCATACCTGGAAAGACAAAATTCGTCACTTGTTATGATGGTGAACGACCTTGTCAATCTAAGTAAACATGCTGAAAGTGGATTTTA
>Ga0075431_100006484_pt1 | contig 11618 bp, 12 predicted proteins | sample RhiMetdeltSRZDD5_FD_75297 | JGI IMG/M metagenome (GOLD analysis project Ga0075431, IMG submission 75297) | Populus rhizosphere microbial communities from Tennessee, USA - Rhizosphere MetaG P. deltoides SRZDD5 | ecosystem: Host-associated > Plants > Roots > Rhizosphere > Soil | place: USA... | reverse complement strand
GCCTCGTCGAGCAGCTCGGCGGCGCGCCGCTCGTGCTCGGGATGGCGAAAGCCCCACAGCAGGCAGACCGCGATCGCCTCGCAGCCGAGCCCATCCAGCGCGGCTCGCAGCGCGTCCTCGTCGAGCGGGCGCAGCACGCCGTCCGGCCCGGTGCGCTCGGGCACGGGCACGCGCAGCTCCGCGATCGGCGGCGGGTGGCCAACGCAGAGGCGGTACAGCTCGGGGCGCGCCTGGCGGCCGAGCTCCTCCAGATCGGTGAAGCCCTCGGTGGCGAGCAGGGCGGTGCGCGCCACGCGGCCCTCGAGCAGCGCGTTGGTGCCCACGGTCATGCCGTGCACGAACCGCTCGACGTCGCCCGGCTGCGCCCCCGCCGCGGCCAGCGCCTCGTCCACGGCGTTCATCACGCCCTCGGACTGGTCGGCGGGCGTACTCGGAGACTTGCCGGTTACCAGCCGGTCACCGGCCAGCAGCGCGGCGTCGGTGAAGGTGCCGCCAACGTCCACGCCGAGGATCATCGGCGTGGACGCTAGACGGCGTGGGTACCTCTACGCGGCGACCTCGAAGTCGTCGTCGAGGTGCTTGTGCGACGGGCAGTACTTGCTGCCCGGCAGCGGTACGCGCTGGCACGCCGTCCCTCTCCGTGTACTGGCGTGGCAGCACGCTGGGCTACCGTCGAAGGTCACGCCCTCGCGCAACTGGCTGTCGACGTACTCGGTCGCCAGCTGCATGTGCTTCTCGCACATCCGGTAGACCCGCATCTGGTCCGTCATCGGGAAGTAGTGACGCACGTCGTTGAAGAGCGTGCGCACTGGCTTCGCGAAGTAATGCCTGTCGAGCGCGAGCCGCTCCATCGACGACTCGCACGCCCGCAGGAACTGCATCCTTGTTGCAGCGATGTCCTCACCCCTGCCGGAGACGACATCCTGCGCCAGCTCCCGATAGAGCGAGCGACTGAACTGGTACATCGGGCCTCCCTTAACCCAGTCAACTTGCCGCGGGCTTGCCGTGCCCGGGACGGTGCGGCGTTTTGCAAACTACCCCAGTCCAACGCCATCAATATTGAGCTAGCGTTAAACCGACTGGCCGTTCAGTTACCCCCGTTATGGAGATTCAGAACCTAAACTAGCTCGGATCTGGCTGGCTGGCCAGCCCGGGGGCGTATTCAGCCCATCATGGGGGACATCAGCCAGTCCATGCGACGGCGCGAATAGACCAGCGGCTCGCCCTCTTCCAAGCGCCCCGTCTCGAGGTCCCCGATCAGCACCGTGTGGTCGTAGCGGACGAAGTTCTCCGCCCGCCGGCAGCGCAGGTAGGCCAGCACCCGGGCCAGCTCGGGCACGTCCCCGTCCCAGTCCCACTCGAGTCCCGCGAACTTGTCCGGGGCCTGGCGGTCGGCGAAGCGGTGGGCCAGCTCGATCTGGTCGGCGCGCAGCAGGTGCACGCCGAAGCGCTCGCACTCGGCGAGCGCGTCGTGGCAGCGCGAGCCGTGCCAGATCGACACCAGCAGCGACGGCGGGTGCGCGCTGTAGGAGACGAGCGCCGTGGCGGCGAGGCCGCAGGGGCGCCCCTCGTCGCGCCGCGCGGTGATCACCGCGACCCCGGAGGCGAGGTGCGCCATCGCGTCGCGAAACAGGTCGTCGAGTTCTAGGTCCATTGCTCGAAGCTCGGCCGCGCGTCGGCATCGACAAGCGTATGCATGTGGTCGAGCGCGGGGTCGGTGTCCGGGTGGTCGAGGCGCTGGTGCGCGCCGCGGCTCTCTTCGCGCGCGAGGCAGGAGGCGCCGATCAGGCGAGCCAGCGGGAACGGGTCGTCGAGCAGCTGGCGCAGACCGGCCGGGTCGCGCTGGAGCCCGGCGTGGCGCCAGAGCGCCGCGCGCGTCTCGTCGGGCGGCGGGACGGTGCGGATCGCATCGTCGGGCGTGGCCGCCGGAGGCGGCTCGGGGTCGGCCGCAGCCGCGAGCGCCGCCCGGCGGCCGAACACGAAGCACTCCGCCAGCGAGTTCGAGGCCAGCCGGTTGGCGCCGTGCAGCCCGGTGCAGGCCGCCTCGCCGACCGCGTACAGGCCCGGCAACGACGATCGCCCGTCGATGTCGGTCGCGACCCCGCCCATCGTGTAGTGCGCGGCGGGCGCGACCGGAACGAGGTCGCGGCGCGGGTCCATGCCCACCTCCTCGAGCGCCGCCGCGATGTTGGGGAAGCGAGCCAGGTCCACCGAGCGCATGTCGAGGCTCACCGCAGTCTGGCCGCTGCGCTCCAGCTCGGCCTGGATCGCGAGCGCCACCTGGTCGCGCGGGGCCAGCTCGTCGACGAACCGCTCGCCGTCGGCGCCGTGCAGGGTCGCGCCCTCGCCGCGCACGGCCTCGGTGATCAGGAAGCCGTCGCGCGCGCCGTCGTGGCGCAGCGCGGTGGGGTGGAACTGCATGAACTCGAGGTCGGCCAGCGCCGCGCCGGCTGCGTGCGCCAGCAGCAGTCCGGCGCCGACCGCGCCGCGGGGGTTGGTGGTGCGCTCCCAGAGCGCGGCCATGCCGCCGGTGGCGAGCACGACCGCGCGGGCGAGGAGGGGGAGTGCGTCGCCGCGGCGCGGGCGGGCGACGAGGCCGACGCAGCGGCCCTCGTGGGTGGTGAGCGAGGTGGCCGCGCGCGGTTCGAGCACCTCGATGCGCTGGTCCACGGCGGCGAGCGCAGACAGCTCGCGCGTGATGCGCCTCCCGGTGGCCGAGCCGCCGGCATGCACGATGCGGCGGCGCGAGTGGCCGCCCTCGAGACCGAGCGCGAGGTTGCCGTGGCGGTCGGCGTCGAAGCTGACGCCGAGCCGCTCGAGGTCGCGCACGCGCCCGGGCGACTCCTCGCACAGCACCCGCACGGCGCTGGCGCGGGCGATCTCGCGGCCGGCCGCGAGCGTGTCCTCGATGTGCAGCTCGGGGGAGTCGTCGTCCGCCAGCGCCGCGGCGATCCCGCCCTGCGCCCAGAACGACGCGGTCTGGGCGAGCGGCGACCGGCTGACGAGCGCCACGCGCGCGCCCTCCGCAGACGCTGTCAGGGCGGCGTACAGCCCGGCGGCGCCCGCGCCCACGACGGCCACGTCCACGCGCAGCGGGTGGGAGGCGCTCACCGCCGGTACCGTACCGGCGGGCGTGCCCGTCTACTTCAGCCATCCCTCGTCGCTCGAGCACGACACCGGCCCGGGCCACCCGGAGCGACCCGACCGGATTCGGGCGATCGAGGCGGAGCTCGATCGGCGTGACTGGCTCGGCTACGAGCGGCGCGAGGCGCCCGCGGTCACGACCGAGCAGCTGCTGGCCGTGCACCCGAAGTCCTACATCGAGTTCGTGCAGGAGACCTGCGCGCGCTCCGGCGCCTTCGACCTCGACACCCCGACCTCGAACGGCACCTGGGAGGCGGCGCTCCGCGCCGCGGGGGGCGCCTGCGCGCTGGTCGAGGCGCTGCTCGCCGGGGAGTCGGTCGGCTTCTCGGCGCTGCGCCCGCCCGGACACCACGCCGAGCACTCGCGCGCGATGGGCTTCTGCCTGTTTGCGAACGTCGCGATCGCGGCCCGCCACGCGCTCTCGCACGGCGCCGAGCGAGTGCTCGTGCTCGACTGGGACGTGCACCACGGCAACGGCACCAACGCGATCTTCCACGAGTCGCCCGAGGTGCTGTTCGCGAGCCTCCACCAGTACCCGTTCTGGCCCGGCTCCGGCGCGCTGTCCGACGTCGGTGCGGGGCCCGGGGAGGGCTTCTCGCTCAACCTGCCGGTGCCGGCCGGCGCAGGCGAGGACGAGTACTGCGGGCTGGTCGAGCACGTCGTGCTGCCGGCGGCGCGGGCGTTCGACCCGGACCTCGTGCTCGTGTCGGCCGGCTTCGACGCCCACCGCGACGACCCGCTCGGCGAGTGCGCGATGGAGACGGGCTCGTACGGCCAGCTGGCGCTGCTGGTCATGACGCTGGGCAAGCCGGTCGGCTACCTGCTCGAGGGCGGCTACGACCTGGGCGCGCTGGCGGGCTCGGTCGCGGCGTCGATGGAGTGCCTGGCGGCCGCCGACGAGCCGGCTTCGTTCCCGCGCGGGCCGCTGGTCGAGGGTGCGGCCGGGATGGTCGGCCGCTACTGGGAGCTCAGCTCACCGGCTTGACCAGCGTGGCGTAGGCGCCCGGGTAGCGCTCGGCGAGGTTGCCCGCCTGGCGCTCCGCGCTCTCCTGGTTGTCGAAGCGCCCCGCGAAGACGATCCAGAGGTTGGTGCCGAGGTCGAAGTCGTCCGAGCGCAGCATGCCGGCCTCGAGCCCCGACTTGGCCGCCTCGAGCGCCACCCGGCGGGCGGCCGGGCGGTCGCTGGAGCTCACGAGCACGACCGTGTAGGCGGTGAGGTCCTTCGGCCACTGGAGCAGCAGGCTCTTGCTGGGTGGCTGCGAGTCGCCGGTCTCGGTCTCGGTCTGGGGGGCGCCCGCGCCTGCCGAGGGGCTCGGCTCGGAGGTGCGGTCGGACGCGGAGGAGTCGCCGCCGGAGTCGTCGGTCAGCTCGCTCAGCGCGAACCCGAGGGCCGCCGCGCCGATCACGACCACGCAGAGCAGCAACGCGACCGCGGGCAGGCGATCGAGCGACCGGCGCTCCCCGCTCTCCTCCTTGAGGGCGATCCGGCCGCCGCACTCCAGGCAGACGAGCTGACCGGGCTCGGCCGGCTCACCGCAGCGCGGGCAGGTGGTCACGAGCGCGGCTCCTCGCGCTCGACCAGTGGCTCGTCGTACGAATCCTCGTATTCGGGCCCGCCCTCCTCCTGGTCGCCGCGCTCGAGCTGCTCGTCGGCGAGCTCGTCGAGCTCGCCCGTGTCGCCGAGCTCGTGCTCGTCACCGAGCTCCCCGTCACCGGGCTCGTCCTCGTCGAGCTCGTCCTCGTCGAGCTCGTCCTCGCGGAGCTCGCCTTCCTCTTCGCGGTCGTCGCCGTCTCCGGGCTCCTCGCCGAGCGCGCCCTCGTCCCCGGGCTCCCCCTCGAGCGCGTGCGCTTCCCCGTGCTCCTGGCCAGCGACGGCCTCGACCTCCGCCGTCTCCTGCGCCGGCTGCTCGCGCCCGTCCAGCGCCGCCTGCAGCTCGCGCACCTCCGCGTCCACGACGGTCAGCTCCGCCGCCTTATCCTGCAGCAGCTCCGGCGCCCGCTTGCCCTGCCGGTGCAGCTCGTAGACGAGCGCGCCCAGGTCGAGCAGGAGCGCCTCGCGCACGCGGAGCCGCTCGCGCAGCCGCCGCCGCATTTGCCTGCGCTCACTCACGCCCGGCCAGCGCCTCGTCCACCACTCGCAAGATCCCGTCCCTCCGATTCGCCATCGGGAAGGCCGTGAGAATACGCTCGCGTGCAGAGCGACTCGCCACCGGGCCGAGCGCCAGCGCGCGCCGCACGCCCTCGGCCACCTGCTCCGGCCGCGGCGATTCGATCAGCACCCCGGCATCCCCGACCACCTCCGGCATCGACGTCACGTTCACCACCACCGGGACGCAGCCGGCCAGCATCGCCTCGGCCACCGCCAGCCCGAACCCCTCGTGGCGGGACGCCTGCACGTAGACCGCCGCGCGCCGGTAGAGGTCGCGCAGGTCCTCGTCCGACAGCCACCCGGTGAACTCGACGTTCGACGGCGCCACAGCGCGCAGCTCGTCGATCGCGTCGTCGAGCCACCTGCCGGCGAGCACGAAGCGCACGTCGGGCAGCTCGCGCGCCGCCTCGACGAAGGGCAGCTGCCCCTTCTGGAGGAGCGTGCCGCGGTCGACCGCGCCGACGGTCACCGCCAGGCGCTCCTTGTCCGGCGCGACGTCGCCGAACGGGTCGGGCACGCCGAGGTGGAGCACGGCCACCCGCTCCGGCGGGATCGGCGTGTTGCGCGCGATCTCACTGAGGCTGTACTCGGAGAAGGTCATCAGCCGCCCGGCGCGGCGCATGATCCACCGGCTCGCCCAGCGGCGCAGGCCGCCCTGCTGGTAGCCATACCCGATCTCCGGCATGTTGGCGCTGTCGAAGCCGCCGATGATCAGCACCGACGGCTTGCGCAGCAGCCAGGCCAGCGTGATCGGGAAGAACGTGTGCCACGAGGCGAACCAGCCGAACACGACGTCGGCCCGCACCACGCCACGGACGACCTTCACCGGGTTGGGCCAGCGGCCGGGCTGGTAGAGGTCCTCGATCTCGTAGCGCTCGGCGAGGATGTCGCGGTCGATCGCGATGAAGCTCGCCTTGCGCGAGTGGACGAAGAGCAGCCTCACGCCGCGACCGGCTCGCGCGCCTCGACGAACGCGTGGTGCCACTCGGACAGCTCGAGCAGGCAGTAGAGGATGCTCTTGTGGTCGGCGCGGCCGCGACGGTGCTCGGCGACGAGCTGCCTGACCGCCTCGGGCCGCAGGACGCCCGCGAGCGGCTCCCCGGGCGCGTAGCGACGCTCGACCTCCTCGCCGAGCGACGCGCGCAGCCAGTCGTCGTAGGGGGTGGAGAAGCCGTGCTTGGGCCGGCTCGCGATCTGCGGCGGAAGCAGACGCTCCATCGCCTTGCGGTGCAGGCGCTTGCCCTGGCGCGGGCGCGTCCGCGCGCGGGCCGGGATGCGCTCGACGAAGCGCATCAGGTCGACGTCGAGGAACGGCACCCGCAGCTCGAGGCTGGCCGACATCGACATCTTGTCGTTGCAGATCAGGATGCCGTCGGGCAGGAACATGCGCGTGTCGAGGTAGAGCGCCTGCTCGAGCAGGTCGCGGCCGGCGACGTCGCCGAGCACCGCCTTCGCCGAGACCAGGCGCTCCTCCTGGGCGTCCCGGCCCCGGCCGCCGAGCAGGGCCGCGCGCACCGGCGCGTCGGTGATCTCGACGAGGCGCAGGAGGCGCTCGGCGTCGCCGCGGCCGCCGAGCAGGTGGGCGGCGCGGCGCGCGCGGGCGGCGCGCGGGACGGCTCGCGCCAGCGCGGCGGCCGGGGAGGCGAGCGCGGCGGGGGCGAACCTCAGCCGGCTGAGCAGCGCGGCCGCCTGGTGGCGGCCGTATCCGCCGTGCGGCTCGTCGGCGCCCTGGCCGGCGAGCACCACCTTGACCCGCTCGGCCGCGAAGCGCGACAGCTGGGCGAGGGCCGGGGCCGACGGGATCCCGCAGGGCTCCTCGAGGCGCGGCATCGCGGTGGCCAGCTCGGCGAGGAAGTCGGTCTCGACCATCGCGGTGTCGTGGTGGTCGGTGCCGATCAGGCGCGCGCTCTCGGCGGCCGGCGCGCGCTCGTCGAGCAGGCCGGCGTGGCCTGGGAAGCCGATCGTGAAGGTGCTCGGCGGCGCGGGCGAGCGCTTGGCCATGGCGGCGACCACGGCGGCGGAGTCCACGCCGCCGCTGAGGAAGGCGCCGTAGGGGACGTCGGACATCATCTGGCGCTCGACGGCGTCGGTGAAGCGCTCCGCGAGCAGATCGGCGAGGTCGTCCTCGGAGAGGCCGGCGTGCGGCTGGCCGGGCGGGTCGCGCCAGGTCTCCACGCGCGGGGCGGCGCCGGGCTCCGCGATCAGGGTGGAGGCGGCCGGCAGCTTGTGGACGCCCTTGAAGAGCGTGCGCGGGGCGGGGACGAAGCGGCAGGCGAGGTAGTGGTCGAGCGCGGTGCGGTCGAGCTCGGCGGTGGCCAGGCCGGCCTGGAGCAGCGCGCCGATCTCGGAGGCGACGGCCACGCGCTGTCCGTCGCTGCACCAGTAGAGCGGCTTGACGCCGAACTCGTCACGCGCGGCCACGAGCCGCTGGCGGCTGCCGTCCCACAGCGCGAACGCGAAGATGCCGTTGAGCTTGCGGACGCAGTCCAGGCCGTTTTCCTCGTAGGCGTGCAGGATGGCCTCGCAGTCGGAGCCGGTGGCGAAGCGGTGGCCGCGCTGCTCGAGGCCGGCGCGCAGGGCGCGGTGGTTGTAGATCTCGCCGTTGGCGATCAGCGTCGTGGCGCCGTCCTCGGAGACGAGCGGCTGGTCGCCGCCGGCGACGTCGATGATCGCCAGCCGCGTGTGGGCGAGCGTCACCGGCCCGATGCGGCGAACGGCGTCGCCGTCCGGGCCGCGGTGGCGCAGGGCCTCGACCATGCGTTGAGCGGCCTCCGGGCGAGCGGCGCCGGCGGGGTCGAGGATGGCGCCGAGGCCACACATCGGCCGCATCTTGGCAGGGGCCTCCGTTGTCTCACACTTGTCACACCCGCGTCTGGAGCCGTGCGCCGCCGCGGCGCAGCATCGACCCCCTGGCAATCCACCGACCTGGGAGGTCGACCATGTACCGCCTCATCGGACTCGCCCACCTGCGGCTGCTGCGCGCCGGGACGGCCCTGAGAGAGGGCCGCGGTCAGGGCACCGTGGAGTACGTCGCGCTGATCCTGCTGGTGGCGCTCGTGATGGCCGGTGTGGTGGCGGCCATGAAGGGCTTCCGCACCGGCGAGGGCAAGGAGCTCGGCGACGTGATCGTCGGCAAGATCAAGGAGGCGGTGAAGAAGGTCCAGTTCTAGAACGGGAACGGCCCCGGCGAACCGGGGCCGCTCACTCGGCTCGCATGTCCGTGGCGTTGGGTCCCGCTGACCCCGTTGTGGCGGAGCCTGCCCCGTTAGGGAGCCCCTCAGGGGGGCCGGGACGAAACTTTCCGAACTACCGAGCCTGTGGTTGCCTCCTTGGACGGCCACTCCGTAGAGGAAGCCGTCCCGTGGATCGCAGAGCCACTTCGTCATGCATGCACGAGCGCCATGCCGCGTCGTGTTACACCCTCGACAAGACCGGTCATGGGGTCGTGCCGAGGGGGCGATTCGCGCGATGGACGCTACCCAAGCCGGTCGGGATCGCGCAAGGCCTGCGGGCGCTCGGAGTAGCGCAAAATGCACCAACTTTCGCGCGGAGCCCGTGCACTGGGCGGGGCTGCGCGGCTAGCCGAACGAACAGCGGACCGGCACTCGACGGCCAGGAAGCAGGCAGCGATCGTCCCTGAGCGGCGGCCGGACCCCGTCCCGGATTCGGAAGCGCGTGTACTTGCCGACGAAACCGTGCTGGCGCACGAGTATCTCCAGCCGAACTCCCGCGACCAGGCGGCGCTCGAAAGCCCGGAGGCGAACCTGTCGGGCACGCGACCGTCGGCTCACCGATCGCAGCGGACAGCCGTCTCCGCGGCAGCGGGCGGTCACGACTGCCCTCGGCGGGGCCGTGACGGCGAGCAGTCTGACCCGCGCTCCCCACGGCAGGAGCTGACCGGCGATCCGCACCACCGGGAAGGGCGTCATCAGGGATGGCGCTCCGATCAGGGCGGGATCGGGGGCGTCGGGCTGCGGCGCGGTGGGCGACGGCGGCCCTGGCGCCGGATCGGCCGGCGGCGCGGGAACGGAGAGGGGACGGGGGGTCACGTAGATGGTCTTCGTGACCACGTCCTTGACCTCGCCGTCCTTCACCACCCGCATGCTGACCTGCTTTTCGCCGGGTGTCGCGTACGCGTGGGAGACCGTTGCGCCCTGGGTCTCGTAGATCGCGCCCAGGTCGCCATCGAAGTCCCACTCGACGGTCAGCCGGGGATCGCCGGACGAGAGCACGGCGGAGTAGGTAGCCGGCAGCCCCTGGGCGGGCGTGGACGGCGTAACGACGAAGTCGACGCTGGGCTTTGCGGCGCTCGTGGCAGGCGCGAGCGCCAAGGTCGCAGCAACAGCGAGCACGATCAAGGCGGCTCGTCGGGCTGCGCCAAGCCGGCGTGCGGCGGGATGCGGGTTCTGTCTCGTGCGGGCGGTTGGGGTTGCGCTACAGGCTGGGAGTCAGGTGTAGCAGCTCGGCGACTGCCTGCCACGGGGGCTTCGCGGATACCCCGTTCTTGGTTATGTCCACTCGCCCGGGGTATATACCGGTCCCATCGCTGTGGGCGGCGCACGGAAGCGCCCCCAGAGCGAGGAGACCCGGACAAGCGCGGGCCTTGGCCTCATCTCGGCTCTATCAAGGAGGTCTGTCGAGGTGCCGTACTTCACATGTCCGCGCTGTCGTCTCAGCTACTACAGCGCCGCCAGTTGGGCGTACGCCCCCGAATGCCCGCGCTGCTACGAGCCGCTGAACCGCCCGAGTCTGTTGCGCGATCGCGTCGTCTCCATCTCCCGTCGAAGACGCGGCGGGGCTCCCGGCGCCGGAGCCGACGTCGAGCAAGACGGGCCGCCTCGGGCCGCAGTCGACTGATCCCTCGAGACGAGCGCGCCGTGCTAGAACAGCGCGGTGGCGGCCGGTTTCAAGACCCGCGCACGCGATCTCGCGCGCGATTCGCTCGGTCGACTGCTCGATCTCGCGGACCAGCGCCGCAGGACGGCCCCGGCCACCAAGATCGGTCTGCGCCGGCTCCAGCTCGAGTACCGGCGCGCGGTGCTCGCGGACGAGCCGCTGCCGTCGGCCTGGGACGTCGGCTTCCGCGTCTTCTCCGAGTTCGACGAGGACGGGGTCGCGCTGTTCCTGCTCGCCGTGGGCGGCTCGCCCAGTCGCCGCTTCGTCGACATCGGCGCCGGCGACTGCGTGTTCGCCAGCAATACGGCCAACCTCGCCCTCAACCTCGGCTTCGACGGCCTGTTCGTGGACGCCGACGAGGCGCGCATCGAGCACGGCCGCCGCTTCTACGCCCGACACCCGGACGCGATGGTGCGGCCGCCGGTCTTCGTTCGCTCCTTCGTCACGCGCGAGAACGTCAACGAGATCCTCACCGAGGCCGGCTTCACCGGGGACATCGACCTCCTCTCGATCGACATCGACGGCAACGACTACTGGGTCTGGCAGGCGCTCGAGTGCGTCAAGCCCCGCTTCGTCATCGCCGAGGCCCACCCCGAGCTCGGCCGCGAGGAGTGGGTGATGCCCTACGAGCCCCGCTTCGTCGCGCGCGAAGCGCCGCCCGGCACCTGGATGGGCGCGTCCCCGGCGGCCATGATCCAGCTCGCGAACAGCCTGGGCTACCGCGCGGTTGGGGCGAACCTCTACGGGTTCAACATCTTCTTTGCCCAACGCGGCGTGGCGGAGCAGTTGCCGACCATCGAGCTCGACGAGCTGTTCCGCCACGGCTCGTACCACCGACGGAAGGAGCCGGTTTGATCATCAGCACGATGAACGACCTGCCTGGCTACCGCATCGAGGAGGTATTCGGCGAGGTGTTCGGCCTCACGGTGCGGTCGCGCAACGTGGGATCCCAGATCGGGGCCTCGGTCAAGTCGCTCGTCGGCGGCGAGCTCAAGGGGATGACCAAGATGCTCGCCGAGGGTCGCGAGCACGCCACGCAACGGCTGATCGAGGAGGCCGAGGGCAAGGGCGCCAACGCGATCATCGCGTTCCGCTTCGACACCTCGGAGCTGGGCAGCACCTGGACCGAGATCTGCGCCTACGGCACGGCGGTGCGGGCGGCGAAGGCCTAGGGCGAGCCGGGCGGCGCTCCGCTTCGCCTGCCACCATTGGCGCCCGTGGCGACGCCCGACCGCTCCCTGCCCGTCGCCGTCTTCGACTCCGGCGTCGGCGGGCTCACCGTTCTGCACGAGTGCCTCGTGTCGCTTCCCCACGAGGACTTCCTCTACCTCGGCGACACGGCCCGGTTCCCGTACGGCGACCGTCAGCCCGACGAGCTCGCCGAGTTCGCGCGCGAGCTCGCGCGGATCCTGCTCGACCGCGGCGCCAA
>Ga0075431_100006481_pt1 | contig 11620 bp, 7 predicted proteins | sample RhiMetdeltSRZDD5_FD_75297 | JGI IMG/M metagenome (GOLD analysis project Ga0075431, IMG submission 75297) | Populus rhizosphere microbial communities from Tennessee, USA - Rhizosphere MetaG P. deltoides SRZDD5 | ecosystem: Host-associated > Plants > Roots > Rhizosphere > Soil | place: USA... | reverse complement strand
ATCGAGCTTGGGCGCATGGAACCGACGGCATCGGATCCTGACGTGCAGCAGCAGTACGGCATGACTGTCGGGTCGCCGAACTCAGGGCAGGTAAACGCGCTCGGCACTCTCAACCTTCGTGGCGAGCGCTCGGTCACGTGCAAAGGCGATCGTGACAGGGCGCGCTCCGCCGGCGCGTTGCCGCCCGGGGCGCCTGCGGTGTGCGAGGAGTTCCGCGCGCAGCCAGACGCGCTCGAACGCGCGGCAGAGCTCGATGCACAGTATGGTGCGCGGCCGGATCTCGTCCAACTCCCGCTTTACTGCATTCCGTTCTCATTCAAGGATCCGTACGACACCAAAGACATGCGGACGACGGCTGCCGCCGACGCCCGGTACGACATCGACTTCCCTGCTCGGGATCACACATTGGTGGCCCAGCTGCGTGACAAGGGCGCCATCATCTACGCCAAGGCGGTGAACACGGAATACAACGGCATTCCCGCTGCGCCGCCCGGCCGAAACGAACCGGATCAGATTCTGGTCTCCGATCTTGGATATCAGCGAAGCAGCTGGAGCGGCAATGTAGCCAACTCCTACGACACTACCCGGGCCGCGTCGCTCGGCTCCAGCTCGGGCTCTGGTGCATCCGTCAGCACGAACCTCGTCATGTGCAGCATCTGCGAGGAAACGAGCATGTCGTGCCGCGGACCCGCCAATCACAATTCGGTGGCGTTGATACTCCCCCACAAATCGATGGTGTCGTTCCTGGGTGGCGCGATCGGCGCTGACATTCACAACGATCGCGCGGGCATCCATTGCCGCAGCGTGACGGACGCGGCCAAGGTTCTCGATGCATTGAAGGATCCGGAGGACGGCTACTACGACTCGCGCGACGTGTTCACCACCGTGCCACGCGCGAGCGTGCTCGGTGGCTCGTATGCGGCGAATGCTGCAACGCCTGGCGCCGCAGGATCGCTGAAAGGCATCCGGATAGGGGTCATCCGCGAGTCGATGCTGACCTTTCCGGACGTGAAAGCCGATGAGCCGATCGCTACGGCCGCGGCGCGCGAGATCAAAGAAGTCCTCGGTGGGCACCTTGGTGCGACCCTCGTCGAGTCCGTCGATCCGCTCTGGCCCGACGATCCGGCTGTCGACAACATGCGAACGACTTATACCCGCGCCTTGGCGGAGCTCGTTCCCGTCTTCTTTCCCAGTCTGCTGTTCCGGGTGACGAATGGTGGACAACCGGTCTTTCCGGATTTCGCGGCCATGATCAAGCCGACGGAGTTTGCCCCTGGCAAGGTCTTCGGATCAGGAACGCTCGCACCGGCCGATTACATGGTGGCGCTCGCCGACGGACGGATTCCGCCGCCAAAGAACCTGAACATCCGCACTATCCAAACGCTCGCGACCGAACGGCAATTCAGGTTCCATGTTGCGCAATACCTCTCGCGGCGCGCCGCTGACTGGCAGGCGCGAGGCTTCAAGGAAACGCTCGTCGACTGGCCGACGCTCAATGCACGCTCGAAATTCTGGAGCGACGAGCAACGCGCCTGGTGGAAGAACTGGGAAGAGTCCGACAACGTCATCAGCCCGCCGGGAGAGCGCGATGGCGTGGCCGAGCGACTCATGCTGCGCGAACTCCTGCGGCGAGTCGAAATGAAAGTGATTCAGGAAAACAGACTCGACGTCGTCGTTCGCCTCCACACATCGCTGCCACCTGGAAAAATAGGGCTCGCACCGCAGCCGGGGCCGCCAGGAAACACTCGCGGCGACCTCCGCATGGGACCCTACGCAGGCGAGACTGAAGTACTGATACCAGCCGGCTACGTCCGTGAAGTGTATGACGCGACGTTCACGCTGAGTCCAGATAAGCGGCGATATGTTCCAACAAACAACAATAATCCGACTACGTTGGCTGCTCCGGGACTCCCCTTCTCGTTGGTATTCAGAGCCGAGCCGGGCGCTGAAGACCGGATCCTGAGAGTCGCATCAGCCTACGAAGCAGCGTCACGGCGCCGGGTACCGCCGCCTGCGTTTGGGCGGCTGAGATCAGGCACGTAGTTGAGGTTCTAGCCAGCCGACTCCGTTCGCCAGCCAGCCGACTCTGTTCGGCTCGGGCGTTTCGAACGTTCTACCTGTACGCGTAAAGCTCCTCAGACCGCCTTCACCGGAGGACGTACAGGACTCCGATTCGTCCGGCCAACTGGTGCTTCGCGGACAGCTGCGAAACGCAGGTTCTATTCCCACGTATTTCAACGCCATACACGTCGACTTGCGAACCAGTAACGACGAGATCATCTTCTGCGACTACGAATTCGTCCAGGGCTCGGTCCTTCAGGTGCCGGGCGGCGTCACGGACACGGCCCTGACACCGGCGCAGATTGGCTCGTTCGTCAACTATTCCCCGGCGCCGCGCGAGGCCGTGGCCAACGTGAACACGTGGACGACGTGGGAAGAGGCGGATCCTGTTCAACCGGCGTCAACGGCCAGACTGCTTTCATGGCACAGGCTCGTTGCCGACGTAAAGTCGATTCCGGCGCTCGACCCCAAACGCAGGGCGCGGATGCGAACTGCTGCGATTGAACGACTGCAGAAGATGATTAGCGGAGGCGACGCAAGATAAGTCCGGGCCGGACACCACGTACGTAGTGTCCGGCTTTAGCCGGACTTTAGCCGGACCTTTTACGGCTCGAGCGAAGCCAGGTATGCCGAGATGGCGACGATGTCGTCGTCATTGAGTCCGGCGGCCCACGGTTTCATCAGCGCTGCGTCGGGACCGTTGCGAGTTCCGTCTTTGAACCAGTAAAGCTGACGCGCCGTGTAAATCGGATGCATCCCGGCCAGTCGCGGGATTGACGCCTGCCCTTTCAAGCCGGCGCCGTGACAGAGCGCGCAATTCATCGTCTTGCCGCCGCCGGTCTCGACGAGGTTCTTGCCGCGAGCGAGACTGCCCATCGGCACGTAGGAAAGGAACCCGACGTACGGGTCGCGCAGCCGTACGCGCTCGACTTCCTGCGGCACCGTGATGATTCGCGCGCCGATCGGCTCCATCGCGCCGCCTGGATCGACGAAGCGCATACGCCCGTTGCCGAGGAACGTCTTCGGAACCATGTCCATCTCGACGACCTTCTGGAAAGCGCGCACCGGAAGCGCCGCGAAGTACTCGGCCGCCTCCTGGATTTCCTTGTCGGTCATTTCCATGGCGATTCCGTTCATGCGCTTACCGGTGACGTCCTTCCGCGTGCCGTTCTTGAAGTCGATCATCTGTTGCACGATGTAGGGCGCCGACAGGCCTGTTAGACCTGACGATTCAGGATGGCCAAGGCCCGACATCAGGTGGCATGCGCCACACGCCATCGCGCCGCCACGTCCTTTCATGACGATCTGCGGCGGCGTCGGGTGCTGATCGGGGAACCAATCCGGCGGGTTCATCAGATCATCGATTTCTTTTTCCGTATATTTCTTCGAGCTCCCCGGCAGCGTCTTGGGCGCGGCGTCCGGGGGAAACGGTTTCTCGATCTGCGCCGGGAACGCCCACGGCTTGTCGGGGTACATGCCTGTGGCAGCCTGTTGTGACGCAACGCTGACCGAAAACGTTGCACACGCAGCCACAGTCACGACCCACAGGATTCTTCGCATAACACCTCCGGTGCGGGGCCATCATAAACCAGCCAAGGGCACGGGTCGACGGGGGTCGCAGATGTGAGGCCCGCCCCTTGTGGCTAACGGTCATGTTCTCTGTGGCTCGCGGGGAATTCCGTTCGCGTGCGAAAAATGCCACACCGACCCGAAGCGGATGACGCGCATTCTCACGGCAGCTGCTGCGTTTGGACTGGCGCAGCCTGCCCCCCTTGAAAACACGGGTGGTAAACTGCCCCTCTTCGGGCAAAGTAGATCGTAGTGGAGAATGGGGACGATCGCATCGGAGGCGTCATGAGGTTTGGATCGAGACAGATTGTCTGGAGTGCCGTGGGCACGGCTGTCGTGTGGGCGACGGCCGTGGCGTTCGTCAGCGGTCAGGCCGGCTCCGTTCAACCGGCGGCACAGAGCCAGCTGTTGGCGGAAAACGTGTTCAAGAACGTCACGGTGCTTCGCGGCATCCCCGTGGATGAGTTCATGGGGACGATGGGCGTGTTTTCGGCAGCGCTCGGGTTCTCGTGCGAGGACTGCCATACCGCGTCATCCAACGACTGGGCGAATTACGCCAAGGACGTCAGCCCGCGGAAGCAGATGGCCCGCCGCATGGTCACGATCATGACCGAAATCAACAAGCAGTACTTCGGCGGACGTCAGGTTGTGACCTGCTTCTCGTGCCACCGAGGCAGCAACCGGCCCAAGGTCACCCCAAGTCTCGTGATGCTCTACGGCACGCCACTGCTCGACGAGCTCGATGTGATGCTGGCACCGGGCCCCCCGGGGACGCCGACGCCCGACCAAATCCTTGATAAGTACCTCCAGGCCGTCGGAGGTGCGGATCGTGTCGCGAAGCTCACCAGCTACACGGCGAAGGGAACCTATTCCGGCTACGGGCCCGAAGGCTTCCCGCGCCCGGTGGAAATCTACGCGAAGGCGCCGAATCAGAGAGCCGTGATCGTCCGCGACAAGGAGGCAGGCGACAATACGACCGTCTTCAACGGAACAGCCGCATGGGTTTCGGCGCCGTTCAAGCCGGTGGCGGTAATGGAGCTGCACGGCGCCGAGCTCGATTCGGCTCGCGCAGACGCGGAGCTGCTGTTCCCGGCAAATATCAAGCAGGCGCTGACGAACATGCGCTCCAGCACAGATTTCATCAACGATCGAACGGTGCTGGCGGTTCAAGGAAACAAAGGTGCCGCACTCGTGACGCTGTACTTCGATGAGGAAACAGGCCTGCTGACACGCACTGTCCGGTCGACCCCTTCTCCGGTGGGACGTTTGCCCGTTCAGATGGATTACTCCGATTTCCGCGACGTGGCTGGAGTCAAGCTTCCGTTCAAATGGAGAATGACCTGGCTCGATGGCCGGTCGAACTTCGAGTTGACAGAAGTGCAACCAAACGTGGCAATCGACGCGACGCGCTACAACAGACCGGGACCGCCGAAGCCGTATTAGCTCCACAAGGGTGCCTAAGCTGCCAAAGGTGCCTGGAGTGCTTAAGCACGTTTAGCCACGTTCGCACGTTTTGGCACCCCGCGCACGTCAGGCACTGTAGGCACTTTAGGCAGTCTAGACGTTGTGGTTTGCTGCCCAAGGCAGCCGGAGAGTATAGTGAGGGAACAGTCGGCAGACACTCTGTTCGAACGCGTGTCTTGCACCGGCAGGAGGGGATTGGCAGTGAAGAAGACTCTAATTTTCGCGGTTGGCATGGCCGTTGGCTCTCTCGTCCTTTCAGGCTCCGCGCGGGCACACCACGGCGATGCGGGCCGCTACATTGAAGAGGTCGTAGAGATCACGGGAACGGTCGTTGAGACACAGCTGGTCAACCCCCATTCGATTCTCGTGCTCGACGTGGCCACCGACGGAAAGAACGTACGCTGGCAGGCCGAGATGGGGGGCGCGCAGCAGCTCATTAAGAGCGGCTGGACCAACGATGTGAAGCCTGGAACCAAGGTGACGCTCACCGGACGGCGGCTGAAGAGCGGCGCACCCTACATGAACCTGACCGAGCGCGCACGCGTCATCCTTGCCGATTCGGGCAAAGTGGTGATGCAGAACGCGAACTACGGACAGCCGGCTCCGAACGCGCAGTAGCCGGAAGCTTTAGGCTTCCGAGTGTCCGGAATCCTTCAGGGCTTCCGGATCGACACGGGCCGCAGAAGCCCAGAGACACAGAGCAACGTGTTCGCTCTGTGTCTCTGGGATTCTGTGGCCTGATTTCTGTACAATCCGCCTTTCGTCATCCGCCATCATCACCCCAATCGGAGGCATTCATGAGCCCGAGGTTGCTCGCGGCCGCCCTCGTTTGCTGTTCGTCCGTTTTTGCCATCCTCACACCCGTGGTCGTCGCACAGGGGCCGGGAATCCCGAAACAGGTCGCCTACATCAAGGCGTCGAACCCGGGCATGTTCGATCACTTCGGCGAAGGCGGAGCGCTCGACGGCCACATCGGCAACGCCGTTGCCGTGAGCGGCGATGGCAATACCATCGCCGTCGGCGCGCAGCACGAGAGCAGCAGTGCGCGCGGGGTCAACGGCAATCAAAACAATGACGACGCCTACAATTCCGGCGCTGTCTACGTGTTCACCCGAAACGGTGGATCCTGGACACAACAGGCGTACGTAAAAGCCTCCAATGCGGGAAATGGCGACCACTTTGGCAATGCCGTCGCACTGAGTGCGGACGGCAACACCTTAGCGGTCGGTGCGTTCTGGGAATCGAGCGCCGCAACAGCGGTGAACGGCAACCAGGACAACAATTCAATTCCTCAAGCCGGTGCGGCGTATGTATTCACGCGGCGCGGCGGCACCTGGACACAGCAGGCCTACATCAAGGCGTCGAACACGGGCAATGCGGGCGAAGGCGACCTTCCTGGAGAAGGCGATCAGTTCGGTTTCTCCATCGCGCTGAGTGACGACGGGAACACGCTCGCGGTGGGCGCGCCGAGCGAAGACAGCAGCGCGAGCGGGATCAACGGCAACCAGAAGGACGAGTCCGCGCTCACGGCTGGTGCCGTGTACGTATACACGCGTAGCGGAACGGCGTGGACCCAGCAGGCCTACGTCAAGTCAGAGGCCACGCCGATGGCCACCGCTGGCGACCAGTTCGGCTACTCCGTGGCGCTCAATGCCGACGGCAACACACTCGCGGTCGGCGTGTACGACGAGGGGGGATCCGGCCGAAGCGCGAACGCGCCGATCGACGCGATGCGCAATGGATCGGGTGCCGTGTACGTTCTCGTGCGCAAAGGCACGACGTGGATGCGCGAAGGGTACCTCAAGACATGGAATTCGGAAGGGGGCGATTCCTGGGGAGTGTCGGTGGCGCTGAGCGACGACGGCAACACGCTGGCGATGGGATCCATCGACGAGGATTGTCTGTGCACAGGTGTCGTCAATGCCCCGTCCGACGCTGGGGCGGCAGACCAGAAGGCCAACCAGTCTGCCGGCGCAGTGGCAATCTTCGTGCGCACTGGCACCACCTGGACGCAGCAGGCCTACATCAAAGCGTCGAACACCGGACAGAACGACTGGTTCGGCGTTCGCCTGGCGCTGAGCGGCGACGGCAACACGCTGGCTGCCGGCGCGCAGAACGAAGACAGCGCAGCGCAAGGCATCAACGGCAACCAGAAGGATGAATCCGGCGAGGAAGCCGGGGCTGTGTACCTGTTTGCGCGCTCCGGCGCGACGTGGGCGCAGCAGGCATACGTCAAAGGCTCGAACACGCAGGCGTACGACGAGTTCGGAGGGTCCGTGGCGCTCAGCCGCGACGGCCGGACTCTCGCAGTCGGCGCTCGCGGCGAAGACAGCGGGGCCACTGGCGTCAACGGCAATCAGGTCGACAACTCGGTGGATGAGTCAGGCGCCCTGTACGTGTTCGCGAGATAACCGTCACCCGTCTGCGCCGGTTTTGAGCCCTCGTTTGGTTAGGGTGTCTATAGTGCCGTAGGGCGGGCTTTTGCGGCCCGCCTGGCGTGGCGTCAAGCCGCCCTACGCGAGATATGAAACCGGTTTTAGGGATAAAATCGCGGATTGCCCGACTTCGCGCATCGCGCTTCGGCGCGTCCGGCCGGGTGGTCCGTATGACGCGGACCGACTGTCGGCACCACCCGTCGGAGCAGCTACCCGACGCTGACGGAGGCGGACAAACAGGCAGGAGGGAGTCACGATGAAGAGACGGACCTTGTCCTTGGGGGTGCTCGGCCTGGCGCTCGCAGCATTCCTCGCCGTATCAATGACGAGGACGACCGCACAGGGCGGCAATACCCCTCGCATCGACAGTGATGATATCGGCGGCGTCGTGACCAGCACGAAAGGCCCCGAAGCTGGCGTCTGGGTAATTGCGGAAACCACGGATCTGCCGACGAAGATGGCTCGCATTGTCGTCACCGACGATCGCGGCCGGTACGTGGTCCCGGACCTGCCTAAAGGCAACTACAACGTGTGGGTCCGCGGCTACGGCCTCGTCGATTCGGCGAAGACGATGAGCGCTCCTGGCCGGACGGTAAACCTGACGGCGACGCTCGCGCCGAACCCACGTGCTGCGGCCGAATACTACCCGGCCAACTACTGGTATGCACTCGTGCAGCCGCCGGACAAGAGCGAGTTCCCCGGCACCGGCGAGAAAGGGAACGGCATTTCCGAGGCGATGCGCAGCCAGGCGGTGTGGATCAACAACATCAAGACGTCCACCTGCACGCCGTGCCACCAGATGGGCAACAAGGCCACGCGCGAGCTTCCGCAGAATCTCGGCAAGTTCGGGAACTCGGTCGAGGCGTGGAACCATCGGTTACAGGCGGGCATAGATGGTGGCGCCGGCATGTATGCGAATACGAACCGGTTCGGCCGTGACCGCGTGCTCAAGATGTTTGCCGACTGGACCGACCGGGTTGCCGGCGGCGAGTTCCCGCAGGCGCCGCCCCGGCCGCAGGGTGTCGAGCGAAACTTCGTCGTCACCGTCTGGGATTGGGCGACGGACCGCGAATATTTCCACGACGCCGTCGCGAGCGACAAGCGCAATCCAACGGTGAATGCAAACGGGCTTGTCTACGGCGTCCACGAGAACAGCTCGGACAACATGACGATCCTGGATCCAATGCAGCACAAGTTCACGCAGGTGAAGATCCCTGTGCTCGACGAAAAGCTGCAGCCGCAGCCGGCCAAGATCGGTGTCCCCTCGCCGTACTGGGGTGAGGAGGTCTACTGGACGAGCCGGGTCATCGGACACAGCAATGTGATGGACCAGAAGGGACGCACCTGGAACACCACGCGTACCCGCGCCCCCGCCGCGCAGCCGGCGTTCTGCAAAGAGGGCTCGACGCATCCGTCGGCCAAATTGTTCCCGCTCAACAACAGCGGACGGCAGTACACGGTTTACGATCCGGCGACGAAGCAGTGGGCCATCGTTGACACGTGCTTCGGCACGTTCCATCTGAACTTCGCGCACGACGCGAACAACACGATCTGGTCGGGGAACGGTGGCGTCGTCGGCTGGGTGAATACGAAGGTGCTCGACGAGACACGTGACCCGCAGAAAGCCCAGGGATGGGCGCCGCTCATTCTCGACACCAACGGAAACGGCAAGCAGGACGCGTGGGTAGAGCCCGACGCCGCAGTCGATCCGGCCAAGGACAAACGGATCGATACGAGCTTCTACGCGATTGCTGTCAGCCCGGTCGACAATGTGATCTGGGGCGACGCCAACGAAATGCCGGGCGCCATCGTTCGAGTCTCGCTCGGATCGAATCCGCCAACGACGACGCTCGCGGAGATCTACGAGGTGCCATACGGACAGGTGCCAGGACAGCATGTGTATCAGCCTCGCGGCTTGGACGTCGACGCGAACGGCGTCGTCTGGACCGTGCTGGCCAGCGGGCACTACGCCAGCTTCGATCGACGCAAGTGCAAAGCACCGTTGAACGGGCCGAATGCCACCGGCAAGCAGTGCAAGGAGGGGTGGTCCTTCTACACGGTGCCAGGTCCGAATTTCAAGGGTGCCAGCCCCGAATCGGGCGCCGCGGACTCCAACTATTACAACTGGGTGGACAAGTACGACTCACTGGGCGCCGGGAAGAACGTCCCAATCGCAACCGGCAATCTCTCCGACGCGCTGCTCGTACTTCAGAACGGCAAGTGGGCCGTGGCGCGCGTGCCATACCCGATCGGCTTCTTCGTGAAGCAGATCGATGGCCGCATCGACGATCCACGCGCTGGCTGGAAGGGACGCGGCCTCTGGACGACATCAGCGAACCGAACACCATGGCACATCGAAGGCGGGAAGGGCACGCTGCCGAAGGTGTACAAGTTCCAGATGCGTCCAGATCCACTGGCGCACTGATCGGTTGGTGGTTGGTGGTTGGTAGTTGGCGGTGGCCGAAACGCTACCGCCGACTGCCGACCCGCCAACCGACTGCCTACTGCCTACTGCCTACTTCTTATGGAGGCAATCGTGAGGACCACATTTGCCATGGTGTTGGCCGGGGCCTTCGCGATTGCGTCGGCGTCTCCGGCTCGGGCCGCGACGTGTGAGGATCTCCTGCGCCTCACGCTCCCTGACACGAAGATCACTGCGGCTGAAACCATCGCCGCCGGTCAGTTCACACCGCCACGAAACCCACCGCCTGCCGCCGCGGCCCGGGCGTATGCCGCGCTTCCGTCGTTCTGTCGAATCGCGGCCTCACTGACGCCCAGCCCCGATTCCGACATCAAGGTCGAGGTGTGGCTTCCCGCGTCCGGCTGGAACGAGCGGCTGCAAGCGGTTGGCAACGGCGGCTGGGCCGGCACGATTCCGTATCCGTCGATGGCTGCGGCGCTCGCTGCCGGCTACGCGACTGTTGGAACCGACACCGGCCATATGGGCAACAGTGCGGACTTCGCACCTGGACATCCAGAGAAGCTCATTGACTTTGCCTATCGCGCGATTCATGAAATGACCACGGCGGCAAAGGCGGTTGTCCCCGCGTTCTACGGCAGTGCGCCGCGGTACTCGTACTTCAATGGATGTTCGCAGGGAGGCCGACAGGGCATTACGGCCGCACAGCGATATCCGCAGGACTTCGACGGGATTGTCGCGGGCGCCTCCGCGTGGAACTCCATGCGCATGCATGCCGCGCGTTTCGCGGTGAACCAGGTGATGAATCGTGCGCCTGGAAGCGCGATCCCTGCGTCGAAGTATCCGATGATCCACGAGGCAGTTCTACAGGCGTGCGACAGCCTCGACGGCGTGAAGGACAGCGTCATCGAGAATCCCACGAAGTGCAATTTCGATCCGCAGGTGCTCGCATGTAAGGACGGCGATAGCCCGTCGTGCCTGACTGCGCCTCAGATTCAATCGGCGAAGGCCATGCTCTCTCCCGTCCGGCACCCTGCAACAGGAGAAGTTCTCTTCGAGGGACACCTCTGGCCGGGAGCCGAGCTCGAGTGGGATACCATCGGCGGTCCTGAGCCGCTGAACAACGCCGTCACTGCGCTGAAGAACGTCGCGTTCGACCGGTCGTGGAATCCGGCGCGATTCAATGCTGCGACGGACATGGAGACCGCAATCCGCGCCGACAATGGCCTGCTCGCATCCGACGACGCCAACCTGAAGCCGTTCTTCGATCGCGGAGGCAAGCTGTTGATGTGGCACGGCTGGGCCGACCCGCAAGTCACGCCGCAGAACAGCACGACATATTTCCAGAATGTGCTGACCACTGTCGGATCACAGGCCGATGCGTCGATAGCCTTGTTCATGATGCCAGGGGTGTATCACTGCCAGGGCGGTCCGGGCCCCGACCGGTTCGACCGGATGGCAGCGATAGAACAGTGGGTTGAGCAAGGCCACAAACCAACGCGGCTCGTCGCCTCACGCATACGAGACGGGAAAGTGGACCGCACACGCCCACTCTGTCCGTTTGGCGAGGTGGCGCGCTGGAACGGAACGGGCAGCACCGATGATGAGGCGAACTTCTCGTGCGTGCCGGAAGAGGTGATTACGACGACACGGTAGAACGCTTCCTTTGACT
>Ga0075431_100006480_pt1 | contig 11622 bp, 12 predicted proteins | sample RhiMetdeltSRZDD5_FD_75297 | JGI IMG/M metagenome (GOLD analysis project Ga0075431, IMG submission 75297) | Populus rhizosphere microbial communities from Tennessee, USA - Rhizosphere MetaG P. deltoides SRZDD5 | ecosystem: Host-associated > Plants > Roots > Rhizosphere > Soil | place: USA... | reverse complement strand
CGCACAGCCAGGACACGGCCGGCCCGATGGCGCGTACTGTGCGTGATGCGGCGCTGGTGCTGAGCGTTCTTGCCGCGCCCGATCCGCGCGACGCGGCGACGCAGAACCCTGATCGCCAGACCCACGACTACACGGCGTACCTGGATGAGGGCGGCCTGCGAGGCGTGCGCATCGGCGTCGCGCGAAGCTTCTTTACTTACCAGGGGTCTGTTGAAAGCGTCTTCGAGACAGCGCTCGACGTGATGCGGAAACAGGGAGCCACGCTGATCGACCCCGTGGACGCCGCCCTGCCGCCGACGATCGAGGCGCTCGAGCTGAGCGTGCTGCTTTCAGAGCTCAAGGCCGACCTGAATGCGTACCTGGCCACACTACCTGCAGGCGTCACAGTGCGTTCTCTCGCGGACGTCATCCGCTTCAACGAGGAGAACCGCGACAGGGAAATGCCGTACTTCGGTCAGGAGCTGTTCGTCATGGCGCAGGCAAAGGGGCCGTTGACCGACGGGACCTATCTCAAGACGCTCCAGACGATCAGAAGGGCTGCCCGTGAGAACGGGATCGATGCTGTCATGAACGCGCAGCGTCTCGACGCACTGGTCGCCCCCACCGGCGGGCCAGCGTGGACGACCGATCTGGTCAACGGTGATCATTTCGGCGGCGGCAGCTCGACGCCGGCGGCGATTGCGGGCTACCCGAACATCACGGTTCCGGCAGGACAGGTCATGGGGCTGCCCGTCGGACTGTCGTTTTTCGGCCGCGCGTGGACCGAGCCGATGCTGTTCCGCATCGCCTACGCATTCGAGCAGGCGACGAAACACCGCCAGCCGCCGGCGTTCCGTCCAACGCTGAACGCATGACTGCACCGCGCGCGATGATCGGCGTCGCAGTCCAGGGTTTCGGATTGGCGCTGGTGTCGGGTGTCCGCGATGGCCGGCCGGCGCCGATCTGGCGCGGCCCGGCATGGGCCGACGCTCTGGCGACGGTGGCGATCGCGGCATTGGTGATCGGCTCGTGCGCGCTCATTGCGGCAGCGGTCCGGCACCTCGGCCGCCACTGGGCGATTCACGCCAGGACCATCGAACATCACGCGCTCGTTACCACCGGACCTTACCGGTTCGTCAGGCACCCGATCTACACAGCGTGCGGCGGCTTGCTCGTCGCCATGGGCCTGGCGTTCGCTCCGGCATGGGCGCTGGCGCCCGCCTGCGTTGCGTACGCGGCGGGGACGATCATCCGGACTCAGGCGGAAGATGCGCTGATGGCCGCCACCTTCGGCCCTGTGTTCGAGGAATATCGCCGCCGGGTGCCGGCGCTGATTCCACGAGTGCGGTGAGCTCGGCCTCACGGCGGAGCGCCGTGCTACCATCCGCCAAGTCCGAAAATAGCGCGACTGTACGGAGGCGAATATGAAGATTGGTTTTGTTCTCGCGCTCATGGTGTTGTTTGCCCAGGGGCAGGGGCCCGCCCCCACCTGCAACATGTGCCCTGGTACCTACATCCCGAACAGCGAGATCCAGGCGTACGTCAAGCGCGCAATCGCCAATCAGCTCACAGACCAGCAGATCCGGCAGGTCGACATCGGCAAGGCGAACGTCGGGGTTGCCGTGGTGTACCGCGGAAAGATCAACAACCCGAACGCCAACGTCGCAGAGCACGACCTTGTAAGCGAGGTGTACCACGTCATCGACGGCGCTGCGACGCTCGTACTCGGACCGGACCTGGTGGACAAGCAGCGACGGCCCGCGAACGAGACGACGGTACGGCTGCTGAACGGGCCCGGCAACAACGCGGCCGGCATCCGGAATGGCGTGGCGTACCAGCTCAAGGCGGGCGACGCCGTGGTGATTCCCGCCGGGACGGGCCATCAATTCACGAAGATCGACGACCACATTACCTATCTCATGGTGCGCGTCGATCCCGACAAAGTGACCCCGCACAAAACCGAGGCCGATTCAAAGGCAGACCTGGCCACCGACGGTCGCGCAACGGCGGGGGGTGGCGCAGGTGCCGTGTCGAGTCCCGAACGCGATCGACGGTGATGCCGAAGCGAGTGCTGGACAGGGCGTCCTCGGCGACTGGCGTCGTCGCTGCCGCCCTTCTGCTCGTCTGCGTCCCGCGCGTCGAGGCGCAGGAACTTCACGTCATGACGTCGGGGGCGTTCACGGCGCCGTTTCTCGAGGTCGCGCCTCAATTCGAGCGGTCTGCGCACCTGAAAGTGGCGACCGCCTTCGGCGCGTCGATGGGCGGCGCCCCCGACTCGATTCCCAGCCGCCTCGATCGCGGTGAACCGGCCGACGTCGTCATCCTTGCCAGGGAAGCGCTCGACGATCTGGTGAAGCGGGGCAAGGTCGTCGCCGGCAGCCAGGTCGACCTCGTGCGGTCGAGCATCAGCATGGCCGTTCGTGCCGGCGCGCCCAGGCCCGACATCAGTTCCGTCGAGGCACTCAAGCGCGCATTGCTGAATGCGAAGTCAATCGCCTATTCGGCCAGCGCGAGCGGCGTGTACCTGTCGACGGAACTGTTCCCGAAGCTCGGGATCGCCGACGCTGTCCGATCGAAGAGCCGGAGAATCGAGAGCGAGCGGGTCGGCACGATCGTCGCCAGGGGAGATGCTGAAATCGGCTTCCAGCAGCTCAGTGAGCTCCTGCCGATCGCGGGCATCGACATCGTCGGCCCGCTGCCAGCGGGCGCGCAGCGCGTGACCGTGTTCTCGGCCGGCATCGCGACGGGCTCGAAGAACATCGAGGCGGCGAAAGCGCTGATTCGGTTCCTCTCGTCGTCTGACGTCGCCCCTGTGATCACGCGCTCGGGACTGGAACCTGTCAGCGTGAGATGAACGCCGACCAGACCTTCAGGCTGATTCTCATCGCCGGGTCTGTCATCTTTGCTCCCGTCGCCATTTACCATCGGCTCAAGGCGCATTCGACAGGCGAGCAGCTCGATCGATGGAAAGAAGGTCCTTTCATCCTGTTTACGCTGCGGCCGATTGGCATTGCCATTCTGATTGGCTTCTTCACTTACATGGTGAATCCCGCGCGAATGGCGTGGTCGTCGATGGCGCTTCCCGTGTGGCTGCGGTGGCTGGGCGCGGGCATCGCTGTGATTGGCGGCGCGCTGTTCGTGTGGACATTCCGCAACCTCGGGAAGAATCTCACCGATACGGTCGTGACCAGGCGCGAACATACGCTGGTCACGACCGGTCCGTACCGGTGGGTCCGCCATCCCTTCTATGTTGCCGCCGCGCTGAGCATGCTGGGCAACTCGCTGGCGGCCGCGAACTGGTTCCTGCTGGGCGGCGGCGCGCTGGTGTTCATCCTGCTGGCGATCCGCACGCCGATTGAGGAAGCGCAACTGCTGGCGCGGTTTGGTGGCGCCTACGAGGCCTATATGCAACGCACGCACAGGTTCCTTCCACGACGATGACCGCGCCGCCTTTGGTGTCCCGGTTTCGCGAACTGCACGAGTCCGGATGCTTCGTTCTCCCGAACCCCTGGGACCTGGGCAGTGCGAAAGTCCTGGTGCAGCTTGGCTTCAAGGCGGTTGCGACGACGAGCTGCGGGCTGGCGTGGACGCTGGGCGTCCGCGACCACGCGGTCACGCTGGAACAGAAGCTGGCGCACCTGCGCGTCATGACCGCCGCGGTTCCCGTTCCTGTCAGCGCCGATTTCGAGAAAGGCTTTGCGGTCGCGCCGGTGGAGGTGGCGGCGAACGTCACGGCGGCCGCGGCCACCGGCATCGCCGGTCTGTCGATTGAAGATTCCACCGGCGATCCGTCAAATCCGTTGTTCGACCTGTCGCTTGCCGTCGAGCGGATGCGCGCCGCGAGGGAAGCACTCGACAAGAGCGGCACGGGCGTGCTGCTCACCGGCCGGTCAGAAGGCTTCCTGGTGGGACGGCCTGATCTGGCGGAAACGATCCGGCGCCTGCGCGCCTACGCGGACGCGGGCGCGGAGTGCCTCTACGCGCCAGGCCTTCGGACGGTCGCCGAGATCACCGCAGTCGTCGAGGCGGTGGCGCCGAAGCCGGTGAATGCGCTGATCGGAAGCGACGTGGCGACGGTGGAGCAGCTGGCGCGCATGGGCGTCCGCCGCATCAGCGTCGGCGGCGCACTGGCGCGAGTCGCGTGGACAGGGTTTCTTCAGGCGGCGAAGGAGATTGCCGAGCGCGGCACGTTCGCGGAGCTTGGCCGCGCCATGCCCTTTCCGGAAATCAATACGAAGTTTTGATGTTGGTAGCCGGAGGCCTTCAGGCCTCCGGGCCTAATGCGTCAACGCGTAGAGCACCGCGTTCACCGCGAACGCGTAGCCGCGCGGGCTGAAGGCGTAGAAGTACCCCGGATCCTCACCTTCGCGTTCCCAGGAGTCGGCGATGTCGGTGTTGTGCGTCATCAGCACCATCAGCCGCCCGTCCCGATCCGCGATGCCCCTCACCATCGGCACCGCGCTGTCGGCTCCTTGTTCCGACGTGCGCCCGCCCGATCGCAGGTAGAACCCGATGTTCGGAATCTGCGGGATCTCGGTGACCTCGAACTGCGACTTGAAGAGCGCGTGATCGAGCGGCACATCGAAGATGGGATAGTTGCCCGCCGGCAGTACTTTCCTGAGCTGCGAGACCCAGTGCTCCCACTGGTAGCTGCCCCACGAGTCGTCGGTCCACAGCATCCCGCCTTTGAGGAGATATTCACGCAGGCGGCCGGCTTCCTCGTCCTCGATCAGCGCGGCGCCGGGAGCCGACATGATCACCAGGGGGCACTGAAACAGCTCGTCGCCGCCGACGCGCACGAGCAGCGGCTTCGGCGATCCGCTGCCGTCCTTGCTGACGCCGATTTTCGTGAGCTCCGACAGGCGAACCGAGAGGTTGATGTCGGCGTTGGGATAGTCGGTCCGCCAGCTGCCGCCGTTGCCGTTGAAGGCGCCACGGTAGACGAGGCGGCAGTAGTGGAACCGGCCGTCGAAGTCGGCGGCGGTCGCCACCCGCGATCCCAGGAAAGCGCGCCCGAACTGCGCTTCGGCGACAGCGGCCGCCCCGACGAGGGCGACGACCACCGCCGCCCAGACGCGTCTCATCGCCTCAGTCTAACGCGATTGCGGGCTTCCGGGCGCCGCGCCGGATCGCATACGATAGCGGCCCTTGGCCACTTCATCCATCTCCACAGCCGTTCCCGTTGAAGCTCGATCCGGTCTCGACCCGTGGGCGCGCGCCGAGCTGCCGATCCCGCCGCGCCCGCAGGGCCTCGGCTGGCTCGCGGCGGTCGGGCCCGGCATCATCGTGCTCGGCGTGTCGATCGGCAGCGGTGAGTTCCTGCTCGGTCCTGCGACGTTCGTCCGCCACGGGTTGTCGCTCCTGTGGGTGGTCGGGATCGCCGTGTTCTTCCAGGCGATCTTCAACACGGAGTTGATGCGCTACACGCTCGCCACAGGTGAGCCCGTCTTCAGCGGCTTCATGCGAACGCGTCCCAGAGCCACGCTGTGGGCATGGGTGTACGCCATCCTCTACTTTCTCCAGGTCGGATGGCCCGCGTGGGCCGGCACTGCCGCCGGCGCGATCTTTTTCCTTTTCACCCGGCGGCTCGCCACCGCGCCCGATGCGAATGTCATTTACTACATCGGTGTCGCGACGTTCCTGGCCTGCGTGGCGATCCTCTCGTTCGGACGCCGCATCGAGCGGACGCTGGAGCTGCTCAACTGGGTGCTCGTCGCCGCAATCCTCGGGAGCTTCCTCGTGCTGGCCATCATGTTCGTGCCGCCGACGACGTGGGCGGCGGGAGTGCTGGGCCTGACGGGATTCGACCTGACGCGCGGCACGTTCGACTTCTTTCCGGAGGGAACAGATCTCTTCCTGCTGGGCGCGCTCGTCGCCTATTCGGGCGCCGGAGGTGTGACGAACATCGTGCTCTCGAACTGGGCGCGCGATCGCGGCTACGGCATGGGGGAGCGCGCCGGCTACATCCCCTGCGCGATCGGCGGCACCAAGGTGACGCTGGCACACAACGGATTCATGTTCGACGGCGATGCCGAAGGGATGAAACGGTGGCGCGGATGGTGGCGCATCATCAGCGCCGACCAGTGGGGGGTGTTCTTCGCGGGCGCGGTGCTCGGCATGGTCCTGCCGGCGATGATCTACGTCACGTTCCTGCCGCGCGGCGCCAACATCCAGGGACTCGGGATCAGTGCGGCGCTGGCGCAGGCGATTGCGGGGACATCCGGGGCGCTGCTCGGCGGCGGGATCGCCTTTCTCGGCGCCTGGGTGCTGTTCAAGACGCAGCTCGATCAGCTCGAAGGAATGGTGCGCGCCATCACTGACATCCTGTGGACCGGCAGCGACCGTGTCCGCACATGGCGTGGAGGCGACGTGCGCGCCGTCTATTACAGCGTGCTTGCCGCCATCGTGCTCTGGGGCATCGTCGCGCTGCGTCTGGCGCAGCCCTTTCTCCTGCTCCAGATCGGCGCCAACATGGCGGGCTTCGTGTTCGTGATTGCGGCGCCGCATCTGCTCTACATCAATACCCGGCTCCTGCCCGCGCACATCCGTCCACCGATGTGGCGCCGTGTCGCGCTGATCGCGATGGCGTTGTTTTACGGGTTCTTCGTCACCCGATCGGCGATGGCGCTGTGGAACGCGTAATCGACTCGCAATCGGACGGCCTTCTCGCCGCTTTCCTGGAGTTCGACGTCCTCACGGCGCGGCTGGCGTCGGCCCCCCCTGCGCCAACGGACATCGGCCGCGTCTGCCTGATCGTGACGCGGCACCCGGGAGGCCGGCGCGAACTGCTGGAGCGCGCAACGATGACGCCCGAATCCGGCATGCCAGGCGATTCGTGGGGCCGGCAGCGACGGCCCTCTCCAGAGGCCCAGCTGGCCGTGATGCAGTTCAACGTCGCGGAGCTGATTGCCAACGGTCAGCCGCTGGAACTGTCCGGCGACCAGCTGTATCTGGATCTGGATCTCTCCGAGTCGAACCTGCCCGCGGGCACGCGACTTCGCGTCGGCACCGCGACGCTCGAAGTGACGCCGATGCCCCACAACGGCTGCCGCAAATTTCGCGCGCGCTTCGGGGAGGGGGCGCTGCGGTTGGTGTCCGCGCCCGAGCTTCGCCATTTGAACCTTCGCGGCATCTACCTGCGCGTCGCGGAGACCGGCGATATCGCCGTCGGCGATCCGATCCACGTGCTCAGCCGACCGCAGCAGCGCCGCGCGGGCTGAGCCCCCGCCCCTCGTGGCCTATCTTTTCGCCATCGCGTCGGCAGCGCTCTATGGGGCCGCCGACTTCCTTGGCGGCATGGCCTCACGCCGTGCCAGCACCATGGCGGTGGTCGTCTGGTCGCAGGCGGCCGGGCTGGTCATGCTCCTGCTCGTGCTTCCCCTCCTGCCTGACGCCTCGCCGTCCCGATCTGACTGGTTCTGGGGCGCCGTCGCCGGCATCGCCGGCAGCGTCGGCGTGGGGCTGCTCTACCGTGCCCTGGCGATTGGCACGATGGCGGTCGTCGCGCCGACGACAGCGGTGTGCGCGGTGGTGATCCCCGTCATGGCGGGCCTGCTTGCGGGCGAGCGGCTCGCCGGGCTGACGATCGCCGGCATCGGCCTCGCGGTCGTCGCGATTGTGCTTGTCAGTCAGGAACGTCGAACAACATCGGTGGCGCGAAAGGGCATCGGCATCGCCTTTCTGTCCGGCGTGGCGATCGGGTTCTTCTTTCTGGCGCTCGCGCGTACCGCTCCAGCCGCCGGCATGTGGCCGCTGGTTGCCTCGCGCGCCATCTCATTGGTGCTGTTCGGCGGCCTCGGACTGGCGACTGCTCAGCCGATGATGATGGCGTCGCCCGTCGCGCGGATTGCGATCGGCGGCGGCGTCGTCGACATGGCCGCCAACGCGCTCTACCTGGCGGCGACGCGCTACGGCGCTCTCAGCATCGTCGTCACGTTGGCGTCGCTGTACCCGGCGAGCACGGTAATCCTCGCCCGTGTGGTCCTCGGGGAGCGGCTCAGCCGATGGCAGATTGCCGGCGTCGTGTGCGCGCTCGGGGCGATCGTCCTCATCGTCGGCGCCGGATAGGCGTGGTACCATCCGGCCCCCATGCCCCTGTTCATCGTCCGCCATCAGCACGCAGCCGATCAGTGTCCCGCCGCCGATCCCTACGTCGGCGCAGGGCTTCTCAACTATCTCAGTCGTCCCAACGTGCGGAAGCTCGGCGTCCAGATTCAGGGCGAGGCCGTCGTTCGCGGCGAACACACGATGTACCTCATCGTCGATGCCGAGAACGAAGTGCGGGTGCGCGAGTTCATGCAGCCGTTCGAGGCGGCCGGCAGCGTGGCCATCTTTCCGGCGTCGACCTGCGCGCGGGTGGTCGCCAGCGGCGGGTGCAGTGCCACGATGCCGGTCAGCGACCTCGTGCCCGCCGTCGATCCGGAAGAGGCCTGTCAGCAGGCGATCGAGGCCGGACTGGTTGTCCACCGCGCGCATCCGCTGAATTCGGAAACATCGATCCCGGCGCTCATCGGCAGCGTCGTGATGCCGAACGCGCACTTCTACGTGCGCAATCACTTCCAGATCCCGCAGCTCCACCCGGATGCGTACCGCCTGTCGGTGTCGGGAGCGGTCGATCGCTGTCTGAGTCTCGGCCTCCGGGAACTGCGCAACATGCCTTCGCAGACGCTGGTTGCCACGCTCGAATGCGCGGGGAACGGTCGCACGCTGTTCGATCCGCCAGTGCCAGGTGAGAAGTGGAACCTCGGCGCGGTCAGTACGGCGGAATGGACAGGCGTCCCGCTCGTCGAAGTGTTCGATCGAGCCGGCGTCCGCTCCCAGGCGCGGGAGGTGCTCTTTCGCGGCGCCGACGGCGGCGACGTCGAAGGATGTTCGGGCGCGATTCGTTTCGAACGCAGCCTCAGCGTGGCGGACGCCAGACAGGGTGGGGTGCTGCTCGCCTACGCGATGAATGGCGAGCCGCTGCCGCTCCAGCACGGTTATCCAGTGCGCGTCATCGTTCCCGATTGGTACGCTGTGGCATCCGTAAAGTGGCTCACCGACGTCGAATTGCTCGATCGGCCTTTCGTCGGTCATTACCAGACCGACAAGTATCAGTACCTCTGGGAACGCGACGGTCAGTCGGTGCGGGAACCCGTCACACTACAGCGGGTTCGCGCGCTGATCACCGACCCGTCTCCTGATCAGGAATTGCCGCGAGGCGAGCTGGCCGTTCGCGGCGTGGCGTGGTCGGGCGCGGCGCCGATCGCGCGTGTCGAAGTCAGCGTGAATGGCGATCGCTGGCAGGACGCGCGTCTGATTGGTGAACGTCAGCGCCACCGGTGGCAATGGTGGGAACTGCTCACACGCACCGAAGCCTGTGGGAAGTTGACGGTGCGCGCGAGGGCCACTGACATGGCGGGCCGGACCCAGCCCGATACCGCCGAGTGGAACAGTCTCGGTTACGGCAACAATGCCGTCCAGCAAGTCACGATTGCGATCGTCTGATCCGGTTCCCGCGTTCCGATCCTGACATCACGAGATACAGGACAAAACTCAGGCCGAACGTGACGAACCAGGCGTAGGTATACAGCGAGTCGAGCAGACTGGGATTGGCGACCTGGCCACCAGGTGTGGTCGCCGCTCGAATGAAGCCCGGTACAACCGGAACGATCGCGAGCGCCATCGCTGCCATCGCCCGGTAGTTCACACCGCCGGTATAGGTGTACCGTCCCTCGAGTTTGAACAGATCCGGCGCCGAGAGCTCGCGGCCGCGCAGCACCCAGTAATCCGCAATCAGCACCCCGCCAATCGCCCCCATCAGGCTCGAATAGCCGATCAGCCACGTGAAGATGTACGCGGCGGCGTCCGCATACAGCTTCCACGGCATCATCAGGATGCCGATGACCGCCGTGATCAGGCCGCCGGCGACGTAGCTGATGCGACGGGGGGCGAGGCTGGAGAAGTCGTTGGCGGGCGAGACGACGTTCGCCGCCATGTTGGTTGTCAGCTGCGCGATCAGCACCACCACCGCGCCGAAGATGATGACCGCCGGGCTGCCGATCCGCGCGATCAGGACGACCGGATCCCAGATCGCCTCGCCGAAGATGACGATGGTCGCGCTGGTGACGGCGACGCCGATGAACGCGAACGCCGTCATCGTTGGCGGCAGTCCGAGCGCCTGGCCGAGCGCCTGCGAGCGCTGGCTCTTCGCGTAGCGCGTGAAGTCGGGGATGTTCAGGCTCAGCGTCGCCCAGTAGCCGACGTTCGCCGTCAGCGCGGCGGGGAACAGCTGCCAGAACGGCGTCTGTCTCGTCTGGAGCCGAGACGACTCGGCCAGGATGCGTCCGAGGCCGCCGCCGTTGTCGATCGCCCACCAGAGCAGCAGCGCGCCGCCGCCAAGCAGGAGCGGCGCCGACCAGCTCTCGAGAATCTTGATGCCTTCGAGGCCGCGAATGATGATGCCGACCTGGATGATCCAGAAGATGCCGAAGGCGATCCACGTGTTGCCAGGCACGGCCGCCCACGCGGGAAGGGCCGCGGCCAGCAGCGCGTTCAATGCCAGCCCGCCGATCCACGTCTGAATTCCGAACCATCCGCATGCGACCAGCGCACGCAGGATGGCCGGGACGTTCGCCCCTTTTACGCCGAAGGCGGCGCGGCACAGCACCGGAAACGAGACGCCGTACTTCGTGCCGGCGTGGGCGTTCAGGATCATCGGTACCAGGACGATGGCGTTGCCCAGCAGGATCGTGATCATTGCCTGCCACCACGCCATGCCCTGCTGCATCAGCCCCGACGCCAGCGTGTAGGTGGTGATGACCACGCTCATGCCGATCCAGAGCGCGGCGATGTGGTAGGTGGACCATGTCCGCCGCGCAAGCGGCGTCGGCGCGAGGTCCGGGTTCCAGAGCGGGCTGCCCGACAGATCATCGGGGAAGTCGACGAGCACGTCAGCGGTCGGCGGAGACATACCCCTTGAGAAGCGCCGACTATAACACCCTGTCGCGGCTCGTCCGCATGCTACGATTCCGCCGCTCTGCACGTTATGCCTCACACACGACTTCTTTGCGCGATCGGCATGAGCCTGTGGTCGGCTGTGGTTGCCGGCAGCCAGGCGGGTGCTCCCGCAGCGCTGTCCGAGGCGCTGCGGGACCACGTGAAAAACGACCGGTTCGGGATCGTGACGTCCATCAGAGGACTGCCGCTCGGCGTCCGCAACAAGCTGCAGGAGTTGTTCGGCGGCCAAAATACACTCGAGATCGACATCGCCGAGCCCGGAGCCGAATTTCAGGTCACCGACGTGATTGTCACTCCGCAGTTGCCGATCCGTCGGCTGGTCGCGGCCGGGTGCACGATCGAGTATTGCCTCGTCTACTACGAGCGGGGCGGCATCGCCCACACCTGGCATGTGGCGCTGTTCCATTGGACGCCGGCGGCGACGCGCTTCGAGTGGGGCGGCGCCGCGCCAGGCGGCCTGGCGACAATCGACGACGTTCGGAACGCCGTCCTGTCCGGAGAGATCAAAGGCCCGGCAAGGTTCTGGTAGGCCTCACCGGCTGGCCGGGAACATCAAGAGAGCAGGAGAAGGAAGATGAGCAGCGCGCAGCCAGGCGGGTTCACGCGCCGACATCTCATGATGGTGATGGTGCTGGTTGTGAGCGG
>Ga0075431_100006478_pt1 | contig 11626 bp, 11 predicted proteins | sample RhiMetdeltSRZDD5_FD_75297 | JGI IMG/M metagenome (GOLD analysis project Ga0075431, IMG submission 75297) | Populus rhizosphere microbial communities from Tennessee, USA - Rhizosphere MetaG P. deltoides SRZDD5 | ecosystem: Host-associated > Plants > Roots > Rhizosphere > Soil | place: USA... | reverse complement strand
CTGTCCTCGTTTGGAACCGTCGCCACATCGCTCCAGTGGTATTTCAGCACCATGTGGATCACGAAGCTCGCCAGGAAGACGAGCACTGCCGAGCCGAGGATGGGAATCAGCAACGACACGAGCGAAACCATCGCGACCTCCGGTGTGAGAGCGAACGGCAAGCGGCTGGTGTCAACGTTCGTGGCGCATCTCCCCGGGCGCTGATTTCTCGCGCGAGCGTTTGTCGAAGAACTCGCGCTGGAGCCGCAGGAGAATCGGAATCGAGATCAGGACGGAAATGAGGTTCGGGATCGCCATCAACCCATTGAGCGTATCGGCCACATCCCACACCAGGTGGAGCGAGCCTGTGGCTCCGAGATATATGAACACGAGCCACAACAAGCGATAGGGGAGCGCGCTTCGCGCACCTAACAAGTAGACGATGCCCGTCTCTCCATAATAACTCCAGCCGATGATCGTCGAAAACGCGAACAGAACGAGTCCGGTCGTGACGATCACGTCGCCCCACGTCCCGGGGAGCCCCGTCTCGAAGGCCTGGACGCTGAGCGCCGCGCCGGTGGCGCCGCTGTCCCAGACTCCCGTCACCAGGATCACGAGCCCAGTGGTGGTGCAGACGAGGATCGTGTCGACGAAGACCTCGAAGATGCCGTACATCCCCTGACGGACGGGGTGGTCCGTGTTGGCGGCCGAGTGTACCATCGGCGCGCTCCCCAGCCCGGCTTCGTTCGAGAACAAACCGCGCGCGACCCCGTAGCGCATTGCCATCATGATCGTCGCGCCGGCGAAACCTCCCGCCGCCGCGGCTCCGCTGAACGCGCTCGAGAAGACGAGGCGGAAGACGCCCGGCAGCGCGCCGGCGTGCAGAATGACGATCACCAGCCCGCCGACGATGTAGAGGATGCACATGAACGGAACGAGCCACTCGGCGAAGGCGGCGATGCGCTTGATGCCGCCGAGGATGACCGCGCCGGCGACGACCACGAGGACGATGCCGACGATCCACGGCTCGGCGCCAAAGCTCGCCTTCAGGCTCTCGGCGACCGAGTTCGCCTGCACCATGTTGCCGATGCCGAACGCGGCGAGCGCGGTCAGTCCCGCGAAGATGGTGCCGAGCCATGGCAGCCCGCGCTTGCGGAGCGTGTACATCGCGCCGCCGCGCATCGTACCGGACGCATCCTTTTCCCGGTAGTGCAGGGCGACGACGATCTCGGCGTACTTGGTCGCCATGCCTAACAAGCCGGAGATCCAGAGCCAGAAGAGCGCCCCTGGGCCGCCGAGGAAGATCGCGGTCGCCACACCGGCGATGTTGCCGACGCCGACCGTCGACGCGAGGGCGGTGGCGACCGCCTGGAACGGCGACACGCTTCCCTCGCCGCTCCCCTTGTGTCGAAGCTTCCCGAGGACCTCGCCCAGCGCGGTACCGAGATGGCGGAACTGGACGGCGCCGGTCAGGATGGTCAGCAGCACGCCGGTTCCCATCAGCAGGATGAGCATCGGCGGTCCCCACACGATTCCGTTCAGCCACTGGTTGGCGCGCGTGATGGCATCCATTCGAAGAGCGTCGCGGGTGGGCGGTACGAAGAGACAGCGTGCGGCGGGGCTAATCTACGGCCTGCGGTTTTCTTCGGCGACCCCATCGTGGTGATTCACCTAATAGGCGATCTCCTCGCGCACCTCGTAGTGCTGCGAACGCTCATCGTATCGCGAGAGCACCTCCCGCGCCCGGGGAGGGACGTACGCGCGCTCGTAATCTTCGCCGGCGAACTTCCTCACCGCGTCGAGTGAATCGAACCGCATGATCGTGATGAATTCGACTTCGCCGGCGCTCGGCGCGCGCCGCAACACCTGAATGCCGCGATATCCGGCGACGCCCTTCGCGGCGATTCCCGGGATGACTTCCTGACGCAACAGTCGCTCGTACGCTTCTGCGTTCGCGTGGGTGGTCCAGCCGTGCCAGATGCGGAGAATCATGGTGTCGAGGGGGTCGAGGGGCTGCTCATTTCGGGGCCGCACGTCCACCACCCTGGCGACGTCGTCGGCCTCGGCCTTTCGTCCTCCAATAGTACCTCCTCGCCTTCACCGCGCTCCCGCACATGTCCATGCTGCACCACCGGCGCGAGCGGTTCTTGGTCGTGTCGAGGAAATACCAGCCGCAGCTCGGGCACGCGCTCAGTCGCTCGAGGTGATCGGCGGTGAGGAGCGCGATCGCGCGCTCGACCAGGCGCAGGCGCAGCGTGGCTGCCCCCGCCGTCTCGAGATCGATGACACGAGTCAGCTGACCGCGATCGAATTGGAGGCGCGCGGCGCGCCCCGCCTCGGCCGCGTCACGCGCGAGGGCGTCGAGATCCTCCGGGGCGGGAGAGCGTTCGGAACGCACGGCGCGGAAGATCCGCTCGAGCCGCACACGCAACTCCCGAAGACGCCGAAGCTCCGCGCTCCCCGGGAGGCCGGCCAGCGCCCGCGCCTCGGCACGCGTGACCAGCCCGGCCGCCTCGGCGAACCGAGCCGCCTCGGCGAAGGTCGGCAGATAGTCGCGCGGCTCGGCGGCGGTCCAGTCGTGAATGGTGTTGACGAAGTCGAGTGCGGCATTGCCGCCAACGAGCTGAAAGACATGGGGATCCATGATGACCGAATGTAGCGACGGAGCGACTGTCACACCAGCATTCGGCTCTTGACAGGTAAGACGATGTGTATCACCATCAATATGGCTAATGCCGGTAATACCGAATCCAGACTTCGGGAGCTGAGCCATGGGTCGTCCCATCGCCATCGTCGGCGCGCCATCGAGCATCGGCATCCGCCCGTACGACGACGGTACCGCCAGGCGCCTCGATCTCGCGCCAGGCGCGCTGCGCCAGCACGGCATTGCCCGAATGACCGCGGTTCGGGATCACGGTGACGTCGTTCCCCCGCCGTACCGGGATTTCGTCAGGCCACCCGGGCGGCCGCGGAACGAGGATGGCGTCGCCGCGTACTCGCGGGATCTCGCGGCGCGGGTCGCCGACGCCGCGCGGGATGACGCGTTCGTGCTCCTGCTGGGCGGCGATTGCAGCATCGTGTTAGGCGGTCTGCTCGGCGTCCGGCGTCACCGTCCCCGCGTCGGGCTCGTCTACGTGGACGCGCACGCCGACTTCGCGACGCCGGAATCGTCCCGCACCGGATCGGCCGCGAGCATGTGCCTGGCGCTCGCCGTCGGTCGTGGCGACACGTCGCTCGCACACCTCACCGGCAATGGCCCGCTCGTTCAGGAGAAGGACGTCGTGGTCATTGGAAGGCGCGACGATCGCGATGCACCATGGTATGGACAGGACGTCCTGCGCGCGTCACCGGTGCTCGACCTCACGCACGCAGCGGTTCGCGATGCCGGGCCGGCGGCCGCGGCGCGGGCATCGCTCGACAGGCTCGAGGCGAACGTCGACGGGTTCTGGATTCACGTCGATGCCGACGTCTTCGATCCCACGCTGATTCCCGCCGTTGACTCACCGGAGCCCGATGGCCTCACGCTCGAGGAGGTGGCGGACATCCTCACGCCGCTGGTGAATCACCCGCGGGCCTTGGGCATGGAGCTCACGATCTACGACCCGGCGCTCGACCCCGATCGCAGCAGCGCCACGCGCCTTGCCGGACTCCTGGGCGGCGTGCTTCGCGGCGTGGGGCGGGCCGTTCCGCCAGCCGGATTCTGGGAAACCCTCACGAGGAGCCGCCTGTGATCGCTCGCACGTGGCACGGCCGCGTCCCCCGGGAAAAGGGAGACGCCTACGAGACCTTTCTGCATCGCACGGGACTCACCGACATTACCGCGACACCCGGCAACCGGGGCGTGCTGCTCCTGCGACGCACCGAGGGCGAGGAGACGCACTTTCTCCTCACCTCGATGTGGGAATCGGTCGAGTCGATCAAGCGGTTTGCCGGCGAGGAGTACGAGCGCGCTCGCTACTACGATGAGGACCGGGATTTCCTCCTCGAGTTCGAGCCGTTCGTCACCCACTACGACGTGCTCGTCGCGTCCAACGTGAGCTAGTGGACTGCGCCGGAATTGCGCAGTGCATGCTCAACGAGCCGGCGGAATCGCAGAACGTCGCAACGGGACCTCAACGCGTCTTCGCGGAGGCGTATGCGGCGCTCATGGCCGAGTCGGCGGCGATTTCGTACATCAAGCGCTGAAAGCTCTCGCGCGTGTAGCCAGCGGCGGTGAGGATCGAATCCGCGGCTGACGGGTTGGCGGCGATGGCGTCCGCCACCGCGGCCGCGGTGCGTGCGCGTTCCGTGCTCGACGCATCGGCCACCGCGGTGGTGTCGCGGGCGGTGTCCCGGCCGTCACTCTCCCCACGCGCGCATCCGCCAGTGGCCAGCAGGAGCGCGGCACCAAGGCACAGGGATCTCATGGTCGTCCTCGCCTAACGGGTTGGCGGACGCGTGCTGCCCCGTCCGCGGTTGTCGGGCTTCTGGTCTGGTGCCCGCGACCGCCCCGGCGACTGGTCATCGGTTCGGCCACGTCCGCGCGCGGTATCCGCTCTCTCGCGACCCTGACCTGGCGTTCCGCGAGCGCCCGGGCCTTTGCCCTGGCGGGCATGTTCCGCCCTGATGGCCGCCGCCAACTCACGCCCGCGCTTTCCGGCCGCGAGCTGCGACTGAACGAACGCCCCGAAATTGTCCACCGGGCCGTGGTCGCGTCGGACCACGCGCGCGGTATCGATCACGGCGGTTGCCTCGTGCGCAGGCACACCCGCGCGGCTCATCGCCTCGAGCACCCCGCGGATCTCATCACTGTTCACGCCTTCGCGTCGTGCCTCGGCGGTCGCCACGGGCAGTCGTGCTGCCCCCAGTATCTGCGTTACCCACTCCGGCACCTGGGCGCGAACCGGCATCGCCCAGGCGGCGGAGACAACGAGGACGAGCGCGCGAAGCTGCTGACGCATGGGCATGCCTCCGAAAGGGCCGTCGGGAAAGATAGCGATCAATGTCGAAATCGCGGCTTCTGGTTCGACGATAGAGCGTGGGACGATTGTTCGAGCTTCGTCACGATCCCGAGACTCCGGAACTCTGGTGCCACCTCATCAGTTTGGTGCAGGCGTGAACATTCGGCATCCACACCACATCTGTTTCCAGTTGAGCCGTTCCCGAAGGGTTGCCCCACATCTGTTTCGGCTTATGTTCGGGTCCCGTTTCGCCACGAGCTGACGTCGAGAGGAAACTCTGATGCAATTCGCCGAGAGGTTCATCCGCAGGCCGGTGCTCGCCAGCATGGTGAGTCTGGGACTCGTTCTCGTTGGGATCATTGGCTACTCGCGCCTCCCGGTGCGCGAGTTCCCCGACGCCGATCCCCCGATCGTGTCCGTGAGCGTCATCCTGCCGGGCGCGAGCCCGCAGGTCGTCGAGTCCGCCGTCACCGACGTGCTCGAGGAGGAGCTCTCGAGCGTCGAAGGCCTGCGGTCGATGACCAGCGCCAGCCAGGAGCAGATCAGCACCATCACGCTCGAGTTCACGCTCGACCGGGAGATCGAGGCCGCCGCGCAGGACGTGCGCGACCGCGTGTCCCGCGTCCGCGGCTTCCTTCCCGAGGATGTCGAGGAGCCGGTGATCGCGAAGCAGGAGGCCGACGCCTTCCCGATCATGTTCCTCGCGCTGACGTCGCAGAGCTACTCGCTGATGGAGCTCTCCGACATCGCCGATCGGCAAATCAAGCCGCGGCTGCAGACCATCCCCGGTGTATCGGGCGCGCCGATCTTCGGCGAGCGCCGCTTCGCGATGCGCGTCTGGCTGTCCCCTCGCGAGCTCGCCGCGCGCGGGCTCACCGCGCAGGACATCGAGAACTCCATCCGGACGCGGAGCGTCGAGATTCCCGCCGGTCGCATCGAGTCCGATCGACGCGAGTTCTCGGTGCGCTACCTCGGCGAAATGAAGACCCCCGATGAGTTCGCCGACCTGACCGTGGCGAGTGGCGACGGCGAGCTCGTGAAGCTGGGTGACGTCGCCCGCGTCGAGCCCGGGCCGGAGAACGAGCGCTCCGTCACCCGGTACTCGCAGGAGCCGGCAATCTTCATCGGCGTCGTGAGGCAGTCGAAGGCGAACGTCATCGAAGTGGCGAACGCGGTGCACGAGGAGCTTCCCGCGCTCGCCGCATCGCTGCCCGCCGGGGTGAAGCTCAACATGGCCTTCGATGGCTCGACGTTCATTCAGCGGTCGATCCTCGAGGCGCAGGAGACGTTGCTGATCACCGCCGGGCTCGTGATCCTCATCATCTTCCTGTTCCTCGCCTCGCTCCGCGCGACGATCATCCCCGCGCTCGCGATTCCCGTGTCGATCATCGCCACGTTCGCGGTGCTGAGCGCGTTAGGCTACTCGGTCAATACCTTCACCCTCCTCGGGCTGATCCTCGCGATTGGTATCGTCGTCGACGACGCCATCATCGTGCTCGAGAACGCGTATCGACATCAGGAAGAGCTGAAGAAGGATCCGACGACCGCCGCGATCGATGGCACGCGTGAGATCACGACCGCGGTCATCGCCACGACCATCGCGCTGGTCGCCGTCTTCTCGCCGCTGCTCTTCCTGACAGGCGCGGTCGGGCGACTCTTCAACGAGTTCGGCGTCGCTGTCGGCGGCTCGGTTCTGATTTCCGGAATCGTGGCGCTCACGCTCACGCCGATGCTCTCCGCGAAGATCCTTCGCGTGAGCGCGCGCGAGTCCCGCTTCCACCATTTGGTCGGCGGGGCGCTCAACGGTCTCGCCGCACGCTACGGTCGCCTGCTGGAGCGAGGCCTGTCGCGCCCAGGTCTGGTGATCGGTGGTGGGGCGCTGCTCAGCGTGAGCGCCGTCCTGTTCTTCAACGCCCTCGAGCGCGAGTTCGTCCCGCCTGACGACCGCGGGTTCTTCTTCACCTTCGTCGTCGCGCCGGAGGGCTCCACCGTCGAGTACACCGACGGATACGTGAAGCAGCTCGAGGCCATCGTGCATCGCACGAAGGATGTCCGGTCGTCGTTCTCCGTCATCGGCTTCGACGGACCGCCGAGCTCCGGTCTCATTGGCCCGATCCTCGAGGACTGGGACAAGCGCGATCGCTCGGCCCAGGAGATCATCGGCGAGGTGCAGCCGCAGTTCTTCGGCGTGCCCGGCGTGTTCGCCTTCGCCATCAACCCACCGGCGTTCGGCGGCTTCTCGCCACCCGTGCAATTCGTCGTGCAGAACCGGGACTTCGAGGCGCTGGTGCAGGGGATGGACGCGCTCGTGGCCCGGGCGCAGACGATTCCCGGCTTGCTGAACGTGGACACGGATCTACGCGTGACCAAGCCCGAGCTCGTCGTCTCGCTCGATCGCAACCGCGCCGAAGACCTTGGCGTGCCGGCGCGCGACATCGCCACCACGCTCCAGACGATGCTGGGCGGGCGCGATGTCAGCCGCTTCACCTCCGAGAACAAGCTCTACGATGTGATTCTGCGTCTCGATCCGAGCGAACGCGCCACACCGTCGGACATCACCGGGCTGCACGTGCGAGGCAAGAATGGCGCGCTCGTGCCGCTCGACGCCGTCACGCGCGTCGAAGAGCGCATTGGTCCGCGGCAGCTCAATCACTTCGATCGGGTTCGCTCCTTCACGTTGACGGCGAGCATGGCGCCGGGCTTCACGTTAGGCCAGGCCCTCGACTCGCTGAACGCCGCGGCGGCCGAGGTGCTGCCTCCGGGCAGCACCGTGGAGCTGGCGGGTGAATCGCGCGAGTTCGTCGAGAGCAGCGGCGCGCTGTACTTCGCGTTCGGTCTCGCCATGATCTTCGTGTTCATGGTGCTGGCGTCGCAGTTCGAGTCGCTGGTGCATCCATTCACGGTGCTGCTCGCCGTGCCGCTGGCCGTGACCGGGGCGCTGGCCGCGCTCTGGGTGGCGGGCTCGACGCTGAACGTGTACAGCCAGGTCGGAATGATTCTGCTCATCGGCCTGGTGACGAAGAACTCGATCCTGCTCGTCACCTACGCCAGGGATCTTCGCGAGCGCGGCTATGAAGCCGTCGCGGCGATGCTCGAGGCGGGCCGCATTCGTCTGCGGCCGATCCTCATGACGTCGGTGGCATCCATCTTCGGCGCGTTGCCGATCGCCCTCGGGCTCGGCGCTGGCGCCGGTAGTCGCAGGCCGCTCGGCTACTCGATCGTCGGCGGTCTGATTGTTTCGACGTTGATCACACTCTTCCTGGTGCCGGCCGTGTACGTGGTGTTCGAGCGCCTTCGCGCTCGCCGCGCGGCCGCCGTCGAAGGCGGCTACGAGCCCGTAGCCGCGCCAGCGAACGCATCTCTGGAGGCACGATGAAATCGTACGGAATGGTGCGCGGTGCCGTCGCCGCGCTTCTGCTGGTTTCGAGTACTGTGGCATCACGACCCGCGCTCGGTCAGGCCCCCGGTGACGGCGCGCCGATCGTGACGCTCACCGAGGCGCGCCGCCGCGCCGCGTCGGTGAGTCCGACAACGGTCGCCGCGCGGAGCCAGGTGGAAACGGCGTCGTGGCAGCGTCGCGCCGCGCTCGCCGATGTGCTCACGCCCACCGTCACCGCCGGGGGAAGCTACACGCACTTCTCGGAGCCCTTCTTCAACTTTGGCACGGGCACGATCAGCCCCAATGCCACCAGCGCCACGCTGGAGGCCCGGTACACCGTGCTCGGCGCTGGCAAGCTCGGGGAGCTGAAGAGCGCGCGTGCCTCGCTCGAGAGCGCCGAGGCGAGCGAGACGGCGGCTCGGTTCCGAACGGCGATGGCGACCGATGCCGCGTATTACGCGGTGTTGGCGGACCGCGAGCTCGTGCGAGTCGCGAACGATCGCCTGCGGCGCGCCGAAGAACAGCTCGGCGTCGCTCGCGTGCGCGTGCTGGCGGGGGAGGCGATCGCGCCGGACTCGCTGCAGCTGCTGCTCGAGGTCAATCGCGCGAAGCTCGACGTGTTGAGCCGCGATTCGGCGCTGGTGACGTCGCGGCTTCGTCTCGGCCGGCAGATCGGCCTGTCGGGACCGGCGGATGCCGCGCCGATCGACAGCGCTGTGCCGCCGCAGCTGCCGCTGACACTCGACGAAGCGATCGCCGAGATGCGGCTCCGCGGTCCCGATGTCGAGGCGGCGCGTGCCGCGGAGCGGCGGGCCGATGCGATCGTGCTGGCGGAGCGGGAGCAATATCTGCCGTCGATCACGTTAGGCGCGATCACGGGTGCGTATGATGCCGAGATGTTCCCGTCGGCGTCTCGCCGCACGCAGCTGGCCGTCACCGTCTCGCTGCCGATCTGGAACGGGGGGCAGCGCGAGCTGGCGGTCGCGCGCGCGCGTGCGGAGCGCAACGTGGCTCGGGCGGAGCGCCAGGACAGTGAGCGCGGCGCGGCCGAGGTGATTGCGCAGGCGTATCACGGGTATCTCACGTCGCGGGCAGGCATCGAGCTCGCGATCTCGGGAGTCACGGTGTCGTCGGAGAACTTCCGCGTACAGCGTGCGCGCTATCGGGAAGGCGCGACGACGATTCTCGATCTGCTCGAGGCGCAAGTCGCGCTGAGCGAAGCGGAAGCGCGGCTGGTACAGGCGCGGTATTCGGCGCGGCTTGCGCTGGCGCAGATCGAGTCGTTGCTGGGGCGTCGCCTGTTCGAGTGATGGATCACGGATGGATTTGACCGCTGAGGTGCTCTCATGGGACGGATAGTTCTCGAAGGCGAGCGAGGTTGGTCCCGCAGGCGCGGGATCGTGGTGACCGCCACGCTGGTGGTGGTGCTTGGGGTGGTGGCGAGCGTGCTCAAGTTCCGTGATGGCGGGGAAGCGATCGCCCAGGACGGCGGCGGGGCAGGGCCGGGAGCGATGCCACCCATGCCGGTGGATGTCGATACGGCGCGCCAGCGTGCGGTCGTCGACGCCGTGCGCGCCACCGGGCGCATCGAGGCGGTGCAGGCAGTCGAGCTTCGACCGGATGAGCAGGGACGGATCACGGCGCTCCTCTTTCGCGAGGGGCAGTACGTCGCCAGGGGCGCGCCGCTGATCAAGATCGATGATGAGATGCTGCGCGCGCAGGCCGAGCGTGCGAAAGCCGATCGCGACCTGGCGCGGCAGCAGCTGGATCGGGTTCGCCGGCTGCGCGAACAGAACGCGTCCTCGCCGGCTGACCTCGAGCGCGCAGAGGCCGCCGCGCGGAGCGCCGAGGCGGCGTTGGCGGTGCTGGAGCTCCAGATCGCGCGAACGACGGTGCGCGCGCCGTTCGCGGGCGTGGTCGGGCAGCGGTTCGTCAGCGCTGGCGACTACGTGACGACCGCCTCGCGGTTGCTCACGCTGCAGACGATCGATCCGCAGCGTGCGGTGATCGAGGTGCCCGAGCGCCATGCCGTCAGGCTGCGGCCCGGGCAGACGGTTGAGTTCACGGTCGCGGCGGAGCCCGGTCGGACGTTCCGCGGGCAGGTGGATTTCATCGATCCGGTGGTGCAGGAGGAGAATCGCACGATCGTCGTGAAGGCGCGTGCGCCGAACCGCGACCGGCTGTTGAAGCCGGGGATGTTCATCGAGGCCCGTCTCGCCACGGCGACGCGCGCGAACGCGACGGTGATCCCGGAGGACGCGGTGCAGCCGCTGCGGACCGCGAACGTGGTGTGGGCGGTGGCGGACGGGAAGGCGAGCCGTCGTGTGGTGCAGCTCGGCTCGCGCTCCCAGGGGGTCGTGGAGGTGTTGAGTGGCGTCGAGGCGGGCGAGCTGGTGGTCGTGGGCGGGCTCGAGCGGATGGCGGACGGCATGCCGTTGGCGCCGCAGCCGCGGGGCGGGGCAGCGGCCGAGCCTAACGCGGAGGCGGCGGGGCAGGCGGTGAAGAACTAGGCGGCGAGCGCAACGAGCCGTAACAGCTCTTTACACGGAGCACACGGAGAACTGCCACGGAGGAACTGCGAACGGCAGGAGCGTTTTGGAAATGCGCTGCCGTTGCTGTGCTCCGTGTGCTCCGTGGCAGTTCTCCGTGTGCTCCGTGTAACTCGCCGTTCTCAGGCACTTCAAGAGCCGCACGAGTTACGCGAGCGTGACGTACCTCACATGGCCGCGTGTTGATGCACAGCGCCGGCCGACATAGATTCAACACCGACAGACGCGCACGTAGCACGTCCCGGAGAGAAACGATGAGCGGCTCGCTCACCCTTCGCCTCACCAACTCGATGCTCGAGCTCTGCCTCAAGAACGGCGGCTGCTCGTGGAATCGAGTGCGGATGCGATTGGGCTGAAGAGAGCGCTTGTACGCGTTAGGCTCGCCCCCGCATCCATACCGGATGCGGGGGCGTTTTGCATGACGACGACCACGGAGTCCGCATGAAACGGCACTACCTGATGGTGAGCGATTTCGACCAGACCCTGAGCTTCGACGATTCCGGCCATGCGCTGAGCGAGATGCTCGGCATCCCCGGCTTTCGGGACAGGGTCGCCGGACTTTCGCACCTCAATCTCGTGCAGGAGGGCGCCGAGCTCACCTACCTGCTTCGTCACGACCCCGAGTATCGGCGGGTGCGGAAGCAGGATCTCATCGAGGTCGGGCGCCGTATCCGGCTGAAGAAGAACATCGGGCTGCTCATGGATTTCCTTCGACGCGGCATCGACGGCTACCGCTTCGAGTTCTACGTCGTGTCGGCCGCCCCGCAGGAGGTGGTGCT
>Ga0075431_100006477_pt1 | contig 11626 bp, 10 predicted proteins | sample RhiMetdeltSRZDD5_FD_75297 | JGI IMG/M metagenome (GOLD analysis project Ga0075431, IMG submission 75297) | Populus rhizosphere microbial communities from Tennessee, USA - Rhizosphere MetaG P. deltoides SRZDD5 | ecosystem: Host-associated > Plants > Roots > Rhizosphere > Soil | place: USA... | reverse complement strand
AGGCCGACGATCTCCTTGTTGATCTTCCCGACCAGGACCATCTCCACGATGTCGACCGTCTCCTCGTCGGTCACGCGCATGCCTCCGACGAACTGCGGCTCCTTGCCGAGGCGCTTCATGAGCGCACCGATCTGCGGGCCGCCCCCATGCACGATCACGGGATTGATGCCGACCAGGCGGAGCAGGATGACGTCGAGCGCGAAGCTCTCCTTCAGGTCCGCCTGTTCCATGGCGGCGCCGCCATACTTGATGATGACGGACTTCCCACGGAACTCCCGGATGTACGGGAGCGCCTCCATGAGGATCTCGACTCGCTTGACCTCGTTGTCCATCACAGGATGTACCGGGAGAGGTCCTGGTCCCGCCAGATGTCGGCCAGCCGCTGCCGGACGTACTCGGCGTCGATGGTCAGATCCTTGCCCGGCATCTCCGGCGCATCGAACGAGATGTCCTCCAACAGCTTCTCCATGATGGTGTAGAGGCGGCGCGCGCCGATGTTCTCCGTGCTCGCATTGACGCGCATGGCGATGTCGGCCACCGCCTCCACCGCCTCCGGCAGGAACCGGAGCGCCACCCGCTCCGTCTTCAGCAGCTCCACATATTGCCGGATCAGCGCGTTCTGCGGCTCGGTCAGAATGCGGACGAAATCCTCGCGCGTCAAGGGCTCGAGCTCCACCCGGATCGGAAACCGGCCCTGTAGCTCGGGGATGAGATCCGACGGCTTGGCCACGTGGAAGGCGCCAGCCGCGATGAAGAGGACATGGTCTGTACGGACGATGCCGTACTTCGTGGTGACGGAGGACCCCTCGACGATCGGCAGCAGGTCACGCTGGACGCCCTCGCGCGAGACATCCGGACCGTGGGAGCCCTCGCGTCCGGCGACCTTGTCGAGCTCGTCCAGGAACACGATCCCGGAGTTCTCCACCCGCCGGATAGCCTGCGGGATGACCTCGTCCATGTCGACGAGCTTGGCCGCCTCTTCCTGCGCCAGGAGCCGCCGCGCCTCGGCGATCCGTAGCCGCCGCCGCTTGGTGCGTCCGGGCATGAAATTCGAAAGCATGTCCTTGAGATTGATGCCCATCTCTTCCATGCCCTGGCCGGAGAAGACCTCGAGCATGGGCATCGTCGGCTGGTGCTGGGTCTCGACCTCCACCACCCGCTCGTCGAGCCGACCGGCGCGCAGCTGCGCGCGCAGCTTCTCGAGCGTCGCCTCGCGCGACGCCTCCGGCGACACCTGCTCGAGCGAGGCGCTGCCGAACGGCTCGCCACCCCGGCGCGGGAGCAGCAGCTCCAGCAGACGGTCCTCGGCAAGCTTCTCGGCTTTCTCCTGGACCTGCGCGGTGAGCTCGGCTTTGACCATGTTCACCGCGAGCTCGGTGAGGTCCCGGATCATGGACTCCACGTCCCGGCCGACGTAGCCCACCTCCGTGTACTTGGAGGCCTCGACCTTGATGAAGGGCGCCTGGGCCAGCTTCGCGAGGCGCCGGGCGATCTCCGTCTTTCCGACGCCCGTCGGCCCGATCATGATGATGTTCTTCGGCGCGACCTCGTCGCGCAGCTCGGGCGGCAGGTTCTGGCGCCGCCACCGGTTCCGCAGCGCGATGGCCACCGCCCGCTTCGCCTTCCGCTGTCCGACGATGTAGCGGTCCAGCTCCGCGACGATCTGCGCCGGCGTGAGATTCGCGGTCACAGGACTTCCACGCTGATCTGGTCGTTGGTGTAGATGCAGATGCCGGCGGCGACGCGCATCGATTCGGTCACGATGGCCTTGGCGTCGAGGTCGGAGTGCGCGATGAGCGCGCGCGCGGCGGCCAGGGCGAATGGCCCGCCGGAGCCGATGCCGATGAGCCCATCGTCGGGCTCGATCACGTCGCCGGTGCCCGACACGATCAGCGAGTGGTCGCGATCGGCCACGGCCAGCAATGCCTCCAGCCGGCGGAGGACGCGATCCGTGCGCCAGTCCTTGGCCAGCTCGACGGCGGCGCGCGGCAGGTTCCCGCGGTGCTCGTCGAGCCGTGCCTCGAATCGTGAGAAGAGCGTGAAGGCGTCGGCGGCGGCGCCGGCGAAGCCGGCGAGCACGCGGTCGTGATAGAGCTTGCGGATCTTGCGCGCGCCGGCCTTGACCACCGTGTTGCCGATGGTGACCTGTCCGTCACCGGCGATGGCGACCTGTCCGCGGTGCCGGGCGGCCAGCACCGTGGTGGCGTGAAAGACGCCCGGGGTCATTGCTTCTGCGAGCGGGGATGCGCGGCGTCGTAGACCTTCATCAGCTGGTCCGCGCCGACGTGGGTGTAGCGCTGCGTGGTCGACAACCGGCTGTGGCCGAGCAGTTCCTGGATGACACGCAGATCGGCGCCGGCGTCGAGCAGGTGCGTCGCGAACGTGTGGCGGAGCGTGTGCGGTGTCACGCGGCGGGTCACGCCGGCGGCGGCGGCCGCCCGGCCGACGACGGCGCGGATCGAGCGCACACCGAGCCGGCCACCACGCGCGCGGGTGAACACGGGGCCGCTCCGGGTGGCGCGCCGGCCCAGATAGGCCTCGAGCGCGCGGGCGGCCGCCACGCCGTAGGGCACGATCCGCTCCTTGCGTCCCTTGCCGAGGACCCGCACGGTGCGCGCGTCGCGATCGACGGACTCGAGATCGAGGCCGGCCAGCTCGGAGACGCGCAGACCGGTCGCGTAGAGCATCTCGAGGATCGCCACGTCGCGCTCGCGCGCAGCGCCCGCGAGGGCCCGCGCGCCCACCAGGGCGTCCGTCTCGTCGATCGGCAGAAAGCCGACGAGCTTGCGCGCCGGCCGCAGCCCGCGGACCTCGCGGGCGGGATTCCGCTCGACGACACCGCGTCGCACCAACAACCGGTAAAAGCTCCGGACGGCGGCGAGCTTGCGTGCGACGGAGGTGGGGTCGAGCCCGCGTCGGTGCAGCGCCGCCAGCCAGCCGCGCACGGCGCGCACGTCGGCCGTCTCGGGTGTCTCGGACTGGGCGGCCAGATGCGCTTCGAAGTCGACGAGGTCGGCACGGTAGCTGCGGAGGGTGTGCGGTGAGGCGTTCTTCTCCACCTCGAGATATCGGAGAAAGGCCGTCACCGGCGATTTCATGCGACGGTGATCTCTTCCTCCTGCTTGTAGTCGCAGCCCTCGCGCACGCAGGTGCGCGTCTGGCGCCCGCGCGCCACGCGCTCGGTGAGGAACGTCGCGCCGCACTTCGGGCAGGGCTCGGCCACCGGCCGCTGCCAGACGACGAAGTTGCACGCCGGATAGGCGGAGCAGCCGAAGAACGTGCGGCCCTTGCGCGACCGTCGCTCCACCAGCTGGCCGGCACAGCCGGCCTGCGGACAGGCGATGCCGAGCGTGACCGGCTTGGTGGTCTTGCAGTCGGGATACCCCGAGCAGGCGATGAACTTGCCGAAGCGTCCGTGCTTGATCACCATCGGCTTGCTGCAGGTCGGGCAGATCTCGTCGGTGGGCTGATCCTCCGCGCGCTCGCTGCCGGGGAGGTTCCGCTTGTACTTGCAGTCCGGGTAGTTTGAGCAGGCGATGAACTTGCCGAACCGCCCGCGGCGCTCGAGCAGATCGCCGGCGCACTCGGGGCACGCCTCGCCGATCTTGACGCCGGCCTTCTCGCTGCCCATCTCCTTCTTCGCCCGCGCGAGATCCCGCTTGAAGGGCTCGTAGAAGTCCTTGATGGTGTCCACCCAGGACATCTCGCCCTCTTCCACCTTGTCGAGCTCGCCCTCCATCTGGGCGGTGAACTCGACGTTCATGATGTCGCCGAAGAACGGCAACAGCTTGTCGGTGACGGCCATGCCCAGCTCCGTCGGAAAGAGCGTGCGCCGCTCACGCCGCACATAGCCGCGGTCGTTGATGATGGTGCCGAGGATCGACGCGTACGTGGATGGGCGGCCGATGCCGAGTTCCTCGAGCGCCTTGATGAGCGAGGCCTCGGTGTACCGGGGCGGAGGCTGCGTGAAGTGCTGCTTCGGCTCCAGCCCGTGCAGCGTGAGGACCTCGCCCTCCTCGAGAGCGGGCATGGCGCGGTCCGCCTCGTCGTCGGCGGCCGTGTCGTCCTCCTCGCGACTCTCGACGTAGACGGCGGTGAACCCCTTGAACTTGAGCGTCTGCCCCTGCGCCCGGAACACGCAGTCACCGGCCACGATGTCGACGCTGATGGTGTCGTACACGGCGGGCATCAGCTGGCTGGCGAGAAACCGTTCCCAGATGAGGCGGTAGAGCGCCAGCTGGTCCTTCGTCAAGAAGCGGGCAACCGACTTGGGGTCGCGAGCCACGTCGGAGGGACGGATGGCCTCGTGGGCCTCCTGCGCGCTCCCCCGCGACTTGTAGGTCGGCGGCGCGTCGGGCAGATACTCGGCGCCGAGGCGCTCGGTGGCCCACCGTCGCGCCTCCGCCTGCGCGTCCTGGGAAATGCGTACGGAGTCCGTGCGCATGTACGTGATGAGACCGACCGCGCCCTCGTCGCCGACCTCGACGCCCTCGTAGAGCTGCTGCGCGACCGTCATGGTCTTCTTCGCCGAGAAACCGAGCTTGCGGCCCGCGTCCTGCTGCAGGGTCGACGTGATGAACGGGGGCGCCGGATTGCGGCGCCGCTCACCGCGCGTGACCGAGCGCACCACGAAGCGCTGGCCCGCCAGACGCGCCACCAGCGCCTGTGTCTCGACCTCGGTCGTCAGCGCCGCTTTCTCACCCGCCGCCTCGCGCAGGGTGGCCTCGAACTCCGGCGGCACCTTCGCGGACAGGCGCGCGTGCAGCGACCAGTACTCGACCGGCACGAAGGCGACGATCTCGCGCTCGCGGTCGACGATCAGCCGTACCGCCACCGACTGCACCCGGCCCGCGGAGAGACCGCGCTGGACCTTGTCCCACAGCAGCGGCGACAGGCTGTAGCCGACCAGGCGATCGAGCACGCGGCGGGCCTGCTGGGCGTCGACCTTGTGCATGTCGATCTTGCCGGGCTTGGTGAAGGCCGCCTTCACCGCACGCTCGGTGATCTCGTTGAAGGTGATGCGGTAGACCTTCTTCTTGTCGACGGCGAGCTCCTGGGCCAGATGCCAGCCGATGGCCTCGCCCTCACGGTCGGGGTCGGTCGCGACGTAGAGCGCGTCGGATTTCTCCGCGGCTTTCTTCAGATCCTCGAGCACCTTCAGCTTCGCCGGCGAGATCACGTACTTGGGCTTGAAGTTCTTCTTCGGATCCACGCCGAGCTGCGACTTCGGCAGGTCCCGCACGTGTCCCATGGACGCCTTCACGATGAATTTGCCGTCCAGATACTTCTGGATCGTCTTCACCTTGGTCGGCGACTCGACCACCACCAGCGAACGCTTCGCCACGTCTACGCTCCCCTCGACCGCGCGCCCACGGCGATCCATCGCTGCCCCGCCAGCTGCCGGGCCCATCCCCCCAGCTCCAGCGACGTCAGGATCGCGCCGACTCTCGCGGCATTGGTCCCTGCTCGAGCGATGAGTCGCTCGATGTGCTGCGCTTCGTCCACGCTTAAGAGTCCGAGCATGCGCGCTTCGTCGCTGCCCGCGACCGGACCACCGAGCGCCATTGACGACACAGCCGCGGCGCGCACGCGGCGACGCCACGGCTCAGGTAATTCTTGCACGACATCACTCCAGCGCTCTACAAGTGTAGCACCGTCCCTCAGCAGCTTATGGGCCCCGGCGCTCGTCGGCGAGGTGATTTTGCCCGGAACTGCGAACACTTCGCGACCAAGGTCGCCGGCAAAACCCGCCGTGATGAGGCTGCCGCTGCGCTCCGCCGCCTCCACCACGACCACCCCGAGCGCGAGCGCGGCCAGGGTGCGGTTGCGAGTCGGGAAATTCTGCGGCAGCGGCGGCATTCCGGGCGCGAATTGCGTCAGCAGCGCGCCATGCGCGGCCACCTCCCGCGCGAGCGCGACATTCTCGGGCGGGTACACGACGTCGACGCCGGCGCCGAGCACGGCGATGGTGCGGCCGCCGGCGGCGAGCGCGCCGCGATGGGCAGCCGTGTCGATGCCGCGCGCAAGACCACTCACGATGGTGACACCACGCGCCGCGAGATCCGACGCCAGCCGCTCCGCCACCTCCACGCCGTAGGCGCTGGCGCGCCGCGCGCCAACGATGGCGACGGCGAGCGCGTCGTCGGGTACCACGGTGCCCTGCAGCCACAGCTCGGGTGCGGGGGTCAGCGCCGTGAGCGCCGCGGGGTAGGCCGTGTCCGACGGATATATATGGATGGGTTCGATGCTCATGCTGGCAACCGCGGAGGCGCCAGTATAGCGGCGGCGCGCGCGCGATCAACGCCTCGCCGTGGATACGGCGCTGATCAGCGCGATGGCGTTCGAGCGGCGCGGAGAAACGAGCGCGCCTTGCCGGCCGCGTCGCTGCGCGGATACTCGCGAACAATGCGCTGCCACGCGGCCGCCGCCGGCGCCGGCTCGCGGAGGTTGGCGTGGCAGAGGCCGATCCTGAGGAGCGCGTCGGCCGCCGCCGGCGCCGTGGGCGCCATCTGCACCACCCGGTTGAACTCGATCAGCGCCTGCGGGTAGTCGCGCTGGACGTAGTATGCCTCGCCGATCCAGTACTGCGCGCTCGGCGCGAGCGCGTGCTTCGGATACTTGGCGATGAAGTCGAGAAAATCGAGGACCGCCTGTCCGTGCTCTCGTGCTCGGAACGTGCTGCGGGCCGCGGTGAACGCCTGCTCGGCCGGCTCCTCGCGCGCCTCGCGCGGTGCCTCGGCATCCGCCGGCGCCGGCAACGCCGCCGGAGGCATCGTGACGGCCGGGGCGCGGACCACCGGCGCCGGCGTCACCGCCGCGGGCGGAGTGCGGGGAGTCGACGGCCGCGGGCCCTGCGTGAGCCCGCCCTGTCGCAGCTCGTCCTCGGTGGCCTGCAGGCGCGTGCGCAGGCGCACGACCTCGGATGCGGCATCGCGGAGCGTCTGCTGCGTCTCGGTGGCCCGCACGTCAATCGAGCGGAGCTCCGCGAGCACGCGGGCGAGATCGGCCGAGACCAGATCCTGCGCGACCCGAACTTCCGTGAGCTCGGCGCGCACCTTGCTAACGTCCGTCTGGACCTCTCGGACCGCGCCGCGCGTCGCGCACCCCGCCGCGACGACGGCGAGCAGCCCGATCAGTATCTGATATTTAGCTCGAGGTATCAGCGGCTAAGATCCCGTAACAGAATAACTTCCACCTCGTCACCAGTACCCAGGACCGTGTCTGGTGCGACGACGGCGAGGCCGTCGGCCGCAACCATCGATCGCAGGATTCCCGAGCCCTGCTCGCCGGTCAGTCGGGCGCGCAACCGCCCATCGCGCTCCGCCAGGGACACCCGGAGGTATCCGCGACGCGACCCGTGATTGGCGATGCGCTCGCCCGCGATGGCGTGGACTCGTGGCCGGGCGAGGCGTCGCCGGCCCTGCATCGCCAGCAGCGCCGGACGCACGAACAGCTCGAAGGTGACCATGGCCGAGACCGGATTTCCCGGTAGCCCGAACACGGGACGGTTTTCGAGCGTTCCGAACGTGATCGGCTTGCCAGGCCGCATGTTGACCTTCCAGAGATGCAGCTCCGCTCCGGCGCCGACGAGCGCGTCGCGGACCAGGTCCAGGTCGCCGACAGAGACGCCCGCGGATGACACGAGGACGTCGGCTTCGCGGCCTCGGCGAATCCGCTCGCCGATGACGTCGAGCCGATCGGGAGCGACACCGAGGTTGATGGCGGTGCCGCCGGCCTCCATCACCTGCGCCATGAGCGAGTAGCTGTTCGAGTTCGGAATCTGAGCGGGCCCCGGTTCGGCGCCGAGATCCGCGAGCTCGCTGCCCGTGGAGAGCACCGCCACACGCGGCCGGCGTGAGACCTCGACCTGACTGCGACCGAGCGTGGCAAGCAATCCGATCTCCGCGGCGCCGAGGACGGCGCCCGCCTCGAGCACGAGATCGCCGACGCAAACGTCTTCACCGGCCGGACGCACGTACGCGCCGCGCTCGGTCACGCCACGAAGAGTCACCCGCGGCTCCGCGGCCTCGACGTCCTCCTGCGGAACCACGGCGTCGGCGCCGCCCGGCAGCGGGGCGCCGGTGAAGATCCGCATGGTCTCGCCCGCCCCGATCGGGCGATCCGGAAGCGCTCCCGCCGTGACGCGTCCCACGACGGTCAACGCCGCCCCGGCGCGCGTATCGCTCGCGCGGACTGCGTAGCCGTCCATCGAGGAGTTCGGCCACGGCGGAATGAGGCGCGTCGACCGCACCGGCTCGGCCAGCACGCGCCCGAGCGACGCGACGAGGTCCACACGCTCCGTCGCGAGCGGCCGCACTCGGGACAGGATCTGCGCCAGCGCCTCCTCGACGCTCAGCATGCCGCGAGTCTACTACGCACCGCCGCCGCCACGCCCGCCGCGTTCCGTTCGATTTCGCTCTGCGGCCGCGCCAGGTCGTGCGCCCTCGAGGCGCACCGCCCCTTCGCCGGGGCGTGACGAGCGTCGGGGGGTACGGTGGTGCGCCCTCGAGGCGCGCCCCGGCTTCGCCGGGGCGTGACGAGCGTCGGGGGGTATGGGGGCCATTTCGGGGCCCCCATCATCATGGATGAGGAAGGTTGAAGACGGGCCGGACGCGCTGCATGTAGACGCGCCGGCTCAGCATGAACAGCGCGAGAAAGCCGAGCGTGATGGCGAAATCACGCAGGCGGAACGGCAGTCCGCTGTCCACGGACACGGACGGAAAGATCACGAACACGCGCTCGAGGAAGATGGCCACCAGGCCGAAGAGCGCCACCAGGAACAGCGGCCCGTGTCGCTGCGGCGGCCGCCCGGTCAGCCGCTTGAGCAGATAGGCGAAGGGGATCAGCCAGCCGAGGAAAAAGATCACCCAGGCCAGCGTCAGCCATGGCTGCACGAAGAATCGCCCGACGAAGAAGCGCGTCTCGACGGGAACGTTGCCGTACCAGATCACCAGGTATTGCGACCAGAAGAAGTACATCCACATGATCGACATCGCGAACTGCAGCTTGGCGACGTCCTGCACGGCGGCGGGCGGGATGACGGCCAGCCCACGCGCGTTGGCCCGTATGGTGAGGATCGACAGCAGACAGAACGTCGTGTAGAGGGCGGTCACGACGAAGTACCCGCCGAAGAGCCCGCTGTACCAGATCGGATCGAGCGACATGACGAGATCGAAGCCCCAGAGCGACACCGTCACCACCCAGAAGAAGAGCAGAGCGGTGGCCAGGCGGTTGCGCCGGACCCGCACGGTGGCATCGCCGGGCGGCACCGAATCGCGCAGGATGGCGGCGGCGAAGGCGAAGCAGACGGCGAACAGCAGCGCGGCCAGTCCGAGCGTGCGCAGGAAGAAGAACGGCGTGTTCAGCCAGGCGGCCTTCACCGGGATCGGCTGACGCACCCATGGGTACAGGACCTCGCGGCCGAAGAACAGCACGAGCAGGAGCAGGAAGGCCACCGGCAGGAAGCCGACGGTGGTCACCGCGATGCGACGCACGCTCGGCGACCATCGCGCCTCGGTGAGCTGCATCATGGCGCCGATCGCCGGGCCGGTGACGGCCAGGCCGGACCAGAAGACGACGTTGACGAGATAGATCGCCCACGTGCGTCCGGCGTCGGCGGAGCCCGCCCCCAGCAGGAAGGCGACGGCGCCGACGGCCGCCAGCACGCCCCAGACGGCGGTCACGGCTTGGCCGTCCGCGCCGGCGCCGCCGGCGCCAGTGAGCGGAGGTAGTTGACGATGTGCCACGCCTCCTCCGAGGAGAGCGCCTCCCCGTAGGCGGGCATGACGGCACCGCCCACCATGATGTAGCTGTGCCAGTACCCGTCGGTCCGCTGCCGCTGCAGCTCGGCATTGGTGAGGTCCGGCGGCGGGATGAACTTCGTGGCGACGGGACCGGTGACGCCGCCCTTGGCCTCCGAGCCGTGGCACGGCCCGCAGAAGACGTCGAAGCGCTCCTTGCCGACGGCGACGGAGTCGCGCGAAGGCTTCACGGGATTTGGCACCTTCGCGGCCACGTCACGCTGCTCCCGCGGAACGAGCGGCTGGGCGCCGCGGGGGACGACGCCGGCGGGCATGACGAACACGCGCTCGCCCGGCTGGATGCGCGCCGTCTGCGTCATGTTGTCGACGAACCGATAGGCGGCCACCGCTCCCATGAGCCCGGCCGCGCCGGCCACCATCAGCAACACGAGGATGAAGACGTACTTCACGCGCGGACCTCCTCGGCGCCCGCGCCACGGAGGATGTCGCGTACCGAGGGACCGCGCTCGGGGGCGCAGTGCACGGCCACCCCGAAGCGATCGTTCGTGAATCGCGGATCGTAGCTCGCCGAGCGCCGGAACCGCGGGAGCCGGCCGAGGACGACCATGCCGATCAGGGTGGCGATACCACCGAAGAGCACCATCATCTCGAACATGATGACGATGTACGGCGGGCTGACCGGAAAGCCGATGGGCGGCTTGCCCCCGACGAACAGCCCCCATTTCATCGACGTCCACTGGGTCAGCAACCACGCGGCGACGAGGCCGATGAGACCGCCGAGCAGCGTGAACACGCGCACGCGGCTGACCGGACGGTCACGCTCGAGCACGTCCTCGATCTCGTGCACCGGCACCGGCGTGTAGACCGTCAGGTCGTGATACCCCTTCGCGCGCAGCTCTTCCAGCGCGCGCACCGTGGTGTCGACGTGGGCGAAGACGCCCACGACCGTCTCAGTGGTGGGCGGCATGCGCCGGGTCTTTCATCGGAGGCGGCAGCGTTTCCTTCACCTCGACGACGGACAGCGAAGGCATCAGTTTGATGAAGCCCAGGAACAGCAGGAAGAACCACGCGAAGCTGCCGATGATGATGGTCGAGTCCGTGACCGTCGGCACGTAGATGCCCCAGCTGTAGGGATAGAAGTCGTGGCCGAGGGACGGCACGATGATGTTGAAGCGCTCGAACCACATGCCGATCAACACGAGGATCGAGACGATGTACAGGATCACGGGGTTCGTGCGCGCGGGCTTCCAGAACAGGATGAGCGGCGCCACGCAGTTGCAGAAGTACATCGTGGCCAGCGCCCAGGCGTAGCTGCTGGTGAGCCGCCAGAACAGCGAGGCCTTCTCGATGTGATCGCCGCTGTACCACGAGGTGAACAGCTCGCAGACGTAGAAGTACGTGAGCACGAGGCCGGTCACCAGCACGAGCTTGGCCATCATGTCGAGATGCCGGTCGGTGACGTAGGCCTCGAGCCGGAAAAAGAACCGCATCGGGAGCACCAGCACGAGCACCATGGCGAAGCCCGAGAAGATGGCGCCGTCGACGAAGAACGGCGCGAACAGCGTCGAGTGCCAGCCGGGGACGAGCGCCATCGCGAAGTCCCACGACACGACGCTGTGCACGGAGAGCACGAGTGGTGTCGCAAAGGCGGCGAGCAGCCCATACGCGCGGCGGTAGTGCCGCCACTGGGTGTCCGAGCCTTCCCAGCCGAGCGCGAGCATCGCGTAGATGCGCCGCCGCCAGCCGACGGACCCGTCGCGCAGGGCGGCGATGTCGGGCACCAGACCGACGATGAAGAAGACGGTGCTGATCGACAGGTACGTCGAGATGGCGAAGACGTCCCACACCAGCGGCGACTTGAAGTT
>Ga0075431_100006475_pt1 | contig 11628 bp, 10 predicted proteins | sample RhiMetdeltSRZDD5_FD_75297 | JGI IMG/M metagenome (GOLD analysis project Ga0075431, IMG submission 75297) | Populus rhizosphere microbial communities from Tennessee, USA - Rhizosphere MetaG P. deltoides SRZDD5 | ecosystem: Host-associated > Plants > Roots > Rhizosphere > Soil | place: USA... | reverse complement strand
AAGGTCGGTAAGATCCGGAACCGACGACTGCATGCGAAAAGCCATTTCAAATTGTGAGATGCGTGCGCGCGTCTCGGGATCGCCGACCTTGGTGTACTGCAGCTCGTTCAATTCGCTCAAGGCGTCCAACATCCGGCGGCGTACCTTCGTTGGGACACCATCAGGATTGTTGATATACAGAACCGGATCGCCGCTCGAGCGAAGCGCCACACCGGCATGCTGCGCGGAGAGAAAGCCGGCGCTCCACAGCCTGGCCGAAATCGCTTGCACGTTGGCTTTGGGATGGGAGTGGCTCGCGTTTAGCACAACGAACGTCGGCAGGTCCTGATTCATGCTGCCCAGTCCGTAGGCGATCCAGGAGCCGACACAAGGTTTGCCTGCGATCATGTTCCCGGTTTGGATAAAGGTGATGGCCGGCTCGTGATTGATGGCTTCGGTGTGCATCGAGCGAATGATGGTGAGGTCGTCAGCCATCTTCGCGGTGTGCGGCAGAAGCTCCGATATCCAGGCTCCACCTTTTCCGTGTTGGGCGAATTTGAATACCGATGGCGCAATGGGGAATCGGCTCTGGCCGGAAGTCATGGTCGTCAGGCGTTGTCCCTGGCGGATCGATTCAGGCAAATCCTTGTCGTACCAGTCCTTCATTCCAGGTTTGTAGTCGAAGAGATCCATCTGCGGAGGCGCGCCGACCATGTGCAGGTAGATCGCGCGTTTCACTTTCGGAGGGAAATGTGGCAGGCCTGTGGCCCCCTCTCCGAGCATGGTGGCAAGGGCAGCGCCGCCAAGACCGCGCGCTCCTCGTCCGAAAAACTGCCGTCGTGTCTCCGTCAATACAGCGTCGTGCTCGGGGCGGACGATCATTTTGTGAGCACCTCGTCAAGATTCAACAATTGATTGGCCGTCATTGTCATTGCCGCCAGCTCTGCGGCACTCAGATTCGGATCGATTTCTAATTCACCCACGGCCAAAAGCCTTTTCGCGTCGCCGGGACTCGAGTCGTAATGCTGCAGGTAATCGTGGTGGGCTTTTTTGACGACGGAGCGTTCCTTTAGGTCCAGTCGGCGGGACATGGCGCGGAGTGTGATGAAGTCCAAGCGGCTGTCGAGCGTGTCGCCGCCTTCAACCAAAGTAATCTGCGCCAAGCTCCGGGCCGCTTCGATAAACTGCGTGTCGTTCATCGTGACCAGCGCCTGTAGCGGTGTGTTCGTGCGCTCACGCCGAACGGTGCAGTTTTCCCGCGACGGGGCGTTGAAGATATCCATGGATGCCGGAGGCGCGCTGCGTTTCCAGAAAGTGTAGAGACTCCGGCGGTAGAGCTTGTCGCCAACATCACGCCGGTAGGCTCGTGTGTTTGACTGCTTCATCGCGACCGTCTCCCAAATGCCGCTCGGTTGATACGGCTTCACCGACGGTCCGCCGATCCGGGGCACGAGCAAGCCGCTCACCGCGAGCGCGTAGTCGCGCACCATTTCCGCATCCATGCGGAATCGCGGTCCTCTGGACAACAGACGATTCTCCGGATCCTTCTGCAGCTTGCCGACAGTGGCAATCGCAGCCTGACGATAGGCGGATGACATCACAATCGTCTTGAAAAGTTTCTTCACGTCCCAGCCGGATGCCCGAAACTCGACCGCCAGCCAGTCAAGCAATTCCGGATGGGAAGGTGTCTCACCTTGTGATCCGAAGTCCTCGGCTGTTTTCACCAGGCCCACGCCAAATAACTCCTGCCAGAAGCGATTGACGGTGACCCGAGCGGCGAGTGGATTCGCTTCATCGACAAGCCATCGCGCCAGGCCCATGCGATTCTTCGGGAATGACGCCGGCATCGGCGGGAGCGCGGAGGGAACCGCAGGCTCCACCTTGCTCAGGGGCTGGTCGTACATGCCGCGATTCAAAATTTCCGCGAATGGTTGCTGGTCGGTCCGCTCGCGCTGGATGTGCGTGACCACTCCTCGCCGCGCGATCGTCTCGCGCTCGCTCCGAAGAGTTTCAATCTGCTGCAGGATACCTTGATAATCCTCGTATTCACGATTCAAAAAGAAGAGCAGGAAAGCATCCTTCTCGACGGATGCGAGCTCGGAATCGGACTTGTTTCGAGCGCTATCGAGAAGCGGCCACGAGCCGGCAATTTGCGCTTCTTCTTCGCTCAGCGCGCGAGCGAAAAGCCGAAGGTCAGCGATGGCGCCTCCTTTGAAGTCTTTTCTACGGCCATCCGAGCCGATCCGCAGAGGAGCGAAGTTGCGAAAATCGCCCTTGAGCTCTTTTTCATCCCCGCGACCCTCAGTCAAAGCAGCCTTGCCGTTAACGAAGAGTCCGAGCCCTGCCGTATTGCGGCTGCCGTCGTAGGTGAAGGCAATGTGGTTCCATGTACCTGGGTCCAGCCGGTCCTCAGTGCGGCCTCGAAATGAGATAGTCCTCCCGAGTAAAGTAATCCGCAATGTGGGAACACCGTTATTCAGATCCAGCTCCCAACCGCGGAATCTGCTGGCAGGATCTATCTGGCTGACCACCACATAGCTTTCTTTACCGGGGGGAATCCGCACCCAGGCGGAAATCGTGAAGGGACGATTCACTTCGAACAACTCTACGGTTGGCAGCTCGAGGCTATCTTTACCAGCGAAGTGTAGCGCCTTACGGCTTGCAAGATGGCCGTCGCCAATGGTCACACCAGCGGGCAATGTGAAATCAATAGAACGATTCTTGAAGTTGATTCTCGCGCCCTGGGGCACAGCAACAGCAAGTATTTCGTCGGCCGGATCCACAGGCCCGACTATCTTCGGCCGGTCCTCTCCCGCAAGCCATTTGTCGAATTCGACGCCGGCTTCGAGGCGTGTCTTCGCCTTTCGCTCGTTGAGGGCTACTTGCTCTTCCACGATCTGCTGCCAGCGGGCATGATCCTCATTTCGCGGGACCACCATGATTGGGGCAGTGTCGGATACGTTCCCGTCGAGCGGGCTTTGCAGGGTATTTCGAAAAAACGCTGCGAGCGAGTAGAAGTCCTTTTGCAGAACAGGATCGAACTTGTGGTCATGGCATGCCGCACAACCTACCGTTAGGCCCAGGAAAACCGTTCCGGTGGTCTCCACACGATCCTTTGCATAGGAGGCCGCGACTTCCTCCGGTATGCTGCCACCTTCATTGGTCGTGACATTGCATCGATGAAAACCAGTGGCGATCAACTGCTCCATCGTCGGATTCGGCAACAGGTCGCCCGCCATTTGCTCGATTGTGAAGCGGTCGAACGGCATGTTTTGATTGAACGCTTTGATGACCCAGTCACGATACGGCCACATCTCGCGATAATTGTCGATGTGCAGCCCATGCGTGTCGGCGTATCGCGCCGCGTCCAGCCAATAGCGCGCGCGGTGCTCACCCCAATGTTCCGAGCTCAGCAGGCTGTCGACGAGCTTTTCATAGGCGTCGCGAGTATTGTCGACGGCAAATCTCTCGACATTTTTTGCGTCAGGAGGCAGTCCGGTGAGATCGAGTGACAATCGCCGGATTAGGGTCCGCCGATCGGCAGCGATCGCCGGAGTCAGCCCGGCCGTTTCCAGCTTGGCAAGTATGAACTGATCAATCGGATTTCGCACCCACAGTTTGTTAACGACGATCGGGGGCTTAGGACGACGTGGCGGGGCAAAGGCCCAATGCTCCTGCCAGTGGGCGCCCTCGGCGATCCACTGTCTGATGGTCGCGATCTGCTTCGGAGTTACCGATTTGTGCGAGTGCTCCGGCGGCATCCGCTTGGACTTTTCAACATGTGTCAGCCGCTGGATGACCAAGCTGGCCTCCGGATTCCCAGGCGCGATGGGGACGCCGGCCCTCCTCTGAGAAAAGGCGCTTTCTTTGATGTCCAGCCGCAATCCTGCCATCCGCGTGCCCTCATCAGGACCGTGGCACTGAAAACAGGCATTCGAAAGAATTGGCCGGACCTCTTGCTGGAAGTTGACTTTCACCTGAGCCAGCACGGGGTGGCTGAAACTTAGGACAAGTAAGCAAGTTGAAATACGTAGCCTCACCGAAAGTTAATCCCCTGCGCAAAACATTATCACAACTGGCCGTTCAGTGGCGAAACGAGCGAAAATGAAACAATGGGAACGATCGATGTGTTCATGCGCCGGATCATCGATTATGCGGGCATGTTTCCTCCGGCGAATCTCTCTTTCGAAGAGGCGGCGACGAATTTCCGCCAGTACCGATCGCATCCGCACGCCGATTTTATTGGCGCGTTCGTGGCTCCGGCGATCAATCTTTCCGGAGAGGCGCCGTCGCCCGCCTCCGCACTGCTCCACGGCGATGACATCGTGAAGCGCGGTTTTCCTGCCTTTCTGATCGCGGACTCAATCGAAGTGGATCTTCCAGCGAAGCCGTGGAACGAATTCCTTACAACGCTCGAAGAATCCTTCGGCGGGCGGATATTTGTCGAACCCAACTGGCGCGAACCGTATGGGGACCTGCTGGATGCGCTGGCGCGGAAGCCGTCTCGATTCGGCGTGAAGCTTAGGACGGGCGGCGTCACACCGCAGGCGATCCCTCCTGCCAGTGCCATCGCGGATTTTGTGCTTGCTGCCGCAGGGCGCCGGCTGCCGCTGAAGGCCACAGCGGGATTGCATGTTCCTGTACCCAACCAGGATCCGGCGGTCGGCGCCCGGATGCACGGATTCCTCAACTTTTTCTGCGCTGGATTCCTGGCGTACATGGAACGCGGCGACCGAAAGGCTCTCGTTCATGTCCTGGATGATTTCACCTATGACGATTTCCAATTCCACGACGAGTCGATGTCTTGCGGCGGGGTTGCATTTTCCCGAAGCGAGGTCGAGGAGCTGCGAAGCCGGTGGCTACTAAGCTTTGGATCCTGCAGCTTTCTTGAACCGATCGAACATCTCGAGCGGCATGGACTGATTTTGACATGAGCGCCGCCGACTTCTCAATCCACAACCTTCCGTTCGGCATATTCGACGCAGGCAGCGGACCGCGCGCCGGCGTGGCCATCGGAAATCAGATCGTCGATCTGGCCGAGGGCGCCGCGCGCGGAGATTTTCTCAGCCTCGATCTTCCCGACCTCTCGGTTTTCTCCCAGCCTACCTTGAACTCCTTCATCGCTCTTGGCAAGCTCCACTGGCGAGCAGTGCGGGAGAGAGTTTCGTCGTTAATTCAGGCGGGCGAAGCAGTCCTGGTCGAACAAAGCGCGGCGAAGATGCTGCTCCCAGTCGAGATCGGCGATTACGTGGATTTTTATTCGAGCGAAGAGCACGCCATAAATCTCGGAAAAATGTTCCGCGATCCCGCGAACCCGCTGCTCCCGAACTGGAAGCATCTCCCCGTCGGCTATCACGGCCGCACTTCCTCGATTATTACGAGCGGGGAGAATATTCGCCGTCCGCGTGGTCAGATCAATCCGACGAATCAGAACCCCGAGTTCGCGCCGACCCGGCAGTTGGACTTTGAGCTGGAAATGGGCTTTATCGTCGGCAAAACGACACCACTGGGCAGCAGCGTCAGTGTGGAAGACGCCGAAGACTGCATCTTTGGAATGGTCCTGCTGAACGACTGGTCGGCGCGCGATATTCAGCGCTGGGAATATGTGCCGCTGGGACCATTCCTCGGCAAAAGTTTCGCTACGTCGATGTCGCCCTGGATCGTCACGCTTGACGCGCTCGAACCGTTTCGCGTCGACGGGCCGCGCCAAAACCCGGTTCCGCTGCCGTACCTGCAATCGCGGGGCGCACGAAACTTCGACATCCAACTGGAAGTTCTTCTTCAGCCGCCCCAGGAGCGGGAACCGAAGCTCATTTCCCGAACGAATTTTCGGCGGATGTACTGGAACATGAGCCAGCAACTAGCCCACCTCACCTCGAATGGGACCAATATTCGCGTCGGCGACCTTTGCGGATCGGGAACAATCAGCGGTCAAACGCCGGATTCTTTCGGCTCGATGCTGGAGATCTGCTGGGGTGGAACTAAGCCGCTAACTTTTTCAAGCGGAGCGATCCGAACATTTCTCGACGATGGGGACACAGTCCTGATGCGCGCCTATAGCGAACGGGAAGACATCCGGATCGGGTTCGGCGAGCTCAAGACCACAATTCTGCCGGCGTCGTAACAAGGATCCCGCCGCAAGTTGCTATGATAGCCCCGCATGGCAGAATATTCCATTGGAATTGACTTGGGCGGCACGAACCTGCGGGCCGCCGCAATTGACCGCTCAGGTAAAATGATGCGCAAGATCTCGGGAGCTACGCATCTTTCCGAGGGCCGCGACGCCGTCGTGGACGATATGGTGACGGCGATTCGAAGTCTGCGAGATGAATTCGGAGCGGCCGGCCTGGCCGGAGTCGGCGTGGGCTCTCCGGGTTTTATCATCCTGGAAAAAGGCGTCATCACCAATGCGCCGAACCTGCCGGGGTTCGACAATTTTCCGCTTCGTGACGAGATCGGGCGCGCGTTGGGCGCTCCGGTGATCCTGGAGAATGACGCCAACGCCGCGGCCCTGGGTGAAAAGTGGATGGGAGCGGGGCGTGGTTTTGACGATCTGGCGCTGCTGACGCTGGGCACCGGGGTTGGCGGGGGGATCATTCATGGTGGCAAAGTGGTGCACGGTTTTATGGGCATGGCGGGCGAGCCGGGTCATATCACGGTAATCGAGAACGGCAATCCGTGCGGTTGCGGCAACTACGGGTGCCTGGAAAAGCACGCTTCCGCGACGGCAGTGAAGGCGATGGCGCGCATGATGGGCCTGGGCGACGATCCGACGTCTGAGGAAGTATTTCAACTCGCCGTCGGCGGGAATGAGCGGGCCAAGGCTGTTTTCGTGGCCATGGGGACTGCGCTAGGTATCGCGCTCGCCACGATGATCAATCTGCTGAATTTTCCTCTGTACCTGCTGAGTGGAGGCGTGTTGGGCGCGTGGGACTTTTTTGCTCCCACGATGCTCGCTGAATGTAGCCGGCGCTCGTTCACGTTTCGTTCGACCAATACACGGATTGAGAAGGCCGCGCTCGGGAATGAGGCTGGACTCTACGGCGCGGCGTATCTGCCGATTCAGTAGACAATAAATCATGAATACCTTCTCCCAACGCTTGCAGGCAGCCATCGCTGCCGAAGAACCGAATCTACGGGCAATTTCCGAGGAATCGGCCAACGGTAGGTTGGGCGGCGGCGCCGGATGGTCCAGGAAGCAGGAACTTGGACATCTGATCGATTCGGCTATCAACAATCGCCTGCGATTTACTAAGGCCGCGCTCGAAGGGGAATTTGTGGGAGGGCAGTACGATGGGCCGGGGTCGGTGGAGTTGGGCGGCTATGCTGAGATGCCGTGGAATGCGGTAATCGATCTCTGGAAGCCGCTGAATCTGGCGCTAGGACCGCTGGTGGATCGGATTCCACTGGAACGACTGTCGGCGCCTTGCCGTTTCGGAGACGCCAGTCCGGTTAGTCTCGGGTTCATTATCGATGACTACCTCCTTCACATGCAGCATCATCTGGATCACATACTGTCGCGGAAGCATGTGACCGCATATCCGGGCGCAAATTTAGGCCTCTGAACCGGCCCTCGCATGCGATCGACATAGATTTGAGCACTATTGCGAATGGCGGCGCCGTCGTGGAATAGCCATAGGCGTGTCGCGTAGCAGTCGATCCGGAATTCGCGGGCGTGGCCGAACAGACCTTTCGGACGCCCTTCAAACACGTCGAGCAGAAGTACATGCAGGAGCTCATGCAAGCACGTGTTGACGGAGAGCAAGGGTATCTCGTGGCGATGCGCTCGGTTGAGCGCGATCATGCAGACATGGTACCCGCGGTACAAAGTGGTCACGCCGCTTAGGGCACGACCTTTGTCCCATTCGTTCGGAAGCTGATCCGTTATTACCAGATTGATTGCGCGCGGCTCGAGTCCAGCGAGCACGGGCCCTCTTCCGGGAGGGCGCACGACGTCGGCTGTTCTCATGCTTGTTTGGAGGTGAATACCGCACGTTTCAAGGTTTCCGACGGCCTGCGGCCAGATACGCGACCAGAATCGGCCAAGCTCTTCGGGTCTTAGCTTTGCTTGACGATCTAACACCAGGTTTACGGGGACGATCAGTGGGGACTGCGAGATGGCGGCCAACGGAACCATTGCGACGAACTCACGCCGGGTTAGCACGCCTTCAATTGTACTAGTGAGTTAATACACTAGTCAACTGCGAACATTGAATTCGAGCTTCCAGCGGCGGGCGTCGCGAGCGACGCACCAGAGCTGCAGGACGCCGGTCTCGGTGACCACGGTTTCGAGTGACACGGGGACAAGCTGGCCTGCGCCGTCGGCGGCTTCGAGATTTACCTGCATCGGGGAGAGCTCTTCGAGGTCATCGCCGACGTCTTCAATCAGGGCGCCGATGGGATCGTTCTTGCGCGCGGAGGAGCCGAAGAAGCGGAATTCGGCGGGCTCGCCTACTACCAGTCCGAACTCCTGGGTGGGAATGGCGGCGCTGGTTCCCTCCTCCATGCCGAAGGGGGCGACGGTGAGGGCTTTGACCGGATTCGGAATTCCGGGGACGGCGGGCATGGAGCTCTCAATTCCGACGTAGTAAGTGCGCGGGACACCGCCTCGAATGCGGACGCCTCTGCCGCGGCGCGCCAGTCCATAGTACGCTGCGCCACGAGCGACGGCGTGCATCAGGTCTTCGCCGCTGAGCGGTTGGACGGCGGGCAGGCGCTCTTCGGCGAGCCAGGCGTCGAGCACTTCGACGACGCGGTCGCGGAGGAGCGCGGCATTGAAGACGCCTCCATTGAATAGGACATGGGTGGGGGCGGCGAGACCGCTGGGGGTTCGTCTTACTGCGCCGTGCTCGGCGGTGGCGGGCGGCTGGCGGAGGAAGCGGGCCATGTGCTTGGTGATGGCGGCGTCGGCGGCATAGGGAAGTCCGATCTCCTGCAGTCCGATGCGGCGCTGGCGCTGGGGCATGTCGCTGCTTTGGACAACCGGGAAGAATCCGTCGCGGAGAATGGCCGTCAGATCGGCGCGGCGGAGTTTCGCTTTGATCGTGCCGCCGACCAGCCCTGTGCCTTTGCCGAGAATCGTAACGGGCTCATCGGCGGCCTTCGATCCGGGCTCTAGTAGCTTCTCTTTGGCGACGCGGGAATTGTGCCACAAAGCGTGAAGCTGCAGGCCGTCGAGCTTGGTTCCCTTCTCTGCTAGCTGTCGCTCGACGGACCGGGCTAGGGCGAGGTCCATGTTGTCGCCGCCGAGGAGGATATGTTCGCCGACAGCTACGCGATCGAGTGCAAGCTCGCCATCACGCTCGGTGACGGCGATGAGAGTGAAGTCGGTGGTGCCGCCGCCGACGTCGACGACGAGGATCAGGTCGCCGGGATGGACGCGTTGCCGCCAGTCGGCATGGCGCTCGATCCAGGCGTAGAAGGCGGACTGCGGCTCTTCGAGCAGGATCACGTTGCGGTAGCCGGCTTGCTCCGCGGCCGATAGAGTCAGCTCCCGCGCGACAGCGTCGAAGGAGGCCGGCACCGTGACCAGCGTCTGCTGATCGGCGAAGGGCGCGTCCGGCATTTTGGCATCCCACGCATCGCGGAGGTGCTCGAGATACCGGCGGGACGCTTCGACTGGCGAGAGCTTGTTTACGCCTTCGCTGGCGCTCCAGGGAAGGATGGCTCCAGTGCGGTCGACTCCGGCTTGCGAGAGCCAGGACTTAGCGGACGAGACGAGACGACCGGCGTTCTCGACGCCGCGCTTCTGCGCCAGGCGTCCGACGACGTAGCCGGGCTGCGGATTCCAGGGGACCGCAAGCGAGCCTTCCGGGAAATCGAGCGCGCCGGGGAGATACAGAGACGACGGCAGCAGCGATTCATCGCGCAGCTCTCCGGGATTCACGAGCTGCGGAACGGGGAGCAGTGTGACTGGAGGGACCTCAAGTCGCTCCGTGGGGGCGGTCGAATCTGAGTAAGCGAGCGAGCAGTTCGTCGTGCCGAGGTCGATGCCAATGACGTAGCGTGAGTCCACTATTCGATTTCCACTTCCGCGGGGGCGATCACCTGCATGTTCTGCTTGCCTTGCAGGGCGGGCAGATCGACTTTCAGGCAGCGCCATCCTTTGTGGCGGAGTAGTCCGCCGGGCGGAGGCTGGGGCGGCACGTTGCCGAGCAGCTTGACGCTGGCTGGGTCGATGGAGGCGAGCCGGGTGAAGGTGCCTTCGACGCCGTCGATGACGGGGGCGAGCTGGACGTAGCGGTTGAGCGCGTCGCGGCAGGTGTCGTGCAAGCTGCGGACGGCGGCGCCGACCTGTTCGTCGTCATAGGAGGAGATATCCTCCATAAGGAAGTCGATGAGCCGGGAATCACGCTGCAGGATGGCGAGAATTTGCAGGGCGCCGTCGGCGGGGGTGCTGACGGCCAGTGTGGGGGCGGCCTTTGGTACGACGCGCCGGGAAAGTCCGAGCGCGGCGGCGATTTCCTCGGATAGGGCGCCGCTGAACAGGATGGCGAAGAAGCTGCGGAAGGCTAGTATCAGGCGGTTCAAATATCGGTCTCCAGTATTTCAGAATACCTTGGGAAGGGGCTAGTGGCGCGCCAAAGCCAGATGGTTCATTAATACTTTCTCGAGCCAGTTTTGTTGCTCTGGCGTTTCCGGTACCGTGACGCCGCGTGCAGCGCCGACGGTTTTGAAAGCCGATTGGGGGTCGACACCGGCGCTCACCAGCGTCGCAGCAGCGATTAGGGGCGAGCGGCCTAGTCCCTGTCGGCAATGAATCGCAACGTTCCGGCCGGTCTCCAAAGAGTGGCGCAGGTCTCCTATCAATCCGACGACGGTCTGGATCGAAGATGGCACGCCGCGATCGACTATGGGGAAGGAGATAAATCGGATACCATGTTGATTCGCTAAACGACCTTCATCGCCAAGACTTAAATCTTGTTCTTCCTCGGCCGTAAGTAGCGAGACCACGACGTCGATCCCAGCGCTTCGCCATTCACGAAGTTCATCGTCCAGCCAATCGCCTCCGCGAGGACGAGCGGAAACAGCGAGCCTGCCTGGCCATGGGCCAGGTATCCAAAAGATGTCTGGAGTCATGATTCCCTCGTCAATATCTGGCGCGGTAGCCGATCAACATCCTCGCCGCGTTCCTTGAGAATGTAAACGCGGTGATGGCCGTCCAGAAGGGTACCATCGGGACGAGCCTTCAGGCAATGTTCCTGTCCAGGCAAGAGCGATGTTTTCAAAGCTTCGGTTGAGATCCGCCGAAACTGCGTCAGCTTCAGTTCAATAAGCGAACTGTCGAGATGAAGGAATTTCAACGGCTCCGGCACGGAGTCTCTAACCACTCATGGCGGCTAAGAACTCGGCATTGCCTCTCGTTTTGCTCAGCTTGTCCAGCAGCAACTCCATGGTTTCGACGGGCGACAGCGGATTGAGCACCTTGCGCAGAATCCAGACCCGGTTAAGCTCTTCCTTGGGCAGGAGCAGTTCTTCCTTGCGGGTGCCGCTCTTGTTGATGTCGATGGCGGGGAAGACACGCTTGTCCACCAGCTTGCGCTCGAGGTGGATTTCCATGTTGCCGGTTCCTTTGAACTCTTCGAAGATGACGTCGTCCATGCGGCTGCCGGTGTCGATCAGCGCCGTGGCGATGATCGTGAGCGAGCC
>Ga0075431_100006470_pt1 | contig 11634 bp, 11 predicted proteins | sample RhiMetdeltSRZDD5_FD_75297 | JGI IMG/M metagenome (GOLD analysis project Ga0075431, IMG submission 75297) | Populus rhizosphere microbial communities from Tennessee, USA - Rhizosphere MetaG P. deltoides SRZDD5 | ecosystem: Host-associated > Plants > Roots > Rhizosphere > Soil | place: USA... | reverse complement strand
GCCGTCGCCGGCATCCAGGTTCAAGGGATGGCCGAGAATCCCGATGCGCTGAGCCGCGTCGTGCAGGGTGTCATTCAAGGCGTCATGGCCGGGATCAGCTTCATCGGCGCTGGAGTGATCCTGCGCAATGTCGAGACGCGAAACGTCGAAGGTCTCACCACGGCGGCGACCGTCTGGATTGCGGCAGCTCTTGGCGTCGCCTGCGGTCTCGGGGCCTGGCGCACGATCGCGATTGCGATCCCGGTGACGCTGGCGATGCTGTTCGCCACCGGCTGGATCGACCGCTTCACAAAGCGGAACCGGAACGGCGATGGGAAATAGCCCCGTCAGCGCAGCGCTCGCGCCGGCAGAGCGCCTCCAGCAAACACGGCAGCCGAGAGCCGGGCCATCGCTACTGCGCGTTTTGGCTCGCAATCGCGGGGCGCAGCGTGCATCGCAGTGCAATTCATTCAGCCTTCCACCGGCAGCAGCGCCGGGAAGCGCTCCCGCCATGGGCCGGTAATCCAACCGCTTTGCCGTGAGCAGCTGGAAGCCTTGCAAGTACGATCTGGACGGTTCGCTGACCCTCTACTTCCAGAACGAGAACCCCGGGCAAGGACAAGGAGGCCAACTGGCTGCCTGCGCACAAGGGTCCGTTCAAATCTGACCATGCGGCTCTACGCGCCTAGGTTCCGAGGTGCTCACCGGCAAATGGAGCCCGCCTCCTCGGCGGCGTCATGAACCCGCTCTGGATCTGCATCTTGGCGATCTTTGTTCTTGCGGAGAAGCTTGGCCCGCATGGTCCGTGGCTGGCCTATGCCAGCGGTGTCATTCTCCTCGCGTGGGGCGGGGCGACACTGATTGCCTAGCGCCCGAAGGCATTCAAACAAGCGCCAGCTCACCGGAAGCCTAGCGTTATCTAATCCTGGGGCGGTCTCGGACGGTGTTGCGACATGACCGCCAACTTCATCGTATCCAGCAAACTCAGATTGTCTTGATCCGGTGCATCTCCTGAACGAGGAGTTGCTTTGCGTCCACGGCTGCCATTGCTCGCAGCGCCCGTTTGAGTAGCCCCCGCCTGGGCGATGGTGTTGCCAAGCCCCGTCAGAAAATAGATGTCGTTGGCAGAGAAGGTTTGCGGGAAGTGTGGTCGATCTCAAGAATTCCAAAACTGCCGCTGTCGGTCTGCACCGGAACATTCACGCTGGAGGCGAAGCCACGGTCTCTCAGGATCGCTGGATATCGATATTCATCGAGTGGACTGTGGTCGACGCCGGTTCGGAGCGCAACATCCAGCTGCAGCACAAGCAGGGCGGACTGCAGGGTGAGGCCGCTGCGCACAAGGGTTTCGGACCGCATCATCAAGAACAGTTCTAGAAGGCGCATATCGACTACGCACGCCGGCGGCGTCGCCGGAACCCTTGAAATCAGAATCTGAGCGGTGTGCACCGTTTGCAGGGTTTGACGTGAACCCCGAGCCGGCTTGGCGCGTTGATATCCAAGACCCGGCTTCTCGGCATCGTGCACGTGCGCAACAAGGATAAGACTGGAATTCGGATTGGTACGTCAGGCTGGACGTACGACGGCTGGCGTGGACCATTTTACCCCGCGGATCTGCCGAAGAAAGTATGGCTGAATTGGTACGCCACGCAGTTCCCGGCCGCCGAGGTCAATTTCTCCTTCTACCGAACACCCTCTCTTGAAGCCGTGACCGCCTGGCACAAGGCAACACCGCGCGATTTCGTGTTTGCCTGGAAGGCCTCGAAGTTCATCTCGCACTGGAAGCGGCTCAACCCGGATACGTGTCAAAACTCCATCGATTTGATGGTTACAAGACTGAAGGGGCTCAAGGAGAAGGCCGGCCCGGTTCTTTTTCAGCTACCACCCCACTTCGAGGCGAATTGCGACAGGCTCGCAAAGTTCCTGCGGATGCTGCCCCCGCGATACCGCTACGCGGTCGAATTCCGCCACCCGAGCTGGTATGCGCCACAAGTCATCGATGTGCTTCGCGAGTACGATGCCTCTCTTTGCCTCTCGGATCATCACCACGCACCGGCTCCGTGGATTGTCACGGCAGGCCACGTCTATGTCCGCGGGCATGGACCGGGCGGCAGGTACAAGGACAACTATGCAGAGGGTACCTTGCGTGAGTGGGCCGATCACATCCGCAAATGGCGGCGTCAAGGCAGGACAGTGTTCGCATTCTTCGACAATGACCAGAAGAGCGCAGCCCCTGCCGATGCGCGAAGGCTTATGGCATTGCTCGGCGTCGAAAGAGACGATCGCATCGGCGACGCGCAGCAGCCGGCGCTTAGGCGACGTCGCGAAAACACTACGGCTTCATCACGACCTTGATGCAGCCGTTCTCCTTGTCCCGAAACTTCTTGTAAAGAGCCGGCCCGTCCGCGAGTGAAGCGCGATCGGTGATCACAAAGGAAGGATCGATGCCCCCCTCCTCGACCAGCTTCAAGAGGTTGGGCAGATAGTGCTGCACAGGGGTCTGCGCCATACGGAAGGTGAGGCCGCGGTTGATGGCGGACCCCATCGGAATCTTGTCGAGATAGCCGCCGTAGACGCCGACGATCGAAACCGTCCCAAAATTGCGGCAGCAATGAATTGCCTGGCGCACAACGTGCGGCCGGTCCGTGCCCATGAAGGTCGCCACCTTCACCCGGTCGATGACGGAATCAAAGCTCGCCGTCGTATGCGGCTCCGTGCCGACGGCATCGATGCAGGCATCCGCGCCGCGACCGCCGGTCAGATCCTGGATGCGCTCGTAGATGTCCTCCTTCATGAAATCGAGGGTCTCGGCGCCGGCAGCTTTTGCCATCACCATGCGCTCAGGGATCGTATCGATAGCGATCACCCGGCCCGCTCCCAACAGAAAAGCGCTTCTGATCGCGAACTGGCCAACCGGGCCGCAGCCCCAGATGGCAATGGTCTCGCCATCTCGGATGTTGCAGAACTCGGCAGCCATGTAGCCGGTCGGAAAGATGTCGGAGAGAAACAGGACCTGCTCGTCACTGAGGCCCTGAGGCACCTTAATCGGGCCAACATCGGCAAACGGCACACGCAGGTATTCCGCCTGGCCGCCAGGATACCCGCCGAGCAGATGGGAGTAGCCAAACAGGCCTGCTGGCGAGTGACCCCACAACGTCGCGGCCTTTTCAGCGTCAGGGTTAGAACGCTCGCATCCCGAGTAGAAGCCGCGCTTGCAGAAGAAGCACTCGCCGCAGGAGATCGTGAACGGGACGACGACCCGGTCGCCGACCTTGAGCTTGGTGTTCTCGCGCCCGACCTCCACCACCTCGCCCATGGTCTCGTGCCCGATCACGTCGCCTTTTTCCATTTCGGGGATCACGCCGTTGTAGATGTGAAGATCCGAGCCACAGATGGCGCAGGCCGTCACCTTGATGATGGCATCACGCGGATCCAGGATCTTGGGATCGGGCACCGTCTCGTAGCGCATGTCGCTCTTGCCGTGCCAGCAGAGGGCTTTCATAGGTATGGTCCTTTAGAGTTTGGCGGCCGAGCCGGGTTAGTCTTTCTTGCGGTGTTGTTCGGCAAGGCTGGAAGCGGGCGTCACATTGGCAATCGCGGACTCGTCGACCTCGGCAAGGTCGGCCTTCAAGACACCGACCTTGGCGCCCAGTGCCTCGAAATCCTTGCCCGCGGTCTTTATCTCGGGCTCGTCGGCAACAACCACCATGTCGAAGCCTTCCTGGCCAGCACTTCGCGATAACCCCGCCCCCATTACGTCGGTGAGTGGTCTTGACGTCTGCGCCTACCACTCGCTCCGTTGAAGGCGTTGTCCTTCTCAGAACGAGCAGGTACAGCGGCTGTTCCGGCGAGGACCCTGGCTTTCAATACCGTCGTCGCCTCACCGGAGATCAGGACCGGGCCCATGGCGGCGGCCTGAGAAGAGAACCCAGCGCTGATTTCTGATTCCATCCCAGTGCAGCTGCAGCCTGATTAGGTGACGCCTGGTGATGAGGGCTAAGAGCGGCCGTAGCCATTTTTGGAACTTGGTGCGCACCTGCCGTTTCCGATCCACGTTCAGCCAAGAGGCGGCATCACGCGGGCGAGCATGCAGGCAAACGCTAGCCAAGCATCAGCCATTCACGCTTTCTGGATCAGGCGTAGCAACGCGCTACGTGCGTGCTGGATCCAGGACATTCCTGAAGGTGAGGGAATAGCGCAGCGTGGTCACCGCCGGAATGCTGTGCTCCCACTCGTTACGCGAGGGACCGCGCAGCAGATAGATGGAGCGCGGCTCGACAGTCAGGCTGGCGCGATCCCATTTCGAGCCCGCTTTGCGACGAAAGCGGAATGCGCAGCAAGAGAGAAGCGAAAGCCCGACAACGTCGCCGAACACGGAGCGATCCCTGTGCCAGCCGATGGCAGCACCCGGCCGGTATTCGGTCACGAGCACCTGTTGCAGGTCGGACGGCGCTATCTGCGCGAAGGCGGCTGCCTTCCCGCGCACCTTGAGCAGGAATGACGGAATGTCTTCGGTCTTCTGCAGGCCGCCGCCATTGAAGTCATAGCGCCAGCCGAACGACACAACCCTGCGCTTGCCGGTAAATCCGTGGAATTCGAATTCCCTGAAGGGCAGGCTTTTGAAGGCCTGCAACACGACCTGCTCCACGGTTTCATCAATGATGTCAGCGGTGTACCGGAAACCCTCTGGCAGCGACGGCTTGTGACCGAAGAGATCACTACTCTCGTGTACGCTTGCCACTCGTCTTCTCACGCAGTTGTTGCAGAGCCGTCAGCCCGCGCGCTTCTTACTGATTCGCTGCACATCCTTTTCCCAACCGAACACTGAGCGCCCGTCGAACAAATGGGGCGCGTTCGCGCTCACCGGCGATGAAGGATTCCAACGACGGTCCGTTCGCGGTATGCTCAAGGCGACGCGCCTGATCATCGAGTCGTTTGAGGGCCTGCACCTGTTCGGCGTGGCCAAGGTTCGCATTCTCGACTGCCGATTTTAGAACGCGGATGGTCTCGTCGTAAACCTTGATCAGCACGGGTTAGGGGTGGCGATCCTTGCCGCCATGCGCCAGCGAAAACCGCGCGGGATCCTGGAAGCGGTAAGGGGTCCCATGCACGACCTCCGCTACCATGGCGAGCGACTGCACCGTGCGTGCGCCAACGCCAGGCGTCAGCAATAGTTCTGGAAAATCGACGGGTTCTTGCTCGGCTGCCGCTGCTAGCGTGCTGTGCAGCCTCCTTGTGAACACGTCGCTCGAGCGGACATCGTGGTGCGCCGGCATGACGAGGTGCGGAAGGTCCGGCTGCGCCTGAGGGCCGCTTGTCAGCGCCGAGAACTCACGGACGATACCGTCTGGCCCCAGGGTTGCCAGCATGTCGAGCTGCGCCGAGCGGGATGGGGAGGCGCGGCGGTCCGTGAGATTGAGGATCCGCCCCTGGCTTGGGCCGTCAATCGCGCTGTGCGGCTCATTCACGAAGCTAGTCAGATCTTCCGAGTGCCAATGGTAACGGCGGGCCTGTCGCTTGTCGCCATTCATGCCCTGCTGCACCACCGTCCAGTCGCCATCATCCGTCACGAAAAACCCGTGCAGATAGAGATCGAAGCCGTCTTGCACCGCCGCGCTGTCGACCTTCGCCACCAGGCGGCTGGCGCGGGTGAGCGAAGGTGCATCGAGCCCGACGCGGTATCCGAGCGCCGTCAGTTCGTCTGGCGTCTTTCGCGAATGCCTGCCCCGTCCGCCGCAGACATGGATGCCCAGTTCTCCTGACAGCGGAGCCAACCCTCGCTTAAGGGCACCGGTGACGCTGGTGGTAATCCCTGAGGAGTGCCAGTCCATGCCCATGACGGCGCCGAAGGACTGAAACCAGAAGGGATGCGACAGGCGGCGCAGGAACTCGTCGCGGCCGTAATGATGGACGATGGCCTGGCAGATGATGGCGCCCAGCGTCGGCATGCGTTGGCCTAGCCACGCCGGCACGCGTCCGCCATGGAGGGGAAGATCAGCGCTGCCGCTTCTTCGTGCCATCGTCTCTTGAGCGACTCATTCTGTAGGTCGAGTTTACCAGACAGCCAATCTCCAGGCCCGACGAGCGTTGCGGGAACCCCGAATATGCCCAGCAGGTTAGGCACGTAGCTCTAATGGAAACTGACATGCCGCGCGGCGCCAAATCCAAATACACCGGCGAGCAGGAACGCACAGCCGACCATATCGCCGAAGGCTATAAAAAGCGCGGCGGCCTTGGCAGGAAGGTAGCCCAGCGCCCCGGCTGGGCGATCGTCAATAAGGACGACCGCGGCTGCAAGAAGCCGGGAGGATCGGGCCGCGAGCGCACCGGAGCTACTCATGAGGGCGGCCGTTATGGCGGCAAAGCTGCCGCTTTGCGGGGCCTTGCTCCACGCCATCGCCGAAGCGGAGGTCAATGTGTCAGACCCTGTAAGCCCCGATCCCGTGCGCAGCCAGGGTGATAGGGACCTGCCCGCATATGTGAGCAATGGCCTTGTCGGACTCCGGGTCCGGGATGTGCCACTTGCGGCAGGAATGGCTCTCGTGAGCGGCTTTGCGGGAGAACATCCCGAACGGCGTATCGAAGCTGCCGCGGCTGCGCCCTACCCGCTGGCGGGGGATATTGCCATCAACGGCGTATGGCTGTCGGATGCGCCGCACCAGGTCCGAGATCTCGAACAGTCTTATGATTTTTCAAATGGGGAACTCACGAGCGTTTTCAACTTTACCGCAACGGGCACGTCACTGCGCTGCGAGGTCCTGACGTTCGCCAGCCGCGAGGATCCGACGCTGGTCTGCCAGGAGGTCTCGTTCATCTTCGGGAGCACCTGTGACGTCAATGTGAAATCAATGTTGGATGCGACGAACGTGCCAGGCAGGGCGCTCCGCCAGATGCGCGACACGCCTGGCGAAGACAAACCCGCCTGCGACGGCGCGCTCCTGTGGGAAAGCGCTGGAGGGTTGGGCAAGGTGGGTCTTGCTCACGTCAGCGAAATGCTGGGCGGGGCGGCAGCTGAAGCCGAGCCCAGGCGCGCGCCACTCGAGGACAACCGCCTTACGACCACCTATGGGTTCCGTGTCCGCGCGGGTCAGCGCTATCGCCTCCGGCAAATCACCAGCGTGGTCTGCGGCACCATGCACCATCAGCCGGACCAGCACGCGGCCCGGATGGCGGCCAAAGCGCGCGTCGATGGCTTTGATGCCATTCGCGCGGAAAACGAGGCCATCTGGGCCGAACTCTGGAAGGGCCGCATCGTCCTTGTGGGCGCGGAAAAGCGTTGGCAGGCCCTGGCCGACGCAGCGTTTTTCTATCTCAACAGCTCAGTGCACGCGTCCTCGCCAGCCTCGACGTCGATCTTCGGTTTGGCCACCTGGCACGACTACCACTACTACTACGGCCACGTGATGTGGGACATCGAGGCCTTCGCCGTCCCTTTGCTGAGCGTCCTGCAGCCGGAGGCCGCAGGGAGCATCCTCGATTACCGGTTTCGCACCTTGCAGGCGGCGCACAACAATGCCCGCCTGATGGGTCGCCGTGGCGCTCAGTTTGCGTGGGAGAGCGCCCCATCTACGGGTGACGAGGCGGCACCGCTCCCGGGCACCGCGGCGTGGCACGAGGACCACGTGTCGCTCGATGTCGCGCGCGCTTTTGCGTTTCATGCTGACGTGAGCGGAGCAGAAGAATTCCTCCGGCAGAAAGCTTGGCCGGTCCTGTCGGGTGTCGCCGAGTGGATCACCACGCGGGCCGCGAAGACACGCCGCGGTTACGAGGTGCGTGCCTCCATGGGCATTGCCGAGCGGAAGCAGACCGTGAAAAATGCCGCCTTCACCAACATGGCCAGCGTGGTGGTCCTGCGCGATGCCATGGCGGCGGCAGGGCGGCTGGGACGCGAGGCGGATCCGGCCTGGGGAAAAATCGCGAACGCGATGGTGGTCCCGCGTCGTGGCAAGGCGGTCATCTCTCACGACGACTATCGCCGGGACGAAGAAAAGGGCGCGACCCCCGACCCCTTGATGGGCCTTTGGCCGTTTGGCTTCCCCCTGGACGAGGCAGAGGAGCAGGCCACGCTGAAGTTCTATCTCGAGCAAGCCGACAACTACGTCGGCAGCCCGATGCTATCCGCGCTGTACGGGGCCTGGGCCGCCCGCACGGGAAACCGACGACTGGCGCTCACAATGCTTGATGAAGGGTATGCCCAGTTCACCAGCGGGCGCTTCCTGCAAACGCTTGAATATCGGCGGGACAAATTTCCCGACCAACCGGTTGCCGGGCCGTTCTTTGCCAACATGGGGGGCTTCCTGATGGCCCTCTTGTTCGGGTTCACCGGCATTCAGCCAAGTCCGGCCAGCGTCAAAGAGTGGAGCGTGCGCAAGGCGGTCCTGCCCGATGGATGGAAGGCGATCGAGGTGAAGCGGGTTTGGGTCCATGGAAAGCCCATGACCTTGAACGCCCGGCACGGGGAATACGCGACACTTGGCGAACGCAGATAAGGGCGCTCATGGACGAAGGCACAAGCAACGAAGCCTGGTGGAAAAAGGCCGTTATCTATCAGATCTACCCGCGATCCTTTTATGACGGCAATGGAGACGGCGTCGGCGACCTTCGTGGCATTCTTGAGAAGCTATCCTATCTCACCGACCTCGGCGTCGACGCCATATGGCTTTCCCCGGTCTTCAAATCGCCAATGGTCGATTTCGGCTATGACATCTCCGACTACTGCGCGATCGACCCACTGTTTGGGACGATGGGTGATTTTGATGCCGTGCTCGGTGCAGCCCATCGTCACGGTTTGAAAGTCATCCTGGACCTCGTCCCGAACCACACGTCGTCGGAGCATCCCTGGTTTCTCTCCAGTCGCGCCTCTCGGACATCCGAATTCCGGGATTGGTACATCTGGCACGACCCAGCACCGGGCGGCGGTCCGCCGAACAACTGGCTCTCGGCGTTCGGCGGCAGCGGCTGGGAGTTCGATCCGACGACCCGGCAATACTATTATCACACGTTTCTGTCCTGCCAACCGGACCTGAACTGGCGTAACGCCAAAGTGCGAGAAGCGATTAAAGACGTGATGCGCTTCTGGTTCGCCAAAGGCGTCGAAGGCCTTCGCATGGATGCGCTGTGGTATCTCCTCAAGGACGAACGCTTCCGCGACAATCCCCCAAATCCCGATTACAGCGTAGGGGAACCTCCAGACCATCAACTGCTTCCGCTCTACACAACCGATCTCCCAGAGGTGCATGAGGCCATTGCCGACCTGCGCCGGGTGGCGGATGCCTACGACGACCGCCTGTTGATCGGTGAAATCTATCTTCCTCCCGAAAAGCTGGTTGCCTACTACGGCAAGAATCTCGAAGGCGTGCACCTGCCATTCAATTTTTCCCTGCTTGAGACCCGCTGGCACGCGCGCACGCTTGCAGCCCTCATCGATGAATATGAGGGAGCGCTGCCTCCCGGCAGCTGGCCCAACTGGGTGTTGGGCAACCACGATCGGCCGCGCATCGCGTCACGAGTGGGACCCTCGCAGGCCCGGGTTGCAGCGATGTTGCTCCTCACGCTTCGGGGCACCCCAACGCTTTACAACGGCGACGAGCTCGGCATGCCGATGGCGCACATACCAGCCGACCGCGTCCTTGATCCGTTGGAGGTGAATGTTCCGGGGCTCGGCCTCGGCCGGGACGGTGCGCGCTCGCCGATTCCGTGGAGCGACAGTGCCTATGCAGGATTCAGCCCTTCCGAGCCGTGGTGCCCGCTGATCGAGGATTGGAAGAGTACCAATGTGGCGGTTCTCGAAAAGGATCCCGCCTCTATGCTTACGCTGCACCGGAAGCTCCTCGGCCTAAGGAAGCAATACCCGGCCCTGATGAGCGGCTCCTATCTTCCTCTCCTTGCGACGGGTGACATCCTGCTTTTCAGGCGGAAGCACGGGGCAACATCTATCTTGGTGGCGCTCAATCTCGGGTCGCAGCCAGGGGCAATCGAGGTGGAGAACTGCGCAGGTACGGCGCTGCTCTCCACCTACTGCGATCGGGCCGATGAATATTGCGGGGGCAGGATCGACTTGCGCCCGCACGAAGGTCTGATGATTTTAGAGCTCGGCACCGCTAACCATCCGTGACGCCTTCGATTGTTTAAGCGGCCCTGCTGACCTCGTTTCGCTGCGGCAGGCTCTGGCGGTCCGAGAAACCGCTCTGCCTGCGCTCGAACGAAGCCGGCGCTGGAGCGTAACAGCGGTCGCCGCAAGGCCGCACGGCAATGGCATCGATGCCGCCGTTTCGAAATCTGATGTTCGCTTACCTGCATGCTTGTCTCGAGCAGGTCATGGTGGCAGTAGCTTGCAACGGTGCGCACAGCCTCAAGCAACGACTGGCCCGCTGGCTGCTCATAGTGCGTGACCGCAGCGACGGTGGACGCACTTCCCCGTTACTCAAGATTTGCTCGCCAGCATGCTCGGTGTGCAAAGGCCAACCATCACAAACACTGCCCGTGAGCTGGAGCGTTCAGGTTTGATCGAGCGGGGCCGACGGCAGGTAACGATACGACCAGGACTAAAGAGTCAAGACATACCCCAGGATCGATGATCGAGCCCGCGCCCAAGGATCACCGCGCTTGATCCCAGCAAAGGATAGGGTGCGAAGAGAAAGCCCACTCCGGCGAGACAAGTTTAAGGATCGCTGGAACTTCGGGTTCAATGGTGAGGTTCCCAATGAAGGTGTTCCGCTAACCAGCGAGGATAGCGTGCGTATCTCCCTCCTGATTGTATTGGTGATAAGCGTAGGCGTTGGTGAAGCGTTGGCGCAGACGGCCGCTCCTCCATCCGCCGCGCCCGCTCCCTCTCCATCGAGCGCCGCTCCGGCAGCGCCGCCAACAGGTGCTCCCGCGCTTTCACCCAGTCCAGGCGTACCGAACCCCACCGGTGTAGTTGCCCCTCGCACGCCGACCATCAACAGCACACCGTCGCAATCGAACGTTGATTTGTATCCTCCGTCACGTCTGACAAATCCGGGAGGGCCAGCGGGACCGCCAGGTGCAGAACGGGTTACCCCGGCAACGCCCCCGCAGGGACAAGCGCCACAAGGTTCTGGTCGGCCACAGCCCGGGGGCGCCAATACGTCCGCGCCCGCGAAGGAACCGAAAAAGACTGGTGCCGATTATAGCAACCTAACGGAGTGCATGAACATTTGGGACGCCGAGACTCACATGACAAAAGGCCAGTGGCGAGGGGCGTGCGCGCGTGTACAGAACCGCCTCAAAAACCTTGAGGCAACAGCCGAGGAAGCAGGGACCAAAAAGCCAGAGAGCAAACGACAAAGTGGCATGGGTGGCCGGCGGTCAGCAAAGGCAGAACCCGAAAAAGAAAACGCCCGGTGACGAAGGGGAATGTCGCCGGGCGTAGGTGCGCGTCGAACCTTGGGGGGACATCGACGCTGGCTGGGCTACGAGGGACATGGCCCAGAATTTGAGCCTACCCTGACAGTTTGGGGCCCGAAAGGGCTGTGGACAAGACGGTGGATAGCCTTTGGATGGAGTTGGTGCTCCATCTTGACCCAAGGTGAGAACGGGGTTAGCGGCGGATTGCCCGGCCTCGCATCCCATTCGCCGGCCGCGACAACCTCCCCGGCGTCCACCACCAACATCCCCGGCCGTGGGCGCCACCGC